>Ga0157370_10002233_pt1 | contig 23553 bp, 35 predicted proteins | sample C35metaG_FD_113463 | JGI IMG/M metagenome (GOLD analysis project Ga0157370, IMG submission 113463) | Corn rhizosphere microbial communities from Kellogg Biological Station, Michigan, USA - C3-5 metaG | ecosystem: Host-associated > Plants > Roots > Rhizosphere > Soil | place: USA: Michigan...
AATAGAAGCAGACTATGAAATTACGTTCGATATGTTTTGGAGGCAGTACAACAAAAAGATAAATAAAGTAAGATGCATTTTACTTTTTGGTAAGTTGAATAAAACCGAGCAGATAAAGGCTTTTGTTGGCATAAAAGAATATGATCGCTATTTAAAAAAAGAGATCTGGCGAAGCAAAGCCGATCCGGAAACTTATTTAAGAAACAAGTATTGGCTGAATGAATATAAATAAAATAAAAAGTAAAAACATGAGTAAATACTCTTCATTCTTTGCCTCTTACAATGCAAGCGTTAAAAACGGAAACTCTTATGATAGGGAAGAAATAATAGCAGCTTTCACTGATGGGCGAACTACATCGTTGAAAGAACTTACCGATGACGAACTTACTAAACTGGTTAATATTTTAAATGCTCAAAACAATATATACCTGCAGAAGAATGCGGGCCACAAAATGCGCCGTAAAATAATAAGCATGGCTCATGAGATGGGCTGGCATAATTTAATAAATGGCAAATGGGTGGCTGATATGCGCAGCATCAATACCTGGTGCCTGCAAAAAAGTTACCTAAAAAAAGAACTGAATAAATACACATACAACGAACTTCCCAAGCTGGTAAGCCAGTTTGAAAACGTGTATAAATCGTTTTTGAAAAAAGTTTAAAGTATCTTTAAACACTATTTTTAAATAATTAAAAAAACAGAAATGGGAACAACTACAGCAAAAAAAACAAGTACTAAAGGATGCCTTTCTATAATGATCATTGCTTCGGTTATCGCATTTATTATGATTAAGGGATGTGGTGATGATACTACTTCATCTCCCTCATCAAAATCTCATGAGGATGCTGCTTATATTGTTTCCAAAGATTTTGCAAAACAAAAACTAACTTATCCGGAAGAAGCTGATTTCCCCTGGATTCCAAAATATTCTCAAATGGATGCTGATAGTATATACACAGTTGTTGGAGAAGTTACTTCAAAAAATGGGTTTGGCGTAAAGGTTAAATTCACTTACAAATGTCGTCTAAAATTTTTAGGAGGCGATGATTTAGACACCAATAATTGGCAGCTTATTGATATGGATATGTATTAATTTCTTTAGTCCGGCTTTTTGTTCACATTATTTATATTGTCATGGATAAGTTATTAACTTGCTACTTTGCCAACATTTTCTAACCATTAAAACAAATTGCTTATTATGACTGAGTACAACGACCATGAACTTATTTTAAGAATTCCTACACAATCTCCTCAAACAACCCATAGCCACCTTATAAAGGCGCTTGTGGCTACCGTGCGTTGGTTTGCGCATGCAGAGGTAACCAATTTCGACGCTGACAATATTTATTATCTGGCAGAATTTTTAGAGCAGGTAACCCCTTCAGAAAAGCAGTTGCATTAAAAAGAAACTAAAGCCTATTTATAATATGGGCTTTTTTGTTGGTAATTATTTTTAACCAACATAAAAAAGATTTTTAAATTTATGCATTGTCTATATACTTATGAGCCCACGCGGAAGCCTCACTTTATTTAAAGATATTTTTATAGAATCCCCATCGTTTTCTGATGACATAAAAAAAAGAAAGGGAAGAAGCGAACATCACATTAGCCGTCGTAATGAATGCCTCATAGATCGGTATTTTTTCTATGCCAAATTCACTGGCAAACGTTATGACCTGGTGCTTAAAACAATAAGTGATGAATTTTTTTTGAGCGAAGTAACGATTCCTGAAATTATTGATGCTAATTATGAACAGCTTGCATCTCTTAAAAAGGAGCAGCCAAATAAAAATTATTTTGTGAAAAGATGGCCCCATTTGATCTGGTAAAGCCAATTTATACGTTATTAAAATCTATCTGCAAAGAAGGGTTGGCAGGTGTGAATGATTCTGCTGCACTATCATCCATAAATATTGTATTGAATACTATTACCCGAACCCTGAAATTATCACCTTCTCTGCGTTCTGTTTGCGCACTAATTCTTGTGCAGGGCTGCATTAATCCATCGGCATTATAGCCTTGTATGGCCTGATAAAGCAATTGCTCCAACTCATAATATTGAAGGGCTTGTTCTTTTACAGAATCCGGGGCTCCGGCCTGTGAGGGGCTGAATGAAGGAAAGCCGAGCCTTAAAGTAAATTGTGCATTGCCCAATTGTACATTACTCTGCATTTCATCATAATTAGTATTACCGAAATCAATTAATACACATGGCCATGATACGGCAGGACGCTGATCATAATATTCCAGTTGCCCCAAATCCTGGTCAACCCATTTTATAGCAGGCACCTGTGTAGTAATTTGGGTTTGTAATTTTTGGAGAAGCTGCGCAAAGAAAGATTGAAGTGCCATAAAATTATTTTACAATTGTTTTTAAGTCATTAAAAATTTGGGTTTGCAGTTGCTTTACCAATACCGGGCTATCATCCCAACTATTGGGGAAAAATTGACGCCTGGGTAAATTAACATTGCGTTCGAATGATTTTACAAAAATGTTTTTTTCAATGCCGTGAATGGTTTGCATTTGTCTTTTGCCTCCTTTATAAGTTCTTCCCGTGGGATGCTTAGTTGCAGATATTATTCTCCTTGTATGTGCTCTTACTTTTACGATACCATTAAAGCCATTATTATGTGCAGCTGCATATTTTACATTATTTTTTACATGAGCGGAAATGCCCTCGACAGTGAAATAATTCCCGCGTCTTAATGTTCCTGTTTTTACAAGAATTGTTCCCTTTCTTTTTATTGGTTGCCAGGGTTGGAATGTTTGCCCATGCCAGCCCTGATCCTGAAAGTTTTTATCAATGAAACGTAATGATATTTCACCGGCTTTACGAGGAAATTTATTGCGGGCATAGTTTTCTACCGCTTTTGATTTTTGATTTAAGAATTTTATAAATTCTTCCGGATTCATTATATTTGTATTGAAGAAGCGGGAGAACTCAGGGGGTGCTCAAACACCCGGCCTGATGATTTGCCCGCTTTTTTATTTTCGATAAATAAGTTGATTCTTTCTTTTATTGATAAGTTGTTTTTCGTTTAATATTTTTTTCCCTTTCTTATCTAAGGTTGTTACTTCTACAAATGAATATGGTTTTATATTATTTTCGATGTCAGTGATAAGCATTAAAGGCCAGTTTCTATAATATTTTATATAGTATCTTTCCAATTTACCCTTATCGTTTTTATTGCTCCATATTTCATCGGGCGATTTAATTACATCTAAAACATTTCCAATGTAATTTTCCCGATGTTCTTTTTTGTGATCTTCAATAGCATGACTGATAAAATCACGATCAATTTGTAATTCCAATCCTGTGGGGTCTTTTTCGGTAATGCTTCCCTGGGGTGCAATGTCATTAAACCAGTTATATGCTTCTGCTTTATCAGCAAATTCTATTTTAGGTTCAAAAGAAAATCTATTATATAAAGATTCAACGGAAGGCATTCCGTAATTTTTTTCTGCCTGCAATTGTTTAGGCTTTCCACTACCTGCCTGGTATTTATAGTATCCATCGGGGTCTAAAATTACTTTGGTATTACCTACGTTATGCTGGAAGTAATAAGGAATTACATCTTTATTTTTAAATGTTTTAGGATCGGCGGTTACTTTCCCTGCATTTTCTTCGAGCCCGGGAATAACGAAGCAACGGCAATTCCAATCGTTTGGCGGATAAATAGTATTCCATATTGGATCAGAAGGAGGAGATGTAAAACCATCCAATAAAGCATGAGCAGGGCGCACACGATCATCTTCCACGGTGGAGTATTGAATATAATCCATATCCTTTAGTCTATCCCATTGAAAAGCCATCTGTGATCCGGAAATGGCAGTATTATATTCTGTTTGGAGCCAGTTAACATTAAACTGGTAACCTGCATCGAGGCAGGCATTTCTAAAGTCGGTGAAGCTTCTAAGGTTGCCATCTATATCATTGAGCAATGAATTAATATGAATTAACTCTGCCTGGCTTTTAGCTGCGCTGAACTGAAAAACATTATCCTGAAAATGTGCCAGCAATGCATTGCGTGAGTCATCAAAGGAAAAGGTAGTGCCACCAAGCCCATTCTGAATAGCTTTTAAAAGATCACCTGCAGTTTTCCAATAAAGATCATCAGGCACCTGCTGATTATTTATTTTGCCATCATATACTGCACGGGCCAGTTTTTCTATGATGCTTTCAAAAGGATTATCATCGGAAAGATTATAAAGCCTTACTCCTAAGCCATCTGTCGAGTGAGAGTGATGATGTGAACAAACGTTTTCATAGATTTCTTTTAAATATTCAAATGCTTGCCCCGCAGTTACGGGGCTGGGTCGAAAAAATCAGCAAGTTGAGTCCTGAACTTATCCCAAAATTTTTGTTTGTAAACAAGTTTCTCCGGCTTATTCTTTTTTTGTTTTGGAATAATAGGAGATGCAGGAGGCATGGGAGGTGTTTGTTGTTCCTCTTCCATCTTCTTCTTTAATTCATCATAATTTTCCGGCTTTGGTATTCCGTAGGTTTCATAATAGTAATCATCGCCGACAGGAACTTGTTTTGAAACAAAATCATCAATGGTTTGCCTGTCGAGTAATTCTGCAAGATCAACTTCTTTTTCAAATTCAAATTTGCCGCGAATGTCGAACCCATAAGTTTGGAGGATGCGAAGAAATTTATCTGAGTTCAAACAATTTTCAACAAATTTCAGATCGCTTTTTGTAACATCGAGCTGTTGTTTGCCGTGCTCTTTTGATTGGGCATAGCCACTCTTTTTTGAACTTGTGGTTGTTTCGGTAACGGTGAGTATGATAACGCTCATTTCTTCATTACAAGCGGTTCTAAAGAGTTCCTGCAACTTACCGTCGCCGTTGCTTTGCTTGCCGTCTTTCATATCAAAATCGGCCTGCTTGGGGATTAAGAGAGCCAAAGAGCTTCCTGCCTCATCCATTACATTTTTAAGCTCCTGTTTTGTTTTTAAATCATAAGCATCATATTTAATTATTCGTACAGGCTGGCCAAAAATTTCCACGTATTGAGCCCAATCTGCGAGATTACCTCTCTTCCAAAGTGCATAAGGAGAGCATTTCAACAATAGACCGAGGTCTTTCTTCTCGCCTATTACCCATATCAATTCCATGTTTTCGTAAGACCAGCCATCCTGCATATTCTGGTCTTTTGAAATAATGCCTAATTCCGGTTTAATATGTTTGCGGGGAATTTCTTCAAAAGTAAAGTCGGAACCCGGAATAAATTCGATACCGGATATTCCCCAAAAAAATGATTCAATAATTTTTTTCATTATGCCTCGCATTGCAATGCTCTCGCATATTGAATTAAGGTCTCCATCTCCTGTGCCATTTATCTTATTACCTTCATTTTTTTCGTAATTGAAATGCAGATTTTTATTCAGAACTGCATCAATGCGCCTTTGCATTATGCCTGATAAATGGCCGTCAAGAATTACATCAGCGTATAAATCGTAGAGCCTTGTACGTAAGGGATAATAAACATTTTCGGCAGATTGAAGGGCTAACCTCCAGTCTGCAATATCTTTAGAAGAGCGGTCAGCACTTCTTATTACGATCTGGTTAACAATAAGGCTTTCCGGGTTTTGAACCTTCTTTTTTTTTGATGTCATTTTAATTCAGATTAAAACAATAAAAAGTTTTTAAATGTTTACTTGCAAAACAAAAACAAGGGCCTGCATAAAAGATGAATATTAACTCTACCAATGCTGACATTTTTTTAGCGTGGATGAAAAAGTTACTGAACTTCCTTCGGGGAAAGTAGTGGCAGGATCATCGGGTTTATAAGGCCATCCGTCCGGATCAATTTTACCTGCCATTATTTTATCGAAATAATCAATGGTATCTTCATAAGCAGTTCGGAACATGGCTACATCAATATTAGGATTTGAAAGTTTAATTAATTGCCAGCAAACAATATCCTTTACTTTATTTTTTAAATTTTCATCATCAAAAGTGTCTGCAAATATTTGCGTAAGATCATATTTACTCAAATAACTTTTTGCTTCGGCAATGCCTGCATTAATTGCCTGAGTTACTTTAGTGTCATCTGCCCTTGTAATTTCATCTATGTTTTCGACATAAATATGAGATTGCAGATCATCTTTAGTTAAGTAAGCCATTATAATTCAATTTCATTATTAATAGAGTTGAGTCGCTCAATAGTTACCTCCCACTGATCGCCATCATTGTCTTGAATAAGACATAAATGAACGGAGATCATTTTTATAAATTTTACATCCTGCTGAATAGAAGTTCCTTCATCCATTACCAATATTTCATCTTCAAAAAACATTTCAATATTTTTTAGAATTCCGTTTACGACGGATGATTGTTATTGATTCGGAAGCCTGAACATCAATTTTATTTTTAATAATCATTACTGCACCTTCTACAGCATCAGGGCCATCCATTGTTTTACTGTTGGGGCCCGCGCTTTTAAATTGAGATTCGAGGCGTTTCATGTGCGGATTGTTTTTTTCATCTTCGTTTAATATTAAAAGCCCCAACCGATTCAATGGCTCTAATGTGCCTTCTATGCGAAACCATTTGTCCGGCTTATCCCGATCATCTGGAGAAACGGGTAATACATATTTTCTCTCTTTTCCCTTTTCGAAGATGAGTGGTAATAATACCTGCTGGTAAAATGGATCTTGCAGGCTATTGTTTTCGATATAAACAAAAGGAAGCGAATGACCTTTTATAAATTCATAAGAAGTATAGAGCCAATCAATGAAATTTGAATTAGTAGTATTATCCACAAAAGCGCGAAGAATATAAAATTTCATATCCTTATAACCAATCGTTATAACGGCTTTGCAACTATTTTGAACACGCGCTTTTAAGGCAGGTTTATCTCTATTTGAGGGAGATGGATCTGCATAGATAATAATGAAGGGGAACTCATTAAAAGGTGGACATTTTCCATAAATTATTTCTTTGAAGGCTTTGCCCTGAACAATTGGATTGTTGAAATATTCTTTTTGTCCGCTTTCGTAACTTATGCTTTCGAGCATGTAATCAATTGCCTCTTCACTATTCTTTTCGGGCCAAACAGAAAAACCATTGCTATCGCGAATGTTTATTAACTCAACATCATCCGCATATTCTTCTGCACGGACTGCAATACTATCTTCGGCGATAATATTATTATCAACAAAAATGAAATAAAGGCTGCTGATGTCAACAGTTGGTATAACAGCCTGTTCCCACCACTCCCACACCTGGTGAAGGCGTTCAGAGTTGCGACATACTTCGTCATCATCCAGATCATCGGCTATAATAATATTGATGCGCAGCTCTTCATTTTTAGCACCGCGGGGATTTTGCCCGGAGCCCACAGCGCGAAAAGTGCAATTATCTCTTGTTGTGAATTCTCCATGTTCCCATTTGCCAGCTCGTTCCTGAACGCCATAATCATTTATGATTCGCTGATTAGCTTCAAGGTTAGCCTGATAAGAATCGAGTAACCGAACTGCATTATCGTTGCTTTTACTAAGGAGAAGCATATTAATACGCATTTTGCGTGCGAACTTCAAGTAAAATATTTCAAACATTCTTCGCGTACTCTTCGAAAGCCCTCTTGCCCATGCGCGCCTTTGATAAAATCTTTGAGTAGCTTTTAAAATACGTTTTGTTGATTCCTTTTGAAATTGTGCCACAGGAGCAAAGCAATATTTTGGAAAATAATATTTAAACCAATCTTCCGGATTTGCTTCTAAGTTTTTAATTCTTTTCTTTTTCTCATATTCAGATTCATTAATATCAACGGGCGTGCTATTACGAATGCTCAGCAAAAAATCTTCCCACTCAAGCAATGCCTGTTTGTTAGACTTATTAGCCGTGACAATCTTTATGCTCATCTTTTAATGCTTACCTGAAGAAATGAATTCCACAAATCAGATATTTCCATTACCTGGTCTATGGTGCCAACTTTTTGTAAATGCTTAATAAAGCGGATACCGCTTTCAACGAGATCTGCAATAGATAAATCAGTTTCCAAATTGCGAATGGAAGCTGTGAGTTTTATTTGAATATCGGCTTCTTTTGTGTTGCCATAACGCTGGCCTTCGTTTTTTTTACGGATGGAATTATTCAGCTCTTCCATTTGTTCATAAAGATTATTTAGCACTTCTTCTTTACTTACCAATAATCTTTTCCGGAGATTTTTCCATTGAAATTCATTTACCCATTTGCTCATAGTTTTTTCAGAAACATTAACCTTTTTAGCGACCACCTTTTGATCGAGTTGCTCGCGGGTAAAAAGAATTTTGGCGAGGTATTGTTTATCTGAAATAGTTATTGGAGTAGCCATAATGCACACAAATATCACGAACAGCGAAGCTGTTTTACGAATTGAAAAAGTATGACACTACAATAAATAAAGTATGGTAAAGCAATAAATGAATAATGATAAAAACCTTATTTGGAGAGGGTTTCAGAGGATTGCAATTTTACAACATCAATGGACAAATTCAAAAAAATTGATAAAGAATTTTTACTCACTGATAGCTCTCTTAACAGCTATGGTTACAGGCTCTTGACGGCTGGTTACCTTATGAGTGAGTTTCAAAAAAATCCTATCGGCTATTTTTTGCATGCTGATAAAGAGATGACTGACTTCACGCGAAAAGATGGTGTGCTTGTAAAATGGAGTGATTTTAGAAAGGATGGGGATAAAGTATATGCAAAGCCAAATATCAATTTGAGCCATCCCCGCGGTGAGAGAACTGCTGATGAAATTGAAAATGGTTTTTTAAATGCGGCAAGCTGTGGTCATTTCGTAGTGCTTGAAATAAGCAATAATGCAGAAGATTATTTGCCTAATCAAAAGGGGCCTTCAGTAAGTAAATGGTACAACAGGGAATGCAGCCTTGTTGATATTCCAGGTAATTATAATGCCCTGACAGAGTTATTCGATGAAAATGATAATCCTTTAAATCTTAAAAACTTAAATTTTTCAATAATGACAAAATTATTCTTCACGCCTGAACAAATTACAAAAATGAATTTGAAAGCCGATGCTGACCAGGGAGCAGTTGAAACTGCTTTTAATGATCTTGTTGCAAAAGCGGGCCGTGTAGATGCCGCAGAAAGCGCAAAGAAAAAAGCTGAGGATGATTTGGCAGAATTGAAAAAGACAACTATGGAAAAAGAAGTGAAAGGCCTTATTGCGAAAGCATTGGATGTGGATAATAAAATTACCAAAGAATTGGCTGGTAAACTTGAAAAGCAGTTTGAAGGAAAACCGGCAGAATTGAAAGACTTGCTGGATGCGTTGCCGGTCCATAAAACTATTACCTCCCAATTGAATGGGGAGCAAGCTGATATTGCTAAAAAGACGTGGGATCAATTGGATAAAGAAGGCAAGCTGGAAGACCTGAAAGCGAAAGACTTCGATTTATTCAAACAAAAATACAAAGCCCAATTCAACAAAGATTACGCTGGTAAATAAAGACTTTATTCAATACCCTTTAAAACTTTTTTAAAAGCAAATTAAAATACAATGAAACTTCTCAAATCCGTAACCGCCCTGATTTTTATTGCTCTGATGTCGGTAATAATTTCTACGATTTTTTCTTTCTCTTTTTATGCCGTGGCGCTTGCACTTATTGCAGCATCATTTATGAAAATGCCTGCTGGCGTTTTTATGGGTGTAACGGTAGAAATCTGGAGTAAAGACATTATTGATAACCTTTTTAAGAATAATGATTTTGCAAAGCGTGCATTTTCGGAGGATCAATATGTAATAGGGGGTGCGGTGGTGCATATTCCAACAGCAGGCGCCCCGGATAAATCATTAAAAAACCTTGCTGTATTTCCGCAAAATGCTGTAAAAAGAGCAGATGATGAGGTAGTTTATCCATTGGATACTTATTATCAAACACCAAAGTTCGTAGAAAAAGTGGAGCAATATGAATTGAGCTATGATAAACGCCAAAGCATCATGGGAGAACAACAAGCGCAATTGATACAAGATTCAATGGATGGCCTCTTGTACCGTTGGGGATTGCAGGGGAAGAATATGGACACTCCCATCAATTATGTTTTGCTCGATGGGGAAGCCTCTGCGCAAGATACACTTGCAGGAGCAGTGGGAAGCAGGCTTACCATGAATAAAAACCCATTCAGTATTGTAAAGAAAAAGATGGATAATGCCAACTTACTGAATGATGGCAGAGTAGCACTTCTTACTGCAAATCATTATGCACAATTCCTGGATAGCCTTACGGATAATGAGAGGACAAATTTCTACAGAATGGCAGATATGTCAAGAGGAGTAATTGGTACATACCTGGGTTTTGAAGTTATCATGCGCAGTTCAGTTCAGCGATGGAGAAATACTGCCGGTGTATGGTCAATAGTGGATGAACAGGCGGATAATTTTGCTGCAGGTGCCAATGACAGCGCTGCTTCGATCTTTTACCAGCAAATGGCAGTATCAAGGGCAAGAGGTCAAGTGAATGTATTTGACAGCGCAGGCAGACCCGAATATTATGGTGATATTTTCTCGATGAATATGAGATTAGGAGGCAGGGTAAGGAGAACCACAGGTATTTACGCTGCTATTGAAGACATCGCTGCATAAGGAATCAACAACATTACTCGATTTTAAAACTTTAATATGAAAAAATTTATCTCTTTTATTCTTATATCGGCATTCATTATGACTGCCGGTGCGCAAACCACAAAGATGTACAGTAAAACGATTACTGCGGCTGATACCACTTCTTTCATTAATGTACCGAGCAGGATCAAATCGTTTACCTATGCGATTACAAAGACAAGCGGTACCCTTGCTGGGAAAGTTTACCTGGAGGGAAGCATTGTGCAGGGTCAATGGGTAGCACTTGATAGCATTACACTTGCTGATAATACTGTTATGCAATCAAAGACTACTCCTATTACCTCTACTGATTATTTAAGTTACCGATATAGATGTACCAATACAAGTTCAGCTACGGCAAATGTAGAGGCAGTATATCTGCGGCGAACGGATGAATAAAAGAAAGGCCCGTTTTTTAATCCAACCAGAAAACTTTTGAAATGCAATTTGAATCCATACAAGCAATACTTAATGATTTCATTCCTCTTGTAGAAGGATTCACTTCTTTACCCAAGTGGGACTTTAAACAATGGAGTTGGGGATATGGAACTGCTGCTGGATTCGACCGGGATAAAAGGCCTAAAGGTATTATCACCAAAGAGCAAGCACTAAGTGATTCATCGAAGCAATGGTTGAAGGATTTTAATATCCTTTATCCTTTGATTAAAAAATCTCTTAATCCATCACAATGGGCAGCATTGCTAAGTTTCAGTTACAATGAAGGAATCGGAAGTGCTGAAAAACTCGTGGATGACATAAATACTAATTCACCCGGCTTGGAAGCTCATTGGAAAGAGTACGTATATGCGGGAGGAGTGAAAAACGGTGATCTTCTTGCACGAAGAAATAAGGAATGGAAATTATGGTTAGAGAATTTATAAAATAGCGCAATAAAATAAAGGTAGCCTGGCAGGTTCATAATCATCAGGCCGGAGGTTCGAATCCTTCTTGCGCAGCAAATTTTATCATGGCGATCAGTTGAAAGGGAGGTGGGGAAGTGAAACCTCCCTTTTTTAAAAAAAAATTATTATGTCTAATCTTCCAAATGTAAGTGTATCATATAGTAATGGCAATCTGCTTGCTGATGCGAGTGTAATAGATGGCATAGCGGGGATTGCGGGGACAGTAAATACTGCAGGCTTAATTGGTGTGGTTAATATTGTTTACAATCTGAATGATGCAATAACTGCGGGCTACACATTACTTGCTGAACCGGATATGTACCGGCACATAAAAGAATTTTATGATGAGATGGCCGGTAATCAGAAACTTTATGTAATGGGCCTTGCCAATACTATGACTATGGCACAAGCCCTTGACAATACCAATGAAGCAGCCGCTAAGAAACTTACAAAAACTGCAAACGGTGAAGTGAGGCTTTTAGGATTGTTTCGCAAACCTGATGTGGGATATGCTGCAGGCGCGGATTTTTTTGATAGCGATGTGCAAGCTTCAGTACTTGCCGCAAATACTTTTTGCCAGGCAAGGCTTGCAGAATTAATTCCATGTCGTGTATTAATTGAAGGAAGAGTAAATGATGATACAAGCATTACCATTTATCAACCAAAAACGTCTGCTGTTGGTTTTGCAGGAGTTGTATTAGGTGGGAGTGCAAATGATGGATCGGCAAGTGTGGGAACACTTCTTGGAAGGGCTTGTAAATATGCCGCTCACATTAAAGTAGGAAAAGTGGCCAACGGGCCTCTGGCCATCCAAACTGTTTACATCGGCACAAAACTTTTAAAAGATATTACCGATCTGGATACTCTTCACGGAGATGGGATAATTTCTTTTATGCAATACCCTAATAAAGCAGGATTTTATTTCGGTGTTGATCGCATGGCAAGCACGGATGATTACCGGCTTCTCGTTTATGGAAGATTGGTGGATAAGGCTGCTGTTATTGCCAATGCTGTTTACGTGGAAGAATTGGAAGGTGAAGTGGAAGTGGATGCCAATGGGCTTATAAGTGAAACGGATATTGAGCATTTGAAGGGTTCAATTACTCAACAGATTAATTTGAACATGAGTGACCAGATAAGTGATTTGACAGTAATAATTGATCCGAACCAGGATATTATTACTACGAGCACCCTTGTGGTAAAATTACAGATTACACCTCTCGGATATAAATCGTTCATCGAAGTAGACCTGGGCTTAAATGCGCCAGTAGCTTCTTAATAAAAAAAATATGCCCTTTGAAAGTAAAGAATGCGCATGGGCGCAAACGAAGTTGAAAATACTCACGCGTACCGTTGTAGGCTCGCGCGGTTTCAATTTTAAATATGGAATTGAAAAAGAATTATTATATGCCGCCGGCTCCATGCCTATAGGCATACAAGAAGGCAACGAAAAACCGGAAGGGAGTATTAAAATTTTGAAATTTGAACTTGACCTGCTTCAAGATGCAGCCCAGATTGCGGGTTACAAGAGCATATTGCATGTACCTCATACAGCTATACTCATTACGTGTTCATTCAAGAAAGACCCTACAGATACCATTCGTATAATTGAAGCTTTAGGTGTAGGACTTGGTGAATGGGAAGTGGCTATGGAACAGAATGCAAAATTCGCCGAAGTAACTATGCCCTGGATAGCGTTGGATATGAATGTACGCAAGGGTTCATAATCCTTCGACGAGCTCAGGATGACAAAAATTCGAGAAGTTCAGGATGACAAAAAATAACAACTATGATAAGAAATGATGCAACCAAAGGCAGTTCTTTAAAAGACATCAAAGAACGCGATAAACAAAATAAGGAGCAAGAGCTTCGTGATAAATGTAACGCCCTGGCCAATGAAAGATGGGGAGAGGATAAAGTAAAGAAGATGAGCAATGAACATAAAGGGCTCTTTTTTTTACCGGTAATGGATGATGCGGGCAACATTGAAAAAATAGCATTGATGAAACCCATAGACAGAAATGTACTAAGCTATGCAACTACTAAAATAACCGATGAAGGCTTATATGCTTTTTTGGAAGCAGCGATGAGGGAATGCTTTATTGATGGCGACCCTGAGATACTTGATGATGATGAATATTTTATTCCTGCAGCTAACTCCTTCAATAAAATACTCGAAGGTAAAAAAGCATCTCTGCTAAAAAGATAAAAGAAGCATCCGAAAAAGTTGATATATCGAGTATCGGCTTTTTGGCAAGTATGCTGAGTTATTACCGACCTGGTCTTGATGTTTCTACACTCACCGAACAAGAATTTATAATTGAAATTGCTCACCTGATAGTGATAAGGAGAATGGAACAGCAGGATCAGGTTAATAAAGCTTTAAAGGGTATTTTAAAATGAATAAAGAGACGCTCGAATTTTTTGTGAAAATGAGAGACCTGGTAACAGGCCCTCTCATGAAGATTGCGAAAGCAGTTAAAGAAAGCGATAGCGTAGCGAAAACATATAAAAATACATTGGGTTCTCTTTATGACCGGGTAAATGATTTGAAGAAATTCCGGATGGATGACGCTTTTGGGAAGAAACAAATAATGGCCGCTACGGCTGAAATAAAAAAATATGAAAAACAAATAGACCGATTAGAAGGAAGATCTTCTACGAGTAATTTATTTGGCTGGAAAAATATAAGAAGCCTTGCAATGGCCGCAGGAATTACTTTCGGCGCATCGCAGGCATTTGGGTTTGCTAAAGATTCTATTAATTCTGCGATGAATTTTGAAGCAACTAAAAAGAGCTTCCAGGTACTTACGGGAAGTGATTCAATTGGAAGTGATCTTTCTGAAAAACTCCGCGATCTTAAAACTAATACTATTCTGGGCCCTTCTGTGTATAAGAATGCACAGAGGATGCTTTCATTCGGTATTTCATCTGATAAAATTATTCCGGATTTAAAAATGCTTGGTGATATAAGCATGGGCGATGCCACTAAACTCGGAAGGCTAACACTTGCTTTTAGTGAAATGGAATCGCAGGGTAACCTGAATGGAAGGAGACTGCTTCAGATGGTCAATGTTGGTTTCAATCCATTGGAAGAAATAAGCAAGAAAACAGGTAAGAGCATTGCGGAACTGGATAAGATGATGAGAAAAGGAGCGATAAGTGCAAGTATGGTGGAAGATGCCATAAAGGATGCAACGGGAACCGGAGGAAGGTTCAATAACATGATGAACAAGATGGGAGAAACTACGTGGGGTAAAATGAAAAGATTTGAAGGAGCATGGGCCAACTTAAAAATTACCATTGGGGAAAAACTTTTGCCAGTGGCTACCCGTTTTTTAGAATGGGCTCAGCAGGCAGTGAGATGGATTGATAAAAACATTGATTCAATAATAAGTTGGGGAAAAGCGATTGGGGGAACTATAGTTGTTTTCAAAGCCCTGACTTTTGGTTTAGAATCTTACAGAGGTTTAATGGCAGGATTGGGGATAGCAGAGAATGCTGCAGCAGAAGGTTCGGGAATATTCACCTCAGCATTGAAAGGGCAAATATTTCAAATCGGATTATTAGCTGCTGCCATTACCTCAGTTATAACATTATATAATTATTTAGGTGGTGCAATGGATAGGGCACAAGGCAATGCAAATGAATTTAATCAAACGGCCTATGATGCAGAAAAAAGGCAGCTTTCCAATATTCTTGGTACTTACTCAGGAAAGAATGCAGATAAAAAGAAAAATCTTTTGTTAAGCCAAGCGGCAGAACGGCTTAATAATTATATTAATCAAACTCAACAAGAATTTGATATTTTAAAAGCAAAAGAAATTAAAGAAGGTGTTGGTGGAAAAGCTTTTGAAAACATTTATCATTCTTTGCAATTGTCAGGAACACAACTTTCATTGTATAAAAGTCAATTAAAGGCAGTGACCGATTTGCAAAATGTAAATCCCACGCAAAATCCAAAATCAAAAGGAGATGGGCAAGAAAACCCGATTGCAGCCGATGTTACAGGAGGTGGCCCACGTGTGATAAATATTAATGGTGTAAAGTTTACTGACAAAATAGAATTTCATGTCGCTAATATGATAGAAGGAACTGCAGAAGCAGAGCGTAAACTTCAAGATATGTTTTTGAGAATATTAAATAGCGGCGCATACGTACAGGGATGAAAATTCTTTTAATGATAAAAATACTTTTTGTGTGTATGATTTTATCGGATGGGTTCATTTATAAAAATTTTCCACAGGAAGGACATCGGGTTGTGAAGATGTATTGGAACTGCAAAAAAAATAAATATGGCATTACCGTTACCAGGTGAAATAATTGATTTAGGGAAACTTTTCCAAAGGGTATTTGGAGGAAAACCTTATGTGATTAATAAAAATGGCGATGTGACTGATGCGCCTGGAGAGCTTTATCAAATTCCCGCCAACAGCCTTGTTATAAAAAACGGTCAACAGCTTACGCCAAAAGGATCATTAGTTGCTGAAAAATATAAAGGAGTTGAAATATGGTTGCCTACTTATTTAAGCGCTAATGGAGTTACTGTTTTTCTCCCTTACAGCATTATAAAAATAACCGGCAAAAAAACAATTATAAGAACTCCGCTGGTGGAAAGAATGGGAACGGTAAAAGAACAATACAATATTGATGATTATTCAATAATAATAAAGGGATTTTTAATTTCTGATGATAGAACTTTTCCGGAGGATGATTTAAAGACTTTGAAAATACTTTATGAAACACAGACGGCAGTAACAATAGATAACGCGTTGACTAATATTTTTCTTGCAAACCCTGCATTAGATCAATTTGAACAAAGAAGGGTAGTGATAACAAGTTTAGACATTCCCGAAGTGCAGGGCGGCAGAAAGAATGTGAGGCCTTTTGTAATGGAGATGGAAAGCGACAGTGTGTTCACCCTTGAACTGAATAACTGATGGCTTTCATAATGACAGCGAATGTAACTATCGGTGATTTCAAACCGGTAAAACCAAGTTCTTTGAAATGGCGACGTTCAATAGATAATTACAGCGACAGTGCATTAATTGTAATACCTGCAATATGCCGATTAAAAAGTACGGGGCAGCCTTATCAATATGTGGAGACGGCTCAACAATTTACTGAAGGCATGAAGGTGCAAATAGATGCAGGATATGATGGGAATAACATTACGAGATTTAAAGGATTTGTAAAGAGGATCAATTTTACTATTCCTCTCGAAATAGAATGTGAAGGTTATTCATATCAACTCAGGAAGAAATTGGACATATCAAAATCATGGCCTGCAGGTACGAAACTTAAAGATATTTTGGCCTTTTTAGTAGGAGGAACTGATATAAAATTGAGTGATGCGATTCCTGATATAACCGTGGAGAGTGCAGTTACTTTAAGCCACGCAAATGGCACACAAGCACTCGATATGATTAAGGAAAAAATGTTGCAGACAATTTATTTTACTGATGATATTCTTTATGTGGGGCTGAGGGAAACAAAACCTATAGGAGATGTGAAATTTCAATTGGGATGGAATGTTGTAAAAGATAATGGTTTAAAGTTTAATACTGATAGAGAGTTTTCTGATGTGAAAATTGTGTTGAGAAGCCGAAATAAAGATGGAACATTCAGAGCAGCAATTCACGATTCTAAATTTACGTCAACAAAGGTTAAACAAATAAGAGTTCAGCTAACGCAGGATTATATGGATAAAATGGCTGCTGATTATAAAAAGACATTAGTAAATGTTGGCTATGAAGGAATGATAACTGCTTTTCTGATTCCTTACAGTGAACCCGGAATGAGTGCTTCGTTGAAAAGCAAAAGGTACCCGGAAAGAAATGGAAGTTATTTTATTGAAGCCGTTGATGGAGAATTTTCGCCACATGCAGGCGGAAGGCAGCATATTAAAATTGGTAATCTACTGAGTAATGGATAAGGAAGAACAAATAAGAGAAGCAATAAGAAGATTAGGAAGTGAGGTAGGCCCCATGCATACATTACTTGCGCAAGTAGAGAGCGTGGATGAAGCTGCACTTACCTGCACCCTGATAGATGATGATGTAGAAATATTTGATGTAAGGTTATCGCCGGTATTGAATGGCAATCAATCGGTGATCATCTTTCCGAAAATAAACAGTTGGGTAATTGCTGTACGAATAGAACATGATGAGGATTGGATGATAATGGCGGCCGATGAGATTGAAAAATATCGCATTACTATCGGAACACAGATAATTGAAATGGATGGAACGCAGGTGATGATAAAAAATAATAATGATGATTTGAAAACTTTGATGAATGATTTATTAAATGCAATTATAAACATGAAGTTCACCACAAATACCGGAGTAACTATTGAATTGATTAATGCTCCTGATTTTGCGAACATTCAAACGAGGTTTAATGCATTTTTAAAAAGTAATTAAATGGCACTTGATAAAGCAACATTAAAAGCATCCATAGAATCTGCGTTTGATTTTGAAGCTACGCAAATTGATAGCCCGGATGCCAGCAGAAGCAGGATAGCACAAGCCCTTGCTGATGCGATAGAAATTTATGTGAAAGGAGGAGATGGCATCTACCAGGGAGGAATGACGGCAGGCGCTAATAATGTAATAGCTGTAGGAGTGCCAATAAAAATTGAATGATGAACGACATTTTAAAAGATACTGACGGCGACCTTTTAATATCGAACAATGATATTGTGGTTGGATACAGCGATCAACAGCATAGAGAAGATTTGCTTATGGTGGAAAAAGGAGCGATAAAGCAATTCCCGGGCGTAGGTGTTGGAGTTTTTAAATTTTTGGAAAGCGAAGACGGGGCTGGACTTTTAAAAGAAATATCGCTGCAGTTTTCGGCCGATGGAATGGATGTACAACAAGTGGGGCTTGATAATAATGGTAACATAACTGTAATAGCTCCATATAAATGAAAACTGTAACCATATTAGAAGGCCAGACGGTGACTGATATTGCATTGCAGGAGCTTGGTGATGCAGAAAGAAGCATGGAAATAGCAGTGATGAATAATATAAGCATTACAGATGATTTGATTGCCGGTAGTTTTATTAATGTTCCGGATTATGATGCCTCAAAACAAAATTACGTGCAGTTGTTTGCTAATAGCGCAAATAAACCTGCATCAGCAGATTCATTCGATGAAAATGGATTATTAACAGGGATAGGCTATTGGTATTTGGAAAACGATTTTATAATTCAATAATTCGGCAAGCTCATTATGGCAAGAAGCATACAAACAATTTATGATTCGATGGTAGCGGAGGGAATAAGACAAGCTACTGATGCTAATCTACCCACAGTAATTGATTCATTTAATAATACAAGCAGTGTGGCCATTTGGAAAATATATTTCTGGACGGTGGCTTTTTGTATTAATGCTATTGAAACAATTTTTGATGCTTTCCGGGGAGAGATAGATAATACCATTGCTACTGAAAAGCCTCACAGTGCAAGATGGTATGCAGGAATGGCAAAGAAGTTTCAATATGGTTATAACCTCGTTGCTGAATCAGATTATTATGATAATTCCGGTTTAACAGAAGATCAGATAAATGCATCTTTAATTGTGGCTTATGCCGCGGTGGTGGAACAAGATCGCGGAATAAGAATAAAGGTGGCAAAAATTATAAACGGCGACCTTGGGCCATTGGCAGCGGATGAGCTAACCTCCTTCCAGGAATATATGGAAGAAATAAAGGATGCAGGAATTAAACTTTTAATTACAACAGCAGATGCAGATGACCTGAGTTGTGTATTGAGAATTTACTATAACCCCCTGGTGATAAATGGAACCGGCGGAAGAATAGATGGAACAGAGAATACGCCCGTGCAGGATGCTTTGAAAAGTTATTTATTGAATCTGCCTTTCAATGGGTTGTTTGTACCACAGTTGGCAGTGGATCAACTTGAGTTAGTGGATGGAGTAGTAATAGCAAAAGATGATTCGTGGCAGGCAAAGTACGGAGCTCTTGATTTTTCGGGTATTGATGTAGAATATAATCCAGACAGTGGCTATTTAAGAATTGATGATTCAAATTTAAACATAACGTTCATTCCTCATGGCCCAATACAATAATTACAATATTGATTTTTATAAGCAAGCCCGACGGGAATTGCATCAGGCAATACGTTTGCCAAAATTTATTGTATTAATAAAAGCGTTGGTTTTTCCATTAATCTATTTGTTGAATGCTTTTTTCAATTACAGGAATGCAAAAATTTATCAACTCACCATAACGCCACAGGTATGTTACCTCCAGAGGATGCTGAATGACAGTTATGATCTTATACAAAGGCGAATCCGGATTGATGATGCAGTATGGCATTTACCATTTTTCCTTTACCAGGAAGAAGAATTAAAGCCACAAGGACTTTATCAGGAAACAGAAAATAAACCTGTTTACTTATATAATGACGGCGAAGCAGGAGAATCGCCCAATGATTTTGTGGTATTAGTTCCGTCGGATATTACTTTTTCCGATGCAGAAATGCGCGGGAAGATAGACAGCTTTAAACTTTTTGGAACAACCTATACAATACAGCGAGTATGAATCAAAGAATTGACTTTAGTAATCTTGGCGGTTTTCCTGCGACCCAATATATGACCGATTATATGCAGGTAAGTTATCGCGGAGCGTTTGCGGCGCTTGCATCATTGATTGGTGACAAAGTTATAATAAGCGGATGCCAGATAGTAGGTGATCAGATAACCAATGGCTGGATAAGTGTGGCGGGAGAGCTGGTGCCTTTTGTGGGAGGGACAGGGGATGCTACCTCGCAAATAAAAATAATAGAAACAAATGAGACAAGATTATTTTTCGACAATACTTCGAAAGCTGTTTATTTTAAAAGGCAGGCGCAGATAACTTCTCCGGGTTCATTTTTGTATAGCGATTTAAAAAATATTGGAGCGATAAGAGATATTATTCCGACAGGATTAATAAGCATGTGGAGTGGTGCAATTGCCAACATACCAAATGGCTGGGCTTTATGTGATGGAACTAACGGAACACCCAATCTTTCCGGCAAATTTATAGTTGGTTATAGTGCTGCAGATGGAGATTACAACGCAATTGGCAAGACTGGCGGAAGTAAGACGGTTACATTAATTAAAAACAACTTACCTAATGTTCCAATTGATGTGCCTATTCCAAAAGCACAGACTTCGCAAACAGATGTGGGATATGGTAATATAGTAACTGGAAATACAGGTAATGAGCCTGTGGATGCCACTACTTTACAAACTTCTCCATTAGGTATATCTCAACCTTTTGATACACGTCCACCTTATTATACACTTGCTTACATCATTAAATTATAACAATGGCAACAAAAAGAGATACTGTAAAGCCGTGGTTCGAAACAGGAGATAAGCCATCACAAACGCAATTTTGGACATTATTTGATTATCTCTTTTTTCAAGATGATGCGATAAATACTGCCAATGTAAATGGATTGGATGCTGCATTAACAGCGAAAGCGGACAAAAGTGCACTGGATGGATTTACGGGAGGAGAGTTGCTTACCCTGAATACAAATGGTACCTATTTATTGCCAATGGGATATTTTTTAGAAAAGCTAATTATTATTCCAACGGTTGATCAGAATATCTCCATCGGTAAAACAAATGGAGGCGATGAGATAGCGGGTGCACAGTTATTGACGGCAAATAATGCCATTCCTTATGAGATTAACCAGGTAGCTTTTTCTGCCGATGAAACCATTTATTTCAATGGCATCAGCGCTACTACTTATATAATTATTTTCAAAAGGAAATTAATAACAATCCCATGAGCAGAGAAGAATTTGAAAGAATGAAAATAAGGATATGGGAATGGGCAGGGAGAATATTAATAGGCATCTTAACATTTTTTGCTTACTCCATTTATAATGATGTAAAAACGCTTACAGAAAATATGCCTGTGATGCAGGAGAAGATACAAACATTAAATGAAAAAGTGGAAAGACTTGAAAACAAAGTTTTCTTTTCAATAAAAGATAAAAATTCAAACCCTTAATCATGTCATTCGGTACCAAACAACTTGGAAAACAAACGCCCGATTTTATAAGACGAATTAAAGCTGCATATAATTATTTATCGTTGGCTCTTGTTGCATTCATTCCATCAATATCCCATGATTTTAGCATATCAGTGGATAAATTAACATTGCTAATAGCCCTTGCTGGCGTGGGAATAAATTTCATTGGCGAATTTTTCGGAGTAAGTGCAGGAGAAAAATCTTCTGTGGCAGCTCCTAATGATCAGGAGGTTCAAAACAGTAAATAATTTTTAACAATAAAACGTACAACTATGTCACTCGAAACAGTAAAAGCAGATTTAAACATCATTTTTGGAGCCATTAAAGATGCAGAATCTTCATTGACCGATGGATTTCAAACAACCGATCTTATTACATTGGTTCCGGTAGCTACACAAATTCCCACGGTAATAAAATCGTGGAAGGAGGCTAAAACAGAGATTGGGCAAATAGATGCCACTCAAATTGCCGATTTGCAAGCTTTCATCGGTACAAATCTTGAATTGAAAAACTCAAAAACAAAGGAAGAAATAATGAGTGCCATCAATTTTGTTTTTGCCGGTTATACCCTTATTGAATCTTTCAAAAAAGCAGCATAATGCGCCTCCTGTGTTTAATCTGTGCCTTTGTTTTCCTCGGTGGCTGTAAAGCCATCGAGGAGGCGAGGGACAATGCCGCCTATAAGCGTGTAATTGGGAGTGATAAACTCAGTGAGAAGGCTTATGATCGTCTTGCCTTATCACATCCCTGCGTTACAGATACTTTTGAAAGCCCTGTTTATATAAAGGGGAAAACTGATACGATGGAGATAGATAGTGCAATTATTTTTCCAGTTACTAATAAGGTAATTCATGATTCGATAAAGGTAATCACCATCCATACTCATGCAAACGACACCATTAAAATTCAATTGCCTCCTGACCGGAGAGCATTTAATGATTTAAAGAGTACCTATGACATACTACAAGGATCGCAGATGGAAGTAATTAAACAGCTCGCCCTTGAAAAAAAATTATCATTACGAAAAACATGGATAATGATTGGCGAAGGATTGTTATGCTTGTTTTTTTTAATCATTTATATAAAGAAAAAATAATCATGAGGCACATCAAAATAGGTTTTCTTTTCTCATGGTTGCAAAAGACAGGGGATGTTTATCTCCTGTCATTTTTAAAATTTAATTCTTACTCATGAAAAAGTTTATTTCAATCATCCTTTTTATTTTTATCGCAAGCGGAGCGTTTGCGCAATTTGGAGGGTATAATTATTTGCAAGTCTATAACACTTTGCGATTTAAAAACCGTTTCATTACTTCAATAAATAATGATACCTCTTTCGTTCAGAATGATTCTTTTTCAATTCCCACATCGTGGGCCGTTTATAAATATTTTCAAAATAAACTGGATAGCCTTGCATTATCAGGAGGGCAGGTAAATAGCGATTGGAACGCTACAAGTGGTGTGCAGCAGATATTGAATAAGCCTACGATTTATACGAAAGCGCAAGTGGATAGCATCACCAGTTCGCAAACACTTGACCAGGTTCTTGGTAGAGGTAATGCTTCAACTAATACGATTAATCTGAATGGATCAACATGGACAGATGGCTTGTGGGTGGACAGTAAAAACCTTGTGACTGTTAATGGATTTATTTCCCAAAATACTAATACCAGTATGTGGATGGACGGTATTAATTTGATGTATTTTCATCCTCAGCCATCGGGTCGTTATTATGATTGGGACACGATTAAATATATTCGACCTTATAATCTGGCAGAAGAACCATCTGCAAGTTCAACGATTTATTTTCCGTTGGGCAGCGGTACGCTTGTGACGAAGGTAAATGGCGTGCCTGCGGATAGTACGGGGAATGTGCCTTTGCCATTTAGCAATACTCTCGATCAAGTTTTAATAAATGGAAATTCTACTAATCATAATATTGTTCAAACAAATGGTGCATATATAAGTCAATCTG
>Ga0157370_10002234_pt1 | contig 23553 bp, 18 predicted proteins | sample C35metaG_FD_113463 | JGI IMG/M metagenome (GOLD analysis project Ga0157370, IMG submission 113463) | Corn rhizosphere microbial communities from Kellogg Biological Station, Michigan, USA - C3-5 metaG | ecosystem: Host-associated > Plants > Roots > Rhizosphere > Soil | place: USA: Michigan...
ACAAACTGGGAATTACCAACCAATTCAGAACTTCTAATGACCAGATGATCATCGCCCTAAGTGGACTCGAAAGCAATATGAAAAAAGGTGTGGAGCTGATGAATCACTGGATCAATAATGTGAAAGCAGATCAAGCCATCTACGATCAAACCGTAAAAACAATTCTTGAATCCAGAGAAGTGGCAAAGAAAGACAAAACCAGAATTATGGCAGCTTTGACCAATTACGCCAAATACGGAAAAGAATCCCGTATGACGGATGTGATTTCTAAAGAGCGTCTACAGAGCATTAATGTGAATGAACTGATGTCTAAAATCAAAACGCTGAACGATTATCCTTACGAAGTTTTCCTTTACGGAGAAAATCAGAAAGGTTTGGAAAAAGCTGTTAAGCCTTACATTCTTGATACAAAACTTCAGCCTGCAAAAGCGAAAGATTATTCTGAATTAGCTACTGACGGCAAAGTATATTTCACAGGTTACGATATGGTGCAGATGGAAATGTCCAAAGTGGCAAAAGCGGGGAATGTAAACCTGGCAAACTTCGGAAAGGCGAGCGTTTTCAATGAGTATTTTGGACGTGGATTGTCATCTATTGTATTTCAGGAGATCAGAGAGAGCAAGTCTTTGGCTTATTCGGCGTATGTTTCTTATGCGAATGCAACAGAACTCAACAAACCAAATTATGTAGTGAACTATATCGGAACTCAAGCGAACAAATTGCCTTTGGCAGTCGCTGCAATGAGTGATCTGATGGCAGATTTCCCACAGATTCCGGCTCAGTTTGAGAATGCAAAAGGATCTGCCCTGAAACAAATTGCATCCAACAGAATCAACAGAACTACGATCTTCTACAACCAGCTTTCGCTTAAGAAATTGGGCGTAGATCACGACATTAGAAAAGATGTGTATGCAGAGATCCAAACCCTGACACTACCGGAACTGACCGCTTTCTATAACTCCGATATCAAACCGTTGTCTTACAACACAGCCATCATCGGAAAAAAAGAAAACCTGAATATGGATTCCATCAACAAAATGGGAACATTCACAGAAGTGAGTCTGGAAGAGATCTTCGGATATTAATTTCAGGCAATTTTAAAATAAGAAAGGATGGGCGAGGGTTCATCCTTTTTTATTGTTTATAATTAATGATAATTATACGCCATTTGATTATTTTATGAATATAGCAAAAAATTCAAAGTATTATAATTTTAATTTATATTCAATTTCTCCTTCAAACTCGTGCGTTAATGTATATGAATTTTTAAGTGTTGTTTGCAATGTTTCTAATTGAGTGATAAGTTTATTTTTTGATTTTGTAAATACTGAATACAAATTTGGTAGATCCTTCATAACATTATAAAATCCTGTCATTCCACTAATAGCATTTGGAATATTTAATTTCAAGCTTTTCACTGACTCTAATAATGATTCTAAATTTTCAATATTTTCTTCAATATTTTCTTTTGTAATATTATTTAGATGCATAGATCCTACTTTAATTGCAGATTCAAAATTTTCCTGATATATAGGAGTTTCAATAAAAAGTCTTTGTGTATAATTGTCAATACTTTTCGCTGTTCTTGATAAAATTCCTACAATTTGAAGTTTATTGAAATTAGGAAGTTTTTTCAATTTTTCTAATTCATTAGTTTTGTTTCTAAACTCTTCTGCTATAACAGTAGTAGCATCATTTATTCCATTTAATGCTAAATTGGCATTCGCTAAATAGTCTTCAAATTGAATTTCAAAATCTAATATTCCAAATTCGGCTGGATCAATATAATCTGATGATTCGTTCACTTCTTGTACGAAGGTTTTGGCTGTATCGTCAGATTTTTTAATTAGTGAATCCGTTCTTTTTGGAATATGTATTCTTAATTGATTTTTAAGTTCTTCAACATTATTAAAATTCCAGTAGAGAACATTATTCTGTCGAAGACTTTCCTTAAAATTATTAATTTTTAAAATCTGTTCTGGATTAATTTCATCAAATGCGATTGGTTCAGATTTAAAATAAAATAGTATTTGAATGTTTTCTCCGTTTTCAAATCGTTTTAATGCATTTAAAAATTCTTCCTCTGTTCCTGATTCTGCAGTAGGTGTTTTAGTTCCAAATTTTTTCCAAATTATCCCAACAAATATGTCGTAATCATAACCAATATCTTGATTAATTATTTGTTGACTATACTCTTGAGATATTCCCGGTGCTGAATGAGTTTCCCATTTCAATAATTCAAAATTAATATCATTTGACCTACCATATGTCAGATTAATTTCATTAATAACTTGGGGGATTTCATTTCTTTCAGATTTTAGATCCGATGGTGAACTTAGAAAAATAGAATATTGAGTTAAGCTTTTTGCCATAGTAATTGTTTTGCAATAAAGGTAATTGAAAAAGTTCTAACAGCATAGTTTAAAAAAAATCACGTAAATAAATTTACGTCATTGTTTACTTCCCACTCTCCCTCACGGCCCGAATCAACTTCTCATTCCGTTTCTCCGCTCTCTCATTACTCAAAGACATCGCCGCCCAAATAGCGGCAGGAAGCCAGCCTAAAACGGTGATCTGCAAAATAAAACAAATGACAGCAGTAATAATTTTACCACGAAAGAAAAAAGATAAAAATGGGAATATTATGGCTAATAACATAAGTTTAAGTTTTTGGTTGAATGTGATTTAGTTTGCCATCAGCAAGATAATTAAATCAATCTAATGATACCAATATAATTAAAGTTAAAATATAATTGTAATTTAAAAAGTGCTTTTGTGTTTTTTGATAAAAATTATTTTGATATATTTTGAATTAGTAACAATATTTTCCATTAATTTGAGTTTACTATTCACTTAGGTATTAAGATGCTGAAATTATTCTGTTCTTCACTGATAATGTTCTGTTTTGTAAAAATTACAGCGCAAAATAATTTTAGTTTTTCTAATGACAATTACAGCGGAATAAATTCTGCGGTGCTTTCTCCAACGCAGTCTTTTCTCAATCCAAATCCCTGGGATGTTAATCTGGTTTCTGCAGATGTTTTTCTTCAAAATGATTATGCTTATATCTCCAGGCAGAGCTTTTTGAGTTTACCGTCCTCCACAATAGAACTGGCAAATCCCAAAAAGAAAATCACAGGAACCAATCAATCCAACGTCTTTGATTTCTATAATAAAGAAAACGCCAATCTGATGTTCAATTCAGATCTTATGGGGCCTTCTTTCTCTATGACAACACATATCAAAGAGAAGAAATATGTGTTTGGGATCTTCAGCCGTTTGAGATCACAGGCTTCGGTCCTCAAACTGGATAATTATCTTCGTTTTGGAAACGAAATGGTTTCTCAGCCATCATCATATGAGATGAAGCCTTTTTCTACAAACGCAATGAACTGGAACGAGATAGGTTTCAATGCAGCCACTACAATCTTTCCTTATGCCGACAAACAATGGATTATTGGTATTAATCTGAAGTACGAAATGGGACTGGACGCAGCTAATATTATCAGCCATCAAAATATAAAATTAACGGCAGCGCAACCAGGAGTAGGGGACAATCCTGACTTAATGAATATCTATGCTTCCAATTATAACGTTTCTGCAAATTATGTTACCAATTACAATTCAGAAACAAAGACCTACGATTACAAACAGAATGGTTCTGGTTTGGGCTTGGATTTGGGAATTACAATGCTGGATAAAGATCCGCGGGAAGAGGAGTACGATTTTAAATTTTCCTTCAATATTTTGGATCTGGGATTTGTAAATTTTAAACAAGGTATCAATCATAGCTTTGCCAACGGAAGTACGATTTGGCTACAAAATAATCCGAATTTTGAAGACCGGGAATTTGAAAGTCCTGAGCAATATCTCAAATTATTGAGCAAGGAAGCTTACGGGAATGAGAATGCATCGTTTTCCGGTTACGGTTTCAAGATTGGTTTGCCAACAAGCATTAATTTAAATTACAGCCAACGTATTAAAGAACATCATTTCGTCAATGTCAATTGGATTCAGCGGGTTCCTGTTTTCGAAAATTCTCTGAAACGAAATAATATTATTAATGCCAATTATTCTATCCAAAAAGAAGCTTTTGGTTATGGGATTTCTACCACTTTGTCAGAATACCGGAATTTGCAGTTTGGCGGTTATTTGCGACTTGGACCGTTGATACTTGGCAGTGAAAATGTATTTCCTTTATTATTCAAACAGAAGAAGCTTCACGCTGCGAATGTTTATCTGGCCATCAAACTTTATCCGTTTTGGGATAATGCTTTTAAAAGGCACAGAAGGCAGAAATGTGACTGCGAAAAGTAAAATTAATAGTTTGACTCTCGCAGATTTGGCAAATTAAGCAGATTTTTTTGCTTTAATAAATCTGTAAAATCCGCCTGATCTGCGAGAAAAATTTTTATTAATATCCGTGCAGATCTATATCACCAGTTCTTTGCAGAGTCACTTTTTTACCCATTTTCTTTTGAATTACCCGGAAATGCTGCAATTCATCATCCGTAAGAATATTAATGGCTGTTCCTTTTTCGCCTGCACGACCAGTTCTACCGATTCTGTGAATGTAATCCAAGGGAGAACGCGGCAATTCGTAATTGATCACACAAGGCAGATTATCGATGTGAATTCCACGGCCAATCAAGTCGGTTGCTACCAAAATCTGAGCACCGTTTACTTTGAATTCTTCGAGATTATTTCTACGAGCACCTTGCGATTTCTGACTGTGGATTGCTACAGCTTTGATTTTATTCTTTTTTAGTTTTTCAACCAGATTGTCTGCTGATCGGGTAGATGAAACAAAAATTAAGGCTTTCTCAACTTTCTTTTCTTTGATTAAATATCGTAAAAAAGGACCTTTGTTTTCGGGAGAAACGTGATAAGCGATTTGCTCAATATCATCAATTGTAACTTCTTCTTTTTTGATTTCAATTAATGTTGGATTGATGGACAAACGTTCCTTCATTTCAGAAACTTTGTCATCTAAAGTTGCAGAAAACAAAGTTGTTTGCTTCATCGCAGGCATCAGACCGAAAAGCTTATTCATCTCTTCGCCGAAACCCAACTGGAACATTTTATCAGCTTCATCTATCACCAAATGCTGAATTCCTGAGATACTCAAAGCATTATGATCAATCAAATCTAGTAAACGTCCAGGCGTTGCAATAAGAACTTCAACCCCAAACATGCCTTTCATCTGCGGATTGATAGAAACGCCGCCATAAACCGCCATCGTCCGGATTTCGCGCTTCAGATTATCTGTAAAAGCTCTGAAAACTTCATCTATCTGAATTGCTAATTCGCGCGTAGGAACCAGGATCAAAACCTGAACATTACGGTCTTTCCTTACCTCGGTACTTTGTAATTTTTCCAGGATAGGCATTACAAAACAAGCTGTTTTTCCGGAACCAGTCTGTGCAATTCCCATCAGATCTTTTCCCTGCAAAATCACAGGAATTGCCTGTTCCTGAATTGGAAACGGCTTCAGATAACCTAATTTTTTGACAGAACTGATAATGTTGCTTGATAATCCTAACGATTCGAATGACATAAATACTTATTTGAGGCAAAGATAAGCTATTGATCTTGGTTTTACGGTGTTTTGAAATTGATGATCTTTCTGAACTTTTCAATAACAATATTTTCAGGATCAGAAAAATTAATGAAAAAATCAGTTTGCCAGAGTTTGGTTTTTTCAGCTTGTTTATTGTTTGGAAGATGCCAGTCAGCATAGATTCTGAAACCTCGTTTTCCTGACTTAAGTTTTCCGGATATATAATTTTCTTTTTCTAAAATCGTTTTTGGAAAGATAAAAAACCCTGAATTCTTATTTTCTTCAATCAAAATAATATAGAAATCAAAATCATCATTAATATCAAAAGGCACAGTCTTATCTTCAGAATCTCTCTTCCAAAATGTTACGAATTGTCCCGTTTTTTTAGGCGTTAGTTTTGACTTTCGGAATTTGATATTAATATGATTGATTTTAAAATTGAAGCCAAAATAATCGTCACATTCAAGATCAGGAACAATGTCAGAAATCTGTAAATCCACAGGTTTGAAAACCGGGTCATTCAACTTTTTAATTTCTTTTATCATAAATAATGTTTTGATAAATTTTGATTTTGTAATATTCTGATAAAAAAAAACTTTGCCAGAGTTCAGAACTCTGGCAAAGTTAAATATTTTAGAAATCTTTGGAGTCTTACTTTACAATCTTCATCTCGTTCAGCAGCCATTTGGAATCTGCATATTTATCGATCACGAAAAGAATATATTTGGTATCAACCATGATATTTCTGCATAATTTCGGATCGTAATTGATGTCGCTCATCGTTCCTTCCCATTGTCTGTCGAAGTTGAGGCCGATGAGGTTTCCGTAAGCATCCAAAGCAGGACTTCCGGAGTTTCCGCCAGTTGTATGGTTTGTCGCTGTGAAGTTTACAGGAACATCGCCAGTTTTATCTTTGTAAATACCGTAGTCCTTTGAGTTATAAAGACTGATCAGTTTTTTAGGCAAATCAAATTCATAATCTCCAGGAATATATTTTTCCATCACACCAGCAAGATGCGTTTGGTAACCGTAAGAAACAGCGTCTCTGGGATCAGAACCTTTCACTTTTCCGTAGGTTACACGAAGGGTTGAGTTAGCGTCTGGAAAGAACTTTCTGTCTTTGTCTGTTTCCATTTGCTGCGCCATAAATTTCTTCTGCAAAACGTCGATATCATTTTGTAAGGAAGTCACTTTTGCATCTGTAGTTTCCATATAAGAGCTTTTGAAAGTACCGAACATTTGGATGAACGGATCTTTTTTCAGATTCTCTACCAATACTTTCTGATCAGCGAAAAATTTATCAACATCGGTAGCTTTTGTTCCATTCATATCTCCTTTCCCTGTAATGACCGACATTCTGGAAACAGCATCTACCATGCTAAGGTTTTTATTAACGTCTCTGAACAATCCGAAATCAGCTGGTAAAAACTTAGAAGGCGCACTGTTGCTGTAAAGCGCAAGTATCTTCGCTGTTACTTTTGCGTCCAGTTCGGAATCATAATCTTTGTAAAACTCAGACAATCTTTCTTTCAAAGCGTCTAAAGATTTGGCATCTACTTTTCCGGCTTCGTAATTCTGAATGTAGTTAGAATAGATATTCGCTAACGTAAATGTTTCAGAATTTCTTATGATTTCAGAATAATAAGCCCTGTGAAGGTTATACGGTGCCTGCTCATTATATTTTTGATTCAGTCCGTCGATAGTTGCTTTGATTGCAGGATTTTTCGCGATCAAAGTCTGTTCATATTGTTTCTTTTTCTCTACAGCGTTGGACTTTTTAAGACCTTCTACTTCGCCAATCCATTTCTTCCAGTAATTAGCAACTCGTGCATATTTGGAAGCGTACTGAATCTTTGTCGCCGGATTAGTCCTCATTTTTTCGTCCAAAGTTTTCAGAGCAACATCACGCACTGCAATCATCGCAGGATCCGTTTCGGTCATAATCTTTTCCACAGCGATTGCCGGAAGATATTCCGTCGTTCTTCCCGGAAACCCGAAAACGAATGTGAAATCATCTTCCTTCTTATCTTTTACAGAAATCGGAAGGAAATGTTTCGGCGTGTATGGGATATTATCTTTGGAATATTCTGCAGGTTTGTTATTCTTATCAGCATAAATTCTGAACATAGAGAAATCTCCTGTATGTCTTGGCCAAACCCAGTTGTCTGTATCAGAACCATATTTTCCGATGGCAGATGGCGGTGCACCAACCAATCTTATATCTTTGAAAGTCTCGATAACATAAGCGTAATATTTGTTCCCGTAATACATAGGTCTTACAGAAATAATCTGATAAGATTCTATTTTCTGAGCTTTTTTATAAGCTTCAATATTTTCATTAACTTTTTTAGTAAGATCGGCTCCTGTAAGATTGTCTGTTCCTGCAAGGATTTGAGCGGTCACTTCTTTTATATCTGTGATGAAGTCAACTGTAACGCCGGGATTTGGCAATTCTCCGGTCATATCTTTTGCCCAGAATCCGTTTGTCAGAAGGTCGTTCTCAACAGTAGAGTGTGCCTGGATGTTATCATAACCGCAATGGTGATTAGTCAGTAGAAGTCCTTTCGGCGAAATTACTTCGGCTGTACAACCGCCGTCAAACTGAACAACGGCATCTTTAATACTCGCTTTTTCCGGATTGAAGATGTCTTTTGCGGAAATTTTCATTCCCAGATCTTTCATTTCTTTTTCATTAAGTTCCGTCGGGATCCACATTCCGCCGTATTGTTGGCCAAATGCCATTACAGCCGGAAGAAACAGGGCTGATAGAAGAATTTTTCTTTTCATTATATCAATTTATAAAACTTGACGAATTTAAAGAAAATTTTCTGAACCGTAATTATAATGAAGCCAAGAATAACCTACCGTTTTGATAGGTCGAACTACAGTTTTCATAAGTTCACTTTATTCTTATTATAAATAAAAACGTCCCAAAAATAATATCGGGACGTTGTAAGTTTTATCTGAACTTATAGGTTTTCCGGAGAAGTGTTTTTGACGTTCAGTCTGTCTTCCACGTACTCAATTGTAGTTTTGCCGTGCGGCTTCGGATTTCCGTCCTCGTCTAATGCTACAAAAACCAATCTTTCGATAGTAATAATTTTCTGGTGAGTCATTTTATTTCGAACTTCGCAACGGAGAGTGAGAGATGATCTTCCGAATTCTACCGCTTCGATTCCTATTTCAATAATATCGCCTTGTTTCGCCGAGCTTACGAAATTGATCTCCGAAATATATTTGGTAACTGTTCTTGAGTTTTCTAATTGAATAATGGCATAAAGCGCCGCCTCTTCATCAATCCATTGAAGTAATCTACCGCCGAAAAGTGAATGATTTGGGTTGAGGTCTTCCGGTTTTATCCATTTTCTGGTGTGATAATTCATCATAATTCTGTTCTGTTTTAAGATGGTGCAAAGGTAAAATTTTCATAGCGATTTAGCAGTTTTAAGACATAGAAAAATTAAATAACTAAATTAATTTTTCGAAATATACTGCCAAAATCTTTGGTTGGATTTTTGATTCCCTAGAATCTTAGTATTTTTGTAAAAATTTTTAAAAATGTCAAAAGTCAAAATAGGAACAGTTCAGATGTCTTGCGTGGCAGACAAGCAGCAAAACCTGAACAAAGCCATTGAAAAAATAAGAGAAGCTGCAGCAAAAGGCGCACAGATCGTTTGTTTGCAGGAACTTTTCACATCCTTATATTTCTGCGATGTAGAAGATTATGACAACTTCGATTTGGCAGAACCAATTCCTGGTCCTTCAACCGATGCGTTGTCTCCTGTTGCGAAAGAGTTGGGCGTTGTAATTATTGCATCATTATTCGAGAAAAGAGCTCAGGGACTTTATCACAATACAACGGCTGTTATTGATGCCGACGGAGCTTATCTTGGGAAATACCGTAAAATGCACATTCCGGATGATCCAGCTTTTTATGAAAAATTCTATTTCACGCCGGGCGATTTAGGTTACAAAGTTTTTCCTACGAAGTTTGGAAAAGTTGGTGTGTTGATTTGTTGGGATCAATGGTATCCGGAAGCGTCAAGAATCACAGCTTTGATGGGTGCGGATATTATGTTCTATCCAACAGCAATTGGTTGGGACACGACTCAAGACGAAGAAACAAACCAGGATCAATACAATGCTTGGCAAACCATTCAACGTTCTCATTCAGTTGCAAATGGACTTCCTGTAGTTTCTGTAAATAGAGTAGGCTTCGAGCAAGATGGCGCAATGAAATTCTGGGGCGGAAGTTTTGTGACTAATGCTCAGGGAAAATTATTGTATCTCGCTTCCCACGATCAGGAAGAAGTTGTTGTGACAGAAGTTGATCTCGCTCAAACCGATTATATGAGAAAGCACTGGCCATTTCTGAGAGACAGAAGGATCGAGACTTATTCGCCGATTACAAAACGTTTTATTGACGAGGATTAATGACTATAGATAAAGATTTCAATCCGTTAGAAAATGGATATACTTTCCCCGCAGAATGGGAAGAGCACGAAGCAACCTGGCTTTCCTGGCCTCACAAAGAGGAATCCTGGCCGGAAAGAATCGATTTGATTTATCCCGCTTACGCCAAATTCATCGCTGAACTTACGAAAGGTGAATTTGTTTGTATCAATGTAAAAGATCAGGAAATGCAGGCTTTTGCAATGGAACATATTTCCAAAGCAGGAGCAGATATTTCTAAAGTCGAATTTTATTTCCATGAAACTAACGATGCTTGGTGCAGAGATCACGGCCCAGCTTTTTTAATTAATAAAAACGGAGAAGAGCCTCAAAAAATCATTGTAGATTGGGGATTCAATGCCTGGGGAGGAAAATATCCGCCATTCGAACTGGATGACGTGATTCCAACCAAAATCGCTGAAGAAAAAGGACTTCCGGTTCTTTATCCGGGAATTATTATGGAAGGAGGATCTGTTGAATTCAACGGTGCTGGAACGGTTTTGACTTCAAAGTCTTGTTTACTTAATGAAAACAGAAATCCACATCTTTCTCAGGAAGAAGTAGAAGAATATTTGAAAAAATATTACGGACAAAAACAAGTGCTTTGGGTAGACGACGGCATTATTGGCGATGATACAGACGGACACGTGGACGACACAATCCGTTTTGTAAATGAAGACACGGTTCTTACAGTTATCGAGGATAATAAAGAAGATGATAATTATGAGATCCTTCAAACCAATCTTCGTCAGTTAAAAGAAATGAAGTTATTGGACGGGCGTCCTCTCAATATCATCGAACTGCCAATGCCTGCCCCGGTTTATTGTGACGGACAAAGATTGCCAGCGTCTTACGCCAATTTTTACATCGCAAACAAATCAGTCATTGTTCCGACTTACAATTGTGATAAAGATGAAGTAGCATTAGAAATTATCCAAAAATGTTTCCCGGAAAGGGAAGTGGTTGGCATAGATTCCACCGATATTATTTGGGGGTTGGGAAGTTTCCATTGTCTCAGTCAACAAGAACCTTTGGTTTAAAATATAAATCCGCAGACAAGCGGATTTTTTTAATAGTTTAAATGTAAATAATGAGCGAGATACAAGCCACAGATCAAATCAAAAAGTTTCTTCCTTTTATCTTAGGAACGGCTATTTTTATGCAAATGCTGGACTCCACAATTCTGAATACATCTTTACCTTCTATAGCAAGAGATCTTCAGGAATCGCCACTGGATATGCAGAATGCAATCATCAGTTATGTTCTGACTTTGGCTTTGTTTATGCCCGTCAGCGGATTTTTGGCGGATAAGTTTGGGACTAAAAGAATATTCATTCTTTCGCTCGTTGTCTTTTCCTTAGGCTCATTATTCTGTTCGTTATCACATAATCTTACCGAATTGGTAATTTCCAGAGTGGTTCAGGGCATTGGCGGAAGTCTGATGACGCCTGTCGGGAAATTAGCCTTGATCAGAGCTTTCAACAAAAACGAACTTCTTAAAGCAATGAATTTCGCCATCATTCCTGCATTGATTGGACCTGTTATGGGACCTTTGGTCGGAGGATATATGGTAGATTATTTAACCTGGCACTGGATCTTTCTTATTAATATTCCAATTGGAATTCTAGGAATTGTTCTGAGTTTAAAGTATATGCCGAATTACAAATCACCAGTCATAGATTTCGATCTGAAAGGATTTCTCATTTTCGCAATGGCTTCATTGTTACTTTCAGTTTCTTTGGAATTGTTAGGAAATGCTCAAAATATCACGCCCGTTTTATTGGTTTTGGTGTTAGGGTTTTTGATGCTTTACTTTTATTACAAACATGCAAAAACCGACAACAATCCGATTTTTCCGCTCAACCTTTTTCAGGTTCGGACCTTTAGGGTCGGGATTTTAGGAAATCTGGCTACAAGGCTGGGAATTAGTTCTATTCCGCTTTTGGTTCCGTTGATGATTCAGATTGCGTATGGACAATCTGCGCTTACTTCGGGCTGGATCGTTGCACCGATGGCTTTGACTTCGATGTTTGGAAAGTCTGCCGTCATCGGTATTTTGGATAAATTTGGTTATCGTAAAACTTTGATGACAAACACCTTTCTTATCGGAGTTTTGATTTGCTGTCTGGCAATACCGAGTGTCCAAAGTTCGATTTATTGGTACGTCCCGATTTTGTTAGTTTTAGGTTTTTTCAATTCGATTCAGTTTACATCGATGAATACGATTTCGATTGCAGATTTGCGACCTTACCAGAACAGCAGTGGGAATTCTTTGGTTTCTGTAAATCAGCAATTTGCTGTTGGATTCGGGATTGCGTTTGGGTTGATTGTTTTGAAAATATTTGAAGGTGACACGACTTTTATTAAAAATCAAATTCATAATGCTTTTCGATACACATTTTTAATCGTCGGTTTTCTAACCATTCTTTCAGGTTTTGTTTTCCGAAGACTCAATTTCCGAGACGGCGATAATATGAAATCGGTTTAGAATTTATATTTTTATCGGGTATTTAATAAAAGTTATGGCTAAGAATAAAACCACTGAAAACGATCTTTCCGTAGAAGATTATATCAATAATATCACTGATGAAAAACGTCGTGAAGATGTCAAAAAATTAGTAAAAATCTTTGAAGAAACATCCGGATTCCCGCCAAGAATGTGGGGCGAGGCAATCATCGGTTTTGGAAGTTATCATTACAAATATGCTAGTGGGCACGAAGGCGATGCACCTTTAGCCGGACTTTCCAACAGAGTTGCACAAATCTCAATCTATGTTTATCCAGAAGATGAAATGCGTGAAAAACTCTTGTCAGAATTAGGAAAAGCAAAATCTGCAAAAGCTTGTATTTATATTAAAAAGCTGGAAGATATTAACATTGATATTTTGAAAAAAATCATTAAAAATTCAGTGGAAAATATTAAAAAAATCTACGGATAAATGGATTTTTCAAATTTACTGTCTCCGGAAGTTCAAAGCTTTATCAATCAAAATATTGAGGGTGATATCAATAAATTATTGTTGAAAAAATCGCCATTTTCAAGTGTTACGATTCAAGAGATTGTTCAGCAGATTAAAGGTAAAAAAGTTGCACAAAGAAAGTTTCCATTTCTATTGAAAGACAATCTTATTTTTCCTCCAAATCTCAATCTGGAACAGGCTTCATCACAATCAACTGCAGAATATAAAGCCCAAAATTTAAAAGGAAACTCATTCCTTGATTTGACTTCTGGTTTTGGAATCGATGCTTTTTTTCTTTCTCAGAATTTTGACGAAATCACTTTGGTTGAGCAAAACCCGGAATTGATAAAAATCGTTGAACACAATTGGAAAACTTTAAATAGAAATGCAAATTTCATCAATCAAAGCCTTGAAACATTTTTGGAGGATAATCAGCAGAAATTTGATATCATTTATCTTGATCCGGCAAGACGAGATCAGAATAACAAAAAGAAATTTTTGCTTGAAGATCTTTCGCCAAACCTTTTGGGAATTGAAGAAAAACTTAATCCGATTTCAGATAAGATTATCGTAAAACTTTCACCTTTGATTGATATTTCTTATTTGGTTTCAGAACTTCAAAATATTAACGAGATCAAAATCATTGCTGTTAGAAATGAAGTGAAAGAATTGATTTTAATAATTAAAAATCAAGAAACAAGATCCGACAATCCAGACACAAAGATCACTTGTGTAAACCTGGAATCTGGTGAACCTGAATTTTCTTTTAATATTAATGAAGAAAAATCTGCAACTTCGGAATTCTCAGAAAGTCTGAATTTCCTGTATATTCCAAATAATTCTATTCTGAAAGCTGGTGCATTTAATATTATTTCAGAAAAATTCGGATTGAAGAAACTGCATCCAAACACGCATTTTTATACTTCGGAGAACAAAATAGAAAACTTTCCCGGAAGAGTTTTGCAAATTGAAAAAATTGATGGAAAAGATTTAAAAAAGAACAATCAGTTCAATATTATTTCCAAAAATTATCCTTTAAAACCTGACGAGATCAAGAAAAAATACAAATTGAAAGACGGCGGAAATCACTATTTGATTTTTACTCAAAGTATTAACGGAAAAGAGATCTTGAGGAGTATTTGATTTAATGTATTGATTAACAAAATTTTAAATAAATATTAATTATACAGCCAAATTTTTAAAAATAATTAAATGAGCGTTCATCTTACCATAAAAAATCACTACATTTGCACGCGTAAAAAATAGATATGCAAAATATTAGAAATATAGCGATTATCGCACACGTTGACCACGGAAAAACAACTTTGGTTGACAAAATTATCCACGCTACAAACATCTTCCGTGAAAATCAGGAGAGTGGCGATTTGATCATGGATAACAACGATCTTGAAAGAGAAAGAGGGATTACGATTTTATCAAAAAACATCTCTGTAACTTATAAAGACGTAAAAATCAACGTTATCGATACTCCTGGTCACGCCGATTTTGGTGGTGAAGTAGAGAGAGTATTGAAAATGGCTGATGGTGTTGTTTTGTTGGTTGATGCCTTCGAAGGACCAATGCCACAGACTAGATTCGTACTTCAGAAAGCGTTGGAACTTGGATTGAGACCTTTGGTTGTTATCAATAAAGTTGATAAACCAAACTGTCGTCCTGATGAAGTTCACGATCAGGTATTTGATCTTTTCTTTAACTTGGATGCAACTGAAGAGCAATTGGATTTCCCAACGTTCTACGGTTCTTCCAAACAAGGTTGGTTCAACACTTCATTAGAACAAACTGACAATATTTTCCCATTATTAGACGGGATTTTACAATATGTTCCTGAACCGAAAGTAGAGGAAGGAAACTTGCAAATGCAGATCGTTTCTCTGGATTATTCCTCTTTCTTAGGAAGAATCGCTATCGGAAAAGTGATCAGAGGCGAAATCAAAGAATCCCAGTGGATCGGATTAGCACAAGCTGACGGAAAAATATTGAAAGGAAAAGTAAAAGAACTTTACGTTTTCGAAGGTCTTGGAAAGAAAAAAGTAGCTGAAGTTAAAGCCGGAGATATTTGTGCTGTTGTAGGTTTCGATGCTTTCCAGATTGGAGATTCTTTCGTAGATCTTGAAAATCCGGAACCATTGCCAAGAACTTCTATTGATGAGCCAACGTTGAATATGACGTTCTCCATCAACAATTCACCTTTCTTCGGAAAAGATGGTAAATATGTGACTTCTAATCACCTGAAAGAAAGATTGACAAAAGAATTAGAGAAAAATTTAGCATTGAGAGTTGAACAAACTGATGATGCAAATACTTTCCTGGTTTTCGGTAGAGGTATTCTTCACTTGTCAGTTCTGATTGAAACGATGAGAAGAGAAGGTTACGAAATGACAATCGGTCAGCCACAAGTTATCCTGAGAGAAATCGACGGAGAAAAATGTGAGCCTTACGAATCTTTGGTTGTTGACGTTCCTGAAGAATTTGCTTCAAGAGTTATCGATTTGGCAACTCAGAGAAAAGGAGATCTTCACATTATGGAAACCAAAGGTGAAATGCAGCATATGGAATTTGAGATTCCTTCAAGAGGTTTGATCGGATTACGTTCTCAGATGTTGACTGCTACTGCTGGTGAAGCTATTATGGCGCACCGTTTCACAGAATACAAACCTTTTAAAGGAGCAATTCCTGGAAGAAGCAATGGTGTTCTTGTAAGCAAAACTCAAGGTCCAGCAACTGAATATTCGATTGCGAAATTACAGGACAGAGGTAAGTTCTATGTTGATCCGGGCGAGGAGATCTATGCAGGAATGATCATTGGTGAGCAAAACAAACCAGGAGATCTTGTTGTAAACATCGTAGAAGCAAAACAGTTGAATAACATGAGAGCTTCGGGTAAAGATAAAGATACTGGTGTTGCACCAAAAATCTTGTTCTCTCTTGAGGAATGTATGGAATATATCCAATCAGATGAAGCAATCGAGGTGACTCCTAACTTCATCCGTATGAGAAAGAAAATTCTTGCTGAAGAAGAAAGAAAAAGATTGGAAAGAAACGCAAAAGCGTAATTTGATTCAAATTAAATATTTAAAGTCCTCAGAAATGAGGACTTTTTTATTATATTCGATTTTCAATTTGAAAAAGTCACATTTAGATCTTTTTATGATTCATAAACGCCAATTCCAATTTTTTTGGTTAATATTAATTTCAGTTTTAATATACAATTGTTCTCCTCAAAAGAAACAAATAAGTAAAATCAAAACGCCACCATCTAAACCAATTTTAAACTCGATTCCTCAGACAAAAATTGATGAAGGCTATCGAGTAGATCTACCTGCAGTCAACAGAGAATTTCGTGGAGCCTGGATTGCGTCGGTTGCAAATATCAACTGGCCATCGAAAACAAATCTGACATCAGATCAGCAAAAAGCAGAAGCACTTCAAATGTTGGATATGCTTCAGAGTAACAACTTCAATGCTGTAATTTTGCAGGTGAGACCTTCTGGTGATGCACTTTACAAAAGTTCGCACGAGCCTTGGTCTTATTTTATGACAGGCGAAATAGGAAAAGAACCATCTCCATATTATGATCCGCTTGAATTCTGGATAGAAGAAGCGCACAAGCGAGGAATTGAATTACACGTTTGGCTCAATCCTTACAGAGCGCATCATTCCAACGGCGGAAAAGTGACGTCGCAATCTTTGGTCAATAAATTCTCGGATGTAACTTATCGCTTAAAAAACGGGATGTATTGGTTTGATCCGGGGAGTACTGTTGTTCAGGATCATGTCTCAAAAGTTGTCAATGACCTTGTGGAGCGATATGATATCGATGCTGTTCATTTTGATGATTATTTTTATCCTTACGCTACTTATAATGGTGGTGCAGATTTTCCGGATTCTAAGACCTGGAATACTTATAGAAATTCTGGCGGAATTCTTTCCAGAGCCGATTGGAGGAGAGATAATGTGAACCGTTTCGTGGAAAGAATTTATAAGGAAATTAAAAACGAAAAGAATTACGTGAAATTCGGCATCAGTCCGTTTGGAATTTGGAAGCCGGATTATCCTGTTGGTATCAAAGGTTCTTCTCAGTATGACGAACTTTACGCCGATGCAAAACTATGGCTGAACAAAGGTTGGGTGGATTATTTCGCTCCGCAGTTGTATTGGCCTGTCAATTCCACAGGACAGAGTTTTCCAAAATTACTGGAATGGTGGAAAACCGAGAATAATTACAACCGACATCTTTGGCCAGGACTGAATACAGTTGAAATAAAAGTGTCTGATAAACCTTCAGAAATCGTCAATCAAATCGAATTGAGCAGGCAAATCCTGAAAGATGATTCTGGCGAAATCCACTGGAGTATTGCAGGTATTACTAAAAGCTTGAATATGCAGACTGCATTAAAAACAAGAGTTTATCAGGACAAAGTTCTGATTCCGAGAAGTCCTTGGTTGAAAACTGATAAGGAACTTTCACAACCAAAATTAAACTTAAAAAACAACGGAAGCAATATATCAGCAAATTGGAATTTGCCAGCCCGAGAAAAAGCTTTTCAATGGGTTCTTTTTACAAAATATGGCAATGAATGGAGAATCCAGATCTTGAATTCTAATATTCAGAATATGGAAATTACGAAGTTCTACAACGGAAAAAATCTTAATGCAGTTGCTATAAAAGCTATTGACAGATTAGGAAACGAAAGCGATTATAAAGCAGAGAAAGTGAAATAATTTGAAAGTAAATGTTTTAATTTATTTAATCTTTAAATTATAGAATCAAGAACTTTTATTTCTAAATTTGATAAAAACTAAACGATGAATTTCACTTTCAAAATTACCTGTACAGACGAAAAAGGTCTGGTTTACAGAATCTCTGAAGTCCTTTTGGAAAATGGTCTCAATATCATCAAAAATGATGAATTTGTAGATAGCGAAAAATCTCTATTCTTTATGAGAACCGAAGTTGCAGGAATTGCCGATCCTCAGAAAGTGATTGCTCAGCTCAAAGATCAATTGGGAGATTGCGAAATAGAATTAAGCAACGAGAAACCAAAAGACGTTGTCGTTTTCGTAACCAAAGAGCATCATTGTTTATCGGATCTGTTGATCAGAAATCAGTTCAAAGATCTTAATTTCAATATTCTTGCGGTTGTTGGGAATTACGAAAATCTAAGAGAATTGACAGAGAAATTCGATATTCCGTTTCATTATATTCCGACAGAAAATATTTCGAGAGACGAGCACGAAAGTCAAATTAAGGAAACGCTCAAGAATTACGAATTTGATTATTTGGTTTTGGCTAAGTTCATGAGAATTCTTACGCCTGAATTTATCAAAGATTTCAAAGGGAAAATTATCAATATTCATCATTCGTTTTTGCCGGCTTTCATCGGTGCAAATCCTTACAAACAGGCTTTTGAGAGAGGTGTGAAAATTATCGGTGCAACTGCACATTTCGTAACAAATGATCTGGATGAAGGTCCGATTATCTATCAGGATATTATCAAAGTCACGCATTCCAAAACGGCGAAAGATCTGGCAAAATTAGGAAGAGATGTGGAGAAAAATGTTCTTGCAAATGCCTTAAAATTGGTCTTTGAAGACAAGGTTTTTATTGATGGAAATAAGACGATTATTTTTGAATAGAATTAATTCTTAGAAAAAGGCAAATCAATAATATTACAGATTTTTGTCATTCCGTAGGAATCTAAACGATGCTGAAATTGACTACGTCGAACCACTTCGTTAGGTTTCCTACGGAATGACAAACAAAATGTTGAAAATATAACTAAAAAGAATTATAATAGAGAATATATTTCACCTAATCCCCAACAACTGAAACAATTCCTCTTTCTTATTCAGCGCAATCGAGATACTTTTGCCACTCGTCAATTCAACCATATTGCCGTTTAGGCTTCGGATAGCTTCCATATTGATGATAAACGAACGCTGAACTCGGAAGAATTTTGGTAACGTCAGAACTTCATCCATAGATTTCAAAGTTGCTAATGTTGTATAACTTTCATTATTAATGACAATCTTCAGATAATCGCCTTGCGCTTCCACGTAAAGGATTTCGTCCAAAAGAATCTTCGTGAGTTTCCCATCAGATTTAATGAAAATCCGGTCAGAATTCACTTGATGAACGGTTGAGTTTTGTTTTAAATTAATATAATCTTTAGCCTTGTTCACAGCTTTTAAAAAACGATCAAATCGAACAGGTTTTACCAGATAATCCGTTGCTCCGGTTTCAAAACCGTCCAAAGCAAAATCTCTGTGAGCCGTGACAAATATAATGACAGGAGGATTTTCCAGACTTTTCACCAGATCCAAACCGTTGATTTTCGGCATTTGAATATCACTGAGAATAATATCGACTTTGTTATTTTCCAAAAACATCAGAGCTTTCACAGGATCTTCAAAAGAATCCACAAGTTTCAGAAAATCAATTTCTTTCACGAAGTTTTCTATGATTTCTCTTCCGATCGGTTCGTCGTCCAGAACGATGCAACGCAGTTTTTCCATTTCTATAAATTGATTTTCAGTTCGATTTTAAAACTATTTTCTAATGTTGATATTTTCAAATCGTGTTGATTTGGATATAATAACTGAAGGCGTTTTTTAATATTTTCCAATCCAATTCCACCAAATTCTTTCTTGGTTTCTGACTTGTCAAAATCATTTTCGAGAACAAAATTAAACGTATCATTTTCAATCTTAATTTTTTGATTAATGAATTGATTTTCAAAATTTTTCAATCCATATTTGAAAGCGTTTTCTATAAATGTAAAAGTCAAAAGTGGCGCAATGTATAATCCGGAAAACTGATTATCTCCAGTAATTTCTAACTCAATAAGTTTATCTTTTGGATAACGCATTTTCTCAAGCTCGAAATAGTTGCTGATAAAGTCCAACTCCTTTTCCAAAGGTACTTTTTCAGAATTGGATTCGTAAAGCGTGTAACTCATCAGGTCGGAAAGATTCAGGATCACTTCAGGCGCAGAGTCGTCTTTTTTTACCGTTAATCCGTAAAGATTATTCAGTGTATTGAAGAGAAAATGAGGATTAAGCTGGGATTTCAGAAAGTCCTTTTCTATGTTGATATTTTGGATTTCAACTTCAAGTTTCTGTTCTTGTAATTTTATGGTTTTGTTATAGATTCTTACAATTTCCAAAAGAATTTTTACAAAGAAAAACGGAGATAAAGTATAAATCACAAGCACAGTGTTGGATAAAACTGTTTCAAATTTTATTGCTTCAAAAAAAGTCTGTAAAGCGTTCCTTTTTATAAGATCCTTAAAAGCACCGTCATTAATTTCGAATCCTAAATAATGATAAAATGAGAAACATAAATAATTTACAGTCAGCCAGATATAAACACATATTGGAATACTGAGTATGAATAATACGACTGCGATCTTTTTGTCCAATTTCATTATTTTCGGAACAAATAAATAGAAGAAGAAGTAGAAAACTACTAAATTGTCTATTGTGCTTCTCAAAGTCAGAATAAAACTGTTGAATACAGAAAGCCTAAATTCCAGATTGTAGTTCAGAAATAACAGAAGTGAAAATATCAGCCACATCAAAAGGTGAAAAATTATCTTTGGACTTTTATTGTAAAATTTCTCAAAATCCAAGAGGAGATTCTGTTCGGCAATCTTATTTGTAATTGTAACTTGTGACTGCATTTTGCTTGTATTAAAAGGCATTTTCAAAAATAAGCTTTTAAGATTTTTGAGAAGATAGAATTTAAAATAAATTAAAGAATTCTGATAATTGCGTTCATCACATTGATCACATTATGGCCAACAATAGAATAGATAAGGTTTCCGGAGAACTTCCTTAAAATTCCCAAACTTAATGAAGATATCAAAGTCAGATAAACGATTGTAATAATGTCAAATTTGAATTGATAATCCGATGTTATAACTACGCCATGAGCCACTCCGAAAAGCAATGTCACAATAATGAACGACCAGCCAAATTGAACTCCCCTGTAATTCCAGCTGGGTAGAAATACTTTGTCAAAAATCCAAAGATAGATTCCGCGGAATAAGATTTCCTCTGTCAATCCGGGCATTGTGGCCTGAAAAACAAAGGTTTCCAAATCGAAAGTTCCACCTTTTGGAAATAAAACAAATTTGAAAACAAAGTCAAAGATCAAAAACCCAAGAAAGACCAAAACTCCGAATTTTACCTGACTTCTTGTATTTATCGTTGTGGTGAAACCTATTTCTTTTCTGTCATTTTTATTGACATAAAATATCAATCCCAGGGATAAAGCCAAACTTAATAATTTTCCAATCCAGGAGAACTTAAGTCCAAAAAAATCGGGAACCAATTGCTTGCTGAAAATCTGAAGATAATTATCAAACAAATAAAAAATAATGAATAATAAAAGGAATTTCAGGTTTCCTTTTTTTGATTTGATGAAAGCTAAAATGAAAATTGGAGACATTACTAAAAGCCAGATAAGCGGTGTAAGTAGAGACATTTTTTGATTTTTTTAATTGTTTATGAACCAAAAGTATAGCTGGCAAAATCTAATATCAATGAAAATCGGTGAAATGGAAATTTTATCGGTCAGAATTTAATTTTTTATCGATGAATAGATTTGATAGCGGAAAATCATTATTTTTATGGGAAATAAATCCAATACTATGTCGATCAACAGAAGAGACTGGCTGAAAACGGCTTTTTTGGGAAGTGCAGCATTTACACTTTCCCCACTTGAATTCCTGGCGAAGAATACTCCGAATTTTTCCGAACTGAAGAATGATGACAAAACTATCAGACTTTGCTTCAACGAAAATCCCTTTGGCGTTTCTCCAAAAGCTTTGGAAGCAATGCAGAAAAGTCTGGGTCTTTCGTCGATGTATGATTTCAAATTTGCTGATGTTTTGAGTGGGAAACTGGCAGAAAAACATCAGTTGAAGCAGGAGAATCTTTTGGTTTCTGCAGGCTCATCTTTTCTTTTGGAATTGATTATTAAATATGTTTCGCTGGGGAAAGGACATTTCATTATTCCGGATCCGTCTTTCACGATCTTTGAACCGATTGGCGAATTTCTTGGAATGTCAAAAACCGTTGTTCCTTTGAACGAACAGAAACGAATTGACCTTGACAAGATGAAAACTTCAATCAGAAAAGATACAAAACTGATTTACATCTGTAACCCAAATAATCCAACCGGAGATTTGCTTTCAAGAAGTGAAATTGAGAGTTTTATTAAGTCTGTTCCTGAAAATACTACGATTTTGGTTGATGAAGCTTATATTGAGTTTACGAATCAAAAGTCGTTATGCAATTTGGTAAATCAATACAAAAATCTTATTGTGACAAGAACATTCTCAAAACTTTACGGATTTGCGGGCGCAAGATTAGGTTACGCAATTGGTCATCAAAATATGATCACAGAGCTTAAGAAACTTCAAAGCTGGAGTGGTGCGGAAATAAGCGTAATTACAATGGCTGGTGCAATTGCTGCGATGGAAGATCAGGAATTTATCTCCAAAGTTTTGGATAACAATCAAAAAGTGAAAGAGTTTACTGTTTCTGAATTTCAAAAAAGAGGAATCAAAATCATTCCTTCTTCTGCTAATTTTGTTTATTTTTCTCTGGATAATTATAAAGGTGATTATTTCAAAAAACTGAAAGATACGAAGATCCTTGGCGGAAAAACTTATGAACAAAACGGAAAATGGACGAGGATTAGTTTGGGGACGATGGAGGAGATGAAGGTTTATTTTGGAGCTATTTCTTGACATTTTTAGAGAAGTTATCAAGAAATATTACGCCATAATATTACTAAACTCCTTTCTATACTGAGACGGACTTTTCTGAGTATGTTCTTTAAAAGTCTTATTAAAATAACTGAAATTATTAAAGCCGCTTTCAAAACAAATATCCGTAATACTCATTGGCTGTTCAGCCAAAAGTTTAAGTGAGTGCGTGATTCTGTATTCGTTCACAAATTGTGTGAAAGATTTGTTCGTGATCTTTTTGAACTATCTGCAAAATGACGGAACGGTCATCGTTGCCAAACCAGCGACTTCTTCCAGACTGATCTGGTTTTTAAAATTATCCTTCACGTGATTGAAGATCAGATTGATTCTGTCATTATCCTCTTTTTGTGTTTGCAGATAATACTTTCCCGCATTCAGGATTTTGAAATCTTTGGTATGGGCCAGTTCGTCAAGGATTTCTATAAATGTGAGAAGCTTGTCCAGATAAGACAGTTCCGACAAAGTTCTGATTTTATTTTTCAACGCCTTTTTTACTTTTTCGCCAAATACAATTCCGCTTTTCGCTGTTTCCAGCATCGACAGGATTCTTTGCATTTCCGGTGCATCCCAAAATTCGTTTCCAAGAAAATTCCGGGAAAACTGAATCACAACTTCGTAATCATTATTTGTATTTTCGTTCGTCATTCCGCAATGAGGTAAGTTGCTGCCAATCAGAATCAAATCACCATTTGAGAAATTAGAAATATTACTCCCGATCTGTCGTTTTCCGGATCCGCCACAGACAAATATCAACTCGATTTCCGGATGATAATGCCAGACA
>Ga0157370_10002235_pt1 | contig 23545 bp, 24 predicted proteins | sample C35metaG_FD_113463 | JGI IMG/M metagenome (GOLD analysis project Ga0157370, IMG submission 113463) | Corn rhizosphere microbial communities from Kellogg Biological Station, Michigan, USA - C3-5 metaG | ecosystem: Host-associated > Plants > Roots > Rhizosphere > Soil | place: USA: Michigan...
CCCCAGCCGCTCGCGCCGTCCAGGAAGCCGCAGTTGGTCAGTCTGTTTCCCATGATCCTAGCGCCGCTTCTTCTGCGGGGTCTTGCCGAACGCCCTGGCCAGCGAGCCCTTGGCACCCATCTCCCCGACCTTCTTTTCGACAGCCCGGCCCAGCACGAGATCGAAGCCTTCGGGCGTCTTGGTGATGGACTTCTGTTCGACGGCTTCGCCGGTCTCGTTCCTGATGTTGACGATCAGGTCGCCGGTTCCCGCGCGCGACGTCTCGGCCGAGGATCGGTCGTTGTCCGCGGATTGGGGCGTGTAGGCATAGCCATGCTCGCCCGACAGGATTTCACGGCTCATCAGATCGGCCATTACGCCGCCCGGCAGACCGCCCGTAGCAAAGGCTGGGACGCCACGGTCCAGCGCCTGCGCAAGGCTCAGTCCGCTGTTGAGCGCCTCCAGCAAGGGCTGGTTACGCTGGGTCGCCGCCGCGTTCGAGATGAACTCCCGGTTCGACACCCTGGCCAGGATCCTGTCGTCGCGCGGGCCGCCGGGTCCCCGGATCAGACCGGGCTTCAACGCCATGGCTACTAGGCCCGGCAGGCCGCCCCGGTCGAACTTGGGCATGCCGCGGTCGCGATACAGGCCAGCCAGATCGGCGGGCACGCCGCCCGACGACCCGCCGCCGCCGAAGCTGAAGGCCGACATGATCGAGGACCAGAAGCCGCCCGTCCCGCCGCCGCCGGGGGACATCATGGACCGGATGAGGTTGCGGATGACCAGGTTCAGCGGATTGGTCACCAACTCCTGCCAGATCGACCGCAGCAGATCCTCTGTGAACCGCTTGCCGACGTCGGACGGATCGGCCCCCATGGCCAGGTCTTCCAGCGAACCGGTGATGCTGTCCGCCAGGTCGCGCTCCTGATCCAGCCGCTGCTGGAAACGCTCTGCCCACGCCGCCTGATCGTCCTCGCGCTGGCGACGCCAGATGTCAGCGACCTGCTGCGCGTTCTCGACGTTCAGCGCGACGCGGGAAGCGGCGATCCGCTCGCCCGCTTCGCGATCGGCCTGCTCCTGAGTTTTGAGCCCGTCCGCAACGGCCTTGTCTTGTTCGGCCCGGATGCGCCGCTCGACCTCCGCCGCGATCCGCTCGCGCGTCTCGCCCCACTGCCGCAGGGCGCCGTCGACGTCGAAACCCATGCCGCCGACATCGGTCCGCCACTTCTGCGGCGTGCGCCCCATGTCCGCCAGGGCGTTCTGAGTGACGTCCTGAACCACCGGACGGACGGCGTTCAGCGCATCTTGCGTTCGTTTGGCGGCCTCCTGGGCGCGGACCAGCCGCACATAGGCCTGCGCGGCCTCGTCCGTGATCGCCGCGCCTTGGCGGCGTTGCTCCGCGACCTCGCGTTCGGCCTGGGCCACTGCCGTGCTCTCGCCGCGCGCCTCGGCCATCTTGTCCGCCCAGCGCTGATCGGCCTGGGTCGCCTGCGACGTGGCCAGCGCGGTCGCCAGCGTCTGTTTCGCTTGCGACGCCAGGGCGGCTCGGGTCTGGTCGGTCTCGGCGACCAGACTGTCCTTCGCCGTGGTGATCGCCTTGATCTGCTCCAGATAGGCGGCGGCCGCGCGGGCCTCGTCCTCTGACCGGGCGACGAACGCCTTGTCGCCGTCGAACAGCTTGCCCTCGCGCACGCTGAACCGGTCGTCGGCGCCGGGCGCGCGGCCCATCAGCTGGCTGACCTGCGCCGCATCGGCGACACGCTGCAGAATCGACAGGGCCGCGCGGTCCTCGGCATTGGACGAACGACCCTTGCCGCCCTTGCCGCCGCCAGATGATTCGCCGGCCGCCGCCGGCGTGCTGGACGATCCGCGCAACGAGAGCTCCAGCGCCGCCTCCTGCCGCCGACGCAGCTGCCCGACGGCTTCGGCGTGCGCCGTGCTGTTCGGATTGCGGGCCAGGGTGGCTTCCGCGCCGGCGACGCGACCCGCAAGGTCCTGCAGCTGCTGGCTCGCCCATTGCTGGTTTTGCGTGATCACGCGCTGGTTGGCGGCCCTCTGATCGGCCGTCAGCGCGCCGCCTGCGTCGTTGCGGCCGGTGCGGTTCTGCTGTTCGCGGCGGCCGTTGTCGACGACGCGCGCGCGAGCATCCAAGACGAACTGCTCCTGCTCCGCCTTCCACAGATCGCGCTGACCGGCCGCGACCACCGCCCGGAGGTCTCGCGCCTGGACGCCGGCCGTCGGGTTCATGACCCAGCTGGCGCCGGGATAGGGCGAACCCCGACCAGCAGAGGCCTCCGACGCTGCCGCGCGGGCCTGCGCAGCTTGCAGCGAAGCCTTGGCGTCCTCGAGGGCGGCGGCCGCCTTCTCGCGGTGTGCGGCGGCGGCCGCTTGAAGCGCTGGGACCTCCGCCCAGGTGGCGCTGGCTAGCTGATCGCTGATCGCGCGCAACTCGTCAGACACGACCACCGTGTCGCGCAGTGTGCGGACCTTTTCCTCCCACGCCTGCTGGCTTTGCCAGACGGCGTAGATCAGCCCCCCGAGCGCGATGGTCAGCACGCCGACGCCGCCACCGAGTAGGGCGTAGACGCCGGACAGCCCTCGGCCGATGGCGGCCTTGACGGCATAGGCGTTGGACACTTGGCTGGTGACGGCCAGTTCGGCCTGCTGGGCGATCGCGCTGCGCGTGACGGCTGCGGTATTGGCGTTGGTCGCGGCCGTCGCGGCGGACTTTGCGGCCGTCTCCGCCCGCTCTGCCGCCGTCACCAAGGCGCTGGCGCGAGCCTCCGCCTCGGCGACCAGCGCCGCCTGCGTTCCGGCGGCCGCCTTCAGGCGGGTCACCTCCGCCGACGCGGCGTCTGCGGCGGTCCGGGCGGCTGTCGCGGTCCGCGCGCGGATATCCGCCTGGGCGCTCAAGTCCTTGGCGCGCGCCTCGGCCGTGATCGCTGCCGTCCGGGCGTTAATGGCGGCGGAGGCGCCGAGAGGGTCGCCGTTGGAGCCGCTGAAGATATCGCCCTTTGCGCCTGCCACGAAGACGCCGTTGGCGCGGAAGCTCTGGATCGCCGCATAGGCCTCGCGCGCCTTGGTGGCGGCCATCGCGAACCCGGCCGCCAGGACCTCGCCGGCCTTCAGGGCGATCAAGGCCTGGGCCGCCGAGACGATCAGGTCGAAATGCTCGACCACCCCGCCCGCGAGGCGTCCGGCCGTCTCCAGCACCTGCCCGAACATCTCGCCGGCGCGGATGGCGGGCTGGAGACCGTCCGGGTTCAGAAGAACCTGCTTGCGGAACCCCTCCAGCTTCGACGTCAGGTCGTCTAGGAAGCCGAACACGCCCTGCTGCAGGCCGGTCGTCTGCGCCAGCTGACCGACGGTGCGCGTGATCTCGTCTCTCAACACCTGCCAGCCCTGCTGGGCCGTCTTGGGCGCGTTGATGAAGTCTTTCTCGATCTGAGGCTGGGCGCGCAGCAGGGCGGCGACCAGCTTCTCGGCCGTGATCGCCCCTTCCTCGCCCAGCTTGCGCAGCGACCCGAAGGCCACGCCGATCTTGCCGTTCATCTCCAGGTTCTGGGCGATGTAGCGCAACAGCAGCGGGCTGCTTTCCAGCATCGACCGCAGTTCGTCGCCGCGCAGCACGCCCGAGGCGATGGCCTGGCTGAACTGGATAGTCGAGGCCATGCTTTCCGCAGCCGTGGCGCCCTGGATCGCCAGCGCCTTCGACGTCGCCTCTGTGATCTCCAGAGCGTCCGACTGCGCCCGCCCCATGTCGCTGATCGCCGGCGTGATCCGCACGAACAGCGTCGACAACCCCTCGACCGAGGCGCGTGCGTCGCGGGCGCTCTCATACAGCTGGCGCTCGTTCTGCGCGGCCGAAACCGTCCCTTCCGAGAAGATTTTCAGCCGCGACGTCATGGCGGCATAGGCGTCGGCGCCGCGCAGGATGTCGCCGGCATAGGCGGCCGCCGCGATCCCGGCCGTGGTCATCACGGCCGCGCCGCCCAGCACGGCGACATTGGTCGCCCGGCTCAGCAGCCCCATCCGCTCCTGGGCCGAAGCGACCGCCATCAATCCGGACGCTGCGCCCGGCGCACGCGAGACGATGCCGGCGAGCCCCGCGCCCAGTGGACCCAGCGCGCCCGTCAGAAGGGCCACCTGCGACGCCGACGCGGCGCTGACCGACCCTAGCACCCCGCCCCCGCGCTGGGCGGCGTTGTAGGCGGGCAGCAGGCCGTTGACCTCCCGCTTCTGCTCCGCCAGCGCCTGGGTCAGGGTGCGCACGCGCGGGGTCTCGCGCTCGATCCCGGTCGTGCGGAAATCGAGCTCGGCGACGCGTCTGGCCATGAGCGATCCTGAATGAAAAAGGGCGGCCCGTTCGGACCGCCCTGCGAAAGACTGGAAGTGTAGAGGGCCCTACTTGGGCCAGAGCGCGGGGATCACCCATCCGATGATCGCGGCCGCGCTGGCGGCGAACGGCGTGCGCCACATCAGTGTGATCGCCTTCTCGAGTTCGTCGTCCCGCTCGCGCAGGATGGCCGTGTTGAAGGCGAGGCGTTCGTCCAGATCCTCGGCCATCTCGGCGTAGATGTCGGCGAGCGGCTTGTCCGCGAGAACGTCGGGCTCGAAGGCCGAGGGCGGATGCCCGCGCGGATGGAACAGGCGGCGGCGGGCGCTGTGAAGCCCGCGCTTGGCGCAAAGCCCGAACAGGACGACGGCCGTCAGGCTGCCCAGCATCACGGGATAGTTCGGGCCCTTGTCCAGCGTCGCTGCGAACAGGCCGGCGGCGGCCGCAGCCAGGGCGGCGGCGACGCTGATGATGATCGATGCCCGTGTGTCCGCGACGCTGGCGAAGGCGTGGAGGTCCTGCATCCGCAGGTCCCCTTGACTATGCATCAGATATCGCAGTTCCCTGCGGTCTGTCTTCAACCTCTGCGAGAGTAACATGGCTCCGGTGAAACCTCCTCCTATTGGCCGCGAACATGGCGGGTTTGTTAACGTTCCGCCACCCCCGCCGCCACCCCCGCCGCCGCCGCCGCCTCCACCGCCGCCGCCCACGCGACGACCCTAGGTTTAGCTTCGCAAGGCCGCCACGGCGCGTTTGGCGGCCTTGCGGTCCAGGATGTCGCCCCAGACGGCCTCCATCTTGGCGGCGTGTTTGCTGTGCAGCCCGTCGAGATCGAGCCGCTTCGGCATCTTGGCGTCCGGCTTCCAGATATAGAGCGGGATCGGATCCTCGTAGCTGTTGCGCCGGCCCAGGATCAGCACGCTCGTCTTCCCGGCGATGGGCGCGAAGGACAGGTCCCACCCCATGGCCTCCGCCTCGGCGGGCCAGGCGAACCGGCGGCCGTTCGACGAGATCGGCGCGCCGTCCTTGATCGGGATCGAAATCCCTGATCGGCCGCGCGACCGGACCACCGGGGCCGTGTCGAACACCCACAGCAGGTTCACCTCCCCGCTGCGCTTCTTCGAGTAGATCGCCTTGCTGTCGACCCGATAATGGCCCTTGGCCAGGCGGCGCACCCGGATGCTCTTGGAGAAGCTGCCCGCGTCCCAGACCCGCCATTCGGCACCGAAGTTCTTGCGCACGATGCGACGCAGTTCGGTGGCGGTGTTGCGGGCGGTGACGCGGATCGTGTCTTCCGACGCGAACGCGCCGTCGCGGGCGGCATCGGCGATGAACTCCGACAGGTCGTCGAACCCCCTGGCCTTCATGTTCTGTCTTTCGCCTGACGCTTCGCCGTCTCCGCCGCCCCCTCGATCAGCCCGCCTTCGTAGCTGCGCAGCAAGCCCATGATCCGGTCCCTGTCGGCGCCGATGGGGATCAGGGCGGCGGCCTGGGCCCAGTCGATCCCGCAGGGGATGCCGATCTGTCCGGCCCTGCGCCAAACGCCAGGCCGGCCCCCGATGTCAACCGCCAGGACGCCGGACGCGCTCAGCGGCCGGTTCAGGGTGCGTGGGCAATAGCGCCCGGTGCGGCCGACGCCGCCCCGGCTGCATCCGCTTCCCGCCTTTACGCAGCCCCGGCAGTATTCGCCGCCGTCGCCGAAGTCGTGTCGGGCGAGGCGGCGAAGACGTTTCCCTCGGCGCGCTCCAGCGGCGAGGCGGTCTCGTATTGCAGCGTCCATCCGGCCCGCGCGACGGGGCGACCCCGAAATAGCTCCGCCACGGTCTCGGGCGTGATGGGCTGACGGACGGGCTGTCCGTCCGCGCCCGGCAAGGCATAGTTCCAGGCCTTGATCAGGTGGGCCGCGCTCTCCACGGCGGTGACGAAAGGCGCCAGGGCGGCGATGGTGTTCTCGTCCAGCACCGTCAGGGTCAGGCCGAAGCGCCGGTCCGCGCCGCGCCCCTGCATCAGGTTCAACAGCATCTCGCGACCCGAGGCCTCGATCACGGCGCAATCGACCGGATCGGGGACCTTGAACTGCACGACCAGCGGCGGCAGACCGGCTTGGGCAGGCTGGTCGCCGTCGGCCGGGACGGCCGGCAGGCCGCCTTCGATCTCGACCACGACCATCTGATCCGCCGCGCGGGGCTGATAGACCGCCAGGGGAAGGGTCGCGATGTCGGCGACCGGGGAAGCGGGGGTGGCCATGGTTGGGGGCGTCTGGGTCATGGCTTAGAGGGTGGCCAGGGTCGCGACGGACGACAGCGCCGTGATGCGCAGCGCCGGATCGACGGCCGACTGATAGCCCATCAGCGGAATGTCCACCTCGACGCCGTCGGGGCCGTCGGCGCCGATGGGCGTCTCGTCCAGCAGGGCATGGCCCGTCAGGAAGCGGATGCCGCGCACGGTCGAGCGCAGGAGCTCCATCTGCATGGCGCGTTCGGTGCGCGACCATGCGTCGGCGATGATGCTCTGGTTCTTGTAGCGCAGCTTGACCGAGCCGCTGAGGCTGGACTTGCCGTTGTATTCGACGCCAGAGGGCAGGCCGGTGCCGTTGGCGGAGCGGATGCGCTTCAGGTTGCGCTTGAACGTCAGTTCGCCGCCGATCAGCTGACCACCCGATACGGCGTTCCACAGCACGTTCGCCAGGGCCTCGGCCGGACGATCCAGCGCAGGCGCCGCCGTCACAGTCCCCAGGGCGGCGACGGTACCGCGCTGCTCCTCGATGCCGAGGAAGGTCATGGTCACGCGCGCGAAGCCGTCGGCTTCGGGGTTCAGGGAGATTTTCATCTCTTCGCCGACGCAGCCAACGTGACGGCGATAATCACCGGCCTGCAGCTTCTGCTGCATCGAGATGTAGTTCAGATCGCGGCCGGACTTGAACTCATGGCTGTAGTCGGTGGCGGCGCCCGTTGTGGCGGGCGCGCCGAAGAAGGCGCGCAGCCAGAACGGAAACTGCGCGACGCACAGCGGAACCTCGACCGTCACCTTGTGGTCCGGCAGGCCGGGCCCCGGCTCGGTCGGGTCGGTAAGGTTCTCGAACCCGCCGTTCAGGATCGGGTCCTCCGGACGGCTCTTCGTCTGGCCGCCGGTGAACTTGTAGACGTTCAGCGCCTTGCGGGCGGTGACGTTGAAGGTGGTCGCATCGGCCTGCTGGGCGATCTCGACCTGGGTTTCCAGACCAAGCATGGAAGTTCTCCGGATGAAGAGGGGAAAGGGTGGAGGAGGCGGGCAGGCCCTAGTGGTGCTGCGCCAGCTGCTCGGGCGTCGGTGCGATCAGCAAGCCCTCCGGCGCCGCGCGGGCGGCGTCCTCGGTCAGCATGACGATATGGCCCGTGGGGCCGAATTCGTCGCTCGGGCCGGTCGTCAGCCAGGGCGAGGTCTCGACCGTCGGCGGCGATGGATCCTTCTCGCCCGGCTCGTCGCTGGACGACGGCGCGGCGGCGGGTGGCGCCGGATCGGCGGGCGGCGCCTTCGTCTCGTCGAGGAAATCGACGGTCTCCGATCCGGGCTTGATCTTGGTCATGACGGTTCCTTTCTCAGCCGGCCGCTGAAGGCGCGGCGAACAGCAGCCGGATGGTCACGTCGAGACCCCCGGCCATCCACTTGTTGCGGTCCATCTCGGCCGGCTCGACGCCGCCCTGCGCGATGCGCGCGTCCTCGACCTCTCCGCCCAAGGTTGGGTCGGCTTCCAGCGTGGCGCGGACCAGGTCGACATCGCCCCAGACACCATCCCTGCGGTCCGGCTCGGCGACCTTGCGCGCCAGGGTGATCAACGGCTCGGCCTTGAGGTCGTAGACGGGGCCCGACATCACGCGCAGGGTCTCGGCGCTCTCGTCGTCCTGCATCGACAGGACCATCTCGCCCTGGTCGAAATGCCTCATGCCCTCGGGATTGCGGAACACCTTGCCCCCGCGCGCCTCGAACGCCGCCTTCAGGGCGGTGAACAAGGCGGCATGAGCGGCGGCGATGCGATTGCTCATAGCGACGTCACCGAACACCGCCAGGCGATGCCCCAGACGTCGTCCGCGACAGGGTCCTCGCCGATCCGGAAGCGCAGTTCGCCGCCGCCCGTGACCGGCAGGACGAACATCCCGCCCGCAAGGGGCTGGCACTCGCGATCGCGCACCAGAATGGCTTCGGGCCGATCCGTCGTCTCGAACCCGCCACGGCCAAGCGTCAGCCCGCCGCGCGACCTGTCGCCGGCGCGACGGTGGCGCAGAAGCACAATGTCGTTGACCTCCGCGCCGCCTGCGGGCGGCACATAGCGGCAGGCCTTCGTGCCGAAGGCTTCGAAGGTATCGTCGACCACGCTGGCGGCGATATCGGCGTCCATCGGAACCCTCGTTGTAGTTGAGAAAAAGAGAGGAGCCGGCCCGAGGCACGGGCCGGCTCCCTCTGGCGACGTCGTCATGCGACGCGCCTCACATGCCCCCGGCGGGGGCCTTCTGGCTCGGTCGGACGCCCCCGCACGACCGAGCCGAAGCTCTTAGTTGGCGGCGGCCGTCGTCTCGACCAGACAGGCCGGACGCTTGCAGATGACCAACGGGTTGGACTGGGACTTCAGTTCGACGCCTTCCTCGTGGTCGAGGTCCTTGCGGGTGACGTAGATGTCCTGGCCTTCGTCATTGGCGCCGACGACGGAATAGGGCGAGCCGAAGTAGGTGCAGAAGGTGTCCTGCGTCCCCAGCGGGATGGCGTGACCCATGCCCGCCGCGATCATCCGCTCCTTGGTGCGGACGCCCGCGCCGTCGCGATCCCAGCGGGTCACCTGCGCGTTGTATTCTTCGAAGATCACGCCGCCGAAGACCGTCCGGCGACCGCGCGCGCCGCCCTCGGTGCTGTAGGGCATATTGGCCAGCTTATTGAAGGCGTCCGTCTTGTCGTAATACTTCTCGTATTTCGGGTGCTGGACGAACTGGTTGAAGAACTCGCGCGAGACCAGGTTGACGACGCCGTCCGACGTGTCGTCGGTCAGGTTGTCGAAGATATGGTTCGACAGCTCATCGGTTTTGGCGATCAGGTCCGTGTTGGCGTCCGCCAGATTGAAGGCGATGCGCTTCTTCGTCACGCCGAAGAACTCGTACCAGTCCATGACGACGCGGCCCTTGCCGTCCTTCCACACGCCCTTCAGCGTGTTCATTTCCATATATTCCAGGGTCTGGTCGTGCTTGATGCGATGCTTGCCCAGCTTCTTGGCCACCTCGCCCTCGACGGTGCGTTTCACCGGCGCGCGGGCGATGATGTCCATGAAGTTCTGGATGTCGTCGGGAGTGATGTTGCCCTTGTGTGGGATGTGCGCGCACTCGACGTAGATGGTGCGCGAAGCGTCGTCGTCGTCGTTGGTCGCCGGCGCGCCGCGCTCGGTCACCGGCAGGATGGTGATCTCGCCGCTGTTCAGGGTCAGGCGCACCAGGGTCGAGAAGATGTTCTCGCGGGTGAACACGCCCATGGCGTTGATCTTGCCGTAGGTCCGGTTGATCTCGTTGATCGCGTCCGTGATCTCGGCGTTGGTGTAGGGGAAGGCCGCGTCGATGTCGGCGGCGGTGATGCGTCCCATGACGGGCTCTCCTCAAAAGAAAACGCCCCGGATTATTCCGGGGCGTTGTCAGGGTCTCAGGGTGAATGCGGGCCAGGATCGGCGGCTTAAGGGGTGGCGCGGATGCCGATCGCGCGAAGCTCGCGCAGGGCCTTGGCCTTCCGACTGGCGGTGATGCCGTCGGGCCAGGTCAGATTGATCGGGTCGACGCCCGAAGGTCCGCCATTCAGGATCAGAACCCTCGCCGCGACGCCGTCCGGCGCCGTGGCGTCGTTGATGGCGATGGCGGCCGCCACCTGGCTGCCGTCCGTCGCCGTCAGATCGAGGCCCACATAGGCTTCGCCCGGCGCATAGGTCAGGTCGATGAAATATGCGTCGCCGGCGGCCATGTCGGTCGCGCCGTCGGCCCAGGTGAAGTTGATGCCGCCGTTGTAGGCGGCGCCGACATTTCCGGAGCCGTCCAGCTTGCCCCTGGGGTTCCGGACCTCGAACTTGCCGGCGTTCGCCGCCGCCTCGATGATAAGGACTTCCCAACGCCCCTCAGGAACCTTCGGATCGGCGGTCGCCGACGCAATCGCGCCATTGCCGGTGTTGCCCGCCTTGGCTGTAACCGTGACGGTCTGTGCGCCGGTGGCGACGGCGCCCAGAACCTGACCGCTGACGACCTTGCGGTCGGAACCGGCGCCGGCCGCGAGCTCGGCGTCTTCGCGGCACAGGTCGAGGGCGTATTCGTGTTTCAGCCAGGACGACAGCCGCTTCGGCTGAACGAACGGGCCGGTCGATGCGACAAGGGACATCGCATACCTCCTTCAGTAGCCGCAAAGCGGCGGGGTTGACGTCCGAGGACGGATTACTTGCTGTTCTGGGCCTTGGCGGCGGCCTTCAGGCCGGCGCCCCGACCCTCGGCGGCGGCCTTGCCCGGCTCCTTGACGCCGGTTGCGGTCTGGGCCGTCGACACAGTCGTGCCGGTGCCCTCGCCGCCGGCGCGTTCCGCCAGTAGCGCGGAGCGGAATGCGCCTTCTCCGCCGTCGGCGGCGGCGGCCAGCTTGGTCAGGCTTGCGGCCATCGAAGGATAGGCCAGGGCGGTCATTTCGAGCGCGACACGCGGGGTGAAGGCCGAGGCCTGGCTGTCGGTCGAGGCGGCGGCTTCCGGTTTAGCGGTCTCCGCCGATGCGGCAGGAGGAGCCGTCTGGGTCGTCGCCGTGGCAGGCGGCGCCGTTGTGGTTGTCGCGGCATTGGCGGCCGCGCTCGCCACATCGGCCAGCATCTGGGCTTGGGTGGTCATGAGGGTCTCCTGTGGTGGCGGTCAGGCCGCCGGGTTGACGGCCTTGACGAAGGCGGAGAAGGCCGCCTGGGCCGGTGCGATGACATCGACCAGGCCGATGTCGACGGCCTGTTGATCGAAGTAGATGCGGGCTTCGGTCGCCAGCGCCTGGGCCTTGGACATTCGGCCCTTGCGGCCGCGACCCACGGTCTCCGCGAACTGCTGACGAACGCTCTCGTTGCGGGCCTGGATGGCCTGGCGGAAATCGTCGTCCAGCGCCTCGAAGGGATTGCCGTCCGCCTTGTGCTCGCCGGCGGTGATCAGGGTGGCGCGAACGCCGTCCTTCTCCATCTTGCCGCTGACATCGAGGTGCATGCTGACGACGCCGATGCTGCCGGCGAGCCCTGACTTCGGCATTGCGATCTGACGGCACTGGCTGATCAGAAGGTAACCGCCCGACGCCGCAGCGTCCGTCAGGATGCCCATGGTCGGCACGATCTGCGAAAGCTCATGGATGGCGTCGGCGGTTTCGAAGGCGCCCGAAACCTCGCCGCCAAGACTGTCGCCCTCGAATACGACGCCTTTAAGCTTCCCGGCGGTGGCCTCGGCCGTGGCGCGGGCGATCTGGACCTGAAGACCCTGGTAGGAGGTCTGCCCCGACGATTGCCCCAGGTAGGAGCCCTTCTGAACCAGACTGCCTTCGACGCCGATCACGGCGACGCCTTCGATGACCGGATAGAACTGCTGACGATTGCGATCCAAACGGGCGGTCAGATCGCTGTCCAGAACGCCCATGCTCGGCCGCCCGGCTGAGAAGGCGGTGTGGTCCACCGTGGCGCCGTGATTGATCAGCACGACGCCGCCATCCACGATGCGGCCGCCGATCCCGGCGACCATGGCGGCAAGCTTGTCCGGCGCGATCAGCAGGGGCGTGTCGAACAAACGGCCCGCGATGTGCGGCGACAGGATGGTCATGGGCGGGTCTCTTCGTCTTCGTCCGGCGACGGCTCTTCGTCGTCATCGTCCTGCGGCTGTGGCTTGGAACCGTTCACCACGGCGGGACGACGCAGTTTCAGCCGCGCCTCGCGCCTCTGGTCTTCGGCGATCTTCTGGTCGATCTCGTCGGGATCGTCGCCGCGCTCGGCGATGATGTCCGAGCGCGGCACGAACAGTTCGTCGACGGCCATCTTTTCGGCCTGACGGTCCTTCAGCGGCTCGATGTATTCCCACTTCGGGCCCATCCAGCGGACGTTGGCATAGGCCTCGACCGTCCGAGCGGCGCCGCGCGGCAGACTGATGCTGCCCCGCAAGAGCCCATCGCGCAGCCAGGCGATCCAGATCGGCTGCAGCATCTGGACCGACAGCTGCAGATGCTGAAACTGCTCGACACGGCGCTTGAATGGCATGCGTCCGAGACGCCCGGCCGAGAAGGTGGCCTTGCGCAAGTCGCCTGTCACCTCCAGGTAGGGCACGCCCATGGCCGCGCAGGCCTGGGCCGAGTTGCGATAAGTGAACTCGCCGTAGTTGGCGCCGGGATCGGGCGGGGCGACGGTGACCCAGTCTTCGTCCTGCTCGAGCTCGAGGATCGTGCCGGTCTCGAAATCGAGGGTCGCCGTCCCGTCTCCGTTGGACTGCGCCCCACCCATCACCGTCGAGCCCGCGCCCCGGTCGGTCGCACCCTTCTTGATGATGCCCGAAACCTTGGAACCGCTGATGGCGCGCTCCAAAGTCGTGTCGTCGTAGTCGCTCAGCTTATTGGCGGGAACCAGCGCCCCCAGCGTGCGGGGCAGGCCGCGAAGCTGACCCGGCTGTCGCGCCTTGAAGACGTGCAGAATCTCCGACGCCGGAATGCGCACCGTGCGCAAGCGGTCGGACGTGGTGACCGTCCCGTCTCCGGGGTGATAGCGCAGGAAGTGATAGGCGGCGCGCCGGTCCTCGGCGTCCATCTCGACGCCCAGCCGCACGGTATGATCCGACGGCACGTTCTGAGCGGCGACCACCGAATAGGGCAACTGCTCCGATGTCATAAGCCGCAGCTTCAGCGGCTCGTGAACCGAATGGATCAGGCGGATGAAGACCTCGCCGGCCTCGAACTCTTCATCCGAAACCGAGGCCTGCATGCCGAAGAAGTCGCTGACGCCGTCAGCATCACAGGTCTTGCACCACTCGTAGAAGGCCTTCAGCAGCGCCTTCTTTCGGGGCGCCGACAAACCGACCGGCATGGGCATCACGCCGCAGCCGATGGCGTAGGCCGTGCGGAGTTCCTTGGCGCTGATCGCCAACGGGTTCTCCCGACAGAAGAACCTCGACCGCTCGCGCAGCAGGGCGCCGCCCTGACGGATGGCGGTGTTGATATGCTGGCGCTGCCCCTCGAATGAGGATGAGGCGCGGCCTTGGCGCGAAGCGCGGAAGGGCTGGTCGGTAACCCTCACCAGCGGCCCTTCGGCCGCTTGACGAACCGCCGAACCGCCGCCGGTCAGCCGTGACAGCCAGTTCACAGCGCACTCCGGTGACGGGTCAGGTAGCGACGGGCCGGAACGGCCGCTGCAGGATCGAGGGGCGTCATCCGGACGATCTCGGCACGAACGCGCGTAAGCGCCGCGTCCAGTTCGGAGACGGGACGATTCTCACGCTTGAAGTCGTCGTAGAAGATGGCCTTCGTCGGGTCCGACAGCGCGGTCAGCAGTCGGGCTTCGAAGGCCTTCAGCTGGTCCAGGGTCACTGTCGTCAACGAACGTGTCCTCTCACTCGCCGGCCGCCTGGGCCCGCATGTTGAACCGGCGCCGAAGGCGCGGCCCTGTCCCCCGGCGCGATCACCATGATCTCGCGGGCCTTCCATTCCGCCTCGGCCCAGCGATGGGCCTTCAGCTGCCAGTGCGCGACGCGCGCCAGGACGGCGCAGTCGAGGGGTTCGTTGCGTTCGAACACCTTGTGCCAGTAGGGCTTCTTGCGGCTGTTCAGCCGGACCTCTTCGGCCACCAGGCCTTCGAGATGTCCCGGCTCTCCCATCCATGGCGGCATGTGCACGAACCGCTCGCCGTCGGCGTCCTCGCGCTTGCGCCGCAGATCCTCGTAGAGCTCGGCCTTCGCCGAGGCGGTGTGCACCAGCATCAGCTGGCGGCCCGTCGCCACGACCTTGCCGTCCTGTTTGACGTCGACGATCTTGGGCCGCCGCGCGGGGGCGTTTTCGTTCCAGCCCTGCACGCCCTTGGACGCGAAGTTCCGCTTTTCGGCCAGGTGCTCCAGCACGTCGAACACCAGCGACGGATGGTCGCCGCTGTCGTGGATCGCCATCTCGACCCGAAGCCCCCCGCCCAGCGCGTGGGGCCAGACCTTGTGCAGCGCCTCGCTCTTCAGGTCGTCCGCGATCGCGACGGCGGATCGCAGCGTCCCGTCCTTGTTTCGTCGCGGGACCTGCACCCTGGCGATGGGCCAGCGTCGCATCTGCCGCGTCCAGCCCCAGACCCAGACCTCCACCCAGGTCTTCTGGTAGTCGACGCCGGCCGTCAGCAGCAGGCAGTCTTCCGGCAGTTCGCCTTCGGCCGGCCCGTCCTCGAGCCTCAGCCTCAGTTCGTCCGCCGCGACGGCGTCTTCCGTCACCTTCCAGGGCAGGCCCAGGATGGTGTTCCAGAACACTCGCAGGCGGCTTTCCTTGCCGCTGCGCACCGCCGCCTCGAACATCTCGACCAGCTGCGCCCAGGTCCGCTGACCGAAGCGGGCGTAGAGGGTCGACAGGTGAAACCCCGCCGTGTCCTTGCGGACCGGATTGGCGACGGTGGCGACCCATTCGCCGCCGCCCCAGATGCCTTTCCATTCGGCCTCGGTCGAGCTCTCGCCGCAGTCGGGATCGATGCAGCGAAGACGGACCGTTCCGGCCTGGGCGTCCAGGGTGCCGCGCCCGTCCCACTCCATGTTGTCCCACAGCCATTGCTGGCTAACCCCGCACTTGGGGCAGGGGCACATGAAGACCCTCTGATCGCTCTCCAGCCAGGCGCGCCAGATCGCGCCTTCCTCGATGGTCGGCGACGACGGGATGAACATCTTCCCAAGGAAGCCGTATTCCGCGATCCGGTTTTCCAGAAGGTCGAGGGGGTCGCCCTCGTCCTGCAGGTCGCCTTCCCAGCGGTCGATCTCGTCGCCGACGACGAGCGGCACCGTGACGGAGGCGAAGCTTGAGGCGCTGCCCGAACCGGCGAAGACGATGTCCGCGCCGGGGCTGGAGAAGTGCAGTCCCGTATCCGCTGATCGACCAGGGAACATCGCCTTCAGCGACACCGTAGTCTGGATCATCGGCCGGAACTTCGTCTTGACCATCCGCTTGGCCAAGGTTTCGGACGGCAGGATGAACAGGGACGACTGACCTAGTTCGGCCGCATGGCCCAGACGGATCAGGCCCAGTTCCGAGAACCCCAGCTGGGTTCCCTTGGGGCAGATGATGCGCTTGATCGGACTGGCGTCTGACGTCGCCATCAGGATGGCGCTGGCCCATGGGGTCGCGGCTGACCGCCAACGGCTGGACTTGCCTTCCTTGCCGTAGACCCGCTTCTGGTCCCCGTATTCTACGGGATTAAGCTTGGTCTTCGGCGCGATCTCCGCTGCTATCATCCGCCAGCAGTCGGCCTCGCCCAGACGCCCCGAGGTCTCCGACAGCAGCTCGGGCATGTCGAGCAAGGTCGGACCTCATCGTTTCCACCACCGCCTTCAGCGCCTGGTATGCTGTGTGTTCGTCGCACCCGCAGGCCGCAGCCATCGCGGTCGCCTCGTCGCCGGGCATGCGGTCCAGCATCTTTCCCAACTCGCCGGTGAAGGCCGCGATGATGTCCAGACCGGCTCCCCGGTCGAGCAGTGATCCCTCTTCCTTCAACCGCTTCAGGCGCCGCGTCGCCGCGTCGTCTTCGGCCGCAGAGGCGCGCGCCTCCGCCAGGCGTTCGGCCTTTGTGATCGTGTCCTCGCCGTCCGCCGGCGCATGACGCGGCGTTGGCGCATGGCGTGGCGGGGACCCCTCGGGGATCGCCTTGAACGGCGGGTTCGGCGGGCGCGCGCGGTTCGAGGACCCTCCCTCGGGCGGCATTCCCCTGACCCGACCGTCCGCCCCGACCTTCGGCGTGCAATGCAGGCTGCGCCACCGGTCGGCCTCGGCCGGATTGACCATCTTGCAGTCGCGGCCGTGCTGGTCCTTGCCCGGATAGCCAGGTAGACCGCGACCGAACAGGCGCGACATCGCCGACGGCGCGATGGGCGGGTCCTGCAACCGGCCATAGGCCGATGCGCTGATCCGCTCCCCGTCGTCCGCGAAGCCCGGCGTCCGCAGGGCCATGTCAGATCAGCGGGCGGACGTCGCCCAGGGCGAGGCACAGCCCCTTGCCGAACCACTCGATCACGAAGCCGTCGCGCACATAAGCGCAGGTGTCGGCGGTCTGTCCGATCTCGTCCGCCGTCACGCCGTTGGCGTAGCAGGGGAAGTCGGTCAGTTCGACGCGCGGCAGGATATGGCCGAACACGGCCCAGCCGTTCCAGCACAGTTCCCCGCGCGGGCCGCGACGAAACCCGCGCCAATCCGGATCGACCATGACGATCTCCCCACCCGCCGGGCGGGCAGTCGTTAGCCGTGTCCGGCGAATGTTGAGGAAAAACAAGGCTCGGAAATGCAAAAGGGCCCACGTGTGTGGACCCGTTCATGGCTATCGCCGAGGTTATCCAGATTTAGGCATCTACTAGGTCGTTTGGCAACCTACTAGATTTCGAACGTTTCGTCGTAACAGCGACCAACAGCGAAAACGTCAGAAAAGCGAAACGCTGGTTCAAATGCAAAACCAACGACAGAACGAAAATGCTGACGAAAGCAGCAAAGGCAACATTTCCGAAGTCGTGCTTGATGACTTGACCAACGCGTCAAGGCAATGTAAACACCACACACACAGACGGCCTGGCTCTTTCGAACCAGGCCGACGGAGAGACCCTCGCCAACACGTCAACGGGCTTAGGATCGGACTGCAACTCCGACCATCCGCCTGAGGGAGATGCACCCTCAGGTCCTGCCTCTTGTCGTTGTGTAGACGGATTTCCTGCTGCCGTCCACCAAGAAACGCATTAATTCCTCAGGCTGCATCGCGTGTTGCCGAATTCTCTATGGTTTACAGCGCGTTAACGGGCAAAAAATCTGCCGTGGTTGTCGCGTTGCACACTCGGTTGTCAGAGTAGTCGTGACCGGTCGTTCTCAAATAAGCATAACGGGTTATTCACCCGGTTCGGCTTGCTGAACGCTTCTACTGTATATTTGTCCGTCAAGCTTATCGCCCTCTTAGATAGTTTAGAGCCTGCTATTTAGGCCGAACGAGCAGATAACGCCTTCCCAGAATAGCCCTTCGACCCGCCGCTTGCAGACCGTCAGACTGCCCTCTTCAGGCCCATGGCTGGCGGCAGCCGAGACGCTGAACCAGCTGCGTTTCCCGCCCATGTCCTGGAACACCACCGTGCCCAGGCGCACGACGTCTTCACCCTCGCCCTGCTCATAGGCCCAGTCGCCGCTGTCCATCTGGCGCCAGCGCGGTTTGATCGGATCGGTCATGCGGGCGGGTTCCAATCTCGGAGGGGGAGGCGATAGGACAGGATCATCGGGTGTTTGGGATGGCCGTCCGCATTGACGCCCCAGCACTGGGGCACGCGGCCGTGCTGGCCCATCAGATCGGCGATGGGGCGCCACGACTGCCGCAGGCTCTCCGGCATTTTTCGGGTCGCGCCCCAGGCGACCACGGTCAGGTCCGCGTCGTCCAGGATGGCGGCGATATGGGACAGGTTGTCGGGGCCCGCAGGATCCTGGACCGTTTTCAGGTCGTCGATGTCAGTGGCGCGATAGGAGAACAGGTTGCCGACGATGATCCGGCCCCAACCCAATCGCCTCCCGAAGCCGATCACCTTCTTAACCGTATGGTCGTCCTCATCAGCGGTTGCCGTCGACGGGTTGACCATGACGACGGCGACGACCGGTCCGTCAGGACGCAGGTGGCGCTCCAGGCGATACCGATACAGACCGCAGGGCGACATGACGGCGGACGGGGGCGGCAGGGCGCCGAACAGGCTTGTCTGGGTCACGCGGCCTCCTTGTTCAGATATCGGTCGACCAGCCCCTTCAGGCGGCTGTCGTCGTTTTGCGCCGCCTGCACCCCGAGGGATGGATCGACGATGTTGCTGGCCTGGCTGGCCTTGACCCCCAGGACCTCCATGATCGGCGGGTCCGATCCGTCGGCGGCGACCAGATAGACGGCCGTCACCGGCTCGGTCTGGCCTTCGCGGTCCAGCCGACCGATGCACTGGTGATGGACGCCCGGCGACCAGTCCAGTTCGCCGAACACCACCGTCGCCGCCCGGAACTGCAGGCCGTCGACCCCCGCACCGGACCTCAGGCTCATGATCAACAGCTTGGTCTTGCCGCCGACGAAGGCGTCGATGGCCGCCTCCTTGGCCTTGGGCGTTTCCGCCCCGGTGAACATGGCGGGCCGCAGGTCCGACAGATACGACAGCCAGATATTGTAGACCTCGCGGTGCCAGCCGAACAACACCACCGGCTCGCCGGCCTCGATCATCACCCGCACGGCCTGGGCGACCGATCGCGCCTTGGCGATCCCTGTGGCCTGACGGACGCGCATGTCCAGTTCGCGCACGGCCTCGCCGCGCTCGGTGAAGGCGCCGGTCGAAGCGATGTGCGCCAGATCGCGCGCCACGTCCTCGATCCTAGCCAGGGCGGCGGCCGAATGTTCGATCTCGCGGATGACGATGTTAGGCCGCACGCCATCTTTGGTCTTGCGGGTGAAGGCGTTGCAGTCGCGCAGATAGGTCCCCAGCGCGCGAGGATCGTTGACCTTGTGCTTTCCATTCCCCAGCGCGGTGCACCATTCCCTCAGGAAGTCGTTCTGCTCGCCGAGCACGTCTGGCCGCAGGAATCTCATCACCTGCCAGATTTCGTCGCCGTAGTTGTAGATCGGAGTCGCGGTCAGCCCCATCTTGAACCGGGCCCGATCCGCCAGCCGCAGCGCCGCCTTGCCCTTGTCGGCGGCCTCGCCCCGACGAAGTTCCTGCATCTCGTCGAAGGCGATCAGGCCGATGGGCGAGGCCTCCAGCACGTCCGCCCATCCCGACAGCTGGCTATAGCCCAGGATCCTGACGTCCGCCTCTGGCAGGGGATAGGGCCGGGTTCGCTTCAGTACCTCGATCTTCAGGGTGGTGAACTCGCGCAGCTTCTTCGCCCACTGCTCCTTCAGGTGCGGCATGCAGACGATGACAGCCGGCAGCGCCTCGGGCAGCAGGCAGGCCGCCCCGGTCGTATAGGTCTTGCCTTCCCCGACCTCGTCCCCGACCAGCAGCCCGTCGACGCGCTCCAGCTGGGCCACGGCGCGGCCCTGATGTTCGCGCACAACCTGACCTTCCCGCAGGCCCGCGAACAATGGCGGCGTATAGGGATCGGTCCGTATCCGCTCGATCTCGGCCGCCGCGACGTTGTTGCGCGTCACCTGGCGCTCCAGCGCGCCCCGATCCTCGGTCGACATGGCGAGCGGGTATCGGCTCTCGAACCAGGCGAGGTCGGCCGCCCGCACCGGCGTATTGGCGAAGCGATAAGGTCCGCCCGCGCCCTTCGGGATTTGCGGAAACAACGCCTTCAGCTTGATCTTCACGTGCGGGTCCAGCCCACCCATGATCCAGGTGTCCGCGACAAGGGACAGTCCGCCATAGGTCCTCACAGCCAGGCCCTCCCCAGGCTGACGCCGTAGATCGGCTTGCCCGCCATCTTGCCCGGCAGACGCAGGGCGCGGTTGGTCGCCACGATCACGGCCGTGATCTGCGGATGCTCGGCGTAACGGCCGATCTGCTTGATGATCTCCGTCGGACGGGCGCGGTTCATCTTCACCTCGATGGCGACGCCCTCGATGTAGAAATCGGGGATGTCCGCGCCCAGGCCGAACCGCCGCTCGCGGTCGACCTGGCGCTCGGGAAACTGGGCGACCAGCCAATCGAAGATTTGCTGCTGACACACCTTCTCGTCGTCCAGGTCGAACCGGGGCTGCGACAGGCTGCGCATCAGTTCCAGATGCAGACCCTTCAGGCTCATGCCGCCCCTCCGCTCTTGGCGGCTTCAAACCGGGCGCTGTCCACCATCACCGTGGCGGCGGACCTAGCGCTGTGGCGCGGCGTCGGAAGGTTCAGCGCTTCCAGTTCCCACGGCCGGGCGACGGCGGTCTGCTCCTCGATCAGGACGTTCAGCATGTCCTCCGGCGGCATGTAGTGCCAGCTGCCGTGCGAGACGCGGCCCAGCATATGCTTGCGGGCTTCCTTCACCACATGGGCGGCCTCGGCCTTCCCGGCCGTCCAGAAGGCGAAGGCGGCTTCCAGCTCCAGCGGCGACTTGGCCTTCAGGTCGTAGAGCGCCGCCTGCGGATCGCGCGCCGTGGTGATGTAGGACCGCCAGCCGCCGGTGCGGACACCCACGACCACCACCGCCCAGCCTTTCGGCGCCGGAGCCAGCAGGCCGGACCGGCGCGCGGCCAGCACCACGCAGGCGGCGTGAATGCGCTTGGCCCAGGCGTCCGTCTTGCCGAAACGCTCGCCGATGGCGGCATAGGAAAACCCGCCGACGCGTTCGCCGACGGCGCGCAACGCCAGCACCTTCATGAAGATCGGCGACAGGCCGTCCAGCAGAGCCACGGTCGGCAGGAAGTCGTCGATCTGCGCCTGCGTCGGGATGAACCGGACCACCGCCGGGCCCTCTTCGGGGTCCCACCCCACCTTGTCGGCGAAGGTATGCAGGTATTCCGGCATGGTCGATCCGCCAGAGCTTGGACGGGCCGCCGTCAGGGCGCCCAGCGTCAGCATGGCGTCGTGTAGCCGCTTGCGCAGTTCCTCGGACACGGCCGCGTAACGTGTCGCCTCCAGGGGGGTCAGACGTCCTTCCGGCCGCGCGCCCTCGTATCCGGGCTTGAACATCTCGATCTTGCGGGCGGCGCTCATGCGCGGACTTCCTTTAGGGCGGAGGCGGACGATAGGGTTTGCAGGGCCAGGTCGCGCTGGCGGGAGGCGAGGCCGCGCGCCTGTTCCTCGGTCACACCGATTTCTGCCAGGGCTGCAAGCCAGGCGGCGCGGACGGCGCGCCATTCCAGGCTGGCCATCACGCCGGCGGCCTCGCTGGGCACGACCAGCGCCGACAAGACGACGAAGTCTCGGGCGGTCAGGGGCGAGTTCATGCCGATTTCCGGGGCTGGATAGGATCCTGGATGGCGACAGAGGCCAGCGCCTTGCAGGCGCGCAGCTTGGCGGCGGCCATGGTGTTCAGTGGTAAGATTCTCGGCAAGCCGTCGGGAGTGCCGGAACAGCGATAATCGGCGGGGTCGAGATAGGATCGGGCGAACGCGTCGCCCATCTCGGCGGCGACGGCGGCGCGCAGATCGGGCGGGCCGGCCCAGACGATGCTGGTGACCGACGCCGAGACCGCGAACTCGCGCCAGAAGTCCTCGCCGATAAACCGATGCAGGCCCGGCGCCCCGGAACTGCCCCATGGCTTGGCGGCGGCGTAGGCGCGGATGGCGGCGGGCAACGCGCGCCGCTCGTCGCCGGTCAGCCGCAGCCAGGCGGACTTGGCCTGCATCGGCGATCCTCGGCCCTTGGCCACCAAGTCGCCGTAGAGGGTTTGGACCTCCCGCCATGCGGCGTCGCCCGCCACTCCTCCTCCGTCCGCGCCCTTGCGCGGAGAGGGGGAAGCGTCAGCTTCCCTATGTCCTGTCTTGTCTTGTCCTTTCAGAGCGTTTTCCGGGGGATTTCCGGTGCCGGTCCGCTGGACGTCCGACGGACGTCCGTCGGACGGATCGGGAAGTCCGTCGGACGCGTCCGGACTTCCACCGGCCCGCTTCTGACGTTTGCGCTCGCGGTCAGCCTCACGCTGCTGGATCGTCTCCAGACGCGTCGCCCAGGCTTCGCACGCGACCTCGGCCAGGGTCGGGTGATACCACCGGCCATCCGCGCACAGCGTCCAGCAGGCCAGGACTTCTTCCTTCACCTCCAGCCATGCGGCGACGTCGCGACGGCCGAAACCGGCGAGGTCCGAAAGCGCGACGTCGTCATCGGGCAAGCTGGCGGCGGGAACTTCCTGATAGGCGGCGCACCACAGGTCGATGTTCAGGGCCTTGGCGCGATCGCTGGCCCTGATCCACCAGGCCGAACGGGTCAGCCGTTTGTGTTTCAGAGGAAACCAGTCGTAACCGGAGAGGTCGCATTCGGCCGGGGTCAACGGCGACGGCAGGCAGGCGTCTTGGGAGCGGGGGGCGTCGCTCATGATCAGTAATCGCTCCGGGAGGTGCTGGTGTCGTGATAGCCGGCTGACCAGTGGTCGTTGGCGAGGTTGCCGAACCGGACGGTGTTGGTGTCGAAGGCCAGCTTGACGATGCCGATGGGGCCGTGGCGCTGTTTGCCGATGACGACCTCGGCTTGATTTTCGAGGATGGCCATCTGGCCCTGCCACTCGATGTGTTCGGTCGTGCCTTCCTTGGGTTCGGCGCGGCCCAGGTAGTAGCTCTCGCGGTAGACGAACATCACCGCGTCTGCGTCCTGCTCGATGGAGCCGGACTCGCGCAGGTCGCTCAGCTGGGGGCGCTTGTCCTCGCGCTGCTCGACCTGACGCGACAGCTGCGACAGGGCGATGATCGGGACGTTTAGTTCCTTGGCCAGGGCCTTCAGTGCGCCGGTGATCTCGCTGACCTGCTCCACCCGGTTGGCGTCGCGCCGTCCGTTCGAGACCGTGGCCAGTTGGAGGTAATCGACGATGATCAGGTCCAGCCCATGCCGTCGCTTCTCGCGCCGGGCGCGCGCCGCCAGCTTGGCGATGGCCAGGCCTCCGGTGGCGTCGATGGACAGGGGCGCATTGGCGATCTCGATGGCGGCGTCGCGGAACCGGCCGTAGTCGGCGGCGTCGATCTCGCCCTTGCGCAGCTTGTCGGACGACACGCCGGACGCGTCCGCCAGGATGCGCATGGCCAGCTGCTCGGCGCTCATCTCCAGCGAGAAGAACAGCACCCTGCCGCCTTCCAGCGTCCTCTGACCGCCGGGCGCATCGACGTCGACTTCGTAGCGGTAGGACCGGGCGACGTTGAAGGCGATGTTGGTCGCCAGGGCCGTCTTGCCCATGGACGGGCGGCCCGCGAGGATCAGCAGGTCGGACGGGTGCAGCCCGCCCAGCATCCGGTCCAGGTCTGTAAGCCCGGTCGCCAGACCCGCCAGCCGACCGTCCCGGCCATGGGCGGCGGCGGCCATCTCCACGGCGCCGGTGACGGCCTGGGCGAAGGTGACGATGCCGTGACCACCGCCGCGACCGGCCTCCATCAGGCGGTAGATGTCGCCTTCGGCCGTC
>Ga0157370_10002236_pt1 | contig 23541 bp, 10 predicted proteins | sample C35metaG_FD_113463 | JGI IMG/M metagenome (GOLD analysis project Ga0157370, IMG submission 113463) | Corn rhizosphere microbial communities from Kellogg Biological Station, Michigan, USA - C3-5 metaG | ecosystem: Host-associated > Plants > Roots > Rhizosphere > Soil | place: USA: Michigan...
CGAAACAAAGGATCCTGAAAGCCGTCGAAATGGCAATGGTCGTTTACGAAGATCGTAAGAAGAAAATCAAAACGTCCAAACTGAATGAAGTGATGTTGCCGATCTTCGAAGCAATGCCACCGCCATCCAACAAAGGAAAATACATTAAGATCAAATATTGTGTGCAGTTGCCAACGCCATCGCCACAGTTCGTGTTTTTCTGTAATCTTCCGCAATATGTGAAAGAGCCATACAAGCGATTTACTGAAAATCAGCTTCGTAAAAACTTTGGTTTCACCGGAGTTCCGATCGAAATTTACTTCAGACAAAAATAAAAATCAACCCTTTCTTAGTTTCAAACTTCGAAAGGGTTTTTTATTAAATTAAATTTTTACGAACTTTGCCAAAAATAATTAAATGCTAAAAGTTTTATCAGAAGAATTCTCATTAGTTAATTCCTGGATCAATGACCTTCGAAATGTTGATGTTCAAAATGACCGCTTGAAATTCCGTAGAAATATGGAACGCATCGGCGAAATTGCCGCTTTCGAGATCAGCAAAACTTTAGAATTTAAAGACATCGAGATCACAACGCCTCTTGATAAAATATCAGTAAAAGAAATAGAAACCCAGCCTGTAATAACAACGATTCTGCGAGCTGGAGTTCCATTATTCCAAGGAATTCTTAACTATTTTGATAAAGCGGATTGCGGTTTCGTAGCAGCTTACAGAAAACACGATATCAACGATTATTTTTCCATCAAACAAGATTATCTGACTTGCCCGAAATTAGATAGTCGTCCGCTGATCGTTGCAGATCCAATGCTGGCAACAGGCGCATCACTTATCGAAGCTATCAAAGATTTGTTAACAAACGGAAAGCCGACTTCTATTCATATTGTGGCAGCAATTGCCAGCCGACAAGGAGTTGAAACCATTCAAAATGCTTATCCTGATGCAAAAATCTGGATCGGTGCACTGGATGAAAGTTTAACATCAAAAGGTTATATCACGCCAGGTTTGGGTGATGCGGGAGATCTTTCTTACGGAGAAAAACTTCAGAGATAAGTTTTCTAATTACTAAACGTCCATTGCCATCACAAGAATACTGATTTTCACATTTTCAGAAGTGCTGAGAATTTCCCAGGCGATATTAGAAATTGTATTTCCAGTAGTGTAAACGTCATCAATTAATAATATATGCTTATCGCTGAGAGTTTCTGTCAGTTGGTAAGCATTTTTTGTTTTCAGACGTTCTGTCTGGTCTTTTTTTGCCTGTGCTTTGGAATGTTTTGTTCTTGAAAGCAGACTGTGATTGATTGGGATTTGATAATGCTTTGCCAGTTCGTTTCCAAATAGATGAAGCTGGTTGTAGCCTCTCTGTTTTAATTTTTTGCGATGGAGTGGAACTGTTACAATCAAATCTGGCTTTTGATCTTCGAGGTTTAATTTCTCTATGGTCCATTCTGCAAGGTTTTTCCCAATCTTTTCCCGGTGATTATATTTCAGTTGTTGGATGATTTTTTGGGAAAGACTTTCTTTTTTGTACATCATCAGGGAGAAAGCATTTTCGGCAGGAAATAAAAGTAAAGCTTTTTCTTTCAGGCTATTATTTTCGCAGAATTGATGATCAGAAAAATGGATTTTATCTGTGCAGATTTCGCAGACAATTTCGTTCTTGTCGATCAGCTGACTGCAATCCAGACATCGGTTCGGAAAAAGAAAATCGAAGATCATTATTTGTGTGTTTATAAAATCTAAATTAAAAATTTTATTCAGACTATCATTGTAAAATCTTTTTCCTGATTCCTTCAATCGATTTTTTCATATCAAGATTGAATTGTTCTTTCTCGAGTCTTACCGGCGGCGCCTGTCGTACTTCGCAATTTAAAATGCTGCAGCTTTCACAGGTTACGCCGACTTCGATGGTTTTAAGAGAAGATGATCTTGCAAAATTAATTTTCTTAATCGTTTGATTATTAAGCAAAATTCCCAAACAATAACTTCGGTTACTGCCGTCAGAAAATGGATTTTTTTGAGAAGTAGAAATTACTAAATAGCTAACTCCTTGATCTTTATAATGTGAAATCTGAGCATCTGTCAAAGATTCATTTTCCTGGAGATGATACAGGTTTTTCACAGCAATCCAACGTCTGCAATAATGTTCGTTTGTCGCGTTTGCGTGAGGTGCTTGCTGATGGTTGAGGTGTAATTCTTTTAAAATATTGATTTTATCCGAACCGTCTTTTTTCACAAAACAGAGATAAAACAAATCCTTAATTCCAAATTCTGAAGATAAAATATTGGTCAATCTGTAATAAAAAGTCTCCGGCGAATCTGTAAAATGATTGATCAAATTTTCAAATTGAGCTGAGTTCCATTCTTTCTGATAAAAGAAGTCTGAAATTTTCTCAATCAAATCTTTTTTTGAAATTAATAGACAACCGGCAAAATAAGAAGCATAAAAGTTATTCAGAATTTCTTCAAAACTTCCGAAATCCAGCCAGGAATAAGTATTTGGTCGAGGATTAAGCTTCAAAACATTAAAGCCGATTTCCTTTCCTAAAATGAATATTTTCTGATTGATGTCCAGTCGCTCATTAAGTAAAAGCAATTTTTTTTCCGGAATAAAAAGTGAACGGAGTTTGTTTAATGCTTCATCTTCCGAAAAATTCTCTGACCTTATTTCGTAACCGAATTTCTCTTTTAATAAAATTTCAAGAGTTTCCGTTTTAAGATCTTTATTAAGTTCAAGATTATTTTCTTCGGCAAATTGAATTGATTTTTCCTCGATCTCAGGAAAATAATTATCGTATAATTCCTGAAAAGATCGCATTACTGCAAAATAAAATCGCTCTTTCCCAAGATTGTAATTCTGAGAAATTTCTATCAAGGCATTAATGAAAGCAGTAACTTTTTTCGGAGCATCGCTGATAATGCTGATGAGATTATTTTTATTAATTCCAAAAAGATCCAGCGGCACTTCTTTGAAAAAATCCGATTGTAAAATTTCATTAATCGGCGTGAGTGTCTTATCCAGTTTTGAAGAAACTAAATCATCAAAAGTACAGTTGAGCGCATTGGAAAGCTGAATGATCTTATCGTGTTTCGGATATTTTTTTCCGTTCTCTATTTCGTTGAGGTAAGATTTGGAAAGTCCGGTCTTGTTCGCAAGATCTTGCAGAGACCAGCTTTTTTTCTGTCTCTGTTGTTTCAGTTTAAGTCCAAAAACTACGCGGATGTAGTCGCTTTCTGCAATCATAAAATCAAAGATAAATAAAAAGCGATTATTCGCATAATAATTTTAATAAATATTTAGCGAACGTTCGCTAATTGTGAAAATCTTTTTTATATATTTGTCAAACCAAATCACAAAATATCATCATTATGGAAACCATAAATCAGCTGAAAGTAATAGCTAACAGGAGTTTTCGGGAAGTTTTCGCACCTGAATTGACGGATTTTCTGATTACGCTTCATCAGAAATTTAACCAATCAAGACTTGATCTTTTAGAAGAGAGAAAAAAAACTCAGCAAGAATTTGACAATGGAGATTTACCAACATTTCCACAAGAAACCGAAGCTGTAAGAATTGGCGACTGGACTTGTGCAAAACTTCCGAATGATCTTTTGGATAGACGGGTAGAAATTACTGGTCCGGTCGATCGAAAGATGATCATCAACGCTCTTAACTCCGGTGCAAATACTTTTATGGCAGACTTCGAAGACAGCAATTCGCCGACTTGGGAAAACTGTATTCTGGGACAGATTAATTTAACTGATGCCATCAATAGAAATATCGTTTTCACGAATGAACAAGGAAAATCTTATAAGCTTAATGATAAAATTGCAACATTGATTGTTCGTCCGCGAGGTCTCCATTTATCAGAAAAAAACGTTGAAATTGAGGGCGCATTAGCATCGGGATCTTTAATCGATTTTGGAATCTACTTTTTCAGAAATGCTAAAAAACTGATTGAGAATGGAAGCGGACCGTATTTTTATTTACCAAAAATAGAGCATTACAAGGAAGCGCGCTGGTGGAATGATGTTTTTGTTTTCGCTCAGGATTATTTGGAAATTCTTCAGGGAACAATCAAAGCTACGGTTCTCATCGAAACGATTACAGCTTCTTTTCAATTAGACGAGATTCTATTTGAATTGAAAGATCACAGCTCGGGGCTCAATTGCGGACGTTGGGATTATATATTTTCTTACATCAAAAAGTTTAGAAACCTTCCGCATTTCTTAGTTCCGGACAGAGATCAGGTGACAATGACTTCACCTTTTATGAGTGCATATTCTAAACGTGTTATTGAAATTTGCCACAAAAGAAATGTTCACGCAATGGGCGGAATGGCCGCTCAGATTCCGGTAAAAAATGATGATGAAGCAAATGAAGCGGCCTTCGAAAAAGTAAGAAATGATAAAGAACGAGAAGTGAGAAACGGTCACGACGGAACCTGGGTAGCACATCCTGCCTTGGTTTCTGTAGCTAAGGAAATCTTTGATCAATACATGCCTGAACCAAATCAGATTGATAAAAAATTTGATTATAAAATTAAAGAATCTGAATTGCTGGAGGTTCCCCACGGAACAATTACTGAAAACGGAGTCCGAAAAAATATCAATGTAGGAATCCTTTATATAGAATCCTGGCTGATGGGAGTTGGAGCTGCAGCACTTTATGACCTGATGGAAGATGCTGCAACCGCTGAAATATCCAGATCACAAGTTTGGCAATGGCTGAAAAATGAAGCTGTTTTGGAAGACGAAAGAACATTGACAAGAGAATTGATTTTGCAATGGGAAAAAGAAGAACTCTCCAAAATAAAGAAATACGTAGGCGAAGAACGATATACTAAAGGAAGATTCAATCTGGCAAAAGAGCTTTTCAATGAACTTATCTTCTGCGATAAGTTTGAAGAATTCCTGACTTTAAAAGCTTATCCTTTCATCTAGAATTCAAGAAACAAGAACAAAGATAAAAGACTTAGCTATTACATGTGAAATCTTGAGTCTGGAATCTCGTATTCAAAATATAAAATAAAATCACACCAAATCACAATATATCATTATGAAAACAAAACAAGAACAGATCCGGGCTTTGGAGCAAGACTGGCTCACAAATCCGAGATGGATCGGCGTACAAAGACCTTACACAGCGGAAGAAGTTCTGAAACTGAGAGGTTCTTACAAATTGGATTACACCATTGCGACAGAAATGTCAAAAAAACTTTGGGACAAGCTGAATAATCAGAACTGGATCGCAGGTTTGGGTGCTCTTACAGGAAATCAAGCTGTACAGGAAGTAGATGCAGGATTGGAAGCGATTTACCTTTCCGGCTGGCAAGTTGCAGCAGATGCCAATCTTTCTGGGGAAATGTATCCAGATCAGTCACTTTATCCTGCAAATTCGGTTCCGTCTGTGGTTAAGAAAATCAATAATGCTTTGTTGAGAGCAGATCAGATCCAGTCTGTGAACGGCGGCGGAGATAAAGAATATCTTGTTCCAATCGTGGCTGATGCAGAAGCAGGTTTTGGAGGAAATCTGAATGCTTACGAATTGATGAAACAAATGATCGAAGCCGGCGCTGCAGGTGTTCATTTCGAAGATCAATTGTCATCGGCAAAAAAATGCGGACATCTTGGAGGGAAAGTTCTGGTTCCGACTCAGGAAGCGATTAATAAACTGATTGCGGCAAGATTAGCAGCTGATGTTTGCGGCGTTCCAAGTCTTATTGTTGCAAGAACAGATGCTGATGCTGCAGATCTTTTGACATCAGATATTGATGAAAGAGATAGAAAATTCATAACCGGAGAAAGAACTTCCGAAGGTTTTTATGCTGTAAAAAATGGAGTAGAACAAGGCATTGACAGGGGGTTGTCCTATGCACCTTACGCAGATCTTATCTGGATGGAAACATCTAATCCTGATCTGGAATATGCGAGAAAATTTGCAGAAGGCATACACGCAAAATATCCGGGGAAAATGCTGGCTTACAACTGTTCTCCTTCTTTCAATTGGGCCGCAAAACTTTCTGTTGAAGAGATGGAAAACTTCCGGGAAGACTTAGCGAAAATGGGCTACAAATTCCAGTTCATTACTTTGGCTGGTTTTCACGCTTTGAATACGGCGATGTTCGAATTGGCTTTGGCTTACAAAGAAAGAGGAATGGCTGGTTATTCTGAATTGCAGGAGAGAGAATTTGCGCTTCAGTCAAAAGGTTTCCGTGCGGTGAAGCATCAGAGTTTTGTAGGGACAGGTTATTTTGATGAGATCCAGAATGTAGTGATGAGCGGAACATCTGCGACAGTTGCTATGAAAGATTCTACCGAAGCAGCGCAATTTCATTAAACACATCAATCTATATTATAATTGTTGAACTTTCGAAATATGTCAACAAAAAACCCTGATTTATGAAGTCAGGGTTTTGAATTATTATGTAAGAGAATTAATACATCAATTTGTAATATTCATCTGCCATTCTATCACTGTTGAACTGGGTTTTTACATCGTTCATTGCATTGTGGACGATTTTTCTCCACTTGTTTTGATCTTCGTAATAAGCTGGGATGATCTCGTTTTCCAAAACATCATAAAGATTATTAAGGTCAAATTGATCTTGCTCTATAGTCGGCCAGTTGTCATAATCCGCTTTTGGAACTACGAATGAGTTTTCGCCGTGTTTTGCAAATTCCGGGATCCATCCGTCGTCTGTAGAAAGATTTACAGATCCGTTCATAGAAGCTGTCATTCCGCTGGTTCCGGAAGCTTCTCTTGGAACTCTGGGGTTGTTCAGCCAAATGTCAGAACCTTGCTTCAAAGATTTACTTAAAGCTAATTCGTAACCTGTAAGAACGGCCATATTCTTATGGTTTTTACTTTCCTCAACCAAATTATTGAAAGTTGAGATGGAGCCGTAATCCATCGGGTAAGGTTTTCCTGCCCAAATGATCTGAACCGGATGTTCTTTGTTGGATAGCATTTTTCTGAAACGTTCTTTGTCTGCCAAAAGTAGATCTGCTCTTTTGTAACCTGCAAAACGTCTCGCCCAGACAATGGTTAAAACTTTCGGGTCAAACATATTTCCTGTCTGGTCTGCAACAATTCTGAAGGCTCTTTTCTTAAGGTAGGCTTTTCTGATATCAAATTCACTGTCATTACCTTCATCTTTATATTGATAAAGTGCCTTGTCTGCCCAATATTTGAATTCCTGAGCGTTTGTGATAGATTTAATTTCGCAAATTCCCGGATATTTATTCCACATTTCTCTGGAAACTACGCCGTGCAACTGGGAAACACCATTGGCAACTCTCGCCATTCTCAAAGCACAGAGTGAGTGGTTGAACCTGTCGTCCTGAACACCTTCGATCGTTTTGACTTCATCAATCGTCAATCCGCAGAAATAGGACATATCATGGCAAAGGTGGATGTTGTGTTTTTCGTTTCCAGCTTCTTCCGGAGTGTGTGTTGTGAAAACTAATTTTTCCTTCACTTTATTAAGGTCGCCGCCATATTTTCTTAATAAGTAAAATGCAGCAGGTAATCCGTGCGCTTCGTTCAGATGATAAACATCTCTTTCGAAGTTCATTTGATCCAGAAGTTTTGCACCACCTTTTCCAAGAAGGATGTATTGTGCTACTTTGGTAGATTCGTTGGCGTCATATAGTTTGTGGCAGATTGTTTTTGATAAGTGATCATTTTCTGGAACGTCCGTGCTCAGGAAGAACATAGGGCATGTTTTGAAAGTTTCCGGAGCCAGATACCATACTTTTACCCAAACCGGAGCATTGTGGATTTCGATTTGAAATTTGATACCTGTATCTTCCAGGAAGCTGTACATTTTCTTGGTCCAGATGGGATTCAGGGTTTGATCCATATTTCGGCTTTGGTCGTAATAGCCGTATTTCCACAAAATCCCGATTCCTACAAAATCCTGCTTCAGGTTATAAGCACTTTTCATATGAGAACCTGCAAGGAATCCCAGACCGCCGCTGTAGATCTTCAGTGCCTGGTCTATTGCGAACTCCATAGAGAAATAAGCTGTTTTTTTTGTGTAATCTGGATTGATGCTGTAAGGCATCTTGAAGTTTTTAAAATCCATTTCTGTTATTTTTTTTAAGGTCTTGTCTATATGGCTGCAAATATAACAATTAGTTTTTTGTACAGTAGGTTAGGAGCTTATAATGTTAAAAAATCCAATGGTAAAATCTGAGATTCGGTTGTTATTGCTTGTTTTTGAAGCTTTATTGCTGTTTCGTTAATAATTTATCTTGAGTCTTTTCTCTCTGTTGTTGTTTCTTTTTTGTTAATTTTAATTCATATAAGTATTTTGTAATCAATTATTTATTAAATTTAAACAGGTTTAATTTCTAATAAAATCAAGATGATCTATTGTGAAGACCTTCAGAAGAATTTGGACGTTTGTGTAGCTTCCAAAACCGGCAAATCGGATAATCTGGTAAAATGGTACGACTCCATTGGCAGCGCAAATCTGCATGAGCGTGAGGAATATCAAAAAAAAACAGAGCTTCTTTTACTGAGCACTCTTTTCGCTCATTATCCTGATATCGAAATCGAAAATCTAACTGGCGAGAGTCCGGATTTTATTATTAATTATCAGGGAAAAAGTATTGGCGTTGAGGTTTCGGAGATTATCAACCATTTTGAACTTAAGAAAAAAGAAAGTTATATCAATCACATTTTCCGAACTGTAGAAGCATTGTTGTCAGACTATAAAAGCCTCTATGGAATCTATCATCTTAATATCGATTATTTTCAGGAGGATTTTTATCAGCAGCCGGAACAGTTGATTAAAGAAATCTCGTCTGCAATTACCAATAACAAGAATACAAAATTCATCAAGAATATCAGAAGAACGCCCCATCAAAAAGGCGTTCTTTTGTTTTTAGAATATCGGTTTTCTTTGTTTGATGAGCTTCATTCCGAAAAGATCCGCCAGGTGATAGAGAAGAAGAACAGCAAGTACAGACTTTACAACACCAAAGCTAAAGAATGCTGGTTGGTATTGGTTTCTAATATGTACAACATCGCTTCCCGATACACTTATATTCATGCAAAAGAAGAATTAAAAAATATCAGCAGCCCTTTCTCTAAGATACTTCATATAGAAAATCTGCATAGCCAGATGATGGTTATCAAATAAAGGAGACAAATATTAATTATTATTCAAAATATTATGTTAAATAAATGTATTTTAGTAGTTTAATATATTGTTTTAAATACAATATTTAAATTATTTTTCTGATTTTTATTGTTTATGTGTTAAATTATTTTATTAATTTCATCCCAATGCAATAATGCAGAAACACAAATAATTTTTTAATAATGCCAATCAAGTACAATTTGATCGAAAAGGGAAAACCGGGAATAGTCGGCGGTGGTTCCAAAAAGTGGTATGCTTCTATTGTTACAGATGGAGAAGTAACTATCGATGATCTGGTAAAACAGATCGAAAAATTCTCTGCACTGTCTGAAGCAGATATCCGTGGAGTGATCATCGCTCTGGAGAATGTTATCCAAGATCAGCTTGCCAACGGTAAGATCATCCGGCTGGATAAATTGGGAAGTTTTTACCCAAGTCTTTCCAGTGAAGGTGTGGTGAAAGAGGCAGATTTTACCGTTGCGAATATCAAGGGAGCAAAGGTAAATTACCGTCCTGGTAAACGCATCAGCAAAGCCCTTTCCACAGCCACTTTCAAGAAGAAAGGCTGATAGATCAAAAAAACCACACGTGAAGTTAACGAGAATCACGTGTGGTTTTGATCAACTTCACGTGTGGTTTTGTGTAAAACCACACGTGTTTTTTTATAGAAGTGCAGAATTAGATTTTAATTTAAAATGAATTCATTGTAAATCTAAAGAAGACAAAGTCATTATTGATGTATGATTTTAGTAGTTTGTTAATTAATTTTAAATCATTTATAACGCGACAGTTATCTTTTTATTAACAATCCATTTCACCTGTTTTCAGCTTGCGTCAAAAGGTATATTTGCTTGCTATTGAAAACAAAATGAAATGAAAACAAATTTATTATCTAAAAAGACACATTTATCACTAAGGCTGTTAAACGCTTTCTTCTTATTATCTTTCCTGATGCTGGGAGTGAAAACTTTTGGGCAGTACTCAGGCACAGGTACATTTACCAAAGTGACTTCTGCGGCAGATGTTACAGATGGCTATTATGTAATTGCTTATGGCACTACTCAGGCTATGAACAGCACTTACACCAGCACTACTTATTTTGCAAACACGGCAATTTCGCCAACTTCCGGTACAACCATCACAAACCCATCCAAAACTATAGTCTGGAAAATCGAAACCAGCGGCACAGGCAAATCAATCTCCAGTGCGGATACATCTGTTTTTGCATCCTATACTGGATCTAGTAATAATATTCAGGCTGTAACATCGGTAAGTGGGAATAATCAGAGATGGAGCTTTTCTTATACAGGTGGTTTATTTGAGGTTCAGAACTTAGGAGTTACTACTCGGTATTTACAATATAACACAAGTTCGCCCAGGTTTGCCTGTTATACGGGTTCTCAGCAGGATATTACCTTGTATAAATTAGCTGCAACGCCAACGCTTACTGTTGCTCCGGCTTCTATAACCGGGCTAAACTATGTACAAGGCTCCGGACCTTCCGCAGCTCAATCTTATAATTTAAAAGGAGCAGATCTGACGGCAGGTATTACGGTAACGGCGCCTACGAATTTCGAAGTTTCAAAGACATCTGGCGGTAGCTACACGTCCAGTATTTCTTATACTGCTGCAGAGGGAATTGCAACATCTGGTCAAAACGTTTATGTAAGACTGAAGAGCGGCCTGACAGCAAGCTCCTACAGTGGTTCAGTAACAAACACAAGTACCGGAGCAACTGCGAAAAATGTTTCTGTATCAGGATCGGTAACAGCGCCAGTTACTTATACGCTTACCTATAATGGTAATGATAATACCAGTGATCCGGGTACGGTGCCTGGCAGTGTGAGTTTCACCGGAGGGCAAAATACGGGTATACTGCTAGCTAATCCTTCAGCGCTTGCCAAGATTGGTTATGATCTTGTAGCTTGGTACAGTATTGCCAATGGTGTTTCAGGAGGAATTACTAATACACCCGGGTCTAATTATGGTCCGGCACCTATGCCAAATGCTGATATTACAATATTTGCCCGCTGGAGATTTACGGTTGCATACAACAGCAATGGAGGTAGTGGTTCGGTTGCAGGTCAAACATCTTATTATAATGGAACCGCAGGCATAAAGTCAGGAACAGTTGTTACATCTAGTGGTGCAGGTTTTACAAGAAATGGATACACCTTCGGTGGATGGAAGACTACTGCTGAGGGTACTGCTGCAGATTATGCAGCAGGTGCTACTTATATACATTCCGGATCTAATTCTACAGTTACACTTTACGCGCATTGGATAGCTAATCCGCCAAAGCTTACGGTGGCACCGGCTGCTTTATCCGGTTTTACATATTCGGTAAGTAATGGGCCATCTGCTGTGCAGTCCTTTGTGCTTTCGGGCAGCGACTTGCAGGGTACAGATACAGATCCTGTAGAAATTGTAACAATAGACGATCATTTTGAAATCTCCGAAACGGGCACAGGACCTTGGGGACACGCTATAGAGCTACCATCAACCTATATTGGTGCTTCTAAAACCATTTATGTGCGAATGTTGGCAGGCCTGGCAGCAGGAAGTTATACAGATACTGTTCTTATTAGCGGGGGAAGTGTAGCGGAAGCAAATTTTGCAGAAGTAAGCTTGTCGGGAACTGTTACACCCTGTCTTGCACCTACAGTTCAATCTGTAATTTCTTCTTTCACAACAGTGGGCGTTAATGGAATGACTGTAAATCTGACATCAGGAAACGGTATCGGCAGAATTATTAAAATCAATACAAGCAACAGCTTTACAGATCCTGCTGGCAGTGGTGTCTTGCCAACTGCCACTGGAGTATATGCAGGAACTGGCGAGCAGGTTGTCTATGCGGGTGTGGGAAATAATGTATCGGTTACTGGTTTGTCACATTCTACAACCTACTGGTACAGAGTTTATGAGTATAATATCTGCTCTGGCAATTATACATATAATACAACAACCGTTGCGAATAATCCACGTAGTCAGGTAACTACCTGTGATGTGCCTTCAACTCCCAACGGGGATGTGGCATTGGATAATCCTTATTGTGGTTCTGCAAACCTTGTTTATGAACTGTCTGATCCAAAACAGGAAGGTGTTACTTATTACTGGCAGAATGTTTTGAATGGAACTTCTACAGCTAATCCGGTAGTGATACCTGCTGGAACGGAAATGTCAGAACCTTATACTGTAACAGTGGGGGGTTATTATTATGTACGTGCTTATAATGGCAATTGCTGGAGTGTGGGCTCATACAGAACACAAGATCAGATTGTAATTGCTACCCCGGCGGCGATCAGTACGCAGCCGACCAGTCAAAATGTAGTGTCGGGAGCTAATGCGAGTTTTACTGTAACAGCATCAGGAACAGCTCCGTTTACATATCAATGGCAAGAGAGTGCAGGTTTAGCGGGTAGCAGCTGGGTCAATGCGGGAACTGCAGCTACACTCAATCTTACAGGCATCCCCTTATCAAAAAACGGATATAAATACAGAGTGATTGTAAGTAATGGCTGTGGAAGCACAACTTCTAATGTTGTAACGCTTACTGTTGTGTCAGGTCCTTGTTTTGAAGAAACTTTCAATGCAATAACAGCAGGTAATAGTGCAAGTACAAGTGGCTCAAGTTCTGCCTGGGCTGGAAATAGTAACTTTCCAACGGTTTCAACTTCTTATCAGGCTGGTGGTGCAGTCCGGATAGGAACCACTGCTAGTGGGAGAATTACTTCTAGGGTATTATCTGAAATTGGTGGTAATATTAAGATCGAACTGGATGTAAAAGGATGGACGACTGTTGAAGGTAGTTTTAATATTACAATAAATGGCGTGACAAAAAATATTATATATACAAATGCTATGGCAGATGGTTTTGAAACCAAAGTAGTTACATTTGAAAATGTACCTGTTGGCTCACAAATGACCATTGAAACTACCAGGCGATCTTTTCTGGATGCCGTGAGGATTTATTGTACGCCAGATTGTACACCTGCAGTTATCTCAGTATTTCCTGCTACAGGACCGCTTGGTACAATTGTTACCATAGATGGAAGTAATTTTACTTCGGGTTCGACGGTTAAATTTGGAACTGCAAGCGCAACGGCAGAGTATATCAACTCAAACCGGATAAAAGTTATTGTTCCGGCAGCGGCTGATGGTAACATTATTGTAAATACTGCTTTGGATTGTGATTCAGAGGCTGCTTTTACATTAATAAAACAAGATACTTCGGATTGTGAACCATTGACGGGTGCTAATCCCGGAGGAACTTATGCATCAGATCTTATTATCTATGAAATCTATGATGAGAATGGTGGAACAGGAGGCAATGTAAGCATCTATAATGGGACCAATGCAACAGTAGATCTAAGCAATTATGATATCTACAGGGCAAGTACTTATGGCGGCGATTATTTGGATTATGCAACCATATCAGGAAGTCTTGCTCCCGGAGCTGTTGCTTTGCTAAGTGCTCCTTCGTCAAAATGTGGATATGTACCTACTCATGGCACTATCAACGGCGGTTACAATGATAATGACGGTTTCCGTCTAATGAAGGGATCTGTCGTGATAGATGACGTGAGAACACCTAACTACTCAGGGTATTATATGAAAAGAAAGAATGAGTATCTTACTCCTAATCTTGCTTTTAATGATATCCAATGGATTACAGAAAGCCTTATTGCTGGCCAATGTCTTCCAGTAGACCAAGTAGGGCAAATTCCGGGTATCAGGACTGCGCCTATCATTACTGCGCAACCGAGTTACTCCCTTGCTTGTGATGTTGTCAATGCATCTCTTACACTTACAGCAACGGAAGGGCTTGCGGGAGGGAATACATTGGCTTATCAATGGTATATGTTGGCAGTTACTGGCAGTTGGACTGCGATTACAGATGGGGGTGTTTATCTGGGAGCAACTACACCGATTTTGACCATTAGTAATACCGAAGGACTTAATAATAATCAGTATTACTGTCAGGTAAGAGAGAATACGCAAACTTGTTATACAGCAACCAATGCCACTCAGATCAAAGAAGCTGGTAATGTATGGGCCAGCAATGTATGGTCAAACGGAGCTCCTGTTTTGGGCAATAAAATAATCATTGCAGGTAGCTATGATACTCAGGCAAACGGTATTCTGGATGTCTGTAATCTGACTGTAAACTCAGGTGGAAGTATCAGGATTAAACCAAATTTTCCAATTACGGTTAAGAAGAATATTATTAATAATAATGCCAGTGCAGATAGTTTCGTAGTGGAAAGCGATGCGAATCTTATTCAGAAAGAAGATATTGCCAATGAAGGAGTTGTTAAAGTAGAAAGAAGTGTTACAGGTATGAATAATGTTGCCGGAGCTATAGATTATGTATATTGGAGTTCGCCTGTAGATGGTCAGGTTATAAAAGGGACAGCAGGTTTTTCTCCCAATACACCTGCAAATGGATATATGCAATACAATGAAAGTAATGACAAGTTTATTGTAACCAACGATCTAACGTTTCTTACAGGAAAAGGTTATGCGATCCGCGCAGAGAATGTGTTGCCGAATTCATACAGTAAAACTTACAGCTTTGTGGGTGTGCTGAATAATGGAGATGTTTCTTCTCCAATCTTAAACAGATCTGCAGGTGGAGATAAAGGTTACAATCTTGTAGGTAATCCTTATCCTTCCAATATTGATTTTGATCTGTTCCATTCTCTTAATGCTTCCAAGATTTATGCAACGGCTTTCTTCTGGACCAATAATCAGTATGAGCCACAGCAATTGGGTTCCGGGTATTCAGGAAATAATTATGCGATCTACAATATTACAGGAGGTGTTCCAGCAACTTATGATGAAGGCAATACTAATTATTCTACCGCGCCAAACGGTAAAATCAAAGTTGGACAGGGCTTTATCGTTCAATCCAAAGTTGCAGGTGCATTAGATTTTAAGAACAGCATCAGAATTACCGATGAGGGTACTTTTTACCAAAAAACATCAAATAAAAACAGATTCTGGCTGGCAATGAAATCTCCTAATAATCTTGTTAATACGATACTTATAGGTTATGTTCCGGGTGCTACGAACAATTTTGAAACCGACTTTGACGGAGAATTGTTTGCTGTAGGTTCAGATTCTTTCTACTCTGTATTAGGTGCAAAGAAATTGGCTATACAAGGAAGAGGTGATAATTTCTATCTGGAAGATGTGGTTGTTTTGGGTAATGTTTTTTCAGTAAACGGAACTTATACAATCAAGCTGCAAAAGCCGGAAGGTAATTTTAATGGTAACCAAACGATTTATCTACGGGACAAACTGCTTAATAAGTATATTAATATGAGCAATGCGGAAAGTTATACTTTTGAAGCAACAAAAGGAACCGACAACACCCGTTTCGAGATTGTTTATAAAAACGGAGCACTCGCAACGAATGAGAATAAAAAATCTGAGTTTTTGGTTTATAAAGACGGACAGGATTTTGTAATCCGTTCTTCTAATAAATTAGGGAAAATAGAAGTTTTTGATATATCTGGAAGATTGATGAAAGCTTTTACCACTACTCATACGACCGCCAGGATTGACATTTCATCTTTTTCTAATGGCATATTTATCATAAAAGCAGAAAATTCTGGTGATATTAGAACTAAGAAAATTAACAGATAATATTTAGAATTATCAATCAAAAAGGCACTTTATGTGCCTTTTTTTGTTTTTGTATCTATCAACAAATTCAAACACATATTTAATTATTCTTATTAAAATCCTTTGTTTAATGGGTTATGTAAAAATATTTAACTTTTTTTATATATACTCGTAAAAAATAATTAATTTAGCAGGCTCAATTGAAAACAAATGAACGCGAAAATTACTTTATTTAAAACTAAACCCAAGAATCGTTTAAACAAATACCTTGTCCTGATTGCAATGCTGTTGAGTGTTGGGGTTTGGGGGCAAGTTACTATTTTCTCAGAAAATATTGGAACAGGAACAGGAACTCAAACGATTGCGGCGACAACCTTTCAGAATTCTAGTTTAGTATTCTCAGGTACGGGTGATACAAGAACTACATCTGTTTCTTCAGGTTATACGGGAGCCTCGGGAGGAAAAAATGTTTTTATAACAAATACAATAGGTACCGATTTCGTTATTTCAGGGATTGATACATCAGCATATACAAGTCTTACATTGACTTTTGGTGAATTAAAAAGTGCTACAAGTACAGCTAACCTTTTGGTTGTTGAGGTAAGTACCGATGGTTCATCATATACTGCTTTGAGTTATTCAAGAACTGACGGCGCTGTATGGGCTTTAATTTCTCCAACAGGAACAATTCCATCAACTTCTAATTTGAGAATTAGATTTAGAAATCCTGCAACAACACATCAATTTAGAGTAGATGATATAGTTTTAAAAGGAATAATTTCCTGCGCTGCACCAACAGTTACTGCGAGTGCGGCCTCAAATATCGCAACATCTACAACTGATTTAACAGGTAATGTAACTAATCAAGGAGGTGCAACTATAAATACTCGCGGTTTTGAGTATTCTACAAGCTCTGCAATGGCTTCTCCATCAACAAGATCGCAAGCTTTTACAGCTACGGGAAGCTATACCTTAGGTTTAACATCGCTTACACCAAATACAAAATACTACTATCGTGCTTATGCGATAAATGATTGTACCACACCACAGACGGGATATTCGCACACTTCAGCTTATCCTTCGTTCACGACATTGTCCAATGCACCTGCAACTACTGCGGCAACCGGCATAACAACTACAGGTTTCCAAGCTAACTGGACTGCTCCAACAGGTGGTGGATCGGAAAGTTTTACTTATGAAATTCAAATTGATAATAATAGCGATTTTTCCTCTCCGGAGGTTAGCCAGGCAGCAATTGCTTCTGCTAATTTGAACTATTCAACAAGTGCTTTGTCTTCAGGCACATTATATTATTATAGAGTTAGAACGCTAAATGCCACAGGAAATTCTGCTTGGTCTAATACCACAACGGTAACTACTGATACGCCCGCAATTCCGGTTGTAACTTCAGAAACATTTAATGGAACAGTTGGTACATCTTTTTCGGCAAGTATTACAGCAACTAATTCTCCAACAAGCTATTCTTATACTGGAACATTACCAGGAGGATTGACTTTTAATACTGCTACTGGTGCAATCACTGGTACACCAACTACTGCTACTGTTTCTTCAGTAAGTATTAGTGTAACTGCAACAAATGGAGTGGGGCCAAGTGCGCCTGCAACTATTTCTTTTAATATTGCAAAAGGAAACCAGGTAATTACGGGCTTGCTTACCACTCAATCAAAAGTATATGGCGATGCAGATTATACATTGTCAGCGGCTGCCTCTTCTGGTTTATCAGTTAGTTATTTAAGTTCTGATACTACAGTAGCAACTGTTACAGGTAATACGGTTTCTATAAAAAAAGTAGGAACAACAACTATTACAGCTTCACAGGCGGGAGACAGTAACTGGAATGCAGCAACCAATGCAACGCAAACTTTAACGATAACTGCAAAAAATTTAACAATTTCAGGATTATCAGGTGTTAGTAAAGTCTATGATAGAACAACTACGGTAACCTTAACCGGGACGCCTGTTCTTGGTACAATAGTTTCTGGAGATGATGTGACTTTATCCGGAACACCGGTTTCAAACTTTGCAAACTTTAATGTTGGAAATGGGAAAGGAATTACCGTTACTGGATATACGTTAACGGGAACTCAGGCGACAAACTACACAGTGTCTCAGCCAACAGGCCTTACTGCTGATGTTACTGCGAAAGCATTAACATTAACAAGTGCTGCGGCAAGCAATAAAACTTACGACGGAACTAATGCTGCTGTAATTTCAGGTAATTTGACTGGGATAATAAGTCCCGATGTAGTTACTTTATCAGGGACCGGAACTTTTGCTTCCGCTAATGCAGGAACTGGAATTGCTGTTACATCAACTTCTACACTTACAGGTGCTAATGCAGGTAATTATACATTAACACAACCTACAGGATTGACCGCTAATATTACAAAGGCAACTCCTGTATTTACAACATCAGCTATTAATGTTAGTACTGGAGGTACTTATGCATTACCTGGAAGTATATCATCTACTTCGGATGGAGCGATTACTTACAGTATTACATCAGGTGGCTTTGCTACACTTACTGGTACTACAATCAATGGTATAGCAGCTGGATCTGAAACTCTGACTGTAAATCAGGAAGCTAGTGCTAATTATGATGCTGCAAGCACAACAGTATCTGTTACTGTGAGTACAATTACTTATGTTAATGGAGATTGGATGTCAAGATCTGACGGTGGTACTTGGGATAATAGAGGGACAGGTACTACACTTTGGAAAAAAAGAGTTTCAGGTGCCTGGGTAGATCAGGCATCAGGCATAGAGCCTTCAGGGACAGCTGATTCATATACTGTTTATATTGCAAATGTTGTAACAATTCCAACGACTACTACAGCACTAGGAACTTCTAAGTTATATATAATGAAAGATGGTAACTTAGATTTTTCGTCTTCCGGATTGTGGACTTTTAGGAATATTATTGTTGATAATGGAGGAACTTTGCAGGCGACAACTAGATTTACAACACTTTCGTCTGGTAATTTTGAAATTAAAGATGGAGGAACTTTCGTATTTAATTATGCTTCAAATGCTATGTCATCGACTAGTGTTACATCGTCAATATTAGCGGGAATAGAAATCTTTCATCCGAATTCTAATTTTATTATTAAAAATCATGATACAGGAAGCGGTATTTATGTATTGCCACCTGCTGCTAGTATAAGTGCAAACACCTTTAATGGAGTTACGGCTTATTTTGGTAATTTTTCGGTTCAAAAAACTGATATAAGGTTAGCTGCTACGAATTTATCAAGTACTTCTACATACTTAACTCACGGTAATTTAGAATTTTCTTCGATTGGTGCAACAACGTTATTTTACGGTACGGGTACTTGGATAGTTGGGGGAGATCTGAAACTAAACAACACTTTAACTGGAAATGTTACTGTAACAAGTGGCAGCACTGTAAACATTAATGTTAAAGGAAATGTTGTCAATAATAGTGCAAACAACCTTAGGATAGTAAGTGCTGCAGGAACTTCAGTATTAGCTGTTGACAAAGATATTATATTAAATTCAGGTGCTTTGGATTTAAATGGATCTTCTGGAGGAGCAGGGACGGTTAATCTTAAAGGTAATCTGACAGTAGCATCTTCTGCTTCTTTACTTGCTACAAATGCTACTACAGCAACTTTCAACTTTGCAGGAACAGGAGATGGTCTTACTGCTGCAACAACTCAAACTATTGATATAGCCTCTACTGGAGCTACAAGAACTACTAATATTGCTTTCAACGTAAATGCTGGAGCATATGTGAAGCTGATTAATCAGGATCTTGCTTTGGGTAATAATTCCAAATTTAATGTTGCTGGTACCTTGGATTTCGGATTCAGCGGTACAACGCCTCTTAATGTGATTCCGGTAACTTCAAGTACTGGAACTGCATTTAGTACAAGCAGCGGAAGTATATTAAAAATCACTTCTGCAGATGGAATCAGTAAAACAGGTGCCACAAGTGGTAACGTAAGAACAGCAACCAGTACTTACAATAATGTTGGGACTTACCATTTCATTGGAGCGTTGACACCACAATCTACAGGTAATGCTTTCGAAAATACAGGAACAGCTGCTGCGTTGAACTTGGTAATTAATAAAGATAATGCAACAGATGTTGTAAATCTAAATACAAATACCAAAACAACGGGAGAACTTAATATCATAAAAGGAACATTTGTAGAAACAGAGTCTAGTAAAATTGCCGGAACAACTGGTAAACTGACTATGTCTGCAGATGCTACTTACAGAACGGCGGTAACTTCTGCTAATACACCACAGCTTTCGGGAACTTACACTCTTGCTACAGGTAGTACTATAGAACTTAATGCCAATACAAACCAAACCTTCAATGCGAGTAATACTATTACTTACCGTAATTTGATTTTCAGCAACGGAGGAACAAAAACAATCGGGAATACAAACGAGAATATTCTTGGAACGGTAACGATTAAGGACAATACAACTGTTGATGCTTCTAGTAATACTTTTGGAGGAGCTGGAACCAATTTAACAATGTCTGATACTTCAAAATTAATTCTAGGAAGCGGTACAGATCCTAAACCAAGAATGGATGGTGTTTATAATTTGGGAAGTGCTTCCACAATAGAATTTACCGGAGCTTCCTCTACTCAAATAAGAGTTCAGACAACTTCTACTAACCCTATTCCTTATGCAAAAGTAATAGTTTCTGGTAACAATGTTAAAGCTGGTACCACGAATGCTACTGGTTTGACGTTCCAGTCTGGAGGTGTATTTACGGTTACAGGAACAGGGGTTTACAAAGTGCCAAATCCGGCAGGTTTCAGTGGTGGTACGGTTACATCAATTAAGAATACAAATAATCCGACGATCAATTTAGAGACTGGTTCAACAATAGAATATAATGCTACAGCAGATCAAACTATTACTGTAGGAACGGTAGCAATACCAGCAACAGGCAATTATCAGAATCTTGCTATTTCTGGTTCTGGTACAAAATCTCCGGTTGCTAGTCTTACTGTTAATAATTTAGTGAAGATGACAGGAGGTATTCTTAAAATCACTGGAACTGCAGAAAATGCGCCAGCCAATGTACTTTATGCTTACAAAGGAATTGATAATACGAATTCGGCTGGAACGGTTATTTTTGAAAATAATGCACAGTTGTTGCAGGATGCGGATGCTGTAAACATTGGTAATATTGAATCCCAAAGATTAGCAAGTAATATTAATAATGTGACTTCCCAGATGGATTATATCTATTGGAGTTCGCCTGTATCCGGACAGGATCTGAAACAGTTCTCTCCCGGAACACCAACTAACAGAATCTATCAGTATAATGAATCGACAGATTATTTCGCAGCTGTTAATTTTGCAACAGAACCCAACTTTATAGCTGGGAAAGGATATGCTTTCCGCGCAGAAAGTACAGTTACCAACGGAAGTTCCAAAACATACAGTTTCACTGGAAAGCCTAATAACGGAACCATTGATATTAATGTTAATAGATCTGCAAACTCTTCCACAGGAGTTGTTCACGGGTATAATTTGGTAGGTAATCCTTATCCTTCTAATATTAATTTTGATGAACTTTATTTGGGTAATTCTTCTGTAATATGGAACACTGCCTATTTCTGGACCAACAATAGTTTTACCTCTACACAGATGGGTTCTGGTTACACGCCAAACAACTATGCGATCTATAACGGAACAGGCGGAAATGCTGCAACAAGCGCGGCTTCAGGAGTAGGTGTTACAGCAGTGCCTAATGGAATTGTGAAAGTAGGACAAGGATTTATTATTCAGAAGAAGAACTTAGGAAGCAGTGTTTTGGAATTTAAAAATTCATACAGTGCAACTAATATCCTGAGAGTGCCTGATACTGGAGCTTTCTTTGAGAAGGGTGTTTCTAAGAATCGTTTCTGGTTAGAAATGCTCGCTCCGAATAACTTGGTTAATAGTATTCTTGTAGGATATATTCCTGGTGCAACAAATGATTTCGAAACTGATTTTGACGGAGAATTATTTGTAGTCGGGTCAGATTCTTTTTACTCTGTTTTAGGAGCTAAGAAATTGGCAATTCAGGGGAGATCCGGGGATTTCAGTACAGAAGATGTTGTTCCTTTAGGGAATGTATACTCTGCAGCAGGTAACTATACTATTAAATTGAAAGATCCGGAAGGGATATTTACTAATAATCAAACCGTTTATCTGAGAGATAAGTTATTGAATAAATATATTAATCTTAATTCTGCAGGAAGCTACACATTTGCTGTAACCAAAGGAACAAATAATACCCGTTTCGAAATCGTTTATAAAGAAGATGCGGTATTGGGGACAGGTAATGAATCAAAATCTGAGTTCATTGTTTACAGAGATGGAAATGAATTCGTTATCAAATCTTCTAAATCTTTAGGGAAAGTTGAAGTTTATGACGCTGCAGGAAGAATGGTTGTGACTCAAAAAACAAATGATAAAATTTTGAGATTAAATGTATCCACGCTTAATGAAGGGGTTTTTATTATAAAAGCTGAGAATTCTGGTGATATAAAAACTAAGAAGATTTTAAAATAATTTATACCTCATATTTAAAAAAGACCGAAACTATTTGTTTCGGTCTTTTTTATTTAATCCTATATCATAATGTGATTAATTTCTTTAAAAAAAATTCTTAATATCAAGTCTGCTCTTCGAAATAAAAACTTCCTGAAATAAATTTTTAGAAGTTAATATTATACAGTTGTTTTGATATTTTAATTTTTTGATATAATTATAATAATGGAGTTTATTTGATTGATTTGTATGGGTATTTGATTATTTGTAAAGTTTTTTATTGTATTAATGTTGTTTTGTCTTATTTTGTTTATAATTTAAACATTAGTTTAGTTTATGTACGTATGTTATGTTATTGATATAAATTATATTAAAAAAATAAAATTTTTATGAAAATAATTCAAAAATTATTATACTTTTGTCAGCTATTTATAATTCAGCAACACAATTGTAGTAGTATCAACAATAAACACGTTAATTATGATGAAAAACTTATTAATTCTGTTTCAGAATAAACTTGTCATTCCCTTTTTGTTTTGTTCCATTTTAGGATTTGCTCAAAGTGCTGACTTTAACAGCGCTTATGTCATTTTAAATAATAATGGTACGGCTAACAAATATTATAAACTGAAAAATAATACTGCGGATCTTACCAATCCAAATTTTAATGGATTAGATCTTGGCTCATTTAGTGCTGCCAGTACTTTACTTTTGCAGGGTGCTGAACATAATGTTTATAAATGTGGGGGTTGCGATTTGACAGCTACGAAGATTAATTACAGGGTTTATAAAACCGGAACTACACCTGGATCATTTTCTGCAATGAATATTGGGTATTTATCTGGAGGCGGTAATGGCTGCGGAGGACAAGATCAACAATGGAAAGATGCTGGTAGTGCAACTAATCTGCTTTCTGGACTGACTTCCGGAGGGAATTATACTTTGGAAGTTTATAGTGATGCAACAATAACTTGTGGAACAGGAACGGCTTATGATTCCAATGGAGGAGCTAATTATAAAGCAACTTTTACCTATTGTGGACCAACATCTGGAGCTTTACCTGCTGGGAATTATTCTATTCCTGGTTGTTTTGCAAGTGTTAATGCTGCTGTAAATTATATTAATGCTAATGGCGTTACAGGTTCTGGTGGGGTACAATTTGATGTCGCAGCTGGTTATACAGAAACTGCACCAGCTGGTGGATTTACTATTA
>Ga0157370_10002237_pt1 | contig 23532 bp, 14 predicted proteins | sample C35metaG_FD_113463 | JGI IMG/M metagenome (GOLD analysis project Ga0157370, IMG submission 113463) | Corn rhizosphere microbial communities from Kellogg Biological Station, Michigan, USA - C3-5 metaG | ecosystem: Host-associated > Plants > Roots > Rhizosphere > Soil | place: USA: Michigan...
GTTGGTGATGGAAATAGTGTCCCGATCCACAATGCCGATATGGCCAACACCGGCCGAGGCCAGGTAAGTTGCAAGGGGCACGCCCAGGCCACCTGCACCAATGATGAGCACTTTGGCATTGCCAATCTTTTCTTGTCCTCCCTTGAGTACTTGTGGCACCAGGATCTGCTGTTGGTAACGCTGCATTAACTTCTGTTGATCTGTGAGGTGATGGTGGTATCGGTGATTTTATCATCCTGGGCGAGCAAAAATGCCTTGGAGAGGATGACAGATAGACCTGCATCACCTTCAAATGGTATAAAAAGATTTTCGGTATGTTTTTTTTGGCTTCGGTCAGGTACGATACAGAGGTATTGGTCATTGGGTTCCATCAGGATGTTGGTGCTTCCCAAATGGATCTTATAGGTACGCAAGGTACCCTGTACCACCAGGAACTTATCTTTAATCTGGGCAACCTTGCTGATCTTGAGGCGCGGCAATAAATTGGTAATGATTTCTTTTCTATTTTTAGCCACCTCCGATAAATCCCCAAAAGAGAAAGTCGTCCAATAATCGCGATAAGCTGGCAGGCCGCCAGAATCTTGCCAGGTGGGATCGTTACCCACACTTGCAACACCGACAAATAAATCCACATCCCTGAGTACTTCTGAAAGGGGAAGAGCAGGGATATCAATCAGGTTTTTTACCTGGTCATTTGAGGTATCGATAAAGCGAACCTGGTCGGTGGAAATATAGTTCCAGATCCCCGTATCGTTAAAGGCGTCATCTGCAGCAACCTCGTTTACCCAATATTCTGCACGAAGGTTATATTCGGGAAGATGAACCTTTGCAGATTCGTTGTCACGGCCATCATCGTAAGCGCCAAGAAGTGAATATTTCCATCCGCGTGTCTTGGCCAGCATATTGAACTGATGCTGTTTTAAAATATGCGAGGCCATGCGATTGCTGTAGGTACGGGTATTGATTTCGGCATCTGTGAGCAGGTAAACTTCCCTGTAGGCCTGTTTTAGCGGCTGCTGAATTTTCTTTTCGCTGAGAAAAGCCCGCCACTGGGTAGTTTCCTGAGTGCTGGTTAAAGCAGGATGCCAAAGCGATACGGTACAAGTATTTTTGGGTGTCACGGGGATACCCTTATTATCCTGCCATTCCTGACCGATTTGAATGAGGCTTTGCGGACGGCTAGGATTTTTAGGGTCGGTAAATGTCCAGATGATCTTTTCCGCGATAAAGCTGACCAGACCATGCTGCAGGAAATACTTTTCAAAGTTTTCGTAGTTCCACACCCTGCCTGTTCTAAAAAGCCTGTCAATCCGGTCTCTCTGGGCTGAGGTATTTTGATCAACTTGTTTTTGTGTATCCTTTATTTTTTTAAGCCGCTGTGCGTATTTTTCCTTGATGAAAGCAGGGACCGTTTTTTGGGGACTTCCGTCTGGCCTGGTCCAGCTAAGTGCTGATTTACCTATTCCGGTAATCTCGAGTGTACAGTTATAATCTTCAAAAGCGTAACTGCGCTTTCCACAAAGAAGCTTAAAATCTTCGACAGCCATATCCTCAATATCATGCGTTGATACTTTTTGGAAAGCAGCTGCCTCAGCAATGTATTTTTCGATGAGGGTCTGGGTGCTGGATTGTTTGATGCGCAGCTTAAGCCTGGAAAGATGCCCAATACCATCAAGGCCCTTAGATTTATAGAGCGCATACAGGCAAGCGTTTCCCAGACCAGCTGCTGTAGGGCCTTTGCCTGGAATTTTCCGGAAGCAGCGTTCGGCCAGCTTAGCGATGAGGTTGAGCGTATTCTGATCATGAAAGTGTGCACATATCCAGACCAGGCCCTTGATGGTATCCAGGTTAATGCCACTTAAAAATTCAGTCGTGCTGTAGTTATAACGCTGAGTTCCGGTACCATAGGTGTGCGTCACGGTGGTTTCCTTGTGTGCAGTAACGAACTCGATCCAGCTGCCGATGACTTTCTTGAATTTATCCGTCCCCAGGGTTTTGACCAAGGCAAGGGATTCATCAAGGTATTTTTTGCTGGGTTTTGCGCCGCTTGCCTTTTGGGCTTTGGAAAGCAAGTCAAACCAGATCTGTTTTTCCGGATTTTCCATGGCCATCAGCATCGGGTTGGCATAGGCTGCAAGCGCATCCTCGCCCAGAAAAAGCGTCGGCTTAGTATCGTTGGCTGTCTGCTCGAAAAGCAGTTCATCAAGTTTGGCTTTTAATTTTACGATTTCTTTCAATGTTGTCTGATCGCTGCTGGTATAGGCTTTTTTTAATTTCTCAAGCGCAACTTTTACCGCGTCAATGGGTTGAACACCTTTGTACTGGTTTAAAAGCTGGTTGATAAAAAGTGCGATGGGCCACTGGCTGAAAGTAGACCATTTACCGTACCGTTTTTTGGTGAAAAAGGCGTCAATAATCCTGATGATATCATTATCCTGATAATGGATCTTTGTCCGCAGAAGCTGGGTCAGGTAAGCATCCCTGACGATATTATCTTTGTATTCTTCTGAGCGGGTATCGCGGTTGTGCTTTGCATAAGCGTCTGTTTCGCTAAGGCAGTACAGCAGGAAATCTGCTTTTTTATCATCTGACCAGTTTTGCACCTCATTCTGGTAAGCATCAATACCGCTGAGCTTTACATCATAAAAGTGCTCGTTCATTTTCATGCACTCCTTTCGGGTAGAAACAATAACCCTTTTGAAATCTGCGTTTTCAGTCCCCAAGGAATCCGTGAGGCTGCTGGAAACTTTTTCCGTGGCACCAGCTATGGCCTGCTTGATCTTATCAAATATTTTCATCGCTATCCCCCAACTAAAGGTGTTAACTTAATGAAACTGATAGTCGTATTCTCACCGAGCTCGACTTGTTGTTCTAGGCTTTCAGACTGTTGGTTATCGATGAGTACAAAAAAGCCGTTTTTCTGAAAGGCATCCAAGGCGACGTAAACCTGTTTTTCGGCATCAATGGGTTTCCGGTTTTTAAGCTTATATCCGTTAAGTGTCTTTTCAGCCTCAGTCGGCTCAACCAGACCATTAAAATATTCCGGTAGCTTATTGTTGTAGTTTTCGACTTCTTTTCTCACACGGCTGGAGATAACCTCTGATACGCTTACGGTGCTGGACTGGAAATGAAGCTGGATCTCTTGAAGGATTTTACCAGCAAAGGTCTCATCTTTAATAGTAATGGTCATGTGGATGTATAGATAGCGGTTTAGAATTCGTTTTCAAGATGCAAATTTTCTTTTTGCCTGGCAAATTTAAAAATAGATGCTGTGCTGCATATAATCTTAATAGAGTCCCCAAATTGGTGCTATCGAATAATTGTTATACTTCCCGAAAATCCCCGTTTGCCATTTTCTAGATCGATCGTATAATAATATGTGACTACGGGAAGGTAATCTCCTTTATAGGGTCCATCCCATGGTGTTTCATATCCTGTTGAAGAGAAAACCTTGATACCGGAACGGCTAAAAATCTGAACTTTGCACTGAACAATTCAATCTTTTTCTATAGCTCTGTTATATGTCTTTCGACATTTTTTCAGCGCTTGATCAAAGGCTCTTCAGCCGTTGAGAGGGATGCCATTTAGGGCGTTCCGCCACACATCTTCTTTCGTCTTAAACTGGACAGTTCGTGGATCCTGGAATTCGCATTTACGACTATGCTTAAATTTTGGAAAGTGTACGCTGTGCTGTATATCATCTTAATAGCATCCCCAAATTGGTTCTATCGAACAATTGTTATACTTCCCGAAAGTCCCCGTTTGCCATTTTTTAGATCGACCGTATAATAATATGTGCCTACGGGAAGGTAATCTCCTTTATAGGTTCCATCCCATGGCGTTTCATATCCTGTTGAAGAGAAAACCTCGATCCCGGAACGGCTAAAAATCTGAACTTTGCACTGCGGATAGGCTTGCAAAAAGCTTAAAGTCCACCGGTCGTTTATCCCATCTCCATTTGGCGAAAATCCGTTCGGTATAGTTGTGGTGTTGATTTCAGGAATTATGCTAAGTACTCCGGAGATATACGTGATGGAATAATTTAGTGCTTCGGCACCGTTAACATCGATGGGATACTCTCCCGGGGGAGACTGGACTGTGGCGCTACTGGTCGCCTGCGGCAATTGACTGAGCTTTCCTTTGTCATCACCATTTACAAACCCGCTGTACGTTACCGTTAAAAGCGGATTTTCTTTACCAGCCGATTTTTGCTTGTTATCCGCAGTAATTGTCAGTGGTGCTTTTGTAATGGTGAGGAGCCCTGGATTATAATTGATCAGATAGCCGTTCGCGGATGCGCCGCTAATTTCGATCGGATAAGTCCCAACTCCTGATAATGTTGTGGCTGTGGTGGTAACAAGTGGAAGAGCCGTTAACACAGACTCATTATCGCTGCCAATAAAGCCGCTATAGTGTAGCGAAAACGGGGGATTAGCTTCCCCGTAAGTTCTTTCGTAGTTGCCGGCTGTGATGGTAATTGTTCCCTTTGCGGTTGCAATAATAGTTAGTAGAGCAGGGGTGTAGGTAATGGAATAGTTAGCCCCAGCGCTGAGTGTTCCTTGGCGGATGGTATAAGTACCTGGTGCTTCGCCGGCATCCCTTGACAGGCGACCGGTAAAGCTGTCTGGGGCAATGAGGTTGTCGCCGGTGATTTGATAGGTAAATGGCGGATCATTCTCACCTGGGTTCTTGCTTGTCGCTATTGCGCTTATCACAATCTGTCTTGGGGTGATGGTGAGGTCGGCAGGAATATAGGAAATATTGTAGTTGTCCTCATTAAAGTTGCCGCTGGCGGATGAGGGAATAATGGAACCTGGATAATACCCTGCCAGCGCACCCTGAGCAGCTCCATCCCCATATGTAAGATTAACGGTATTGATAGTTTCACCATTTTTTAAGCCAGCAACGGTAAATGCGTCAAGAGAACTGTTTGAAAGCGTTGTCCCGTAAACTTTTGTAGTATTTTGAGCAAAGATGCGGAGCTGTGCCTTTATTACAATAAGATTGGCCGTACTGTAGGTGATCTGATAATTCGCTGCTGAGAAGGTACCGCCTGCTGCATTGGAAATGCTTACTTCATTATTGTAGGTGCCCACTGGTGTCGTCGGAGCCCCTCCGCTGCCATAATTAAGGGTCGTAGTGCCAATAACTTCACCATTTTTTAGTCCTGTGGCAATAAAGGTTGTATTAGTCGTATTGGTGGTAAGTGGGCTACCATAAATTTTTAACTGATGGGTAGGGGATATGGTAAGTGCAGCTGGACGAACCTGACTGGGGGACATCACCACAATGATGCTTGGTACCCCCGGGCTACTTAAAACTATACTGCCAACGTAATTGCCTACCCCTGCCGATGCCTTAAGCCGGATGTATGCGGTTGTAGGGGCTATATTCCCGCTGCTGCCCAAGGTAACCGTGGGGCTAAATGTAGCGTTGTCCAAGCTTACTTCAAAACCGATGGGCGGGGTGACCAGGATGCCCTGAGATAACCCGTATCCGGATGCGATAATACTGGTAGAAGAAGAGGCCTCACCATAAGTTGTAGTTAATGCGGCTGGGCTGCTGTTTATTGCATTGATAATTGGCCTAGCTGGGTTTACCGTAATTTTGAAAGTAATTGGAGTGCAAGAGGCGTTGGCACCGGATTTTATAAAATTCCCTTCAGCATACGGCATATTGCCAACAGCAATATTTTGAATGAGCGAATTGCTTGTTAAGTTGTATACTGAGAGATAGTTATTAGAGGTTGAAGGAACTAGCAATTTGCTGCCATCAGGGGTGATGTCAATACCAGATGTTGGGCCGCCAAAAGGAATGGTCCCGACAGCAGTATTTGTTGTCAAATCAATAACGCTCACGTTAGGGTCATAAGCATTGGTAACATAAAGGCGTTTCCCATCCGGACTGATTACCAAAGCTATTGGCACACGACCTACAGGGATGGTGAAGGTAGCATAGATTGGGCTTGTCAGGTCTACAACCCCCAGGTTGTCTGAGTAGCTGTTAAGGACATAAAGCTTTTTACCATCCTGAGAAAATACCATGTCACAAGGACTTGCACCTCTTGAATTAAATTCTCTTATAAACTGGTTCGTTGAGGTATCATATATTTTAATCACGCCGGAAAATGGACCAGTGGCGACGTAAAGACGCGCACCGTCAGGACTTACAGCCACGTCCTGCGGATTTTCACCTGTAGGAATGGTTGCAACAACCGAGCTGGTCGCTGTATTGATTACTGAAACCGTGCTGGCATTCGGGGTATTCGTTTCATTGAAATTCGCAACATAAGCCCTGCTTCCATCAGGACTGAAAAAGATTTCGGTAGGGGAGCGGCCAACGGGAATGGTCGCAACAGTCGTATTACTGATTGTGCTGATTACTGATACGCTGTTGGCATCATAATTGGAAATATAAACCTCGTCCCCACTTGGACTTACAGAGACGTGGGCCGGTGCGCGCCCTACTGCAATGGTTTTTTCTACCCGATTGGTTGCCAGGTTAATCAAAGAAACATTGTTAGATCCCCTGTTGGGAATATAGGCATAATCTGCAATTACCGGTGTGGCTACAATCGTTGCTGTTATTGGGGAGCCACTATTGTTGACCGCATTAAATGAGGGGATGTTACCCGTTCCACTTGCTGAAAGACCGATTGTGGGTTTGTCGTTTGTCCATTTGTAGCTGCATCCTAAGGGAAATGTTATCGTCGGGATATTTGTTCCACCGGCAACGGTTTGATCCGTTTGGGCTATCGCTATGGATGATAGGAGGATTAAAAATGAAATGAGCGCTGAACGAAGAAGAATTATCATAGTGAGAGTTTTGTAACCCTTTATTTCAAAAGCCAAAGATAAGAACAAAGTTTTAATTCGGCATTTGAATAAATAGAAGAAATCTTTTCTTCCATTACCAATGAAAATCCTTCAATTGTTATACTAAGGGGAGCGTTCGTGAAATAAACAAATTCACGAACTGTTTTACTTCTTAATTTTCTTATAGCTAGTTGAATCCTTTTTTTGAACAGCCCATCTTTCTGCCTGCTTTGTGCAGATATATTAACCTCAGTTCATCATTGCCTGAGCTTAAATTACAATCTGATCGAAGATTTTTGTATTCTGTGCTTAATTCATATCTTGCTTTCCAAATTAACACAATCTCATAGGGTGGTACTAGAGCTTTTTTTACTTGATATTATTCAGACCGGACAGGTTATTGTGCCTGAGAAACTGATTGATTTTGATTCGCAATCTTCAGACCGTTCTGCAGTACTGCTACAAGATTACCACAAAACTGATGCACTTCACTTACCTGGCTCTGCACCAGACTTTCATCCTGATGCCGCATTATGGGCAGCCAGGTATATATTCAGCACCATCCAACTGGTACTGCTTCGTGATAACGGTGAAGATCAAATAAATCGTTTACTAGTCCCTTACGAAGGCAAAAAGTCTGCAGAGGAAATTTACTCAGCTGACCTGATGCTTCGCTTTCTCCCTGATTTATTCAATTTTGCCAGCGGTCTATCGCCCGAGGATCCCCTGGTTAACAAACTAAAAGAAACAGCCGCTTGTTGGCCATTTTCTTCGGTGGGAATAGACAGCGTAACCGTTTCTCCAGAAGTTGCCATTTTGGAGCATCCGGCATTAAAACAAGAATATATAGATAGAATCATACAAAGGAAAGATCTCAAAAGGCTTAAGGGGATTCCGGAACGAAAGCTTTTAGAAACCGTGCTGGGCATGCATCAGGAAAAACTCTGGCCCAAACTGAACCTGATCCTTGACGAAGAACAAACGACATGAAAGAAATCCAATCAAACATCCTTTTAACCATTGATAAGCTTAAAGCGGTATTAGCACATTTAAAGGACACCTTCGTTGGCAAAGACGAAATTATCGACCTGATGGGGATGTGTCTTGTCGCAAGGGAAAACCTGTTCATTCTAGGACCTCCGGGAACGGCAAAAAGCGCCACGGTGCGCGAACTCTCGAAGTTGATTGAAGGGCAGACCTTTGAATACCTGCTCACGCGGTTTACCGAACCCAATGAACTTTTCGGTCCATTTGATATCAGGAAACTTCGCGAAGGCGATTTGGTAACCAATACCGAAGGCATGCTGCCTGAAGCCTCATTTATCTTTTTAGATGAACTTCTAAATGCGAATAGTGCAATCCTAAACAGCCTGCTGATGGTATTGAACGAAAGGGTTTTCAGGCGGGGGAGGGAAAATAAGAAGCTACCTGCGCTAATGGTTATAGGAGCTAGTAATCATTTGCCGGAAGATGAGGCTTTGCAAGCGCTTTTTGACCGATTTTTGATTCGTGTTAAATCTGACAACGTTGATCCCGGACAGCTTAATGAGGTGTTGAATGCCGGATGGTCACTTGAGCAAAAAATGAGCGCTGAGCGCCCGGGAATTCTCGCCAATGAAATCCGTAGCCTTCAGGAATTGACATCCAGTATCGATCTTGAGCAGGTAAGGCCATTTTATATTGAACTTGTACATAAAATGAGAAATGCAGGGCTTCAGGTTTCTGATCGCAGAGCAGTGAAATTACAACGCATGATTGCCGCCAGTGCCTTACTATGTAAACGCTCAAAGGCCATCCTTTCGGATCTTTGGATATTAAGGCATATTTGGGATACAGAAGAACAGCGGGAGATTATCTCCAATATCGTTGATGCGATCATACTCAAAGACGACCAGCAAAACCAGCACCCAAGGGTAAATGAAAATAATCAGCCAGATGCTGAAGAAATTTATAAAGAAGTGAAGCTTCTGTCGAGTCAATGGGCACAGCCTGAGATTGAACCTGCTGAAAAATCTTTAATCAAAGATCGGTTGATGCATCTAAGCAACCGATGTGAGTGGATTGGCAATCTGGAACAAAGAAAGTATATTAAAGAGCCCATTGATGAGCTTTGGAAACAGATAATGGTAACCGCGTGAATTTAACTGTTCTGGTCTTAGAACCACAATATGAAGGTCAGCTGGGAAAGATCAGGACAATTCCAGGCTGGAAAGCAGCCAGATATGAGGATCATATTTGGCTTAAGGGGCCTTTGGATAACGGCAAACAACAGCTTTTGATCAATTCGTTGCCAGCCACTATGAGGTATGAAATGGATGCGGGTAATCGACTTTTTCCTATAGGCAGACTCACACCTACCGCTTTGCTGGAGGAACTGGACTGGTTACCATTAATTGATTTTTTGCCACTGGAAATTCCAATTTCGGCTTTGCCGGGCATCCTTCAGACTCAGATGGGGATTAGCTTAGTCCGCTCCACCAACCCTAAGCCGGCATCCGCATTGCAAACCAGTTTTGAGGAGTGGAAAGCATTCGTTAACGATGCGTCATTGATCAGGCTACAGCAGTTGCAATTTGCGGTATCGCTTACCAGGGAGGTAATTGTTATGGGAGATCCCTTGCCACCTATCCCGGGTAAAGTATACTGGATGGATAAAAACCTGCTGATTCCACTTGGCTTTGACTTTGATCCTCCTTTTTTAGCCGGGCTAATTGGAAATAAAGTTGCCGCTGAAATCCAGGAATATATTTTATTTAAAGAAAATGGAACTCAAAGATCTATCCCGTCTGACATTTTTAAACCAGCGGAAAGGGCCGTGGTAAGATTAATCAATTTATAATATGGCTTACGAATCTCAGGGTACTATAAATTATTTCAGCGCTTATCAGGATTATTTCTGGAGGTGGGCAGATGGGGGGCAGGTAATCGAATTTGCCAATGAAAAAACCATTTGTTATCGTGAGGACCTAACTGGACTACTAAAAGAACTACCCAAAACCACATCCTTTTCCTTAGGGACCATTTTACTGATGCTCTCTGCCTGTAAAGATGATTGGGAAAATGTTTTCAACGCGAAAGAGGTGTTGATCAATTTAATGCCTTTTGATTGTGAGGATAGAGATATACAGGAGGATGCTGAATTCAATCTAAAAAGCGAGGCTTACGGTTTTTTATCCCTGATCAACCAATTGCCCAAAACATACCGCTCCGAGCTAAACAGGGTTTCGTTATTACAGTCGGTATTTGATGCGCTAAATGTTAAGGGGTATCATATGGGGCTGCTACCGATATTGAGAGAATTCAATAGCGGGGAAATGGATGAGGAAATTTTTAATCATTCCAAACCATTTAACCAAAAGCAGTTAATACAGGATCTGGCGCCACTAGCTTCGGCATATTCCATTTTTAAAAGTGCTGAAAGCCTGGAGAACAAAATACGTACAGGGCTTAATGCTGCCCCTATGCCCGTTGAGCTGTTAGATCCGGAGCCAGGATACAAGGATTTACTCGATGAACTTGAGAAAGATGAAAAAACATATCCGGTATCTAAACTGGCTCGCAGCGTAATTGCCTCATTGAATATCCCGATGTATCTCAGCGGGCAAAGTGAACAGCCTCTGGGTGGGATTTCCGATCTTTCCAATAAGGGTTCCTATGATAAACTTTTGCTGAGTGAACTGGCCCAGGACGATGCGTTATTGACAGCAAGGCTAGCTAATAACGAGGCCCTTTATTTAAAACGCGAAGCATCTCCCGAGCAAAAGCCCCAGCAACTGGGCATCCTTATCGATTCAACATTGAAAACATGGGGATCAGCCCGGGTACTTGCTATCGCGGCAGCGCTCGCCTTTAATGAAAGTAAGCTGCCAAATCAACATCTCAAGGTCTTCTCATTGGGTGGAAAACATATGAGCGCCCAAAGTTTAGTACAAAAAGCAGATGCGATCTCTTTGCTTGAAAAAATGGATCCCGCATTACATTGCGGTCAATCCCTTGCAATGGTGATGCAAGACTTTGCCGAAAAACTAGGACAATATGTTTTCATTACCACACCATATTTTTTGAAAGACCCTGTTTCTGCTGCCTATTATTCAAAAATCAGACACCAGCTAAAATATTTGGTTACCGTTAGCGGTGAGGGGAATATCTCGCTGAACCAGTTAAATAAAAGGGAATCCAAGTTAATCCGTGAGGTGCATATTGATGTGAATGAATTGCTTTTAAAGCCAAGGAAGATAAAACAAGATATTATCCAATCTGGTCTGCCCGCTATATTTCAGCAAAGTCCATTCCCGCTGTATTTTCCGACTTCAAAAATAAGGCTCCAGGAAAATAGCATCTACCAACTCCAGAATAAAAAGGTGCTTGCGGTTTCTATCGATCAAAGGCTACTATACTGGTCAAATGAAAAAAGTGGTGCGATTGAGCTCCTTGGGAGCGTTGTGAAAGGGAAATATTGTTTTGGTGAATTTGGGGAAACTGCATTTTTGATGATTATCCCAGAAGAAAAAAAAGCCCCTGTTAAGGTCTGTACCTTAAATTTGGTAGACTGTGAAGCTGCGGTATCTGAAATCAAAGTGTCGCACCATTCTGTGAGAGAATTTATCTTCATTTCCCCTTTTTTCCATTTCAGGGCTGCAAATGGCATAACCACGATTAATCCGCAGAACAATATTGTCATGCCAGTGCATGATCCAAACTCTAAGATATTCGAAAATCACAAAACGTTATCACCAACGGCCCGTACCCAGATTAAAAGGCAGATTAACAACGGCTATAGCGTGATTAATTCTTCAAAGAAAATCTTTATTTGCGCTAAAGGAAAGCTTTTTTCAGACCGTAAAGAATTTGTCTTGATTAAGGAAGATTTTTTTTGGCAAGAAAATAGGGCTACGCAAGCTGAGTGGCGAAGAGCCATCCCTCAGCAAAACCTAACCATAGATCATCTGCCGCAGTTAAGCTTCAATAAATTTGTATGGCGCGGCGGCAATAGCGCTATAGTGGATTCAAGAGGGTTACTTCATCTTAAAAGTAGTGACCCGGCCATCCCGGAGGTTTGTATTGTGATGATTATTGACAGGCCTACGGCCTGTTGGAGCAGCGATGGGTATGTAAGCGGGGCGAAATATTTTACAGGCGATTTTACCTCCCGACAGCTAAAACCATCAGAATTTTATTCGCGGTACATCCAGCCCTTTATCGACCAACTGCAATAATATGAAACTCCAACTCATCTATCAGGAAATCCCCAGTGGGGCTATCAAAGGAGCCTATCTTACTGGTAGCCCGAAGCAATGGTTTGCAGAGATTTCGACATGGGCTATTGATCCCTTATCTATTGAGCTTTACCTGGTTCCCCAGAGCATTTCAGATCGCAGTTGTAGCGGGATACTTGTGATTTTTAAAGCGGAGGTACCGCACCTCAATAAGCTGCGGTTTCCATTAACCCAGGCTGCAGAAGGTTTTTATATTCCACTCCATGCCAGGCTTTTTCCTGCAGTTACCGCTGGTGAAATAGATTCGATTCGTCTTTGGCCAATCCAGCTGTTTCATCCCGCCATCGGATTATTTGGTTTTGAACTTAACGATGCAAAATCTTTAAAGGATCTAATCACAAAAATAAGCCCTGAACAGGTAGAATGGCTTACCCAGATCCCCGTTGCAGCAGAATCACCCAGGCTAAAGGCGATTTCAGTAATGCAAGCGGAGACTGAAAACGTGGTCGATGAGCTAAAGGAGTTGATGGGCATCCGGCCACTTTCGGAAATACCGGATTTAAAAGACGAAAAATCAGGTCAATCTTTTTTTAGTAAATTACCCAAACCCATCAAGGATTTAGCCTTATGGATCCTGCTGGTTTTCGCTTTCATCGGTAAATATATATTAAAGCTAATCTCGTTTTTCCTTCCAAAATCTGATCTGTTCTCAAATCCTAATCAGGCGCCTGGGGTTCTTCAGCAATTAGAATCCTGGATTAACCAAAAAATGGAGTCCATCGAAAAGCAGCGCGATACTGAATTAAACAGGCTGGTCAAACTTTTTGATAAGGATAAAGATATGGCTTTGCAGTACGCTATTCCTTTGAATAGCCCATACCTTAACCGCGGAACTGCGCCTCGGACTGCAAAACTTACTAGAAGGAGTCTAAACCTGAACATTCGGGGTTTTGGCTCGGGAATAGCGAGTGATGCCTGGGATTTAGGAAATTATCATTGGGTATTGCAGCAGCGCTATGAAAAAACTGCAGCAGAGTTAATAGCATCTGGGGATTTTAAAAAGGCTGCGTATGTCTATGCTCACTTGCTTGGGGATCTTTTCCGCTCTGCACAAACCTTGCAGCAGGGCAGGCACTACCGCGAGGCCGCTGCAATTTTCAAGGATCACCTGAATAACAAAAGTCAGGCTGCTGAATGTTTAGAAAGTGGTGGCCTGTTGACAGAAGCTATTGCTTTGTATGTGGAAATGGAAAATTATGAGAAAGCAGGGGACTTGCATAAACAGATCGGCCAGCACGATAAGGCCGTTAAATATTATGAAGATGTGGTCAGCAAATCGCTCAGTGCACGTGATCATCTGAAGGCATCGAGAATAATCGAGCTAAAAATTGGGGATCAGCAAAGAAGCCAGCAGGTGTTGCTGGATGGATGGAAAGATAATAACCAGTCAGAGAAATGCCTTAAACAATATTTCGAAAACATTACAGCGGAGGGGAAATCCCTTCAGCCAGAAATCAGACAGGTGTTTGAAAAACATGTCGGCAAAGGCAAAAGTACAAGTTACCTAAACATCATTGCAGATATAACCCAGCACAGCACAGATAATCTGCTCAAGGCTGAAGCCCTTGATCTTTGCTATACAATCGTTGCTGAGCAGATGAGCTACGGCGATTATAGTGGGCTAAAGCTAATGCCACGTTTTATGCCGGATGACAGCATGATCATTAACGATGTATCAAGGTATGCGGTGAGCAATCGAAATGAGGTTAAATTTCAAAAAGCAGATTATTACATCCAACTTGCCCGAGATATCCAGTGGGAAGATTTTTGTGCTTACCACGACCAGCTTATAGGTATCGGTATCAAAGATAAAAACCTACATCTGCTCAGGATGAACTGGGAAGGGGAAGAAGAATATTCTTATTTATTCAGAACTGAAGGGGAGGCGATATACACGCTGACAAGCGATCCGGGTTTGTCAGCTGATATCTTGATTAACGGGCCCGGAATATTTGGTCAAAACCAAAAATTGCCATCCAGTACTGCATTTGAACGGGAGGCAAGCTTACACCAGCTCGACTGGCTTAGGCCCAGTGTTTTTGCCGTAGCTGTTAATTCTACTTTAGGAATGGTAACCTGCATGGTCACCCACGGTGAAGATATCCGGTTAAATACCTATGAAATAAATGGCCGGCCATTGACTTCAGTCGTTTGTCTCGTAGATGAAAGCTTTAATATATCAGAGCTATCGCCAGCTTTCTCCAAAATGTATAAAAGAAAAGACCACTATTATTTCACTGGAAGGAATATGATTGTTAGGATGGAGCACAGTGGTATTATGGAAGTCATGGCGCTGAAACATGTTGTATGGGCGTTTTCGATAAGCGGGGTGCATGCTGCCCTTAAGATAGCTGTTCTCACAGAAGGAGGTTGCCTTATTGTTGTTCCCAAACTCACAGAAATGGTTATCGGTACCCCGTATTTTGCGCAGGGAATCGGTGCACATCTGGTGCAATTACTGCCCGATAACCATGTGGTACTAGCAATGCCCAAAAAAGCCCAGGTATATGATATTAGTGGCAAAAGAGCAGAACTTTTATTTGAGGTGATAACAGATAATGATATTGTCCAGATTTTAAATGTGCCTAAACGCAATCATTTCGCTTTACTGGAAGCGGATAACAGAATTTCAATACAGGTAATTTCAAATGCGCGGTAGGCTTTAAATGTCCCCACGGGTTTCGATTTTGGGGAAAGGGGACAAGTTTAGTATTATCATAAAAAACCACCAAAATTAGGGAAGAACCACTTTTGCCGAAATACACACTCATTGGTGTTAAAAGAATCAGTATGACTACAATTAAGCCTGTCAGAATATCAGTTTATCAATTATAGCCAAGATAAAGTTTCATTTTTATAATATTTAGCCTACATCAAAAGAGTTATGGGTTACCGGTAATACTAATAATGAGTAAATCTCACAGGAGACATCGGTGTTAGAGCGGAAATCCATACATTTATTTATCTAAAATACCGTTATGAATAAATTAATCGACGCTCAATTCATTATCAATGCCGGGCCTGGGGGGACATTCCTGCCTTCCGGTGAATATCATACCAGCCCCGAAGACGTAGATGCGATGTTCCAAAACTTTGAAACTAATGGCGCAAAGCATATCGCAATTTATTTTCATGGAGGTCTGGTAAATGAATCAGCTGGACTTAATGCCGCAAGAAATATAGCGCCCCACATCATCGCGGCAAATTGCGTGCCTGTTTGCTTTGTCTGGGAGACAGGCCTGCTGGAAACATTCCGTGAAAATATTTCCAAAATCAGGGAGATGTCGTTATTTAATATCCTGTTAAAATTTTTGCTACGGAAAATATCTGAAAAGATCGGTTTGGGGACTGATATTGGAAGAGGCAGCGGAGCTGGACTAAGTGCACAGCAAATTGATCTGGAGCTTCAAAAGCCTTATCCATTTGCAGAAATTGATAAGCAGACAGAACATGCCGGGAGTAGAGACGGCAGTAGTATAGAAAGCTTAGAGGCCTTAGATCGTGTCGGGCAATTGGAAAATAGGCTCAAGATAGAATTTGAAAAGGAGATTAGAAAAGATATCCAGCTCATCGGAGAACTCTCCAGGCATTCCCAGGATATCCTAGAGAAGGGAAACGCCGCTGATTCACGGGCTGGAACGCTACTAGTAGCGTTAATTCCAAGTATTGCCAAAGTAGCTTATAAGTGCATCAAAAGATTTATTTCAAAAAGGGACCATGGCTTTATGCCAACAGTTGTGGAAGAGCTCCTGAGGGAGCTTTATATCTCCGAAATTGGAGCATGGATATGGAAAGGGATGAAGGATAAATCTGCAGCCCTATGGGAATCAAATGAAAGGTTAAATGGTCTGCATAGGCATGCAGGCAGATACTTTTTGGATCAACTAACACATTACATCTCCCGCTTTCCAGAGACAGAGGTCAGCCTTATAGGCCACAGCGCGGGATCTATTGCAATCTGTAATCTCCTCAATGCAATTCACAATCAAGTAGATATCATCAAGTTCAAACACATCATATTCCTAGCCCCAGCATGCAGGACAGAGCTATTCGAAGAGCACCTATTAAAACAGCCTGATCGTTTCCAAAGCCTTCGCATATTTACGATGAGCGATGAGAATGAATGTAAGGATGTATTAGTCCCCTATATTTATCCCCGGTCATTACTCTATCTAATATCCGGTGTCCTGGAAGACAACGGTAAACCCTTCGACGCCCCGATTTTAGGACTGGAACGGCATATCGCATTTAAAAAACCATATGGTGACGAGCCTTACCGCAAGGTACATGAATTCCTATATTTTGCAGGCAGTAACCGTTGTTGCTTCTCTAAATCTTTGAATGGAGCTGGGGCAGGGATTCAAACACAATCGTTAAAACATGGAGATTTTGATGATGATATACCCACACTTAACAGTATTACCCATATTCTTTCACAACAATGAGTAGTTATGCAGTTGTAATTGGCGTGAACCACTATGTACCGCCAACAAAAAAAGGCTTGAAATTATTAGAAGGTGCAATTCCGGATGCAGAGGCTATAGCCAAATGGTTGAAAGAAAAAGCAGGCCTACCTGAGAACAATATACGGCTGTTAATCTCCACCACAGGACTGGATAAAATCATCAAAAACCATGTTGATACAGCAATTTCTGAAATCATAGATGAGGTCATAGCTGCGGGTGGGGATGCCGACCGCTTATATTTTTATTTCGCAGGCCATGGGATGGGAGTGGAAAACGACCTGGACAACAATGGTCTTTGTTTATCCAACTGGACGGAGAGTATGTTCAATAGCGCGGCGATGGCATCCGGTGATTATAAAAGAGAGCTGCTTACCGGCGGATTCTTCAAAGAGATCGTCATATGGCTTGACTGTTGCAGGAATACCACATTTAACCTTCGCCCCCAGGGCGGCCCGGGGAATAACCTGCGTGGAGTAAACAACCAACCTAAATGGTTTCTGGCACATGCGACTACCTATGATACTTCAGCTTATGAAACTACCTATACTACAGGCGCATTAACAGAAAAAAGAGGGATATTTACAAAAGTACTTTTAGATGGGCTGAATGGAGCGGCAGGTAGCGGAGGTAGGGCAATTGATGCCTTGAGCCTTTCAGACTACCTATATATCCACGTTCCCAAAGCAGCCCAGCAAGCAGGTTTTGCTCAGGAGCCTGATATCTCACATAACACCAGCGCAATCAAATCTATTTACTTTCCTTAAATCATGGCAACGATGAATAGCACAATACCAGAAATCATCCCCATATCAAATCAGAATGAAGTTTATTCTTTTTTCCCAAAAGAAATTGAGATTGAAGAGCCGAAGGTTAAGCTGACAATATATTTAAATGGTGGCTATGAGTACCTGTCCCAGCTTTGGATCTTCGATACAGCAAACCATATCTGGTATAATCCGTTACTCCCTGAAGGCGATTATCAGGATTTTCAGCTTGATTCACTATGGCAAAAGACATTCAAACTGCCTATAGGAAATTATATTGTGAGGGTCAAAATTGACGGCCAGATAAAAGATAATCCGATTGCACTTCGTCGTGATACCAGCTGTCGGATAGGGATAAGTTATGGAGAGGCCAATACCCTTCCCCTCGATATTCCTTATTTAGCATCCGCTGCACCCCTTGCTGGTAATATCTCATACCAGGGGCAAGATCATTATCAAAAAGCTGCAATTAGGGCAAGCTCCAGGTTTACATTTTACAGGGGACAAGAGATGCATAGTGGTTTATTGATTTTTTTAAGATTTCCGAGCCCTGAGGTTTACAGGAGCAGATTTGGAACTAAAGCCTACTGGCATAAATTTGCCATCTACGATGCCGAACGGAACCTTATCTCCCAATTTCCCAATGGGACAACTGGAGACTGGGATAAATTTATAGTTCCTGAAGAACGGGATCTGGGCTACATAGGCTTTTCAGCTAGCTTGACCCCGGGATTATACTTTCTGGAATACGAGGGGGATAGTCCTAGAACAATTCCAATTTACATCTACCATGGATGGTATTCACAGTTTTTTATGATGGTCGCAGAACAGCCATTGTTTGCTACCGCTAGGGTTTTCATCTCCCAGAATCTCCAGTTTGAGCCAGAAGACCCAAATCATGCTTATGTGGATATATGTTATTCAAAGCTTCAAAATAATGATTTTAGCTTAGATCGTGAGCTGTTAATTAATATAGCAATTAATAAATTCGATTCCCCAATGCTCGGTCTGTTAGGGGCTTTCATTTATTTAAGCAGTAAGGAAGGCAAAGAGGATGATCTTTTTCGTACGATAGTGCACAATCTACAGAATCGGATTCTTGTCAAGAGTAGCAATTCTCCCGATATCTACGCGCTTAATTTTTTGAGCTATGAACATTTTGGAGTTACGGCAGAGTACAATGCAAAAGTCAACGTTAAGGGTACCCCAATGCTGAGAATAGCTTATGACACCTTACGGCGAGCAGCTTCCAGGTATGCCTGGGTAATGCCAGAAGGTGGGCTCAATGAGCGCATCTCAGAAAGACAAGCTTTTGATTCACCATTTAATTCTTACAGCCCTTTGAGTAAGACGGTTTACCGAAAATCTAATGCAAAGGAAAGAAATACCCAAAGCAGATTATCGGGGCCTTTAGGTAGAATTGAATTCAGATTGGAGAATCAAGATAGTTTGGATTTCTTCATGCTAGATAGCTATAATATCATTTCTGAGCCAGGCAGTTTGATTTTAAACAAATCCCATCTCTCAAACGGGGATGAATATTTACCTGAAGAAAAGGAAAGGCTACAAAGATTACTGAAACGGCCTAAAGCACTGGGCTGGGCAGGGTTTTTCATTGTGCAGCAACTGCTTGAGGATACGGATATCACTTCAAGACAATTAGCGGCTAAGATCAATATACCAGTTTCTACGGTTGATCGGCTTAGAAAAAAGTGGAACATTTAGTTTACGAGACTGCTTAGGCAAATCTATTTCCATAGTTAAAGTCTATAAACTAAAATTAACCTTTCCAATCTGCGGGTGGCAAGATAGATAAGACCATCATTATAATGATGGAAATTAACAGCAAAAGAGTTCTTATTATAAGCTATTTTTTTTTGCTATCCCCATCAAATATGATATTCGATATTCCGTAAGGCTCAACATCGTTTAAATAAACAGCATACTCACCATTCTCGAAAAGCTTTAAAAAGCGCTCCATGTTTTCCAAAACCTGACTGTTTGAGCCCGATATCAGCACCTGATTTAGCTCGTGGGTTAATTTTTCACGCAATGCCTCCCCATAAGAAGATACCGCATAATATTCCCCAATGGTACCCATAGAATCCTGCCAGTTGATCGCCACAGGCTTTTCAATGATTAAAGCATGGGATTGATCATCGTTTATGATCCTGATAATACCCTGGCCGTCCACCAGTTCAACAGAACGATAAATCCAGCTAATCCGCTCATACCAAAGCAATGCGATAGATAACATGTCTTGTATCCCTAATATCAAAGTTTCAGTGCCAGCAGGCACTTGCGAATCCAAAACAGAGGTACCTGCAAGCGAGACTTTACCAGCCCTTTTGGAAATTATCGCGAAAGAGAGGGCCTTAAGATTGTCCTCATTGAGCTTTCCATACAGTTTCCGTACAAGTGTTATACTTTGATGCGCTGCTATCAGCGCATCCAGCAAGGGCTGGTTCGAAGAGAAATTATCCGATTCTGAATTAGGATAAGAATCAATCCTAATCTGATAACGGCTAGTTACCTGAGAGCGGTTTTGGTCTGCTGAAAACATCAGTTGAAAGATACAGGTATTTTTTGAAATCAAAAGATGTTATATACACCGGCTAGGCTCATCAAGTAATCAAACTCAGAAGCAGAACAAGAAAGTTCGCCGCCGCAGTTTCCGGACTAAGCACCAGCACAGAAAATCCAGAAAGCACCCATACATAAGGAAAATTAATTCCGTAAATTTCAGCCACGAGTTGCAAGTTTGGAGCGAAACAGGGTGTCAGCATAAATGCGAAACGCGCGTACACTTTTACCGAAATACCTAATAAACACGAAAATCCCATCACCCGCTGTGGTAAAGCAGTTCATCGTTCCAAAAGAAACTACGAAAATGCTGGAGACCACCATCACCCAGGAAGCAAGAGTCTACCAGCAGTGTCCATGAGCTCGTAGATGTACTCATTAAATACGCTTATTTAGCTTGCTTTACCAAGCTTTTCTAAGAATATTTTTTCCAAATTTTGAAAATTACCCTTGGTTATAGAAAAATTCTTATCTATTATTTTTTTACGGTTTTTATCATAATAAAGGTCTAATATAAACTTGTATAGCCCTTCTTTATTGTGATTAGGACTGCTGGTGAAATTAGAAAGTTCCTCTTTATCGAAATAATCCTCGAGCTTAGTATCCTTTGATCCCCCCTTTGGTATTAAGGTCATAAACTTAGTAGACTCATATTCTCCAAAACAATCACTCGCTTTTTTTAGTCTTTCACGGCCTTCTTTATCATTGTCCCATACAGCAAGATATTTTTTTCCTAGAAAGATCATATACGGGATTTGGTTAACAATAGAAGAGGCGCTTACGCATGGGAAGTAATTAAGATCGCTCGAGGTGAACATCTTAAATGAATAGTAATCATATATTCCTTCAAGTAGAACGATATCATTTAGCTCAAACTCTAGCATTGGAGGTTTTACTTCCAACGCATCAAAAACAGATTGATAAGCCGAATTTTTCTTCGGTCTAATAATTCCCTTATGATCTAAATGTTTTAAGACAATCTTACCCTTATTGTTCTTCTCGGCAAGGCGAATCGAATTAATGGGGATATAGTCAGGATTCAATAAGTTGTGGGAATGCGTACAATAGATAACATTATTATTGATAGATAAATTATGAAGTTGCTTAGCTAACTGGGTCAGAGCATAAGGATGTAGATAAGAGCCGGGTTCATCCAATAAATATATGGTATCCTTATCATTCAAATCCCTTTTTGTTGTATTGAAGTGTAACTTGATCATAAAGTTTAAATACCAATAGAACCCTTTACTTCTATCTGAAATATCGAAAAAACGCTCTTGCTCAACATTATCAATTACTACCTTTTCAATGATTTTTAGTTGGAGATAGGGAGAGCCTGAGTTATCCTGATAATCAATCTGAACGATGATATCCTCGCGCTTATCAAATTGATAGTTTGACCATTCTTCTATAAGGGTTTTATTCAATTTGTTTTGAACTTCTCTGATAATACTTCGGCGGATGCCATCATTTCTTGTAGGGAGGTCGTATATACTGTATCCCTCCTTAGTCCTTTTAAAAATCTCATCTATGTAGGTAATCCACGGACTGTAATTACCACTTTTGATATCATTTGTGATGTAAATTTTTTCTTCAAGCCTATCTCTAAAATCATCAAAATATAAGGTATATGGTAAAGAATTAACAAATTTTCTAGAGATAAGATCGTCTACCTCTGAGCTGATATGTTTCGATAGTTTGGGAATTGAATATTTTGTGGTCTTTAAATCTCTGTCAATACGAAGGCTGTTGGATAATTCAAGATCTTCTGTCAGAAGCTGATAGGCTCTTATATATTCCCAGTTTTCAAGCCTATAATCATTCTCGTCGTCTACGTCCAAATCGAAGCTAATCTTTTTTAAATTAAGCTTCTCGTCAGGGTGCGCAGCAGAAAAAGCACTTTCAAACGCGGCTATTTCTTTTTTTAACAGATTACCAAGTTTAAAGGTATTGTTTGGCACTATTTCAGCACTCACGATTACAGGAGGTTCTTCCGTAGAATAGAGGTTAATAACATTGGATAGGTGCTTGCCTCCGTATTCTTCGTCATTGGTATAATCAAAAGCTAGTATGGCTTCGAGACAGGTCGTTTTGCCACTTTCATTCTTCCCAATGATGGGGATCAATGATTCTTTGCTAATGTTTATTTCGGTAATGTCACTAATTCCCCTATATCCTTGAATAATGAACTTTTTGTATTTCATTCTATGTAAAACGTTAATTCAGTAAATATAGCCTTTGCAAACAATAAAGAGAAAAAATACACTAATTCTCATTCCGTGTTTAAACTGATACCCTAATTCGCAGCAAATCAAAAGGAACAATTTAGGCAATAGCCCGGCAGTCAAATTGGTTTACAGTTTGGTCCGAAACAGACTGCAAACTTTCATCAAAATATACAAACAAGAGTGCTAAAGTTTATGTGTGTAGTTATTATTTAAATATTGCTATCTTCGAATTTATCTAAATTATGATCGTTTATAACAATAAAAACAACATTCTCTCAGAGATTAAAGAAAAAAACTTTAAGCTGGAAAAAGACATTCAGAAAATTTTTGAAAGTAATCTAAAGTCCGTCATGAGACTAGAGGTGGTAAAATCAGAATTTAGCATCAAAAATAAACGAATAGATACGCTCGCATTTGATAGGGAAGCTAAAGCATTTGTTATCATCGAATATAAGCGAGATAAAAGTCATAGCGTGGTTGATCAGGGGATTTCCTATCTTAACCTTATGCTTGAGCACAAGGCAGATTTTCTGATCGAATACAATGAAGGGATGAAAGACATTCTTAAACGTGATGAAATCGATTGGAGTCAAAGTAAAGTATGCTTTGTTTCAAGTTCATTTACAGAGAACCAAAGAACAGCCACAAATTTCAAAGACCTAGCTATTGAATTATGGGAGATTAAGCAGTTTGAGAATGGGCTTGTGCTTATCGATAGCGTCAAAAAATCCCCATCAGCCCCAAGTATAAAGCAGATTTCAGCGAATAACCAGAGTCTTGAAAAGCTGACAAATGAAATCAAGGTATATACAGAAGAGGACTTACTCGAGCGTGGCACTGAGGAAAGTCGCTACCTTTATGAACAGTTTAAGAATGCAATCTTGAATCTGGATGCAGATATTGACCTTCAGCCCAAAAAAGAATACATGGCCTTTAAAAAAGGTAAGAATATTGTCGATATGACCATATTGCGCAAAGGCATCAAATTGTGGATTAACCTGAAAAAGGGAATTCTAGATGATCCCAAAAAAATAATGGAAGATGTGTCCGGCAAAGGGCATTGGGGTAATGGTGATTATCAGGCTATTGTTGATTCCGATAAAGATCTGGAATACATCATGAGTTTAATAAAACAAGCTTTATAGACTTTTAATTGAAAAACATTCAATAATAGCAAATTCATCAGACAATACTGGAAATTTGAGCGATATATCCTTTCACCCTTTTAAACCTCAGATCTCCAATAAAACCCGTAAATTGCTAATAGGAACCTTACCACCCGAAAGTGTGAGTTTTTATTTTTCCCATAGCACCAACACCAGGCTCTGGGATATTTTAAATGCTATTTTTCTTAAACAAAAGGTGGTTAGCAAGGGCGGAAATAATCTATCGGAAAATGA
>Ga0157370_10002242_pt1 | contig 23517 bp, 16 predicted proteins | sample C35metaG_FD_113463 | JGI IMG/M metagenome (GOLD analysis project Ga0157370, IMG submission 113463) | Corn rhizosphere microbial communities from Kellogg Biological Station, Michigan, USA - C3-5 metaG | ecosystem: Host-associated > Plants > Roots > Rhizosphere > Soil | place: USA: Michigan...
CGAGCAGCGCGAGCGCGGCGCCGGGCGGATAGACGACGCCGTCCCCCGGCACGTGGAGCGCGCCGGCAAGATCGCGCCGCAGATTCGGTTCGGCCTCCGCGAGTTGAGCGGCATCGAGCACCGCGGCGTGCACTCCGGCGGCCGCGTACGCCTCGTGCTTCGCCCACAACGCGCCGAGCTGGGATTCGTCCTCGGCGATCCAGAGCGTTCCGCACGGATCGACCTCCGCTCGCGCGCCGAGCGACGGCGCGACGTCATGCCAGAGATGTAATGAGTATTGTGTGAGCGCGAGCTGCTCGGGTGAATCATCCATCACGACCAGATGACCCATCCCGGCGGATGTCGTTCCGGCGCCGGCGAACGAGCGCTCGAGAATCGTCACGCGCCATCCGTCGCGCGCCAGTGCCGCCGCGCACGCCGCTCCCACGATCCCCGCCCCGACGACGATGGCGTCCGAGCGCGGCGCGCTCACGGCGAGTCGATGCCGAACTGGAACGGGTCCGCGGGGTCGAACCGCAGCGTCGCCTCGCCCGTGATGAACGCCCGGCCGCGAATGTGCGGGACCGGCGCCGCATCCGGACCGGGCGTCAGCCACCCGACGAACCGGCTTCCGGTGATGCTCTCCTGCCGCCACTCCTGGCCGAACGGAAGGAGGCCGCGCGCGTGCCGCGCCGCCATCACCGCCGACGTTCCCGTGCCGCACGGTGAACGGTCGTACTCGCCGCCGGAGCAGAGCACGAAGTTCTTCGCGTCGGCGTCCGGCCGTGCCGGCGCGCCCGATATCTCGATGTGGTCGATGGGCACGCCGCCGGCGATGCCTTGCTCGCGGATGGCGTCCTGGATCGCCTGCGTTACCCGCGTGAGCTCGGCCACGTTCGACATCTCTAATGGCACGTCGAGATGGGTGATGAAGAACCAGTTGCCCCCGTACGCCACGTCCCCGACCACGCGGCCGAGCCCCGGCACGTCCACGGCGACGTCGACCGCGTGGCAGCGCCCCGGGATGTTCTCGATCGTCACCGATCCGTCGTCGCCGAGCTCGGCCGAGACGGTGCCGGCGGGCGTGTCGAACCGAACCATGCCCGCTGACAGCCGTCCCAGGTGCGCCATCGTGCGGACGACGCCGATCAACCCGTGGCCGCACATGCCGAGGTACGTTCCGTTGTTGAAGAACACGATGCCGGCGAGCGACCCCGGGTTCACGGGCGGCGTCAACAGGGCGCCGACGATCGCCGCGTGGCCGCGCGGCTCGCACACCACGGCCCGACGAAGATGGTCGTGGTTGCGCCGGAGATCGTCGACGCGCGCCGCCATCGTGTCGCCGGCCGGCTGCGGCCAGCCGTCGACGATGACGCGCGTCGGCTCCCCTTCGGTGTGCGAGTCGACGACGCGAATGAGCATTGGACCCGCGACGGCGGATTCGCGTCGCGCGCCTTCGTCAGGCATTGATCTGCACCGTCTTGATCTCGGTGGACAACTCGCGCTCGACCGACAACTGCTCCCGACTTCCCGAGCTCGACGCCTTCATGCCGCCGAACGGCGCATGCGGGTCGACGCCGGTCGTGTCGCCGTTCACGCGCACCATGCCGGCTTCGATGCGATCGATGTACCGGAGCGCGGCACGAAGGTCGCGCGTGTAGAGCGACGCGCTCAGACCGTACGGCGTCGAATTCGCCAGCGCGATCGCGTGATCGAGATCGTCGGCGACGAACTCCGCCAGCACAGGCCCGAACAGCTCGCGCTGGGCGAGGTCCGAGTCGATGGCCGCGCCGCGCAGCACCGTGGGCGCGACGAAGTACCCATTCGAGAACTCCGGCGACTCCGGGATTTCGCCGACGTATACCGGCTCGGCGTCCGTCGCCTCGAGCGCTTGCCGGATCGACGCCCGTGAGCGATCGCTGATCACCGGGCCGACTGCGGACGCGGCGTCCGTCACCGGACCGAGCGGAAGCGCGGCGACTTGCGTCCGCAATTCCGAGAGAAACGCGTCCTCGACCTCGCGCGCGACCACGACGCGGCTCGTCGCCGTGCACTTCTGGCCGGCGTAGCGCATCGCCCCGGCGGCGGTCAGCACCGCCGCCTGACGAAGGTCCGCGTCGGGCAACACGATCGCGACGTTCTTCCCACCCATCTCCGTCTGGTATCGGATGTTCCGGTGCGCCGCCATCGCCGCGACGGTCGCGCCGATACGGCTCGAGCCGGTGAAGCTCACGGCACAGACGTCGGAATCGCCGACCAACGCCGGGCCGACGGCGTCGCCGGCGCCCATGAGGACGTTCACCACGCCGGCCGGGATCCCGGCGGCGTGCGCGCATTCCGCCAGCACGATCGCCGATCGCGACGACGACTCGGCGGGCTTGAGAACGATCGTATTACCGAACGCTAATGCCGGCGCCGCTTTCCAGAGCGGGATGGCGACCGGAAAATTCCATGGCGTGATCAGCGCCACCACGCCGAGCGGTTGCCGCAGGGTGAATTGCAGCGCGCCGGCCGCCTGCGCCGGAATGACGTCGCCCGCTGCCCGCACCGCCTCGCCGGCGTAGTAGCGGAGAATCATCGTGCAGCGCGCGACCTCGCCGCGCGACTCCCCGATCGGCTTCCCGACCTCGCGCGTGACCAGCTGTGCCAACTCCTCGTGGCGCGCGGCAATCGCCGCCGCCCACTTGTACAGGAGCTCGGCGCGAGCCGGACCAGCCAGCGCCCGCCAGGCAGGAAACGCGGTCGACGCCGATGACACCGCCAGTCGCGCGTCGTCGGCTGTCCCCGATGGCACGTGGCCGATGATGTCGCCTGCGTCCGACGGATTCACGTCGGCGATCCACGCGTCGGATGCGCTGACCCGCCAGTCGCCCCCGATGAAGCTCCGGAGGTGCGCCGGCGCGGTCAACGGCGGCGCGGCGATGCGGCAGCCGCTCCATCCGCGGCACGCCGCTCCTGAAGCCACGCGACGAGCAGGCTCCCCGCCCCCAGAATGTGCGCGTGCATCAGATCACACGCCTGCGCGATGTCCTTCTGGTGGACGGCGCCCGCGATGGCGCGATGCTCGTCGTTGGCGCGCTCTCCACCGCGCGCCAGCAGCACCTGCATTCGGAAGTACCGATCGCTGTGCTGATGAAGCTTCTGGAGCACGCCCATGGTGAAGTTGCGCGACGCCGGCGCGTACAGCGCCGCGTGGAAGTGCCAGTTCAATGGACCCCACCGCGCCGCCTCTCCCGCCTTCAACGCCGATTCGAACTCGTCGAGCACGTCCGTCGCGCGTTCGAGCTGCTCTCGCGTCATCTTCGGGATGGCGCGACGCAGCAGATCGCACTCGATGTCGGCCCGCAACTCGAACAGCTCGTCGATCTCGGCGAGCGAGAGACTCGAGACGACCGCTCCGCGGTGCGGGCTGAAGGTGACCAGCCCTTCCGCCTCGAGCTGTCTGAGCGCCTCCCGCACAGGGATTCTGCTGACGCCAAGCTCGTCTGCCAGTGCGTCCTGGCGAAGTGGCTCGCCTTCCGGATAGTCGCCGCGCAAGATGCGCTCGCGAAGCGCCTCGACCGTCATGCCGGCGATGGTCTGGCGCTGAATCGGAAGCACCCGCGGGTGAACCCCGATGGGAATGGGAGTATAGGTTGGCGTCGGAGTTGTCTCCGTCGACGAACGTCGTGTCATCCAGGCTCCGGTGGCAATCTCGAGGGACAGGCCGGATACAATATCCTTACCATTAGACCCCCGCAAGTCGAAAAAGGATGCGTCGCTCCGTCCGAGCACCGTCAGCGACATACCGTCAGGGACACCCTACCCAATCTCCGGTTCTAGTGGCATCGTGTAGGCTGCTCAGGCGACAACGACCGCCATCACCGTCACGAACACGCCGACCTCATGCAGCTCGCTACCAATCTTGCGTGGCTCACTCCCCGAAACGCGCTGTTCATCGCGCTCGGCATCGCCACTGCCGGATACTTCGTTGTTCTTGCGCGATCTTTCAAGGCCCTGGGGATCTCGATCATCAGCTTCGTGGCGAATTTCTTCGACACGCTCGGCATCGGCTCGTTCGCCACGACCACGGCCATGGTCCGCCAGTTCAAGCTCATCCCGGACGAGCACCTCCCGGGATCCCTCAACGTCGGCTACGTGATTCCCACCGTGGTCCAGGCCTACATCTACACCCAGCTCGTCCCGGTCGACACCACGACGCTCATCGCCTTGATCGCGGCGTCGGTGCTCGGAGCGTGGCTCGGCGCCGGCGTGGTTGCCGCGTGGTCACGGCGGAAGGTGCAGATCGGGATGGGAATCGCGCTGCTCGTATTCGCCGTCATCCTGGTGATGAAGCAGCCCCAAGTCAGACTGATGCCCGCGGGTGGCGACGCGCTCGCGTTGACCGGCACCAAGCTCGCCATCGGCGTGATCGGCAACTTCATGCTCGGCGCGCTGATGACGCTCGGCATCGGCCTCTACGCGCCCTGCATGATCCTCGTCAGCTTGCTCGGCATGAATCCGATTGCCGCGTTCCCGATCATGATGGGCTCGTGCGCCTTCCTCATGCCCCTCGCCAGCGTTCGATTCATTCAGGCCGGCAGCTACTCGCGGACGGCGGTGATCGGAATGTTGATCGCCGGTATTCCGGCGGTGTTCATCGCCGCGCTCATCGTGAAAACCCTCTCCACGAGCATCGTGGCGTGGCTCGTCGTCGTCGTGGTCACGTACACCGCCGCGAGCCTGCTCCGTGCCGCGCGCCGCGAGCGCGATCTCGCGACCATCGCGACCGCGGCCGAAGCGCAGCCGGCGGCGTCCTGAGCCTGGCTCAGGGCCGCCATCAGCGCACCGGGTGCGGGCCGCCGGGTGCGCAATAGGCTTTGAGTTGGTCGGCGACGTATGGCCGCAGCTTGGCGACGTAGTCGAGGTAGGTCTTGGCTACGTCGGGCGCGACCGATCCGCCGCTCGCGAGGTTGATCTCCGCATCGGTCAATGACGTGTCGGCGAGACGCGAGAGATCACAGCTCTTCGACTGGGGCGCTTCATTGGCCGCCGACTGGCTGATCGACAACGCCGACGCGCCGAGCAGGAATTTCGCTTCGGCGCTCGGCGAGAGTGTCGCGGCGAGCGTGAGAAATTTCATCGCGCGCTGGAACTCGTCGCGCTTTTGCGACGTCGTCGCCGCCTTGTACAGCGCGTTGCCGCGCGCCAGAGCGAACTGCGCCACCGTTTTCGTGTCTTCGCCGAACTTGGGCGCGAGCTCGACGGCGGCATAGGCGCTGTCCGGCTGGCCCACGTCGATCTCGAGCTGGGCGAGCTGCAGGTACCCGTGCGGCAACCGCGGATTGGCCGTGAGCGCCCGCCTGGTCTCCGCGAGCGCGCCGGCGGCGTTGCCCGCGCCCTTCATGGATTGCGCGGCCAGCGCGTGCACCTCCGCGTTATCCGGAAACGCGGCCAGCACTCGCGGCATCGCCGCGTCGTTCTCCGCCTTGAGCATTTGCAGATACGTGATCTGCAGCGGCGCGTTGTCGGCGAATTTGGCGACGCCGAGCGCCGCGATCGCCAGCGCATGCACGGGCTGCGTATCGGCACCATATGCGTTGGCGAGCCGCGCGTAGAAGTCCGGATCCGCCTGCGACGCCGGATCACGCTCCAGCAACCGTTCGCCGCACTCGATCGCCCCCGTCCAATCCTTCGCCGCCAGATGCACGAGCCAGCGCAGCTTGAGCAGAGACAGATTGTCCTGGTGCGCCGCCGACCCGCGATCGATCAGCGGAATGGCGATCGTCGCGTTCCCCTCGTGGGAGAGCGCGTTCACTACCCGCTCGATCAAATCTTCGTTCGTCGAGTCGGTGGCGAGGAGGCGCGTCCACACGGGCGCGGCCGCCGCGCTCTGCGCCCTGGCATCCAGGGCCTGCGCCAACCGCTCGAGCGCGACGGGGTTCGCCGGCGAGATCGCGAGCGCTGCCTGTGCGACGCTGATGATCGAATCGGGTGCGGCCTCGAGCCGCCCCAGCGCGTTGAGCAGACAAACGCGTGCCGGAACCGCCCGAGCGTACGCGGCGACCCCGGCGGCGGCGGCGATCGCGGCCTCGGCCGTCTTCCCCTCGCGCGCCAGGTTCTCGCACTGCCGCAGCGGGACGAGCTGTCGGCGCGCGGCGATCGCTTCACGCGCCAGCGCCTCGGCGGCTTCGTTGACCGACGCGCCGTCGCTCGACAACGGCTGCGATAACGTTCGGTCGCGAATGAGCTCGAGCGCCGCGTCGACGTGGACGCGCCCGGCGCTTCGCGTCGCGGTTCCCGTGATGCGCTCGTCCGCGCGGTACTTCTTGGCGAGCTCGCGTAGCTCTCCCTCGGTCAGGATGGTCGCATCGTCGAAGCCGGAGAGCCGAAGCCACTCGTTCATGTCGCCCCCCGACACGACCCGTAGCTCGCTCTTCTGAAACGCGCCCGCGACACGACTTCGGACGATGTCGGATGCCTTCGTGGCCACACCACGTTCTGGGCCGTGAAAGGCGGGCACGATCATCACTTGCGTCGTGAACTTCTGCTGCGCCCGGGCGAAGGCCGGGACGAGCAACAGCAGCGGCCCGAGGGCGCGGAACGGATTGATCGAGCGAAAGCGCATCACGGAAGTACAGCGTGAGAACGGACACGCGGCCACGGACTGAGCGGGCCGGCCTGAAAGGTAACGCGCGGCCCATCCTGCGTCGTTGAGTCTCGGGCCTGTTTGGCGTCGCGACCGGCCATCAATTCATGCAGCGAAAAACGCTCGCACGATTGGTCGTGCGAGCGCTTCTCCTCTCGGCTCGAAGGGTCCGTACGGTTCGGTCTCGCTACTGAACGACGACCTCGCCCACCATTCCCTGCGCCTGATGGATCGTGCAATGATACTTGTACGTTCCTTTGGTGGCGAACGTCCGGGCGAAGGTGCCCTGGTCCTGCGAGTCCGACTTGATGCCGCTGCCGTCGTCGAATGCGACCTGGTGCACGACGCACGTGCCACCGCCGTAGCCGTCGCCAGAACAGTCGTTCCACTTCCACGTGACGGTCGTCCCGGCGGTCACGGTGATCGTCGTTGGCGAGAACGCCTGATTCACCAGCGTGACCGTGCTCGCGGGCGGAGGTGGCGTGCCACCGCCTGGCGGCGGGTTGCCGCCGGGATTGGTGCTGAGGCTGCTGCCGCCGTCACCACCGCCGCCGCAGGCGCCAAGCGCTGCGGCGAGACCAACGCATGCCATGAGTCGCAACTGTCGCATTCGTCCTCCGGATCACGCGCCGCCTCGCGGGAAATCGGGGCCGCGCTTGTGGGTCATGAGAGCTGGAGCTCGTTCGCCAGCTTTATCCGGTCGATATCGAATTGGTTCCCGGCGGTTCCGGGACGACTCCAGAGAGCGAATTGGGGTCAGACTCCATTTCGCCAGCGAAATGGAGTCTGACCCCAATTCGCCCGCTTGGCATCCGTACTCGACGTTTCCGAGATCCACACAGCCTCTAATTACGGCATCAGCATGCGCGCGGGAGGTCTGAGCGAGAACAAGGAGAAGCGAAAGCCGGGCGGCGGTGCGACCTGGAGCATTTCGAGCAGATCCGACAGCTTCGCCGAGGTGTGATAGACGGTCCATGTCGGACCGGCGAGGGCCGACGGCCACAGGTGGAGCGAATCGGTTGCGGCATCGTACCGCAGCGTGCCGCGGTACCACGTGCTGATGAATCGCTTTTTCGCCAGCTTCATCGTGCGCCACAGCACGGGCATCGGGTAGGTTCGCCAGGCGACGCCGTCGCCGCTCGTCGCGAGCCACAGCTCGCTTGCGCCGCAGGTCAAGCCTTTGGCGTACGCGACGACCAGCGCGACATAACCCCCGTCGTTCGGAAGGGCCGCGACGTCGATGTGCCAGGGAACGAATCCCGGAATGGTGAGATCCACCGGCGTCGCCGGCGACCACTCGGACGCCTCGTACCGCGAGTCGCCGTCCGGGATCGCGGTGCGAACTTCGACGGAGCTCGACGCCGAGGCGCAGCCGTCGACGCCGGTCCGGACGTACCAGATCTTCGCCTCCCGATCGCGCTCGATGATCAGCGACGGCGACACCGCGCCGTGGTTCCGCTCCCGGAACGCAACCTTCGCCGGCGTCCACTGCCGCGCGTTGGCCGTCGACATGATCATGATCGTGTTGAAGCTGTCGGAGACGACGCGATAGACCTGCACCATGCGCCTGGTCACCGGATCGTACGCGTGATCGGGATCCGAGTTGTACTTGTTGGCGCCCGGATACGGGACGATCGGGTTTCGGATCTCGACTGGCGTCTCCCACGTCGTGTCGGTCGACGCGGTCAGCAGAGCCGGGTTTTCATATCCGGCATCAGAGTTCCGATACGGCGTGTACATCAGCCAGCAGTGGGCGCCGCTCCAGTCGCCGGGCGGACAGGCGATGTCGGGGTGCACCGCGTCGGACGCCTGCGAATAGCTGTCGGGCGGAATGCTCACCTTGACCAGGCGCTGGCCAATGAGCTCTTCGAGGCGCTCGGTGACGGGACGGGAGTCGAACTGGGTGTTGGTCGAGCCGGGAGGGAGTGGGTTGTCAGCCGGCCGCAGGGGCCTGGATGACAGGGGAACTGCGGGATTCTGAGAATCCGCGCAGGCGACGAGTGCGACGGCGCACCCGACTCGGTACACGAAGCGCATATCCGGTTCCTGATGGCACGGCGTGGGGTGGGGAGTGTGACGGCGGCACGGTCGGGGATTCGCGTGAGTTGCAGTGCAACGACCGGCGTCGGTCGAGCGGCAAACATACCTCGGGAAGCGGGCTCATGGCGTGATTTGTATACCGTGGCCGGCCTTCTCAAAGGCGAGCCGTCTCCGCGCGCTCGATTTCCCCGTTGCACGGCACGCGGTCGGCAGACGTGGTGGCCGTGCATGGTGGACGTTGGTCTTGACTATTCGGGCCTGCGTGTAAACGTTTTCATGGCGCACCATGCCGACACCGGTTCGGCCGCCGCGTTCGTCCCCAGTTTCCCTCGTGCACGAAGAATGGCCGTCACGATCAAGGACGTCGCTCGACTCGCCAAGGTCTCCGTCGCCACCGTCTCGCGTGTGCTGAATGCCAGCCCGCGCGTCCGCGACGACACCCGCGCTCGCGTCCTCGACATCGCCCGCGAGCTGCGCTTCGCGCCCAACGGTGCGGCGCGCACCCTCAGCCGGCGCCGGGCCACCGCCCTTGGTGTCATTCTCCCCGATCTCTACGGCGAGTTCTTCTCCGAGCTGCTCCGCGGCATCGACCTCGAGGCCCAGCGCGCCAGCCACGCACTGCTCGTCTCCAGCTCGCACCACGATGCCCGCGGCGTTTCGATCGCCGTCCGCGCCATGCGCGGTCGCGTCGACGGCCTCCTCGTGATGGCCCCGGAGGTATCCGCCGCGTCGCTCGCCGCCGCGCTCCCCGACGGACTGCCGACTGTCATCCTCAACACGGCCCCCACCGCCGGTGCCGCGGCCTCCGTCTCCGTCGACAACAGGGGCGGCACACGCGACGTCGTGCAATACCTGGCACAGCTCGGGCACCGGCAGCTCGCGTTCATCTCCGGACCGCCCCACAATGCCGACGCAAGCGCGCGTTTTCGCGGCTACCGGATGGCGATGCGGAGCGCCGGACTCTCGGTGCGCGACGAATATCTCGTGCACGGAGATTTCACCGAGGAGGGCGGCTGGCGCGCCGTCCGCGAGCTCGTCGCGCGGCGACGTCCGCTGCCCACCGCGCTCTTCGCGGCGAACGATGCGATGGCGGTCGGCGCGTTGCTCGCGCTTCGCGAAGCCGACGTCGACGTCCCCGGGGAGATCAGCGTCGTCGGCTTCGACGACATTCCGATCGCGCGCTACGTCACGCCCGGCCTCACCACGGTGCGCGTCGCCATCGACGTTCTCGGCGCGCGAGCTGCCGCGCTGCTCTTTCGGGCGCTCGCCGATCCGATCGCGCCGTGCGACCCGCGCCGCGAAGTCGTCCCGGCCGAACTGGTCGTTCGGCACTCATGTGGTCCGCCGCGCACCACCTCGACGGTACGGCGACGCTGACCCCCTTTCGTAGTTGTCAATTTTCCGGAGACTCCCGCATGAGATCCAAGATCATGACCGCCTGGCGCTCGAGTCGTTTGGGCTTCCAGGGACTGAACATGGCGGCGTTCGCGTTCGCGATGCTGCTCGCCGGTGCGACGAGCGGCCGGGCACAGACGACCACCGGCACGATCCGCGGCGCCATCACGGGCACGGGCGGCGCCGCGGTGACCGACGCGCAAATTTCCGCGCGCAACGTCGAGACGGGCACCTCGCGCGGCGCGACAACGCACGCCGACGGGCTGTACGTCTTGGCCGGCCTCGTACCGGGGACCTACGACCTCACCGTACGCCGCATCGGCACGACGTCGCAGACCCGCCGCGTCGTCGTCCAGATCGGCACGACGCAAATTCAAGATTTCTCATTGACGGCCGTGGCCACCCAACTCCAGCAGGTCGTCATTCAGGCGGCGCCGGCGGCCGAGACGCGCACGTCGGAGGTCGCGACCAACGTCTCCCAGGCGCAGATCGAGAAGCTGCCGAGTGCGAGCCGCAACTTCCTCGAGCTCGCCGCGCTGGCGCCGGGCGTGACGGTCTCCGAAGATCGCATCAACGGCACGAACTTCCGCACCATTCAGGCGGGCGGCCAGCCGGCGAACGCGGTCAACCTCTTCGTCGACGGAACCAGCTTCAAGAACGACCTCACCGCCGGCGGTATCGCCGGCCAGGACGCGAGCCGCGGGAATCCGTTCCCGCAGAACGCGATTCAGGAGTACCGCGTCATCAGCCAGAACTTCAAGGCGGAGTATCAGAAGGCGTCGAGCGCCGTGATCACCGCGACGACCAAGTCGGGCACGAACGAGTGGAGCGGCAACGTCCTCGCCGGATTCCAGAACCAGAATTTCGTGCAGCTCGACAGCTTCCAGCGGAAGGACAAGGCCGCGAACCCCGCCACGTTCAAGAAGCCACCCTACGATCGCACACTCACGGCGCTCAGCGTGGGCGGCCCGATCATCAAGGACAAGCTGCACGTGTTCGCGTCGTACGAGGGCAACATCCAGAACCGCTCGAGCCGCGTGGACTTCGCGCCGCCGCCGAGTGGCTTTCCAGCGCTGGATACCGTTCGCTTGTCGCAGTACAACGGGACTTTTGGGTCGCCCTTCCGCGAACAGCTGCTGTTCGGCAAGCTCACCAACTCGATCAACGACCGCTCGTCGGCGGAGCTCAGCTTCAGCAACCGCCACGAGACGGACGTGCGCGATTTCGATCTGACGCACGCCTACCAGGCGGCTGTGAACTACCATCAGAACGTGGCCGTGGGCCAGCTCAAGTACAACTACTTCACCGGGCCGTGGCTCGACGAAGCCAAGGTCGACTACTCGCGCTTCCAACGAAACCCGAGTCCGAACACGCCAGGCCTGCCGGCCCGCGACTACATCTACTCCAACACGGACCACTTCATCGGCAGCAACCTGAGCACGCAGGACTACATCCAGAACCGGCTCGGCCTTCGCAACGACCTCACCTATACAGGTTTCCAGATGGCGGGTGAGCACGTGTTCAAGGGGGGCACGAGCATCGACTTCGTGAAATACGATCTCGTGAAGGACAACAATGGGACGCCGACCTTCCGCTACCGGGACACGAACAACGGGCAGACGTACAACTTCGCGTCGCCGTACCAGCTCGACTACGGCACCGGCGATCCGAACTTCAACGCGAACAACAACGAGATCGGCGCCTACATCCAGGACGACTGGACGCCGGTGCGCCGGCTCACCCTGAACCTCGGCGTCCGCTGGGACTACGAGTCGCACATGATGAACTACAGCTACGTGACGCCGAAAGAAGTGGTCGATACGCTCACGCGCTACAACAACCAGCTTCCCACGCCGCTCGACCTGAACCGCTTCATCAGCACCGGCAACAACCGAAAGCCGTTTTACGGGGCGTTCCAGCCGCGCTTTGGATTTTCATACGCGCTGGACGAGCAGAACAAGACGACGGTGTTCGGCGGCTTCGGCATCTACTACGATCGCACCCTGTTCGACGTCGCGGTCGACGAGACACAGAAGATCACGCACCCGACGTTCACGATTCAGTTCGCGCCGCGCGGCGTCACGCCGCTGCCGGGACAGCAGGCGTGGAACGACTCCTTCCTCACCGCCGACCGTTCCGTGCTGAATACGCTCGTGGGCCAGTTCGGCAAACCGGAGGCCTGGCTGATCGACAAGAACCTCAAGGTGCCCAACTCTCGGCAATTCAATCTGGGCATTCGTCAGGTGATCGATCAGTTCACGGTGTCGGCGACGTACGCCGGCGTGCGCGGCCTCGATCAGCTGACGTTGAACTGGGCAAACTTCTCACTGAAGCCAGACGGTACCTGCTGCAATAGCTTCGACCTCGCACCCCACGGATTCAGCAACTTCATCTATTCCACCAACCAGGGAAAAACGTGGTACGACGCCCTCGAGCTGCAGATCGACCGTCCGTACTCGCGGCGGGCGCTCTCCACGTTCGGCTGGGGCGCCGGACTCGCGTACACGTACGCGGCGCGCTCGGTAGAGGGTGTGGATGCCCTCGGTGACGAGTTCTCGTTCCCGAATGCCGTCGGCATTCCCAAGCACCCGGCGACGAGCGGCAGCAACGCGCTCTCGGGCGACGAGAAGCACCGCTTGGTGGTGAATGGGATCGTCGACATCCCGTACTTGTCCGGCATCCAGCTCTCGGGCATCGGCACGTTCGGCGGCAAGTATACGCAGGATGTCGGCGGCACACGTCGCTTCGGCGGCGCCGCGTACGAGCAAGGTGGATTCACCGTCCCTGGACTCTTTCCATACCAGAACATCAATCTTCGAATCCGAAAGGATTTCCCGCGCTTCGGCTCGCAGGTCGTCGGCGTCACATTCGACGTTTTCAACGCGCTGAACCGCGATAATCTCGGGTGCTACAACACCGGCTCCCGGAAGCTCGGCGACGGGAGGCCCGATCCGAACTTCGGAACGGCCGGGTGTGTCGTGACGGATGCGCGCCGGTTGCAGTTGGGCGCCGAGTACTCCTTCTAAAGAGGACGTTCGTCCTGCGCTCGATTGCGTTGTTCTACGTGGGCGCGGCGCTCACCGGTTGTGTGCGCGTCGCGCCCCAAAGCACCGCGACGGGCGCGATGTCCGCCGCGACCTATCGCGCGTCTCCGGCCGAGAGCGCGTTCCTCGACACGCTCTCCCGGCGAACATTCGATTTTTTCTGGCAGACGACCAATCCTCGCAACGGACTCACGCCCGATCGCTGGCCAACCGAATCATTCTCGAGCGTCGCCGCCGTCGGGTTCGCGCTCACCGCATACCCGATCGGTGTCGAGCACGCCTGGGTGACGCGCGATGCGGCTCGGGCGCGCGTCCTCGCGACGCTCCGGTTCTTCTGGCATGCGCCGCAGGGACCCCAGAGCACCGGGGTTACCGGATATCACGGCTTCTTCTATCACTTTCTCGACATGGATACGGGCGACCGGTTCGATCGCGTCGAGCTGTCCACGATCGATACCGCGCTGTTGCTCGCCGGTGCCCTGACATGCCGCCAGTACTTCGACGGCGACGACGCCGGCGACCGCGAGGTGCGCGCGCTGGCCGACTCGCTCTACGCGCGCGTCGACTGGACATGGGCGACCGACGGCGCGCCGGTCGTGAACATGGGGTGGCGTCCTGATTCGGCGGCCAATCAGAACGCCCGTGGGTTCAACACCAGCGGTTGGCGCGGCTACGACGAAGCGATGTTGCTGTACGTTCTCGCCCTCGGTTCGCCGACGCATCCGATCGACCCCGCCGCCTGGTCGGAATGGACGCGCACGTACAAATGGGACCGTTTTTACGGCGAGGACTACGTGCAGTTCGCACCGTTGTTCGGGCACCAGTACTCGCATGTGTGGCTCGATTTTCGTGGCGTGCAGGACGACTACATGCGCGGGCGGGGCATCGACTACTTCGAGAACTCGCGTCGCGCCACGTTGGCGCATCGAGCGTACGCGATGGCGAACCCCGAGCGATGGCGGGGGTATGGAGCATATGCCTGGGGCTTGAGCGCGAGCGATGGTCCGCTCGACTCCACGTTTCGCGTCGACGGACGAATGCGCACCTTTCACACCTATTGGGCACGAGGCGTCGCCACGACCGAGATGAACGACGACGGCACCCTGGTACCGACCGCGGCCGGCGGCTCGATCGCTTTCGCGCCGGAGATCGTCGTGCCGACGCTCGTCTCGATGCGCCGCGCGTATGGTGACGCCTTGTTCGGTCGCTACGGTTTCGTCGACGCGTTCAATCCGACGCTTCGGTCATCCGGCCCATCGCTCCATCACGGCCGGATCGTGAGCGGCCTCGCGTGGTTCGATACCGATTATCTCGGCATCGACGAGGGGCCGATCCTCGCGATGATCGAGAACTGGCGCTCGGAGCTCGTATGGAAGCTGATGCGACGGAATGCCGACGTGGTGCGCGGAATGTGCCGCGCACATTTTACCGGCGGATGGCTCACCGGACGCTGCTGACCTGGCGGGGGGCCGCCAGCCGATTGCCGCCCGGGGCGCAGGCGCTGGCTTGCGGGGCACTGGTCGGCCTCGCGGCTTTCCTCGCCGGATGTTCGCGCGCCGACGCCCGCGGCGACGAAGGCGAGCTTCGCGTCTGGGCGTTCGGCGCCGAGGGCGAAGCGCTTGCGCCGATTGCTCGGGACTTCGAGCGGGCGAACCCGGGCGTGCACGTTCGCGTGCAGGCAATCCCGTGGACGGCCGCGCACGAGAAGCTGCTCACGGCCTTCGTCGGCGGCGCGCTGCCGGACGTCGCCCAGCTCGGCAATACCTGGATTCCTGAATTCGCGGCCTTGAATGCGCTCGAGCCGCTGGATTCGCTCGTGGCGCACGACTCGCGCCTCGTGCCCCGCAACGACTACTTCCCCGGCGTGCTGGCGACGAACGTCGTCGACAGCACACTGTACGGGATTCCGTGGTACGTCGACACACGCGTCATGTTCTATCGCCGCGACTTGATGCGAGCGGCGGGGGTCATGTCGCCGCCCACGACCTGGGCGGCGCTTCGCGACGCACTGTACCGAGTGAAGAAGGTGCAGCCTCCCGGCTCGTTCCCTGCCCTGCTGCCGCTCAACGAGTGGACGCAGCCGGTGATCTTCGGCATGCAGGCTGGGTCGCCCCTGCTCGCCGAGCATGGGACACGCGGCGCCTTTCGCCAAGCGCCGTTCCGGCGCGGCTTCGAGTTCTACATCAGCCTCTTTCGCGACAGCCTCGCGCCCGCGCTGGCGAATACGCAGATCAGCAGCGTCTATCAGGAGTTCGCTGCCGGCCGCGTGGCCATGTACATCACGGGACCGTGGAACGTGGGGGAATTCAAGAAGCGACTGCCGGATTCGCTGCAAGGGGCGTGGATGACCGCGCCGATGCCCGGGCCCGACAGCGCCGGCATCTCGCTCGCCGGCGGATCGAGCATCGTCATCATGCGCGGCTCGGAGAAGAAGGCCGCGGCGTGGCGCTTCGTGACGTTCATGAGCGACCCGGCGCGACAGGCGCGCTTTTACGAGACGACGGGCGATCTCCCGTCGCGTCGCTCGGCGTGGGCGGCGCCGGCGCTGGCGAGCGATCCGTATCTCGCCGCGTTTCGTACTCAGCTGGGGCGGGTGGTGCCGACGCCCGCTGTGCCGGAGTCCGAGCTGATCATGAACCTGGTGGCGCAGGCGGGCGAGCGCGCGGCGCGGAACCGGCAAACCATCGATCAAGCGCTCGCCTCGCTCGACGCCGAGGTCGACGGCGTACTGGAGAAGCGACGCTGGCTGATGTCGCATCACTTGCTGCCGGCCGGCCCGTCGGAGAAGGGACGATGATCGACGCCGGCGCGCCAGCGGGACGCGCGCCGCGCATCGCGCCGGGGTGGTGGTTCGTCGCGCCGGCGCTGTTGTTGATCATCGTCTTTTTCCTCGCCCCCGTCATCGCGGCGATCGGTCTGAGCTTCACCGATTTCGATCTGTATGCTCTCGCCGATCCGCGTGCCGCCCGCTGGATCGGCCTACGCAACTACGCGCGCGTGCTGCACGAGCCGGTGTTTTGGCAGGCGCTACGCAACACGCTCTACTTCGCGCTCGTCGGCGGCCCGCTGACCGTGGCGGCCTCGCTCGGCGCGGCGCTCCTCGTGAACGCGCGCGCCCTGCGGTGGAAGAGCGCGGCCCGTACCGTCTTCTTTGCGCCGTTTGTCACCACCCTCGTCGCCGTCGCCATCGTCTGGCGCTATCTCTATCACCCGCGCTACGGACTCCTCAACTGGATGCTCGGCCACGTCGGCGTGCCTCCGATCGACTGGCTCGGCAACCCGCACTGGGCCATGCCGGCGATCATCGTCATGGCGACGTGGAAGAACTTTGGTTACAACATGCTCATCTGCATCGCCGGACTGCAGAGTATCCCGCGCGACCTGTACGAGGCGGCGGCGCTGGACGGCGCGACCCCGCTCCAACGCTTCCGGCACGTCACGATCCCGATGCTGGCCCCGACGCTGTTCTTCGTCGTGATCGTGACGATGATCGGCTACCTGCAGCTCTTCACCGAACCGTACGTGATGACGCAGGGCGGCCCGCTGCGCGCCACGACCAGTCTCGTGCTCTACATGTACGAGGAGGGCTTCCGCTGGTGGCGGCTGGGCGTTGCCGCCGCGATCGCCTTCCTGTTGTTCGTGCTCATCGTCGCCTTCACCATGATTCAGCGGCGCCTGTCGCCGCGCTCGGCCACATGACGCCGTCACACGCGCGCCGCGCTCGGCTGGCAAGCGTTGCGCTGCACGCGACGCTGCTCGTGTTCGGCGCGCTGTCGCTCATCCCGCTGCTCTGGATGGCGAGCGCGTCGTTCATGGCGACGGGCGAGGCGTCCAGCTTTCCGCCGCCGTTGATCCCGCGCGCGCCGACCCTCGAGCACTATCGCGACTTGTTTGGCCGACTGGCCCTCGGACGGTACGCCCTGAACAGCGCGATCATCGCCGCGACCACCACGATCCTTGCGCTGGCGATCAACAGCGCGGCGGGATACGCCTTCGCCAAGCTGCGCTTTCGCGGGCGTGACCGCACCTTTCGAATCCTCACCGCGGGGCTGGCGATTCCGGTCCAGGTGGCCATGCTGCCGCTGTTCCTGCTCGTCAAGTCGCTCGGACTCGTGAACACCTACGGCGGCGTGATCGTACCCGGGCTGGCGAGCATCTTCGGCATTTTTCTCGTCCGGCAGTATGCGTTGGCCATCCCCGACGATCTGCTCGACGCGGCGCGCATCGACGGCGCGGGTGAGCTGCGCGTCTTCCGCTCGATCGTGCTGCCGACGATTCGGCCGATCCTCGCGACGCTCGCCCTCTGGACCTTTCTCGCCACGTGGAACGACTTCATGTGGCCCCTGATCGTCTTGAGCGACGACCGCAAGTACACGCTGCCCGTCGCGCTGGCGGGGCTTGTCGGCGAGCACGCGCAGGACGTCGAGCTGATGATGGCCGGCGCCGTGATCACCGTGCTTCCCGTGCTCGTACTGTTTCTCCTGCTGCAGCGCTACTTCGTCGAGGGCGTCACGGAGGGAAGCGTCAAGTGAACGCGCGCCGCGCCGCGCAGCGCCTGCTTGCGTTGCTGGCGTCCGCGTCAGCGACGCTGCATTCGCAGCGGGCTCCGGTCACGTTGATGTCGCTCGCCGACACGGCTGGATGGGTCGCCGCGCCATCGGACGGCGTCCGACTCACACTGCACGCCGACACGGGCGCGCAGACCAGAGCGTTGCGCCTCGACTTCGATTTTCAGGGCCACGCCGGCTATGCCGTGGCGCGGCACGCCTTCTCGTTGCCGCCGCTTCCGGCCCACTGGGCAATGACCCTCCACGTTCGCGGCGACGCGCCGCCGAATACGCTCGAAATCAAGTTCGTCGACTCCTCGGGCCAGAACGTGTGGTGGATGCGCCGCCTGGCGCTCGTGCCGACGCCGACGGGCGCCACCCTGCGCTTTCGTACGACAGATCTCTCATTCGCTTGGGGGCCGGCCGGCGGCGGACCGCCGCGGTCGATCGCCGCGCTGGAGATCGCCGTCACCGCCGGCGCCGGCGGAACGGGCTGGCTCAGTCTCGACAATCTCACGCTCGTGCCGCTCTCCGCGCCCGTTGACGACACCGTACGCCCGCGTGTAACGGCGTCTTCGTCGGCGAGCGGCTCGTCTCCGTCGACACTATTGCCCCCGGATTTCTTTCGCGCCCCGACGCGTGGTGAGAATCCATCGGGGAGCGGTTGGCGGAGCGCCGAGGATGGCGACCAGCGCGTCACCTTCGACTTCGGCGGTCCGCGCGATCTGAGCGGGATTGCGCTCGATTGGGACGACCACGATTGGGCCACCGACTATGACGTCGAGCGCTCCGATGACGGTCGGCAGTGGATCGCGGCCCGCGAGGTACGCGGCAGCGCAAGCGGACGCCGGTTCGTGCACCTGCCCGAGCTGGAAACGGCGTGGCTGCGCCTCGTCCTCCACCGCAGTAGTCGCGGTCGGGGATACCGCCTGCGCTCCGTGCACTTCCTGCCCGACTCCGCCGCCCGGACGCGGAGCGCATTTCTCGAGACCGTGGCCGCGGCCGAGCCGCCAGGCACGTGGCCGCGTTCGCTCACCCGCCAGCAGTCCTACTGGACGATCGTCGGCCTTCCGCGCGACGACCGCGACGCCCTGGTGAGCGAAGACGGCTCGATCGAATCGCGGCCGGGTGGCTTCTCGCTCGAGCCATTTCTGCTCGCCGATGGCACGTTGCTCACCTGGCGCGACGGGCGCACCACCCACACTCTGGACGCTGGGTGGCGGCCGATCCCCCAGGTCAGGCGCCAGGCGGCGGACCTGGATCTCGAGATCACGGCGCTGGCGACCGGGACGCCGGGCCACTCGGTCGTGTGGGCGCGATATCGCGTCGTGAATCGACGGCGTGCGGCGCGGACGGTGCGGCTGTCCGTGGCCATCCTGCCGGTCCAGGTCAATCCACCCTGGCAATTCCTCGGCACGCCGGGCGGTGCGGCGTCCATTCACAAACTCGAATGGACCGGTCGCATGTTCGTCGCGAACGACACCGATGTCGTCCTCCCGGCCACCCCGGGAAGTGCGGGCGGCGCCGCTCCGTTCGACGCCGGCAGCGTCGTCGACGCGCTTCGTCGCGGCTCCCTGCCACCGGCCCGGCGCGCCGACGACGTCACTGGCTTCGCCTCCGGCGCGATGCAATGGACGCTGCGGCTCGGTGCCGGCGACAGCACCGACGTCTGGGTCGCGCTGCCGGCGATCCGCGGCGACGTCCAACGCGCCGGTGGCCCGGCCGCGCTCGACGCGGCACGACGTTTATGGACCAAAGAGCTCGGCCCCGTCGACGTGGAGCTCCCCGGCAGCGGCGCCGCGATGGCCCGGACGCTGCGTACCTCGCTCGCCTACGTGATGATCAACGCGCGCGGTCCGGCGCTCCAGCCGGGCGCCCGCAGTTACCGGCGAAGCTGGATTCGCGACGGAGCGTTGGAGTCGGCTGCATTGCTCCGGCTCGGCCACGCGGCGGAGGTGCGAGCATTCCTCGACTGGTACGTACCATTTCAGTTCTCTGATGGCAAGGTGCCCTGCTGTGTCGACGCGCGGGGCGCCGATCCGATCGCCGAGAACGACAGCGACGGCGAACTGCTATACCTGGCCGCCGAATACTGGCGCATGACCGGTGATACGGCGACAGTCGCCAAACACTGGCCGGCGTTGGCGCGCGCAGCCGCACATCTTGATTCGCTGCGCCGGTCGCGGCGAACGCCGGTGTATCAGTCTCCCGAATCGCTTCTCGTGTTCGGACTGCTGCCGCCGTCGATCAGCCACGAGGGCTATTCGGCCAAGCCCGCGTATTCGTATTGGGACGACTGGTGGGGCGTTCGTGGGATGACCGACGCCGCGACGCTCGCCCGCATCGCCGGCGACACGACGCGTGCGCTCGCTCTCGCGCGGGCGGCCGCGCAATTCCGCGAGGACGTCGTTGCCTCGGTCGCGCGCGCCATGCAGGTACACGGCATGCGCGTCATGCCCGGTGCGGCCGACCTCGGCGATTTCGACCCGACGTCTTCGACCATCGCGCTCGAGCCCGTGCAGGTGCTCGCCGATCTCCCTCGAGCAGTGGTCGGCGCGACGTTCGATTCGGCATGGACGACGTTTCGTCATCGGCGCGATACCGGTGATTGGGAGATCTACACACCGTACGAGTGGCGTCAGGTCGGCAGCTTCATTCGCCTCGGGCAACCGGAGCGAGCGCACGCCCTCGCCGAGTGGTTCATGACCACGCGTCGCCCGGCCGAGTGGAACGAGTGGAGCGAAGCGATCTGGCGCCAGCCGCGGGCGCCCAAGTTCATCGGCGATATGCCGCACGGCTGGGTGGCGTCGGATTTCGTCCGCGCCACACTGGATATGCTCGAGTACGAGCGCGAGAGCGACTCCACGCTCGTCGTCGGCGCGGGAATTCCCTTCGAGTGGGCACGCGCGGCGAGCGGTGTGACGGCACGGGGCGTCCACACCTGGTGGGGAACACTCGCCCTCACGGTCCGTCCGGTGAGGCACGGCGTGAGCCTGATCGTGGGCGGCGTTCAACCGCCGGGCGGTATCGTGGTCTGCGCGCCATTCGGCCGGACGCCGCGCGCCGCGCGCGTGAACGGACGCGCGGCACCGTTGCGCGACGGACGCGCGGTGATCGTTCGCGCGCCCGCCGTCGTGGAGTTCGACTATTGAGCGCTCTATCGGCCGAGCGACGCTCCGTTCGAGCGAATCACGTCGCGATAGAAGACGGCGCTCGCCTTGGGCGTTCGGGCTTGCGTCTCATAGTCGACGTGAACGATGCCGAATCGCTTCGAGTAGCCCAGGCTCCACTCGTAGTTGTCGAGCAGACTCCAGGCGAAGTAGCCGCGGAGGTCGACTCCGCGCGCGATCGCGTCGTGCGCGGCCTTGAGATGTTCGCGGAGATACCAGACCCGGAGCGGGTCGTTGACCTCGCCGTCGATCGCGTGCGGCGGATCGTAGATGGCGGCGCCGTTCTCCGTGACGTAGAGCGGAATGCGTCCGTAGCGTTCGGTCACCCACGCCAGCGTGCGCGTGAGCGACGCGGGATGCACTTCCCAACCGGTCTCCGTGTACACCTGCTCGGGCTGCCGAACGTAGGCAATGCGCACCGGCAGCGCGAGCGGATCATCGCGCACGACGCCGCGCGTGTAGTAATTCACGCCAACGAAGTCGATCTTCTGGCCGATGAGCGCGAAGTCCGCGGCCGGAAAGTCCGGCCATGCCGGTCCAAAGATCTCGCGCATCTCGTCCGGATATTTTCCGCAAAAGATGACGTCGAGATATTGCCGGTTCATGTAGGCGTCACCGCGCGCCGCGGCGGCGCGATCGGCGGCGCTGTCGGACGCCGGGTCTTTCGGCTCCAGGTTCACGACGACGCCGATCTGTCCCGTTCGCGCTTCGGCGCGGAACGCTTGCACACCGCGTCCATGCGCGCGAAGGAGGTTGTGGCTGGCGATCGGCGTCTCGAACAGATTGCGGTGGCCGGGTGCAAGCGCGCCGTGCAGATATCCGCCGTCGGTGACGACCCACGGCTCGTTCAACGTCGCCCACATCGGCACGCGGTCGCCGAGGCGGGAGAACACCGCCGTCGCGTACTCACCGAACCAATCGGCGCTGTCCCGATTGAGCCAGCCGCCACGATCGTCGAGCGCGGCGGGAAGGTCCCAGTGGAAGAGCGTCACGTTTGGCGTGATGTTCTCGGCGAGCAAGGCGTCGACCAGATGGTCGTAGAAGTCGAGGCCGCGCGCGTTGACGGCTCCCGTGCCCGCCGGCAACACGCGACTCCAACTGATGCTGAAGCGATACGCCTGGAGTCCAAGACGCTTGATGAGCGCGACGTCGTCGCTCCACCGGTTGTAGTGATCGCACGCCACGTCGCCGGTGTCGCCATTCGCCGTCCGGCCGGGACTGTGCGAGAAGCGCTGCCAGATGCTGGGGCCCGCGCCATCGGCCAACGGGCTGCCCTCGATTTGGTACGCCGATGTCGATGCGCCCCAGAGAAACGAATCAGGGAAGTGATACGAGTCGCTCATTCGAATTGGACGTGCATCGCGCCCGCGGGGTGGCGTGGGCCCGAACGCAAAACTGTGGGAGTCACGTGACAGCAACGACGAAGATGGCCGCGACAGTCGAGCTGGAAGGCGTACGCAAGGAATATGAGGGAGGAGTCGTTGCCGTGCACGGCGTCGACCTCTCGATCGGGGCCGGCGAGCTCGTCGTGCTCGTCGGGCCGTCCGGGTGCGGCAAGAGCACGACGTTGCGAATGGTCGCCGGGCTGGAGACGATCACGTCGGGCCGGCTCTCCATTGGTGGACGCGTGGTGAACGACGTTCCGCCGTCCGATCGAGACATCGCCATGGTGTTTCAGAGCTATGCACTCTATCCACACATGACGGTTCGCGAGAACATGGGCTTCGCTCTGCGCCTCCGCAAGCGCCCCGCGCGCGAGATCGCCGAACACGTGAACAGAGCCTCCGCGACGCTCGGGATCACCGAGCTGTTGGACCGCCAGCCGCGCCAGCTCTCGGGCGGACAGCGCCAGCGGGTCGCGATCGGCCGTGCGATCGTGCGCGAGCCGAGCGTGTTCCTCTTCGACGAGCCCCTGTCCAATCTCGACGCTGCGCTACGCGGCGAGATGCGGCGCGAGCTCGCGGAACTGCATCAGCGCCTCGGTGCCACGATGCTTTACGTCACGCACGATCAGGTCGAGGCCATGACGCTGGGCGACCGGATCGTTGTGATGGACCTTGGACGCGTGCGTCAGGTGGACGCACCGAGCCGCGTCTACGATCGACCGGCCGACACGTTCGTCGCGGGCTTCCTCGGCAGCCCCCCAATGAATCTGTTGTCCGGCGTGCTCGAGCGCTCCGGCGGCCGTGTTCTCGTTCGACTCGACGTCGGGACAGACGTGCTGCTGCCGATTCCGTCAACGATCGCGCGCGATCGTCTCCCACAGTCCGGCGCGGTCATCTTCGGCGTGCGTCCCGAGCATCTCCGCGCGTCGCTCGCCGGCGCGACGACCGAGGTCGACAGCTTCCAGGCGACAGTCGAGCTTGCCGAAGCACTCGGCCACGAACAGCTCCTGCACCTTCGCGTCGGAAACACGCTGGTCACCGTTCGCGGCGCCCCGGGAGAGCGTCCACCGATCGGGTCGGTGATGCGCGTGCATGCGGATCCGGCGCGGCTGCACTTGTTCGATCGCGCGACAGGCGTCTCGCTTCGGGCCCCCACAGACTAGCAGTCGCGATGGCGTGCCTCGCTACGATCCCGCCGAGCGGAGTCGCGCGGCGTCGATCGTCGGCTCGAACAATTCCACCGGATTGCCCGAGGGGTCGTCGACCAGGATCTGTTTTCCGCCAACGCCGGTCACGATCTAGTTGCGGAAATGCGCGCCGGCGTCGCGA
>Ga0157370_10002243_pt1 | contig 23500 bp, 23 predicted proteins | sample C35metaG_FD_113463 | JGI IMG/M metagenome (GOLD analysis project Ga0157370, IMG submission 113463) | Corn rhizosphere microbial communities from Kellogg Biological Station, Michigan, USA - C3-5 metaG | ecosystem: Host-associated > Plants > Roots > Rhizosphere > Soil | place: USA: Michigan...
GATGCCGACCGCGGCCGAGACGAAGTTCTGCACCGCCAGACCGGCCATCTGGGCGAAGTAGGTGAGCGTCGTCTCGCCGCCGTAGTACTGCCAGTTGGTGTTGGTGATGAAGGAGGAGGTCGTGTTGAAGCTCAGGTCCCAGGGCGCGGAGTGAAAGCCCTGCGGGTTGAGCGGTTGGACCCCCTGGGTGCGCAGGATCAGATACAGAGCGATCCAGAAGAGCAACGAGAAGACGACCAGGCTGCGGGCGTAGCCCTTCCAGTCCTGCCCCTCCTCGGGCCGCACGCGCAGCACCCGGTAGGTGAAGCGCTCGATTGGCCCGACGAGGGGGGACAGGAAGACGCGCTGGTCGGTGAAGACCCGTGCCATGTAGATGCCGACCGGCTTGACGAGCGCCACCAGCACGGCGACGAAGACGGCGATCTGCAGCCAGCCCTGCGCCACCTAGAGCTTCTCCCCGCGCAGCAGCGCGTAGACCAGGTAGACGCAGACCAGCGCCGAGACGATCAGGCCGAAGAGGTCGGCGCCCGAGAGCGAGGCGAGGGACAGCGCGCTCATATCCGGTCGATCAGCTCGATCGCCCAGTAGAGGAGGGCGAAGAGGCCGATGGCGAGCGCTATCGAGAAGGCGTCGGCGAGGGGACCGCCGCCACCGGGAAAGATGTCCGCGAGGACCGAGAGCACGAGCCGATCATGCGCCCGACCCCATCAAGGACGCGTGAACTCAGCGCCCCTGCGCATACAGATTTCGTGAAGACCGCTAGGCGGCGAAGCGGTAGCCGACGCCGGGATCGGTACGGATGTAGTGGGGACCGTCGGGGGGCTCGATCTTGCGGCGCAGGTTGGCCACGTGGGCGCGGAGGATCTGCAGGTCGTCGGCGTAGGCCGGCCCCCAGACCTCGGCGAGCAGGACGCTGTGGGTCATCAGCCGACCCCGGTTCTGCGCCAGCGTCCGCAGCAACTCGAACTCCGTCGGCGTCAGATGCACCTCCTCGCCGTCGCGGCGCACGCTACGCGCCGGGAGGTCGATCTCGAGGCCCTCGGCGACGATCTTCGGCTCGGAAGCCTCGGGCTTGGCACGCCGCAGCACGGCCTCCAGGCGCGCCACCAGCTCCGGCGGGCCAAAGGGCTTGGTCACGTAGTCGTCGGCGCCGGCGGCGAGGGCGCGCACCTTGGCCTCCTCCTCGCCGACCGCAGAAAGGACGATGATCGGCATCTCGCTCCACTCGCGCAGCCGCTCGGTCACCTCGACCCCGTCGATATCGGGCAGCATCAGGTCGACGATCGCCGCAGCCGGCGGCCTGACCGCGGCGCTGTCGAGCGCCTCCTCGCCACTGGCAACCGGCACCGCCTCGTAACCGGCGTCGCGGAGGATGACCTTGAGCGCACGGAGGATCTGCGGCTCGTCGTCGCAGACGAGCACCCGCGCGGCGGCGCTCACGCGCCGGCTCGCTCACCGCGCGGAAAGCCGACGACGAAGCTCGATCCCTGGCCGACCACCGACTCGACTGCGATCTCGCCGCCGTTGGCCTCGACAAAGCCCCTGGCGATCGCCAGCCCCAGCCCGGAGCCCGCCGCCGCTCCGTTTCCCGCCCCGCTCTGGAACGGCTCGAAGATCCGCTCCCACTCGCTCTCCGGTATGCCCGGGCCCTGGTCTACCACTCGGATCGCGATCCTCTCACCGACCAGCCGCGAGCGTACCGTGACCGGCCTGCCGCCGCCGTGGCGGATCGCGTTTTCGAGCAGGTTGGCGAAGGCACGCTCGAGCTGGGCAGCATCGGCCTTCACGGTCGGCAGATCGGGATCGAGCGCCAGCTTCACCATCCCGGGTTCCGCGAGGGTCTCGCGCGCGACGTCGAGCACATCGGCGAGATCGGTCTGCTCGCGGTGCGGCTCGGCCTTGCCGGCCTCCAGCCGCGACATGTCGAGCAGATTCTCGACCAGGCGCGAGAGACGCTCGCCCTCGGCGACGATCGCCGCGCTCAGCTCCTCCCTCTCCACCTCGGTCAGCGTCGCCGAGCCCAGCGCCGTACCGCCGGCGATGACCGAGGTGAGCGGCGTGCGCAGGTCGTGGGAGATCGAGCGCAGCAGCGCCGTCTTCAGCTCGTCGCTGCGCCGCAGCGCCTCGGCCTCGACCATCTCCTCCTGCATCCTGTCGCGCTCGCGGGAGAGAGCGGCAAGCTCCGCCAGGGCCCGGTCGGCATCCTCGCGCCGCCGCTCCGCCTCCAGCGCCTGCGCCCGCGCCAGCCCGGCAAGCGCGCTGCTGCCCACCGCGACGATCGCGAAGATCGCCAGCGCGACCCAGTTCTGATCGCTGCCGATCGTGAAGCGGTGCAGCGGCGGGATGTGGAAGAAGTTGAAGGCGACGACGCTCGCGAGGGAGGCGAGCAGGCCGAGCCGCAGCCCCCAGAAGATCGAGATCGCCAGGATCGCCGGCAGGTAGACGACGCCGAGCGAGACGACGGGCGAGATCGGCTTCAGCAGGTAGACGATCAGCGTGCTCGCCGCGACCGCGGCAAGCGTCGCCAGCAGGCCGAGCCAGAGCGGAGGCGGCTCGCCCTCGAGCCGAAGTGACCATTCGCGCCCGCGCATCGACACAGCGTACGGCGGGATTACGAGAGCGAGTACGTGCGCCGCATGAAACGGTCGAACTGGGGAACGGTAAAGGCGGCCAGGCCGTGTCCCGGGGTGTAGAGCAGACCTTTGTCGATCAAGCGCGAGCGAGTGGGGCCCAACTGCTCCGAAGAACGACCCAACAGGGCCGCAACGTCCTTCGCCTGCTGCGCCTCCGGTCCGAGCTCGGCCATGGCCCGCATGTAGCGCAGCTCCAGCTCCGTCGTGCGCTCTGCGCGAACCCGGAAAAAGCCACCGTCGAGCTTCGCCTCCACGGCCTCGCGCACCCCGTGGACGTCCGTGAGGGTGATCGGGGACTCCTCGGCGAGATCCCACAACACCTTGCCGTACTCCTGCAGGAAGTAGGGGTAGCCCTCGCTGTACTCGACGATCGCCTCGATGGCCTCGGGCTCGAAGCTCACACCGAGTCCGGCGGCGGGGTCCACCAGCGCCCGTCTCGCCTCATCTGCCGAAAGCCGTTCGATGCGCGGAAACTTGAAAAGGCGCTCGGCGTAGGACTTGGCCTCTCCGGCGAGCCTGGGAAGTTGTGGAAGGCCCGCACCGACCAGAGTGAGCGGCAGCTGGCGCTGCACAGTCTTGTGCAGCGCGGCGATCAACGCCTCCAACTCCGGCGTGGTCATGAATTGAACCTCGTCGATCAGGAAGACCACCCCACTCTCCTGCTCGTGCGCGGCTTCCCCCAGGGCCACGAGCAGGTCGGTCAGATCGTCGTCGAACACCCCACTGTCCGCGAGCCCCTCGGCCGCTTCCACGTCGAGGCCCGCGGTGAGCGATCCATCTCCCGCCACAGTGAGCTGGAAGGATTTGAGCACGGCCGCGGCGCGGGTCGCGCGCTCCTTCCAACGCACGCGAGGCACGAGTTGAAAGAGCGCTCGACGCACAAGCTGAGCAATTCGCATGCCGAACTCCGTGCCCTTGGTTATCTCGGCCTCGACCGTCGTCCAGCCGCGCTCGCGAGCCCGCTCCTCGAAGCTGGTCAACAAAACGGTCTTTCCCACGCCGCGCAGCCCGGTAATCAGCATTGACTGCTCGGTATGTCCGTTGCGCAGCCTGTCCAACAACACCTCGAAGGACCCCAGCTGGTCGTCGCGCCCAACGAGAATGGGTGGTCGAGCACCCGCATTGGGCGTGTAGGGATTGTCATGGGGGCGCACCGTCGCGCCACCTTAGCATTCTTATCATGGTTTATCGAATCGCGATAAACACCGTAAAAGTCGATAAGGGAGCGCCGGCTCCCTAGACCTCGATCAGCGAGCCCATGATCACGGTGCGGTTGCGGGGCAGGCCGAAATATTCGGCGGCGTCGGCGGTGATGTGCGACATCGCGACGAAGAGGCGCTTGCGCCAGCGGGTCATCCCGGGAGCGTCACCGGGCCGCAGCTCGATCGTCGAAAGGAAGTAGGAGGCTTCGTCGACCTCGAGTGGGCACTCCAGGCCTGCCGCCTCGGCCATCCGCAGCGCGCCGGGCACGTCGGGCTGCTCCATGTAGCCGAAATGGGCGGTGACGTGGGTGATGCCGTCGTCGCCGTAGCCGAGATCGTCGATCGCGAGGCGCTCGGCCGGCGCGACCTGCGGAACCGGCAGCGTCTCGATCGAGAGGATGACGACGTGATCGTGGAGGATCCGGTTGTGCTCGACGTTGGCCCGCATCGCCAGCGGCGTGGTCGTCTTGTTGCGGTTGAGGAAGACCGCGGTGCCGGGGGTCCGCTGCAACGGCGGGCGCCGCTCGTGCAGCGCGTCGACGAACTCGCGCAACGACCCCTCCTCCGCTTCGCGCCGGGCGGTCACCAGCTCGCGTCCGCGCTGCCAGGTCGTCAGCGCGGTGAACACGGTCACCGCGATCAGCAGCGGCAGCCAGGCGCCGTGTGCGATCTTGGTCGTGTTCGCGGCGAGGAAGAGCAGGTCGACGGTGAGCAGCGCCCCCGCCCCGCCGAGCACCAGCCAGAGCGGTTTTCCCCAGCGATGGCGGACGATGTAGAAGAAGAGCAGCGTGGTGATCGTGATCGTCCCCGTCACCGCCATGCCGAAGGCGAAGGCCAGCGAGGCCGAGCTCTCGAAGGCGAAGACGAGCGTCAGCACCGAGACCATCAGCAGCCAGTTGATCCAGGGCACGTAGATCTGCCCGACGGTCTCGCTCGAGGTGTGGGCGATTCGCAGGCGCGGCAGGTAGCCGAGCTGCACCGCCTGGTGGGCGACCGAGAAGGCGCCGGTGATCACCGCCTGGGAGGCAATCACGGTCGCGGCCGTCGCGAGGAAGACCATCGGCAGGCGCCCCCAGTGGGGCACCAGGAGGAAGAACGGGCTGGCGACGTTGGCACTCGGGTTGCCCAGGATCAGCGCCCCCTGGCCCATGTAATTGAGGATCAGGGCGGGGAAGACGAGTAGCAGCCAGGCGCGCGTGATCGGCGCCCGGCCGAAGTGGCCCATGTCGGCGTAGAGCGCCTCGGCGCCGGTGATCGCCAGGACGACGGCCGCCAACGAGAAGAAGGCGGTCGAGAAATGGCCGGTGAGGAACCCGAGGGCGTAGCTCGGCGAGAGCGCCTCGAGGATTTCGGGATGGAGCGCGATGCCGGAGATGCCGCAGGCGCCGATGACCGTGAACCAGACGACCATCACCGGCCCGAACATGCGCCCGACCGCCGCGGTCCCGAGGCGCTGGGTGGCGAAGAGGACGACGATGATCGCCGCCGTGATCGGCACGATCAGGTGCCCCAGCGACGGTTGCACGACCTTCAGCCCTTCGACCGCCGAGAGCACCGAGATCGCCGGCGTGATCATGCTGTCGCCGAAGAAGAGCGAGGCGCCGAAGATGCCCAGCGCCGCCAGCGCCAGCTTCGTCCGTCGCCCGCCCGGGATCCCGCCACGGCGGATCAGGGTTATCAGCGCCATGATCCCGCCCTCGCCCTCGTTGTCGGCGCGCATCACCAGCAGCACATAGGTGAGCGTGACGACGATCGTCACGCTCCAGAAGATCAGCGAGATGACGCCGAAGATGCTCTCGGTGTTCGCCGAGACAGGGTGCGGATCGCTCGGGCTGAAGACGGTCTGGACGGTGTAGAGCGGGCTGGTGCCGATGTCGCCGAAGACGACCCCGAGCGCGCCGAGGACGAGCGCCGCCTGCGCTGGCGTACGCACGGTCGCGCGCGGAGTGTCGGCGTCCCTGCTCACTGAGGCACGAATCGTTGACTGGAAAACTCAGCCGCTCGGCGAAACCCCTCCGGCGGGCACCCCGCCCCCCGGAGGGGAAGGAGCCGGAGCCGGGGCGGGAGCGGGGGCTGGGGCAGCTTCGGGCGCGGCTTCCGCTTCCCCGGCCCCTTCGGCATTGCCCTTCCCCTGTTTCGCTTCTTCTTCGGCTGCTTCGAATTCTTCTTCGCCGGCTTCGAATTCTTCTTCGGCTCCGCCGTATGAGCCCGAAGTGCCGCTGGTGTGTTCGCTGTCCAAGCCGGAGAGTTCAGGCAGGGTGGTGGGTTCGGCGAATTCGGGGCAGTTGCCGGCCACCGCCGATTCCATGAAAGAGCGCCAGATCGGCCCCGCCGTCGGCCCGCCGAAGCCGGTCGCTTCGCGCGACTGTGGGTGGCCGACCCAGACGGCGGTCGAGTAGAGCGGCGTGTAGCCGACGAACCAGGCGTCCGACTCGCCCTCCGAGGTGCCGGTCTTGCCCGCCTCGGCGCCGCAGCCCATATAGGTGTAGCCGGCCCCGGTGCCCTGCGTGATCACGCCCTCGAGCAGCTTGGTCACGTCGTAGGCCTCACCCTCGGTGAGGACGCGGTCGCCGGAGTCCGGGGTCGGTTCGTCGACCTTGCCGCTGGGGAACTCGACCCGGCCGATCGCGGTCGGTTCGTGGTGGATGCCGCCGTTGGCAAGGGTGGCGTAGGCGTCGGCCATTTCGAGCGGCGTGACGCCGATCGCGAGACCGCCGATCGCCTCGGCCGGCACCGATTCGAGCGGCGCTTCGATCCCCATCTGGTGCGCGGTGTGGGTCACGTTTTCGGAGCCGACGTCGAGGTCGAGCTGGGCGAAGACGACGTTGACGGAGTCCCAGGTGGCACTGGCAAGCGACATCGTGCCGCCGCCCGGCTCGGCATTGTTGACCGTCCAGGTGCCCCCGCCCGGTAGGTCGAGCGTCTTCGGCGAGGTACCGTCGTAATAGGTGCTGTAGGGGTCGACGCCCTGCTTGATCGCGGTCGAGAGGACGAAGGTCTTGAAAGAGGAGCCGGGCTGGCGGTGCGCCTGCCAGGCGTAGTTGAATTCGCTTTCTTCCGGGCCGCCGGGGGTCGAGGCGAGGGCGACGATCTCACCGTTGGCGGGGTCGACCGAGGCGAGAGCGGCAGCCGGGCCGCCTTCGGAGTAGCAGACGGCACAGGCGTCGACCGCTTCCTGCGCGCGTTCCTGCAGTTCGGGGTCGATCGTCGTGTAGGCCTTGAGGCCGCCGTAGCGGACGGTGTTGAGGCCGTACTTGTCGATCAGCTCCTGCTGGACGAGGTCGAAGAGGAAGGGGTCGCGGATCACCCGGTACTTGTGACCCGGGTTGAGCTTCAGGCCTTCGCCGATCGCCGTGTGGAATTCGTCTTGCGTGATGTAGCCCTGGTCCTTCATCGCTTCGAGCACCTCGTTGCGGCGCTTCAGCGCGGCCCGCGGGTCGAGGAAGGGGTTGTATTCGGAGGGAGCCTGGGGCAAGCCGGCGATCATCGCCGCTTCGGTCAGGCCGAGCTCGCGGGCGGGCTTGCCGTAGTAGGTCTGCGCCGCGGCCTCGGCGCCCACCGCGGTCTCGCCTTCGACCGTGCCGTAGGGAGCGGTGTTGAGGTAGGCGGTGAGGATCCACTGCTTCGAGTGGGCTTCCTCCTCCTCGTAGGCGAGGTGCGCTTCGATCAGCTTTCGCTTCAGCGTCTGTTCGGGGTCGCGGATGTAGAGGTTGCGGACGAGCTGCTGGGTGATCGTGGAGGCTCCCTGGACCGGCTTGCCGCCGGCCAGTAGGTCCTTCCAGGCGGCGCGGGCGATGCCGGCTGGGTCGAGCGCGCCATGGTTGAAGTAGTTGCGATCCTCGATCGCGACCGTGGCGTATTTGAGGTTCTGCGGCAGCGCCTTCGAGGACACCGGCTGACGCACGCTGCTGGCGCGAATGAAGCCGATCAGGCTGCCGTCGGCCGCGTAGATGGCCGAGGAGCGGCCCTTCTGCACCGGTTTGAGGCTGGAGAGCGGCGGCGCCGAGTTGTAGACGTCGATCGCCCAGCTCGCGCCGACAGTGCCGGCAACCGCGGCGGCGGCGGCGAGGATCCCGAGTGGGATCAGCACCTTCTTCTTCCAGCTCAGGTGATGGTGCCTGCGCCGCTGCCGGCGTACCCGGTTCGTCATCGCAAGAATTCTATTGAGGGTGCCGGGTCGGCCATTTCCGCTCTGGCAAGCGCAATTTCGCGTGCGCCCATCCAGTTCCTGCAACGCCGTCCGGCCTCAGGCGGCAGCCGCTCTGATTCTCGCCCGCCACTCCTCGCGGTCGAACCGCGCCGGCTCGGTCTCGGACAGGAAGTGTTCGAGCGTGGCGATGAAGCGCCCCGGTGCCTCCAACTGAGGCATGTGCCCGACATCTTCGAAGACCTCGAGCCGGCTGCCGGGAATAGCCCGGTGCGCATCCTTGCCGTGGCGGACGGGAATGATCGAGTCGCGGGCGCCCCAGACGATCAGCACGGGCACCGCCTCGGCCAGGTAGAGACGGTCGCCGGCGTGGACACGCTGGCCGCGCGTCCCCACGACCGCGCGCAGCGTGTCGAGGAAGGCGGCGCGACGATCGGGGTCCTCGAGCGAGGCATAGCCGCGCGCCACCTCGGCGACGTCGGCGTTGGGGCGCAGGCCGATCGCGGCGAGGCCGCGGCCGACGACAGAGCCGACCCGCTGGCCGGCGCCGGCGGTGACCGAGATGAAGAGGTCGGCGCCGGGGAGGGCGGCGGCGCGCAGGACCGGGCTCACCTCGGGGCCGAGCCCGCCGCTGGAGACAAGGACCAGGCGCTCGATCATCTCCGGGAACTGGTAGGCGAGCTGCATCGCGACGCCACCCCCGAGCGAGTGGCCGACCACCGTGGCACGCTCGTGGCCGAGCGCGAGCAGCAGGTCGCGCAGGCCGCTGGCAAGGGCCCCGATCGAGTAGTCGCCGCCACCGGCCTCCGAAGCGCCGTGGCCCGGCAGGTCTGGGGCGATCACCGTGTGGTGGCGGGCCAGCGGCTCGATCGCCTCGCGCCAGTTCTCGCACTGGCCGGCGATGCCGTGGATCAGCAGCAGCACCGGCCCCTCGCCGGCTTCCAGGTAGGAAACCGAGCGGCCGTGGACGGTGGCGGTCCTGACCCGCATCTCAGACATGCAGATAAACAGTAGCCTTCCGGGCAGATCGCGTGCCCAGCTTCCTCCACACCTGCTACCGGATCGGCGAGATCGATCGCTCGGTCGAGTTCTACGAGAAGCTCGGCTTCGAAGAGGTCGCGCGGATGCCGATCGGCGATGAGGCGATCAACGTCTTCATGGGCATGCCCGGCGAAGACCCGCGCTTGGAGCTGACCTACAACCACGGCGTCACCGACTACGAGCACGGAACCGGCTACAACCACATCGCCCTCGCCGTCGACGACCTCGACGGCACTCTGAAGGGCCTGGCCGCAGAGGGCATCGAGCCCGAAAAGCCCCCCTACCGCCCCGGCGGCCGCAGCGAGGGCCACCGCATCTGCTTCGTCCGCGACCCGGACGGGTACCGCATAGAGCTGATCGGCGAGTAGCGGCGACGCCTAGCGAAGATCCACGACGTCGTGGTCGCCGGGCAGCCCGATGATCTCTGGGTCGCCGGTCCAGATCGGGGCGTCGATGCGCGTCGCCGTGGCGACGCAGAAGGCGTCGGCGTAGGAGAGGCCGCCCGGCGCCCTGATCGCGGCGGCTGCCTCCACGAGCTGCCAGTCCGGATCGACGACGTCGAGGTTGCCGCGCAGAGCGGCAACACGTTCGTTCGCTGCTCGAGCGCCGGCCAGGCGGGTTTGCCGATAGAGAACCTCGCCTAGGTTGATCGAGCAGACGACTCCCTCACCTTCCGCCAGCAGGGCTTCCACCCGAGCCGCCGCCACGGGCGAGTCATCGAAGAAGGCAATCAGCGCCCAGGCATCCAAAACAACCTTCACCGAAGCCCCCGGCCCACACGCTTCCCGCGTTCGTCTTCCTTCCGTGCCTCCCGTTCGCGTTCCTTCCGCTTGTCGGCTTCGAAACCTGGGAGTCCTGGAGTGCCGGCCGAGATTCCGCGCAGTGCCTGGATGCGCTTGCGTCGCGCCTCGACGTCGTCCGCCTGGAGACGGATCCGCACCTCTCTCCCGTCCTGCTCGACCACGACCTCATCCCCCGGCGAGATCCCCAGCCGATCGCGGATCGGCTTCGGGATCACGACCTGCCCTTTTGGCCCCACCTTATAAGTCATACCACGCAGTATGACTCTCTGAGGGCGGGACGGTAAGCGCCAGGCCATGGCTGGGGAATCGTCTCCATTCCTGGGCGCCGGAAGTTCTCCCCTCTCGCGGCGGATAGGCTCAAATCAGATGACAAAAGTCGCCGCAATTACGGGAGCTTCGAGTGGCATCGGCGCGGCCGCTGCACGAGCTCTTGCCGGAGACGGCTTCCGGGTCGTGCTCGGGGCGCGGCGTTTGGAGCGACTGGAGGAGCTCGCCGCCGAAGTCGGCGGCGAGGCGATCGCGCTCGACGTGGCCAACCCGGACTCGGTCGAGGAGTTCGCCGCGCGCCTGCCACGCTGCGACGTCCTGGTCAACAACGCCGGTGGCGCGCACGGGCTCGAGCCGCTGGGCGAGGCCGACGAAGACAAGTGGCGCACGATGTACGAGGCGAACGTGCTGGGGACGATGCGGACGACGCGGTCCGTGCTGCCCCGCCTGATCGCCTCCGGCGACGGCCACGTCGTCGCCGTCACCAGCATCGCCGCCTTCGAGTCCTACCGCGGCGGCGCCGGCTACAACGCAGCCAAGCACGCCCAGCGCGCGATCCTGCGAGCGCTGCGCCTGGAGCTGCTCGGCGAGCCGGTGCGGGTGACCGAGATCGCCCCGGGCATGGTCGAGACCGAGTTCTCGCTGGTCCGCTTCGGCGGCGACGAGGAGGCGGCACGGCGCGTCTATGCGGGGATGACCCCACTGAGCGCCGAGGACGTCGCCGAGTGCATCCGCTGGGCCGTCACCCAACCGTCCCACGTCAACGTCGACGAGATCGTCGTCCGTCCGCGCGACCAGGCAGCGGCGACCGAAGTCCACCGGAACTCCGACGAGTAGCAATGGCTGAGTACCTCCAGGTGACGACTGCCGCCGACTCCGAGGAGGAGGCCGAGCGGATCTCCGCCGCCCTGGTCGAGCGACGCCTCGCCGCCTGCGTTCAGGTCGCCGGCCCGGTCTCCAGCCGCTACCGCTGGCGGGGAGAGCTCGAGTCCGCGCGCGAGTGGATCTGCGTTGCGAAGACGAGCGCGGAGCGCTACCCCGAGATCGAGGCGGCGATCCGCGAGCTCCACTCCTACGAGGAGCCGGAGATCGTCGCCACGCCGATCGTCGCCGGCAGCCCGGGCTATCTCGAGTGGGTCAGCCACTGCCTGGGCGACGACTGACCCCTGCAAGCCAAGCAGGTCGGGGGATGCAGGGAGGGCGACGAGGGGAGCGCACGAATAGTGCGTGACCCGGGGAGACCGACCGAAGACCCCGAGATGCGCCGGGTTTGCAGGGGTCAGACGACCTCGAACTGGCTCATCAGGCCATGGTCCTCGTGGTCGAGCATGTGGCAGTGGACGACGAACTTCCCGGTGTAGTCCGAGAAGTGGCCGGCAAGGAGGATGCGTTCGCCGGGATAGAGGAAGAAGGTCTCCTTGAGGCAGTCTTCCCAGGGGGGCGGCGGCTTGCCGTTGCGCGCCAAGAGGTACCAGTCGGTGTGATGCAGATGCATCATGTGGGCGACGGAGGTGTGGTTGACGACCTCCCAGGTCTCCGTGGTATCGAGCCGCGGGAACGCCTCGGCGCGAGCCGGGTTGAAGGTCCTGCCGTTGATCAGCCAGGTCGGCCTGAAGAGGCCGCCGATCGAGATCGTCCAGGTGTGGTCGGGGCTGTGGGAGACGTGTCTGGTCCAGGCAGGCAGGGGACGCAGCTTGCCCGGCACCCTGGTCTGGTCCGGCAGCCGCCGCGCACCGACCCGGAACTGCATCAGCGCGCCGACGTAGGGCCGCGCGCCGGTGCCGTCTTGGCCATCGTGGCGAGGGCCGCTGCGCAGCTCCACCGACTCCCCGGCCGCACCGGCGAAGTCGACGATGACATCCGCCCGCTCGGCCGGGCCGAGCAGGATGTGGTCACGGCGCACCGGCCTCGGCATCAAGCCGCTGTCGGTGCCGATCTGGGTCAGCGCCGCCCCGTTGGAGAGGTGGACGTTGTAGGCGCGGAAGCCGGACACGTTGAGCAGCCGCAAGCGGTAGCGCTGCGCCGTGACGCGGTGATGGGGCATGTAGGCGCCGTTGACGAGGATTCGGTTCCCGGCGACACCGTCGGCCGGCGGCCGGCGGCCGGTGAAGGGATCGGTGAGCTGATTGTGGCGATCGAAGCTTCGGTCGGCGATCATCAGCGGCAGGTCTCGCTCGTCCGAGGGCAGCGGCAGCGAGGCCTCGAGCTCGTCTTCGACGATCCACATCCCCGCCAGCCCGTGCCAGACGTTGCGGGCGGTGTGGTCGAGGCGGTGATCGTGGTACCACTGGAACGCCGCGCGTTCCGGACGGCCGTCCTCGCGCAGGTCGTAGACGTAGGTTTTCCGCGCACCGGGCTCGATCAGGACGTCGTTGCCCGACTCGAGCGGGGAGAGCCCCCGCGGAATGTCGCAGTAGAAGGATCTGGGGTGGGACGCGGTCAGCCCACCCGGCTGACCGTCGAACTGAGTGCGGTTGTGACCGCCGTGCAGGTGGACGCTCAGCTCGCCGACGGAGGCGGGGAGCTGGTGGTGGAAGGTGACCTCGGTCCTGTGCCCTGCGGGCCGCCTGATCGTCGGACCGGGGAACGTGCCGCCGTAGGTCCGCATCCGCGTCGGGCGACCGGGCAGGATCTGGACCTCGGCCTCGCGAATCGGGATCCGCAGCTTCTCGCCGCGCAGCTCTTCGGGAATCGGCAGGGGGCCCCGGAACGGGGCCGGGGCCGCAACGCGCCGCGACCGGGCGGCGATCGGGGCGGCCTTGCTCGCCCGCAGGTCGAAGGGCAGCAGCGCGGCCAGGGCGCCGCCGCCCAGGGCGCCGAGAAAAGCTCGGCGCCCCAGGCGTGGCTGAGACTCGGCGGAGCGCTCCGTCGCTATCCGCCGGGGAGGACGTTGATCGTGCCGTGCATCCAGGGATGGATCGCACACATGAAGTAGATCCGGCCAGGTTCGGCCGTGACCTGCTGGGCGATCGAGGCACCGGGTTTCTCGCCGGTGAACCAGGAATCGCCTTCTTCGGTCAGGCTGCCCATCGTGTCCCAGCCTTCGCCGCCGGCCTTGGCCGGGTTCTCTTTCACCGGGCCGTTGCCTTTGACACCGTGCCAGGAGGCGATCGCTTTGCAGATGTGATGAGGGGTGAAGCAGAGTTGGCGCTGCTTGGCGGTCTTCGGGATCGACCCTTTGGTCACCAAGGAGAAGGTGTGCGGGCCGACCTTGTGCGGGTTGGTCGTGTTGACGATCCGCAGTTCTTCGCCGAGGACAACCGTTTTCGGCGCTTCGAAGAAGAGTTTCCGGCCGCTCTCTCTTATGTAGACGGTCGGGACGGAGCTTTCCTGCGCGGATGGCGCGCTTTCCGGATACGGGGCGGCAATCGCCACCGACGCGGAGACGCAGAGGACGGCGATTACGGTTGCCGCCACACCGAGACGGAGCTGCTTCAAGTTGATTCCTTTCTGCGCCGCGCGAGGCGGCGCCCTGCAGGGTTACGAATGAGTAACGGCCAGGAACGGTAAAGGCTGGCGCGGCATCGATCAAGCGTCCAGTGCGGTCTGTGCCTGGACCGGGCCTACGCGCGCAGCCGGTAGCCCTTGGAGAAGAGCCGCAGGTTGACGGCGAAGAGGGCACCGGTCGCCGCGGTCAGCGCCAGTAGCGAGAGCGCGATGCTGACTTCGGTGTAACCGACAAAGCCGTAGCGGACCAGGTTGATCATGTAGAAGATCGGGTTGAAGTGGGTCAGCGTCTGGAATGGCTGCGGCAGCAGCGTCGCCGAGTAGAAGACTCCGCCGAGGAAGATCAGCGGCTGCAGGACGAAGGTCTGGGCGAAGGCGACGTCGTCGAACTGTTCTGCGCGGACGCCGATCAGCACGCCCAGCTGCGAGAAGAAGAAGCCGACAAGGAACAGCGCCGGGATCAGGACGAGGATGTTTTCGACCGGCAGGTCGACCAGCAGCGAGGCGGCGACGAAGGTCAGCAGGGCGACGATCAGCCCGCGCATGAAGCCGCCGAGCGAGAAAGCGAGCAGCAGCTCCATGGGCGAGGCGGGCGAGGAGAGCTGGTCCTGGATCGCCCCCTGGAATTTCTGCTGCAGGATCGAGGACGAGTTGTTGGCGAAGGCGTTGATCGAGAACGACATCATGATCAGGCCGGGGATGACGAAGACGACGTAGTCGATCCCGTGCAGTTCGCCGACCCGCGAGCCGAGCGCCGCGCCGAAGACCGAGATGTAGAGGAACGTTTCCAGCAGCGGCGCGCCGAGCGTCTGTTTCTTGATCTTCATGAAGCGGTTGACCTCGCGTCGCCAGAGCGTCGCGAAGCGGATTTGGGCCGCGCTCACAGCACCGGCTCCTCGATGTGCGAGCGCGAGAGCTCCTTGCGACCGACCAGCGCCAGGTAGGCGTCCTCGAGGTTGTCGACGCCGAAGCGGGCCGACAGAGCGGCGCTGGTGCCCTCGCCGACGATCTCGCCGTGGTTGATGAAGGCGATCCGGTCGCAGAGCTGCTCGGCCTCCTCGATGTAATGCGTGGTGAGCAGGATCGTCGTCCCCTCCTGGTTGATCCGCTGCACGTAGTGCCACAGCTCCAAACGCAGCTCGACGTCGACGCCGGCGGTCGGCTCGTCGAGGATCAGCAGGCGCGGCCGGTGCATCATCGCCCGCGCCAGGATGCAGCGGCGTTTCATCCCCCCCGAAAGCGTGCGGGTACGTTCGTCGCGCTTATCGGTCAGCGAGAAGGTCTCGAGCAGCTCCTTGGTCCGCTCGCGCCGCTCGCGCTTGGGCATGCCGAAGTAGCCGGCGTGGTAGTCAAGCGTCTCCTCGACCGTGAGGAACCAGTCGAGGTTGACCTCCTGCGGCGCCAAACCGACCGCCTGCCGGGCGTCGCCGTAGTCGGCGATCGCATCGTGGCCGAAAACCTGGATCGACCCCCCGGTCGGTTGCGCAAGCCCGGTCGTGCAATGGATCAGCGTCGACTTGCCGGCGCCGTTGGGACCGAGCAGGCCGAACAGCTCCCCCGGCTTGATCTCCAGCGAGACCCCGCGCAGCGCCTCGACCCCGGTCGGGTAGCGCTTCTGCAGGTCGACGATGTCGAGTGCCTTCATGCGACAAATCTATGCAACCGCCTCCGCCGACTCCGAGAGCCTCCCGACGTGCCTCAGCGGCGAAGGGTGCGGAGGACCGATTGGGCGGCGTTGTAGCCGCTCATCCCGGATGCCCCGGCGCCAGGCGGGGTCGCGGCGGAGCAGATGAGGACGCCGGGGATGCCGGTCGCATACGGATCGAGCGCTACACGGGGCCTGAACACCGACTGCAGCGGCGTGTTCGCCCCGGTGATGATGTCGCCGCCGACGTAGTTCGGGTTGTAGGACTCGAAGTCCGCCGGCGAGCGGATGTGGCGGGCGAGGATGCGATCGCGCAGGCCCGGTGCGAAGCGTTCGACCTGGTCGAGCAGCGCCTCGGTCGCGTCGCCTGGGTAGCCACTGGGGACGTGGGCGTAGGCCCAGACCGGGTGGACGTCGCCGCGCGAGCGCGAGGGGTCGGCGAGGTACTGCTGGCAGAGCAGGACGAAGGGCCGCTCGGGCATCCGACCGCGGTTGACCTCGCGTTCGCTCGCGGCCGTCTCCTCGAAGGAGCCGGTGACGTGGACGGTCCCGGCCCGGGCCGAGGCCGGATCGGTCCATGGGACCCCGCCCTCGACCGCGAGGTCGACCTTGAAGGCGCCCGGGCCGTGCTTGTAGCGGCGGTAGGCGCGCGCCACCCGCGGCGGCAGGCGATCCCCGGCGATCTCGGCGACGGCCGCGGGCGCGAGGTCGAAGAGCACTGCGTCGGCTGCGGGGAGCTCGTCCAGCGTGCGAACCGGCCGCCCGGTCTCGATCCGGCCGCCGTGCTCACGCACGACGGCTGCGAGCGCGTCGGAGATCGCCTGCGAGCCGCCGCGGGCAACCGGCCAGCCGTTGAAGTGGCAGGCGCAGGTCAGCGCCATGCCGGCAGCCGAGCTGAAAGGCCGTGAGAAGGGGCTGAAGGAGTGGGCGGCGGTGCCCCCGAACAGGGCGCGCGCCTGTGGCGTCGGCAGGGTGCGCGCGAGCACGGAAACGGGCGCTGCGGCCGCCGGGCCGAAGCGGGCGAGGGCGAGCGGGTGGCGTGGCGCGTGCGCGAGCGGCCGCATGATGTCTTCGGCGAGCGCGTCGAAGTGCCGGGAGGATGAGCCGAAAAGACGTTTCCAGGCGGGCCCGGCGGAGCCGAGCCCGGCGACGGTCTTCTCGATCGAGCGATGCATCACAGCGGCACTGCCGTCGTCGAAGGGGTGGCTGACCTCGATCTCGGGCCAGGCCCACTCGAGGCCGTGACGCTCCAGGCCGAGCGGAGCCAGCGCCCGCGAGCCTGGCGCGAAGGGATGCGACGCCGAACAGTCGTCGTGCAGCAGCCCCGGCAGGGTCAACTCGCTGCTGCGGGCGCCGCCGCCGATCGTCGTCGCCGCCTCGATCACCGTCACCGCCACTCCCTGCGCGGCAAGCGTCGCCGCGGCGGCCAGCCCGTTGGGCCCTGCACCGACCACAATCGCCTCACTCACCGTCGGCGCTCCGGCTTCCGGTGCGCTTTATGTGTCTGTGAGACGCAAAAGGCGCACCGGAAGCTCATGTCTGAGCCACCTCGACCGGGAACGGACGCTCGTCCAGCCAGGGCTGACGCTCGACCATGTCGGCGACGTCGACGAGGCCTTCCTCGACCAGACCGGTCGCGGCGTCGAAGATCCTGTAGCGCTGGCGCCCCACGTTGGCGGGCTGGGACTCGAGCACGACCACCCGCACCTCGCCCGGCTCGAAATGGCAGCGCTCCTGGACCGCCGCCAGCAACCGCTGGTCGTGGAAGTGCCCGTCGCCGAAGTTGTAGCCGAGGACCACCCCGGCGACCAGCTCGCCCTCGCGCACCGAGTAGTCCTCGACGTCGTCGACCGCGCGCTGCACGAGGCCGTTGAGCGCGCGCCCGTGCGAGTGCATCGAGCGAAAGGCGAGGCCTTTGTAGACCAGCACGTCGATCAGCTCCGCGTCGTAGAACTTGGCCAGCTGCTCGGTCACGATCGGCGCCGGCTTGACCAGGTCGCGATCGAGCTTCGCCTCCGCCCCGCCCTGCTTGCGAAAGAGCCACTGGCTGGTCGCCCAGTTGCCGGCGTAATAGCGCATCGAGGGAAGGAAGGAGACGAGGTCGGGCCGGAAGTTGCCGAGCAGGGGAAGGCCGACGCAGGTGAAGGCGAGGATCGCCAGGAGCAGCGGATCGTCGAGGGTCGAGAACGAGGTCGCGCCGTAGTGGCCGAAGAGGAAGAGCAGGCCGAAGACCATGAAGATGTTCCACTCCAGCGGCACCGCCAAGGGAAAGGTGGAGAGGATGTGGAGGTGGAAGATCACCATCCCGGCGACGGCGACCGTGCCGACGATTCCCCCCTGGGAGACGAGCAGGATCGCCGGCAGGGCGAACTCCATCGCCGTGCCGAGGTGGGCAGCGAGCGCCCCCATCGACGAGGGTCGTAGATCTTCCGGGTGGTCGCGGTAGAGGCGCTTCTTCGCCGCCCGCCAGCGGTTCCAGGGCGTGTTGCTGATCATCACCGTGACGACGAAGGGGAAGTGACGGTTGAGCTTCGATGAGGCCGCCCCCCACCAGATGCAGACGAAGATGAGCTGCGCGGCGACGATCATGTCGGTCAGCGGGAAGAGGAAGACGATCGCCAGGTTGCCGTAGATCTCGGCGCGGGCGGCGAGGAAGGGGACCTTGTCGCGCAAGCCGAGCAGGCCCAGCAGGGCGAGGAGCACGCCGACCGCGACCGGGTCGAGGCGGCCGGCGGAGAGGTAGTGGACGAACGAGACGTCACCACTGGAGAGGACGAATCCGGTCGCGTCGATCCCGTCGGAGAGCAGCAGGTTGAGCGCGGCGGCGATCAATCCCGCGTAGAGGGCGACGTCGAGGAGCGTGCGCCGCGTGCCGCGCGTCAGCGGCACGCGCTCGGGCCAGGGAGGAAGCCGCGTGGTGCCGGGCCGCAGCCAGTAGAGGACGCCGCCGATCATCGGCGAGAAGCGCAGGGTCAGCGGCAGCGAGCCGGCGCCGAGGCCGAGCACCTCCCACAGCATCGTCCAGATCACCGCCTTCTGGAAGACGATCGGTTCGGTCCACCAATCGCCGAGATCGCCGAGCCCGCCCAGTCCTGCCGTCGTCGCCGAGATCAGCAGCAGCCCGCCGCCCGCGTAGACGACCAGCTTGAGGATGTAGAGCAGGTAGACGAAGGTGGGCGTGCCGAAGCCGTTCAGCGCCCAGTCCTGGGCCAGGACCTTGATCCGCTCGAGGTGGGGGCGGCGTTTCCACTCCTGGTACTCGAATGGTGGAGGAGTGGGGTTGATGAAGCCCATGGCTGAGGAGCCTATCCCGGTAGGGCTTTCACTTAACTTCTTTCGGTGGATCGTCTGTGGGCTGGCGCCCGGAGCCCACACCGAAAAAGTACAAGACGTTTCAGCCCTACCGGGATAGGCTCTTTCGGTGAGCATCGGTGGACGCCCATTACTCGTCGTCGACACGCCTTCGATGCTGTTTCGGGCTTTTTACGCGTTGCCCGATTCGATCAAGGGAACGGATGGAAGGCCGGTCAATGCGTTGCTCGGCACGGCCAACCTCGTGTTGCGGGAGATTGAAGTTCATCGGCCACGGGCGGTGGTTCTCTGCTTTGGGCCTGATGCGGCGTCGTACCGGACTGAGCTTTATCCCGCTTACCACGCTGAGCGTGAGGCGGCTATGCCTGACGACCTCTCGCCGCAGTTCGCCGCCGCTCGTGGGTTCTTCGAGGCTTTCGGTTGGACGGTGGCCACCAGCGACTCGCTCGAGGCCGATGATTTGCTTGGCACCTATGCGAAGCGCGAGGCCGAGGCCGGTGGGCGGGCGCTGCTGCTGACCGGCGATCGCGACATGTACCAGTGCGCCGGCGAGCGGGTCACCGTGCTCTACGTCAAAACCGGCGGTGGCAAAGGCGCCGAAGAGGTCGGCCCGGCCGAGGTGCGCGAGCGCTACGGCATCGACCCCGGGCTTGTCCCCGACTTCATCGCCCTGCGCGGCGACCCCTCCGACGGCCTCCCCGGGGCAAAGGGGGTAGGGCCGAAGACCGCGGCCGAACTGCTGCGGACGCACGGCTCGCTGGAGGCGATCCTCGACAACGCGATCCGGGTGCGGCGGCCGAAGCTGCGCGCCGCCCTGCTCGACGGCCGCGACGATCTGCTCGCCTTCAAGGACATCGCGACCCTGCGCGACGCGGGGGTCGAGCCGCCCGCGGACCGCGAAACCGACTGGGTCGGCGCCGCGGCCGCCGCCCGCGAGCACGGCATGAATCGCCTCGCCGAGCGCCTCAACGGCCTCGCGGCCTGAGGCATCCGACTTTCACACCCCACGAGGGGATCAAAGGTCGGCGCGCGCCCTACCGGTAGTCGGGATTGGGGAAGTCGAAGCGGCAGCCGGCGTCCCACTCGGTGCGCTGGTTGCCGTGCGCGGGGATTCCGCCGGCGTCCTTCAGCATCCGCGCCAGGTGCAACATGTTCCAGGCGGCGAAGGTGGTGTTGCGATTGGTGAAGTCGTTCTCCGGCCCGCCCGAGCCCTCGTCCAGATAGGACGGCCCGGGTCCCGCCTCGCCGATCCAGCCGGCGTCGGCCTGCGGCGGGATCGTGTAGCCGAGGTGCTGCAGGGAGTAGAGGACGTTCATCGCGCAGTGCTTGACGCCGTCCTCGTTGCCGGTCACCAGACAACCGCCGACGCGGCCGTAGTAGGCGTACTGGCCGTCCTCGTTGAGCAGGTGCGAGTTGCCGTAGAGCCGCTCGACGATCTGGGTCGCCACCGAGGACTTCTCGCCCAGCCAGATCGACATGCCGAGGACGAGGATGTCGGCTGCCATCACCTTCTCGAAGATCGCCGGCCACTCATCGACGTCCCAGCCGTGCTCGGTCATGTCGGGCCAGACCCCGGTGGCTAGCTCGTGATCGACGGCGCGTATGCCCTCGACCTCGACGCCGTTGCGCCGCATGGTCTCCATCGAGATGTCCATCAACCCCTGCGTGTTCGACACCTCGGGGCTGCGCTTCAGCGTGCAGTTGATGAAGAGGGCCTTGAGGTCCGAGTAGTCGGTCTCACTGCTCTCACAGAGCTCAGCCTGCTTGTCGTTCAGCACGCCGCCACTGTATCCCGCCGCGCCCGCTCAGGCGGCTACCGGATCGGCCGGGCGTGCCTCAGAGGCGCGGCTGGAGAACTGCATGGCCCCGTCGTCGATCGGGCCGCGGCGGATCGTGCGGATGTCGAGGACGTAGTTCTGGCGCAGCTTCCAGGGCTCCTTCGAGCCCTGTTTGGGGAACTGGTCGAGCGAGCGCTGGACGTAGCCCGAGGTGAAGTCGAGCAGCGGCTGCTCGCTGACCGTAGGGTCGACCTCGGCCACGCAGCTCTTGTAGCCGTGCGCATCCATGTGGTTGAGCAGGCGGCAGACGTACTCGGAGGTGAGGTCCGCCTTCAGGGTCCAGGAAGCATTGGTGTAGCCGACGGTGAAGGCCATGTTCGGCACCCCGCTCAGCATCATGCCCTTGTAGGTCATCTTGCTCGGCACGTCGACCTCCTCGCCGTCGACCGCCAAGGACACGCCGCCGAGGAAGAGCAGGTTGAGCCCGGTCGCGGTGACGATCACGTCCGCCTCCAGCTCCTCGCCGGACTCGAGCTCGAGGCCGCGCTCGGTGAAGGTCGCGATCCGGTCGGTGACGACCGAGGCCGCACCGCTCGAGATCGCCCGGAACAGGTCCCCATCGGGGACCATGCACATGCGCTGGTCCCACGGGTCGTAGCGCGGCTTGAAGTGCTTGTCGACGTCATAGCCGGGCGGCAACGCGGCTACGACGCCCTTGCGAATCCAGCGCTTGATCAGCTCTGGCCGGCGACGGCTGAGCTGGTAGAAGCCGGCCTGGAGCAGCACATTCTTCCAGCGCACGGCCGCGTAAGCGAGGCGCTCCGGCAGGCGGCGGCGCAGTCTCGTGGCGATCGCGTCATCGGCCGGCAGCGAGGCGATGTAGGTGGGCGAGCGCTGCAGCATCGTCACGTGCTCGGCCTCCTCCGCCATCGCCGGCACCAGCGTCACCGCGGTGGCGCCACTGCCGATCACGACCACCCTCTTGCCGCTGTAGTCGAGGTCGGCGGGCCAGTGCTGCGGGTGGACCACCGGGCCGGCGAACCGGTCGACCCCATCGAACTCCGGCGTGTACCCCTGGTCGTAGCGGTAGTAGCCGCTGCAGGCCCAGAGGAAGCCGCAGGTCAGCCGCACGGTCTCGCCCGTGTCGGTGCGTTCGGCCTCGACCGCCCAGCGACTCTCGGCGCCCGACCAGGCGGCGCTGAGGACACGGTGGTGGAAGCGGATCCGCCGATCGATCCCGCTCTCCCGCGCCGTCTGCCGCACGTACTCGAGGATCGAGTCGCCGTCGGCGATCGACTTCGACGCCGTCCACGGCTTGAAGCGGTAGCCGAGCGTGTGCATGTCCGAGTCGGAGCGGATGCCCGGATAGCGGAAGAGGTCCCAGGTACCGCCGAGGTCGCCACGGGCCTCGAGGATCGCGTAGGTCTTGCCGGGCGAGCGGTCCTGCAGGTGCCAAGCGGCGCCGACGCCAGAGAGCCCAGCGCCGACGATCAGCACGTCTAGATGTTCGGTCGACCCCTCGCTCACAGGCGGCGATTCTCGCAGACTGGCTGGTCAGCCAGTGTGACGAGCCGCATAGCGGCGGGCCTGCGGCGCGGCTACCCGACGCGGTAGCGCAGGTGCGTGACACCCGGCGCCTCGACGACGAGGGTCTGCTCCAGCTCGTGACCTCCGCCGGCACCCCCCTCGAAGAGCCGGGCCCCGTCGCCGAGCAGGACCGGCACGACGTTGAGCTGCATCTGGTCGATCTTGCCCGCGGACAGGTACTGCCGGGCGACTTCGGCGCCACCGGCGATGTGCACATCCCCCTCGCCGGCCGCCTCCTTCGCCTGCTCCAACGCCGCCTCGATCCCGTCGGTGACGAAGGTGAACGTGGTTGCGCCGAGCGTCAGCGGCTCGCGCTCGTGATGGGTGAGGACGAAGACCGGCTTCGCGAACGGGGGCTCATCCCCCCACCAACCCTGCCACGGGTTCTCTCCCCACGGCCCCGGGCCACCGCCGAACATGTTGCGCCCCATGAGGACGGCGCCGACGCCGGCGGTCGATTCCTCGACAAGCGGCGTGCTCGCGTTCACCTCTCCCCCCTCGCGGCCGTGCGGCTCGCGCCAAGCAGCGAGAGGGAAGATCCACTCGTGCAACTGCTCCCCGCCTTCGCCCAGCGGGTTCTCCTCGCTCTGGTTCGGCCCGGCGACGTAGCCGTCGAGCGAGATCGAGATCTCGAACCTCAGCTTCGACATCGCGCTCACTCCTCGTAAGGCGCGTAGCGGTTGTGCAGCATCAGGTCGTTGCCGTCGGGGTCGGTGAAGAGGGCCATGTGGCAGACGCCGGTGTCCATGGTCTCTCCGGCGAACTCGACCCCCTTCGCTTCGAGCTCCGCCCGCGCCGCCGCGACGTCCTCCACGTGCAGCGCCGGATGCGCGTTCTTCTGCGGCGCGAACTCCATTCCGAGCTGGGCGGGCTCCCAGATCCCGAAGCAGGTGTCGCCCGCCCAGAACTCGAACTTGCCGCGCTCGTCCGGCCGCAATCCCAGCGTCTCGACATAGAAGCGGCGCGAGCGCTCGCTGTCGGTCGACGGGATCCCGATGAAGTCGGTCTTGCTGATCATGGTTCCTCCAGCCTGAGAACGTGGGCGTGCTTAGGATCGACGCTACCCGCGAGCACGTCGAGGTAAGCGTCGCGTACGGCATCGAAGCCATGGCCAGGGATCGTCTCCAGCCAACCGCCGGTCCACTCGCAGAAGGGATGCCATGCATCGGCCACCCTCGTCTCGAGGCCGGCGCGACCCCAGTCCTCGGAGCGCATGGTCACGCGATCGGGGGCGAAGAAGAAGGTCTGCCTGGGGCCAGGCAGATCACCGGCGCCGGTGGCGAGCCCCTCCCAGTGGGAGGCACCCACGGTCATGCTGTGGACGAGCCGGTCGCCGTAGTGCGAGTGGACGGCGCGGCGCACCTCGCCGTCGCCGGCCACGTCGACGAAGGTGGCCGGGCCGGGCTCGAGCGACTCGATCGCGTCGTAGCTCACCGTGCGGTCGTAGATCCTCAGGCCGGCGACGAAGTCGGCGTTGCGGGGCGAGGTCAAACCGACCAGCTCGACTCCCTCACGCCGCGCAAGCAGGAACGCGGCGGCGATCGCGGTCTTGCTCGAAGCGCTGGAGATCAGGACCGGGCCACTCGTCGCAAGACCCTCGTCGACAAGCTGATCGTCGATCAGGAACGAGGTGAAGAA
>Ga0157370_10002244_pt1 | contig 23479 bp, 21 predicted proteins | sample C35metaG_FD_113463 | JGI IMG/M metagenome (GOLD analysis project Ga0157370, IMG submission 113463) | Corn rhizosphere microbial communities from Kellogg Biological Station, Michigan, USA - C3-5 metaG | ecosystem: Host-associated > Plants > Roots > Rhizosphere > Soil | place: USA: Michigan...
GCCCGATCACTGGACGTGGCACATGTACGATACCGTCAAGGGTTCCGACTGGCTCGGCGACCAGGACGCGATCGAATATATGGTGCGCGAAGCCCCCGCCGCGGTGATCGAGCTCGAACATGCCGGCGTGCCGTTCAGCCGCAACGATAACGGCACGATCTATCAGCGCCCGTTCGGCGGCCACATGCAGAATATGGGCGCGGGCCCGCCCGTGCAGCGCACCTGCGCCGCCGCCGACCGTACCGGCCACGCCATGCTTCACGCGCTCTATCAGCAGAGCCTGAAATATGACGCCGACTTCTATGTCGAATATTTCGCGCTCGACCTCATCATGGAGGATGGGGCGTGCAAGGGTGTGATCGCGATGTGCATGGAGGATGGCACGATCCATCGCTTCCGCAGCCACGCGACGGTGCTCGCGACCGGCGGCTATGGCCGCTGTTATTTCTCGGCGACCTCGGCGCATACCTGCACCGGCGACGGCGGCGGCATGGTGCTGCGCGCGGGGCTTCCGCTGCAGGATATGGAATTCGTCCAGTTCCACCCGACCGGCATTTACGGCGCGGGCGTGCTGATCACCGAAGGCGCGCGCGGCGAGGGCGGCTACCTCACCAATAGCGAGGGCGAGCGCTTCATGGAGCGTTACGCGCCGTCGGCGAAGGATCTCGCCAGCCGTGACGTCGTGTCACGCTCGATGGCGATGGAGATCCGCGAAGGGCGCGGCGTGGGCGAGAACAAGGACCATATCTTCCTCCATCTCGACCATATCGATCCCAAGGTGCTGCACGAGCGGCTGCCCGGCATCACCGAGACCGGAAAGATCTTCGCCAATGTCGATCTGACCCGCCAGCCGCTGCCGGTGGTGCCGACCGTGCATTATAATATGGGCGGCATCCCGACCAATTATATGGGCGAGGTCGTCACGCTGAAGGACGGCAACCCCGATAATGTCGTCCCCGGCCTGTTCGCCGTGGGCGAAGCGGCTTGCGTCTCGGTCCACGGCGCCAACCGCCTGGGCTCGAACAGCCTGATCGACCTGGTCGTGTTCGGCCGCGCGATCGGTCATCGCATTCCCGAGCTGGTCCAGGCCAATTCGAAGCATGGCACCGTGGTCGCCGAAGCCGACGAGAAGGCCGTCGCGCGCCTCGATCATTTCCGCAATGCTGCGGGCGGCTCGCCGACCGCCGAGATCCGGCTCGACATGCAGCGCACGATGCAGGCCGATTGCGCGGTGTTCCGCGATACCAAGTCGCTGCGCGACGGCGTCGAGAAGATCGACAAGGTCAATGCCCGCCTCCAGGATGTCGGCATTACCGACCGCTCGCTGATCTGGAACACCGACCTGATCGAAACGCTCGAGCTCGACAATATGCTGCCGCAGGCGGTGGTGACGATGCACTCCGCCGCCAACCGCAAGGAAAGCCGCGGCGCGCACATGCACGAGGATTTCGCCGAGCGGAACGACGCGGAGTGGATGAAGCACACGCTCGTCTGGTTCGAGGGCGGCGCGGTCACGATCGATTACCGCCCGGTGCACGATTACACGCTCACCGACGACGTCGAGTATATCAAGCCGAAGGCGCGGGTGTACTGAGCCGGGAGCGGTGGCGGGCGCCTAGCGCCGGGGCCACCATCCTCTGAGCCAGCCGATCAGCGTCTCGATCTCCTCGGGCGTCAGGCTCCTTGCCGTGTCCAACGCGGGCACGTCGGGCCAGCCTGCATCGCTCACGTCGATCCCGGCATAGCCGCGTCCGCCCTCGTAGCGCGGGATGACGTGGAAATGGACGTGCGGATCCACCATCATCAGCATCAGATAATTGATCCTGGCGGGCGCAATTGCCTGCTTGAGCACCTTCTCGATGGCCGCGATGACCTTGCTTAGTTCGGTGAACGCCTTCGGCTTCAATTCGGAGAAAGCGGTCACCTCCGATTTGGCCGCCAGGACGAGCGAGCCCAGCGTCGGCTGAGCCGGGCGCAGCAGCACCACCCAATGCTGATATTCGGCAATCAGCGTGGCGGGATAGCCGAACTTTTGGATCGTCTCGTTCATGCGGTTGGTCCAGTCGAGCCGAAGATTACAGGGTCGAGGTGACGACGTGCGAAGCGCTATCGGGGCTTCCTGACGGCTGCAACCTCAGCTTGGTCTCGAACCATGGTTAGGCCGCACCTGACACCTCGCGGCAGAATTGCTGCCGCAAGGGTCTTTCGCACTTGCACACTTGGTTCTATCAGCCCCGGCCAAGAGGTAGGTATCGATGGCTGAATTCGCGCTTCCCAAGAACTCGAAGATCTCCGGCAAGGCCCGCAAGCACCGTGCGCCGGCCGACGCGAAGACGGTCCGCAGTTTCAAGGTCTATCGCTACGATCCCGAAACCGGCGAGAATCCGCGCTACGACACCTATGAGCTCGATCTCGAGCAGACGGGGCCGATGGTCCTCGACGCCTTGCTCAAGATCAAGAACGAGGTCGATTCGACCCTGACCTTCCGTCGCTCGTGCCGTGAGGGCATTTGCGGCTCCTGCTCGATGAATATCGACGGCAAGAACGGCCTCGCCTGCACCACCGCGATCGAGGACATTAAGGGCGAGGTCCGGATCACGCCGCTGCCGCACATGGACGTGATCAAGGATCTGGTCCCCGATTTCACGCACTTCTACGCGCAATATGCCTCGATCAAGCCGTGGCTGCAGACGGTCACGCCCGAGCCCGCCGCCAAGGAACGGCTCCAGTCGCCCGAAGAGCGTGCCAAGCTCGATGGCCTCTACGAATGCATCCTGTGCGCCTGCTGCTCGACATCGTGCCCGAGCTATTGGTGGAACAGCGACAAATTCCTGGGTCCGGCAATCCTGCTCCAGGCCTATCGCTGGCTGGCCGACAGCCGCGACGAGATGACCGGCGAGCGGCTCGACGAGCTGGAGGATCCCTTCCGCCTCTATCGCTGCCATACGATCATGAATTGCGCGAACGTCTGCCCCAAGGGCCTTAGCCCGGCCCGGGCCATCGCCGAGATCAAGAAGATGGAAGTGGAGAGGCAGCTCTGATGACCGTTCCCCGGCGAAAGCCGGGGTCCAGGCCCGGCAGCTGCGCTGGACCCCGGCTTTCGCCGGGGAACGGAATTTTGCCATGACCACCGTCCTTGCGCGCTACGAGCGCCTCGTCGCCGCGGGGGAATTGAAGCCCGACTCGGATCAGCGCCGCGTCGCCGAACGGCTCGACCGTCTGGCGCGCGAGCTGGAGGAGCAGCCCTCCAAGGGCACCGTCCTGTGGCGCATGCTCGGCCGCAAGCCAGATCCGGTGAAGGGCGTCTATCTCTGGGGCGGAGTCGGCCGCGGCAAGTCCATGCTGATGGACCTGCTCTACGAATGCGCCCACGTCCGCCCCAAGCGCCGCGTCCACTTCCACGAATTCATGCTCGAGGTGCACGATCGCATCCGCGAGGAGCGCAAGAAGGAAGAGGGCGACCCGATCCTCCCCGTCGCCGCCGCGATCGCGTCCGAGGCGCGTTTGCTCGCCTTCGACGAGATGGTGATCAACAATACCGCCGATGCCGCAATCATGAGCCGGCTGTTCACCGCGATCCTCGATCACGGCACCACCATCGTCACCACCTCCAACCGGCCGCCCAGGGATCTCTACAAGGAAGGTATCAACCGCGACCTGTTCCTGCCCTTCATCGCGCTGATCGAGCAGAAACTGGACGTGATGACGCTCAACGGGCCGAGCGATTATCGGCTCGACCGACTCGCGGGCATGCCGACCTGGTATTCGCCGCTCGGCAATACCGCGACCGAGGCCTTGTCGGCGGCCTTCTTTCGCCTGACCGATTATCCGGTCGAGGATCGGATCCATGTGCCCTCCTGCGAGCTCAAGATACCGGGCGGAAGGACGCTGCACGTTCCAAAGGCGCTGAAGGGCGTGGCGGTCTTTTCGTTCAAGCGGCTGTGCGGCGAGCCGCGCGGCGCGTCCGATTATCTCGCCATCGCACGCGCCTTTCACACCGTGATCGTCGTCGGCATCCCGGTGATGGGGCCCGAGAAACGCGATCAGGCCGCGCGCTTCAAGGTGCTGATCGACGCGCTCTACGAGCATAAGGTGAAATTGCTCGCCGCCGCCGCGGCCGAGCCGCAGAATCTCTATCCTACCGGCGATGGCGCGTTTGAATTCGAGCGCACGGTTTCACGCCTGATCGAGATGCAATCGGCCGATTATCTGGCCGAAGGCCATGGTCTCGTTGCCGATTGAGCCCGATCTGTAACAAAAAATTATACCGCAGTGCGAAAACGATCCGAATATTAGCCGTTTCGACGGTTGAACCCCTCCGGCGATGGGTCTAAGCGGCCCCCGCAGCTTCGCGGTCGCCCTCTGTGACCGCTCTCACGCGCAAGGTTTCATCTGGAAGGAGTCGTATGGCTCGGAAGAAGATCGCGCTCATCGGCGCGGGCAATATCGGCGGTACGTTGGCGCATCTCGCGGCCAAGAAGGAACTGGGCGATATCGTCCTGTTCGACGTCGTCGAGGGTGTTCCCCAGGGCAAGGCGCTGGATTTGTCCCAGTGCGGCCCGATCGAGGGCTTCGATGCCAAGATCACCGGCTCCAACGATTACAAGGATATCGCGGGCGCGGACGTGATCATCGTCACCGCCGGCGTCGCCCGCAAGCCCGGCATGAGCCGCGACGACCTGCTCGGCATCAACCTTAAGGTGATGAAGGCGGTCGGCGAGGGCATCAAGGCCAACGCCCCCGACGCGTTCGTGATCTGCATCACAAACCCGTTGGACGCGATGGTGTGGGCGCTGCGCGAATTTTCGGGCCTGCCGCACAACAAGGTGGTCGGCATGGCGGGCGTGCTCGATTCGGCCCGCTTCAGCACGTTCCTTGCGCAGGAGTTCGGCGTGTCGGTCAAGGACGTGAACACGTTCGTGCTCGGCGGCCATGGCGACACGATGGTCCCGGTCGTCCAATATTCGACCGTCAACGGCATCCCGGTTCCCGACCTCATCAAGATGGGCAAGTCGAGCCAGGCCAAGATCGACGAGATCGTGAAGCGCACCCGTGGCGGCGGCGGCGAGATCGTTGCCCTGCTCAAGACCGGTTCGGCTTTCTACGCGCCCGCCACCAGCGGCATCGCGATGGCCGAGGCCTATCTCAACGACCAGAAGCGCATCCTGCCCTGCGCGGCCTATGTCGACGGCAAATATGGCGTCGACGGCCTCTATGTCGGCGTGCCGGTGATGATCGGCGCGAACGGCGTCGAGGAGATCGTCGAGGTCGCCCTGGACGACGAAGCCAAGGCCAACCTCAAGGTCTCGGTCGACGCGGTCAAGGAATTGCTGGTCGCCTGCAAGGGCATCGACAGCTCGCTCGCCTGAGCTTGAAGTAATTTTCTGTTCCCCGGCGAAAGCCGGGGCCTAGTACCGACAATTGTTCTGGACCCCGGCTTTCGCCGGGGAACAAAAGGACCGAAAATACCGATGTCGATCCTCGTCAATGCGAATACCAAGGTCATCACCCAGGGGATGACCGGCAAGACCGGCACCTTCCACACGAAGGCGGCGCTGGATTACGGCTCCAAGATGGTCGGCGGCGTAACCCCCAGTAAGGGTGGTACGATGCACGAGGAATTGGGCCTGCCCAACTTCGACACCGTGCACGAGGCGGTCGCCAGGACCGGTGCGGAAGCCAGCGTGATCTACGTGCCGCCGCCCTTCGCCGCGGATTCGATCCTGGAGGCGATCGACGCCGAAGTGCCGCTGATCGTCTGCATCACCGAAGGCATTCCCGTCCTCGACATGGTCCGCGTCAAGCGCGCGCTGACCGGTTCGAAGAGCCGCCTGATCGGGCCGAACTGCCCCGGCGTGCTGACGCCGAACGAGTGCAAGATCGGCATCATGCCGGGCAACATCTTCTCCAAGGGCTCGGTCGGCGTGGTCTCGCGCTCGGGCACGCTCACCTATGAGGCGGTGTTCCAGACCACCAATGCCGGCCTCGGCCAGACCACCGCGGTCGGCATCGGCGGCGATCCCGTCAACGGCACCAATTTCATCGACGTGCTGGAGCTGTTCCTCGCCGACGATGCTACCCAGTCGATCATCATGATCGGCGAGATCGGCGGATCGGCCGAAGAGGAAGCCGCGCAATTCCTGAAGGATGAAGCCAAGCGTGGCCGCAAGAAGCCGATGGTCGGCTTCATCGCGGGCCGCACCGCGCCTCCCGGCCGCCGCATGGGCCATGCCGGCGCGATCGTGTCGGGCGGGCAGGGCGGTGCCGAGAGCAAGATCGCGGCGATGGAAGAGGCCGGCATCCGTGTCGCAGCCTCCCCGTCGGAGCTGGGCACGACCCTTTCCGCCTTGCTCAAGGGTTGATTAACAAGCTGGTAGCGCTCACCTGATAGGGCGCGCGCCGCGACAGACCGTTTCCTTACGGCGGCGAACCGAATGAAGGACGTGCGATGGGTTTCGAAGGACAAGGCTTCGACGAGCTGGAGGGGGTAAGCCCCTCCTTCGCGGAGGCGCTGTACCGGCGATACCGCGCCGATCCGCAGTCGGTGGAGCAGGGCTGGCGCGATTATTTCCAGTCGCTGGAAGCGACCGTCTCGGGCCCAAGCTGGGCGCGTGCCAACTGGCCGCTGAGCGATACCGATGCGCTGACCGCCGGTCTCGACCCGACCCAGATGGAGCCTGCGCCCAAGCCGGCCAAGGGTGGCAAGCCCGCCCCGGCCGCTGCGCCCGCGCCCGCCGCGTCCGCCGCCGACATCACCGCCGCCGCGCTCGACTCGATCCGCGCATCCACGCTCATCCGCACCTATCGCGTGCGCGGTCATCTGCTTTCCGATCTCGATCCGCTCGGCCTGTCCAAGCAAGGGCTGCCCGAGGATCTGAGCCCCGAATATCACGGCTTCACCGAGGCCGACATGGATCGCCCGATCTTCCTCGGCGGCTCGCTCGGTTTCGAGCGCGCGACCGTGCGCGAGATCATCGCCGTCCTCCGCCGCAATTACTGCGGTAAGATCGGCCTCGAATATATGCACATCCAGGACGTGGAGGAGCGCATGTTCCTCCAGGAGCGGATGGAGGGCAAGGACAAGGAAATCAGCTTCACGCCCGAGGGCAAGAAGGCGATCCTGGCCAAGGTGGTCGAAGGCGAGCAGTGGGAAAAATTCCTCGCCAAGAAATATGTCGGTACCAAGCGCTTCGGCCTCGATGGCGGCGAGAGCATGATCCCCGCGCTGGAAGCCGTGCTCAAATATGGTGGCCATGCGGGCGTCGAGGAAGTCGTGATCGGCATGGCCCATCGCGGCCGCCTCAACGTGCTGACCAACGTCATGAAGAAGCCCTACCGGGTGCTCTTCCACGAATTTGCCGGCGGTTCGGCCAATCCCGAGGATGTCGGTGGTTCGGGCGACGTGAAGTACCACCTCGGCACCTCGACCGACCGCGAGTTCGACGGCAACAAGATCCACCTGAGCCTGGCGCCCAACCCGTCACACCTCGAATGCGTGGATCCGGTCGTCCTCGGCAAGTCGCGCGCCAAGCAGACCAGCATCCAGGACAATGAGCGCGCCAGGGTCATGCCGATCCTGATCCACGGCGACGCGGCCTTTGCGGGCCAGGGCATCGTCATGGAATGCTTCGGATTTTCAGGGCTGCGCGGCTACAATACCGGCGGCACGATCCATTTCGTGATCAACAACCAGGTCGGCTTCACGACCAGCCCGCAATTCGCGCGCTCGTCGCCTTATTGCTCGGACATCGCCAAGATGGTCCAGGCGCCGATCCTGCACGTCAACGGCGACGATCCCGAGGCCGTGACCTTTGCCTGCAAGATCGCGACCGAATTCCGCGCGCGCTTCAAGCGCGACGTCGTGATCGACATGTGGTGCTATCGCCGCTTCGGCCATAACGAAGCCGATGAGCCGGGCTTCACCCAGCCGCTCATGTACGAGGAAATCCGCAAGCATCCGCCGGTTTCGAAGCTCTATGCCGACCGCCTCGTCGCGCAGGGCCAGATCGATGCGGGCTATCTCGACAAGGTCGAGGGCGATTTCAACGCGCACCTCGAAGAAGAGTTCGAGGCGGGCAAGAACTACAAGGCCAACAAGGCCGATTGGTTCGAGGGCGAATGGGCCGGTCTCGCCGCCCCGCGCGAGCCGATCACCGAGCGTCGCGCCGCCGCCAGCGGGGTCGAGCGGGACAAGCTCGACGCGGTCGGCAAGCTGATCACAACCGTTCCCGATGGGCTGGTCATCCACAAGACGCTTGCCCGCATCCTCGAAGCCAAGCGCGGCATGTTCGCGAGCGGCGCCGGCTTCGACTGGGCGACCGCCGAGGCTCTGGCGTTCGGCACCTTGCTGCAGGAAGGCTATCCGGTTCGCCTGTCGGGTCAGGATGTCGGCCGCGGTACCTTCAGCCAGCGCCATGCGGTGTGGACCGATCAGACCGACGGCCACAAATATATCCCGCTGACCGAGCTCGATCGCCGCTTCCAGGTGCTCGACAGCCCGCTTTCGGAGTTCGGCGTGCTCGGCTTCGAATATGGCTATGCCGGCCAGTCGCCCAACACGCTCGTATTGTGGGAAGGCCAGTTCGGCGACTTCGCCAACGGGGCGCAGGTCATCATCGATCAGTTCATCGCCGCGGGCGAATCCAAGTGGCTGCGGGCCAACGGTCTCGTGATGCTGCTGCCGCATGGCTATGAGGGCCAGGGACCGGAGCACAGCTCCGCGCGCCTGGAACGCTACCTGCAGCTTTGCGCCGAGGATAATATCCAGGTCGCGAACTGCACCACGCCCGCCAATTACTTCCACATCCTGCGCCGCCAGATGTTGCGCAAGTTCAGGAAGCCGCTCGTCATCATGACGCCCAAGTCGTTGCTGCGGCACAAGGCGGCGGTGTCGTCGATCGACGAATTCCTCGGCGACAGCCACTTCAAGCGCCTGCTGAGCGATCCCAATGCGCCGGCCGACGACAAGGTGAAGCGGCTCGTGCTCTGCTCGGGCAAGGTCTTCTACGATCTGGCCGAGGCGCGCGACGCGGCGGGCGATACCGGGACGACGATCGTTCGCGTCGAGCAGCTTTATCCATTCCCGTCGGACGCGGTTACCGCGCGGATCGCGCGGATGACGAACCTCGAAACCGTGGTCTGGGCCCAGGAAGAGCCCAAGAATAACGGCGCCTGGTTCTTCGTCGAGCATCTGATCGAAGACGCGATCAGGGATGCGGGCAAGGACATCCGTCCGGTCTATGCCGGCCGCAAGGCTTCGGCGTCGACCGCGACCGGCCTCATGAAGAACCATACCAAGCAGCAGGCGGCGCTCGTCGCCGAGGCGCTTGGCCACGACACCAACGCATAAGGGAAGACCAATGGCGACCGACGTTATCGTGCCCACGCTGGGCGAATCGATCACCGAGGCCACTTTGGGCCAGTGGCTCAAGCAGCCGGGCGACGCAGTGAAGGCCGACGAGCCGATCGCAAGCCTCGAGACCGACAAGGTCGCGGTCGAGGTCAATGCGCCCACCGCTGGCGTGCTCGCCGAACATGTCGCGGGCGAGGGCGATACGGTCTCGGTTGGCGCCGTGATCGCGCGCATCCAGGAAGGCGCTGCCGCCGCCACCGCCGCGACCCCCGCGGTCGAGGATCGCACCGCGGTCGGCAAGGCCGAAGCGGCTGCTCCGGCGGAGCCTGCCGCAGCCCCCGTCGGCCAGGCCACGCCCACCGGCTACGGCAATCATGGCGAGGCGGAAGAAGGCGGGACGGGCGGCCAGACGCTCTCTCCGTCGGTCCGTCGCGCGGTGCTGGAGCACGGCGTCGACCCCTCCAAGATCAAGGGCACTGGCAAGGACGGCCGCCTGACCAAGGACGACGTGATCGAGGCCGCCAAGACGCAGCCCGCCGCCGCCAAGGCCGCCGCGCCCGCGCCGAGCGTCTCGGCTCCGGCTTCGTCCAGTGGTGATCGCAAGGAAGAGCGCGTGCGCATGTCGCGCCTGCGCCAAACCGTCGCCAAGCGCCTCAAGGAAGCGCAGAACACCGCCGCCATGCTGACGACGTTCAACGACGTCGACATGAGCGAGGTGATTGCCGCGCGCGCCAAGTATAAGGATCTCTTCGAGAAGAAGCACGGTGTCCGCCTGGGCTTCATGGGCTTCTTCGTGAAGGCGGCCTGCCAGGCGCTGCGCGATATCCCGTCGGTCAACGCATCGATCGAGGGCGAGGAAATCGTCTATCACGATTATGCCGACATCTCGGTCGCGGTTTCGGCGCCCAACGGTCTGGTCGTTCCCGTGATCCGCGACGCGCAGGACATGTCGGTCGCCACGATCGAAAAGACGATCGGCGATTTCGGCAAGCGCGCCAAGGACGGCACGCTCAAGATGGACGAGATGAAGGGCGGCACCTTCACCATCTCCAACGGCGGCGTGTTCGGCTCGCTGATGTCGACCCCGATCATCAATCCACCGCAGTCGGCCGTGCTCGGCCTGCACCGGATCGAGGAACGCCCGGTCGTCCGCGACGGCCAGGTCGTCGTCCGCCCGATGATGTATCTGGCGCTGAGCTACGACCACCGCCTGATCGACGGCCGCGAGGCGGTGACCTTCCTGGTCGCGCTCAAGAACGCGATCGAGGATCCGACGCGCCTGCTGATCGACCTGTAATAAGGCGGGAATATCCCCATATTCCGTTCGGGCTGAGCTTGTCGAAGCCCCGTACTTCTTCGCTGAACGGAAACAGAGAAAGTGCAGCCCTTCGACAAGCTCAGGGCGAACGGAGTTTTTGATGGCTGACTATGATTTCGACGTGCTGGTGATCGGCTCCGGTCCCGGTGGCTATGTCGCGGCGATTCGCGCGGCGCAGCTCGGGCTCAAGACCGCCTGCGCGGAAAGCCGCGAGACCTTGGGCGGCACCTGCCTCAATGTCGGCTGCATCCCGTCCAAGGCGATGCTGCACGCATCCGAGCTTTACGAGGAAGCTGCCGGCGGCGCGCTCGCCAAGCTCGGCGTCAAGATCGACAAGATGAGCCTCGATCTCGACACCATGCACGGCCAGCGCAAGGATGCGGTCAAGCAGCTCACCGGCGGCATCGAATTCCTGTTCAAGAAGAACAAGGTCGAATGGCTCAAGGGCCACGCCACCTTCCAGGGCGCGCACAGCGTCAAGGTCGGCGACCGGACGGTTACCGCGAAGAATATCGTGATCGCGACCGGTTCGTCGGTCACCCCGTTGCCGGGCGTCGCGATCGACCAGAAGATCGTGGTCGATTCCACCGGCGCGCTCGAGCTGGAGAAGGTCCCCGGTCATATGGTCGTGATCGGCGGCGGCGTGATCGGGCTCGAATTGGGCTCGGTCTGGCGCCGTCTCGGTGCCAAGGTCACCGTGGTCGAGTTCCTCGACCAGATCCTGCCCGGCATGGATGGCGAGGTCCGCAAGGAAGCCAACAAGATCCTCAAGAAGCAGGGGATGGAGTTCAAGCTGGGCACCAAGGTCACCAAGGTCGAAGCCGGCAAGAAGAGTGCGACCCTGACGGTCGAACCCGCCGCGGGCGGGGCTGCCGAGACGATCGAGGCCGACGTGGTTCTGGTCTCGATCGGCCGCCGCGCCAACACCGAAGGCCTTGGCCTCGACAAAGCGGGGCTGGTCACCAACCAGCGCGGCCAGATCGACATCGACCATGATTTCGCGACCAAGGTCTCCGGCATCTGGGCGATCGGCGACGTCGTCCCCGGCCCGATGCTCGCGCACAAGGCCGAGGACGAGGGCATCGCGGTTGCCGAGAATATCGCGGGCCTGACCGGCATCGTGAACCACGACGTCATCCCGAGCGTGGTCTACACCTCGCCCGAAATCGCGGGCGTCGGCCTGACCGAAGAGCAGGCCAAGGAGCGCGGCCCGGTCAAGGTCGGCAAGTTCCCGATGCTCGCCAACAGCCGCGCCAAGACCAATCACGAGCCCGACGGCTTCGTGAAGGTGATCGCGGACGCCGACAGCGATCGTGTGTTGGGCGTGTGGTGCATCGCCAGCGTTGCCGGCACGATGATCGCGCAGGCCGCGCAGGCGATGGAATTCGGCGCGACCAGCGAGGATATCGCCTACACCTGCCACGCCCATCCGACGCACAGCGAGGCGATCAAGGAAGCGGCGATGGCAGTTACGGGCAAGCCGATCCACATCTGATCGCGTCAGCGCGGTCGGGCGATCCATCCCACGATCAGGGTAAGCCCGCCGCCCGCTGCCGCTGCAATCCAGAGCGCATCGAGGCCCGTTTGGCGATAGGCGCCCGCGCCCGCCGTTACGCCCGCCACGAAACCCAGCCATAACAACAGGTAGGGTGCCCAGGCCCAGCGCTCGCCGCCCACCAGAGCCAGTGCCGCGCGCTGCCCGAAACGGACGAGCGTGCCCGTCATATAGGTCAGCCCGATCGAGACCTCGCCGTCGCGCTGGAAGGTGCCGTTCTCCACGCCCATTGTCGCCGCGAGCAGGAACAAGGCCAGCGGATCGTGGCCTAGGCGATGGGCCAGGGCAGCAATGGTCAGGATCGCCGTTACCGCCGCCAGAACGGCGGGCTTGCGCCAGCGGGGCAGCGCATGCGCCAGCAAGGTTCCACCCATTACGCCAATGAGGAAGGTCAGGATCAGCGCACCCCCTCGCAGCGCTGCCGGCCATGCGGCGTTTCCCAGCGCGACGCCGAGCCGCGTCGTGTTGCCGCTCATGAACGAGACGAAGAAGCCGCCCAGTCCCACGAATCCGAGCGCGTCGACGAAGCCCGCCAGCGCGGCCAGCCCGATGGCGGCGGCGATCAGAGGACGGTCGTAGCGGCGCATGGGCCAAGCTAATCGTATCGGGGGCGTGCTGAAAAGCCTTCTGCCGCGCCGCGCAACCGATACGCCGCTTGCACGTACTCTTCGCTGACCGAAACGATATGCCGGTGGCGATGAAACGCGAAATCCTGATCTTCCCCCTTTCGATCGCGCTCGCCGTTGGCGGCTGCGCCAAGCAGGGGCCTAAATTCCCGACCGATCCGCTCGACCAGGCCGCTGCCTGTGGCGTGGTCGCTGCGGCAAGCGAGCGCGAGGCGGCCGGCCTTAAGGGTGAACTGCCCGCCGACGCGCAGGCGCGCATCCTCCATTATGCGATGCTCTATGCCTCAGGCGGCAAGGCGCTCGATCAGGACAAGGTCAATGCGGTGTCGAAGCGGATGCCGGCTTTGTTCGACCAGACCATCCAGTGCGATTGGAAGTCGCTCCAGCCGACCTGCGCGGCCGCCTTTCCCGCGAGCCAGATCAAGCAGCCGATACTGCCGGCCAAGCCGCTCGACGCGATGCTCCAATGCGATGCGCTCGCCGAATTCCTGCGTAAGGCGCTCGCCGATCAGGGGTCGACTTATGGCCAGGCCGCGAACGCCTACGGCATGTTCCTGGAAAAGCTCGATCCTAAGATGAGCGTCGCGCTGCGTGCCGCCGGTCTGCATGGCGCCAACGCGCTGCGCGAGAAGAAATTGGAGGCGCTCGCGGCGGCCGCCAAGCTGGGCCAGCCGCCCGCGGTGATCGGCGCCTGCGAGAAAGCCTACGGAGCGTAGAAAAGGGAGCGGTCTCCCGCCCCCTCCCGGCTTATCTGCACTTGACCTGATTCTGATCGATCGACTTGCCGGCGAGCGCGCCCAGCGCGCCGCCGATCAGCGTGCCCGCCGTCCGATGACGGCCGCCGTCGATGATGTTGCCCAGGATGCCGCCGCTCGCTGCGCCGATGATCAGCCCGGTCGTGCCGTCGCTGCGCTTGCAATAATAGCGCCCATCGGACCCGCGATAGACCTGGTCGTCGGAACTAAGCACGCGTTCCTGATAGCGCGGATCGTCGCGATAATAATGCGAGGCGTCATAGTCGGTCGCGTACGGATCCACGCCTGGCGGCGGCGGTACCGGACGGCCGCGGTCGGCGCGGACGATCGCATAATAGCGGTCGCGCTCGGCCTGATAGCGCGCGGTCTCGCTGCGATAGCGGTCCTGCGCATAATCCCAGCGGCGCTGGTCTTCGGCGCTCTGCGCGGCGAGCGGGCCGGCCAAAGCGGCGGTGGCGATAATGGCGGCTATGATCTTTCTCATCCCATTCCTCCTTGGGTCTGGTTTTCAGGATTATTGCGGATTGGCTGAACCGGCTGCGAACGACCGTTACAGCTCCGATTCAGGGAAGCCTTTGGCCCAGCACCTGATAGGCCATCACCGCGCACGATATGGCCGCGTTCAGGCTGTCCGCCTTGCCCAGCATCGGAATCTTGACGCGCAGGTCGCACGCGGACGCATAGTCGGCGGGCAGCCCCTGCGCCTCGTTGCCGACCATCAGGAAGGTGGGCGCTTCATAATCGGGCCGGCGATAATCCTCGCTCGCCTCCAGGCTGAGGCCGACGAGCTGCCCCTTGCCACCACGCAGCCAGGGCAGGAATTCGTCCCAGCGCGCCTGCGCGATCCTTTGCGTGAACAGGGCACCCATACTTGCCCGCACCGCTTCGACCGAAAAAGGGTCGACCGTGTCGTCAATCAGGATCAGCCCGCCCGCGCCGACCGCGTCGCCCGTGCGCAGCATCGTGCCGAGATTGCCCGGATCGCGCATCGCCTGCGCCACCAGCCAGATGTCGGAAGCATTGCGGTCGATCCGGGCGAGGCCCGTGTCGAACTGGCGATAGACGCCCAGCACGACCTGCGGATTGTCCTTGCCCGATAGCTTGTGAAGGATGTCGCGGCTCGTCTCGATCGCTTCGCCGCCCTTGGCTTCCACCGCCTTGGTCAGGCGGCGCACGATCGGATGCTGCGCGCTGTCGGCCGCGAAGAACAGATATTCGGGCAATACGCCCGTCTCCTCCGCCTCGGCCAGGATGCGCAGCCCTTCCGCCAGGAACAGCCCTTCCTCGCGGCGATGGCGCTTCTCGCGCAGGTTGCGGACCCGCTTGACCAGCGGGTTGGAGAAAGCGGTGATCTCGCGCGGCATAAGCCTGCCTTAGGGCAGCGCGCGCCCAAAGAAAAACCCCCGGAGAGCATCTCTCCGGGGGTTAACTGGATCAGCCGCGATGGCGTTCCTGGATCGTCGGCGGCTGCGGCGGCTGCCCGTTCTTCGGCGGCGGCGGGATGGTGATGCGCACATCCTCGCCCGATTTGCCCGGGAAGCCGGTGAACATCGCCTCGACCAGGTTGGGCACGATGTGCGGCAGCGACTGGTCGGTCGAGCGTGCGCTCGCCTTGCCCTCGAACAGCACCTTGCCATCGCTGGCGTTGCGGATCTTCAGATCGAGATGGCTGATGAAGAAGGTGTAGCTGTCGATGTCGGGATAGCCGAACGGATCGTACCAGAAGGGGTCGTCCCAGCCATAATAGAAGCCCCGGCCATAGATCGGCCGGCCATGGAAGCGCGTAAACCCGCGGCGATAGCCCACGCCCCATGCGCCATAGGGGCCCCAGCCCCAGGCCGGACCGACGCCCGGACGGGTGACGACCTCGGTATGGCCATTGTCCACCCCGTAATTGAGCGAAACGACGAAGTTGGAATGGCCGGGCTCGCCCGCGCGATAGCCGAGCGCGGTCAGGCGGCCCGCCACCTGCTGGGCATAGGTCTGGAACTCGATACTGCCCTGCAGACGCGGATCGCTGGCCTGGACGAAGAAGGTCTGGCCATCGGGCGGCGGCATCATCTGGAAGCGGGCGACGTTGGCCTGGAACGATTCGGCGCAGCCGCCAGCGAGCAGAAAGGCCGCCGGAGCGACGAAGGTTAGGATTTTGCGGCGAAGAGACATGAGGAACGTCCTGTACTAGCCCGGGATCGAGCTAAGCCTTTGTCACTGAACCGCGATTGAACGTTTCGCACAAGCGACGAGTTGCCGCTTTTGCGCCGAGCCGTTCAGAGTCCCATCGCTTTATATACGGCTTTTAGGTTGGTCTCCGCCACCGCGCGTGCCTTTTCGGCGCCGATCGCAAGCAAGCGGTCCAGCTCGGCCGGATCCCGTTGCAACTGCGCGAGACGTTCGCCGATCGGGCGCAGCGTCTCGACCATCAGCTCGGCCAAAGCGGGCTTGAACGCGCCGAAGCCCTGGCCGGCGAAACGGCCCAGAACGTCAGCGACACTTTCATCCGCCAAAGCCGAATAGATGGTGACGAGGTTCCTCGCCTCGGGCCGTCCCTCCAGCTCCGCCGGATCCGCTGGTAAGAGGTCGGGATCGCTCTTCGCTTTCTTGACCTTCTGCGCGATCAGGTCGGGATCGTCGTTCAGGTTGACCCGGCTCATGTCTGACGGGTCGGACTTGGACATCTTGGCCGCGCCGTCGCGCAGGCTCATGATCCGCGCCGCGGCAGGCGGGATGGTCGGCTCGGGCAGCACGAACAGCTCGACGCCATAATCGGTGTTGAACTTGGTCGCGATGTCGCGCGCCAGCTCCAGATGCTGCTTCTGATCTTCGCCCACCGGCACATGCGTCGCGTTATAAAGCAGCACGTCCGCCGCCTGCAGTACCGGATAGGTGTAGAGCGCGACCGACGCGCCTTCGCGATTCTTGCCCGATTTATCCTTGAACTGCGTCATGCGGTTGAGCCAGCCGACCCGCGCGACGCCGTTCAGCAGCCAGGCCAGCTCGCTATGTGCGGGCACGTCGCGCTGGCGGAACAGGGTTGCGCGCTCGGGATCGATGCCGCAGGCAATCAGGGCCGCCGCCATCTCGCGGATCGCGCGATGCAGCTCGGCAGGCTCCTGATACTGGCTGATCGCGTGCAAATCGGCGAGGAAGAAGAAACAGTCGCCGCCGGTCTGCTGGAGCGCGTCCTGCATCCGCACCCAATTGCGGATCGCGCCCAGATAATTGCCGAGATGAAGGTTGCCCGTGGGCTGGATGCCGGAGACGATGCGCATAGGCTCGCGCCTTCGGGCAGGCCGCCCCGAACGTCAAGCGCCGCCGGTCGCGAAACCGGCGGCGCTCGTAATCAGGCCCTGACGATTACCAGGGCTTGGTCTTGGTTTTCGTCTTGACCTTGGTCTTGCCCGTCACCGGGTCGGTCACGGTCTTCTGCTTGGTCACGGTCGTCGCAGGGATCGCCGGATCGCCCGTCGTTACCGTGGTCTGCGCCGCGACGGGTGCGTCCGGATCCGCGCTCGTCGTCACTGTCGTCGACGCGGGCGGCACCGCGGGATCGGTGCTTGTCGTTACCGTGGTCGAGGCGGGCGGCGCCATCGGCGTGCCGCTGGTCGAAACCGTGGTCTGCGTCGTGCCGGTCACCGGATCCGGCGTCGAAGTTGTCGTGGTCGTCGTCTGGGCGAGGGCGGCCGACGCAAGCGTCATGGCCGCGCCGATCATCAGGATACGCATACTCTCTCTCCTGCATTTGAACTTGCAGGAGGGTCCAACGCAAAAGGGGCCGATCAGTGCCTTAATGTGCGGTTCAGGCGCTCGCGGCGCGGCGGCGGAGCAGGAGCTTGATGTCGTCTAATGCGAAGGCGCCGGTGACGAAACTGGCGAGGAAATAGACGATCGCGCCGCCCGAACAGAGTATGATCAACGCCGCCACCCGGATCAGGAAGCCGCGCGTCAGATAGGGATCGGCATAGGGCCCGAGCAGGAGCAGGACGCCGCCCATCATCAAGGCCGACAGCAGCAGGCGCGGCACGCGACGCCGCAGCTGCGCATCGGGAGCGAAATGGCCGCGCTTGTGCAGCGTGAAATAAAGCATCGCGACATTCACGCTGGAGGAAATGGCGGTCGCGAGCGGAGGCCCGTTGATGCCGATCGTCGGGATGAAGGCGATATTGAGCAGAATGTTCGCGCCGACCGATATGATGGCGTAGCGCACCGGCGTCCGCGTATCCGAGCGGGCATAGAAACCCGGCGTCAGCACCTTCACCAGCACGTAGGAGGGCAGGCCCAGCGAAAAGGCGCTGAGCGCCCATGCGACCCGGATCGTGTCGGTCGGCTTGAACGCGCCGTGCTGGAAAATCCCACGTACCAACGGCTCGGACGCGAAGATGAAGGCGGCGGTCGCGGGCAAAGTCAGAAACAATGCGAGTTCGAGGCCGCGATTCTGCGTTTCCATCGCCTCGGCTTCGCGCCCGGTACTGAGCAGGCGGGAGACGGTAGGCAGCAGCACCGTGCCGAGCCCGATCCCGATCATGCCCAGCGGAAGCTGGTTGAGGCGGTCCGCATAGTTGATCGCCGAGATCGAGCCCGCCGCGAGAAGATAGCCCGCCAAGGAGGTCGAAACCGCGAGGTTGATCTGCGAGGCGCCCGCGCCGGCGGCGGCGGGCAGGATCAGCTTGATCAGGCGGCGGACATCGTCATCGAAGCGGGGGCGCTTGAGCCCCATGCTCACGCCCGCCCGCTGACAGGCGAAGATCAGCCAGCCGAGCTGGAGCGCGCCGCCAACGGGGATCGAAATCGCCTGCACGCGCGCGGTTTCATAAGGATCGTGCCCGTGAAAGAAGAGCAGGGCGCTTACCATGGAAATGTTCAGCAAAGCCGGCGCGGCAGCACTCACCCAGAATTTGTTGAGCGAATTCAGGATGCCGCCCAGCAGCGAGGCCAGGCTGATCAGCATCAGATAGGGGATCGTGATCCGTGACAGCAGGACCGCAAAGGCGAATTGCGCATGCGTCGGTTGCTGTTCGTGAAAGCCCCCCGCCAGCGCCCACGTCAGCGGCCAGGCCGCGACGATCATCAGCACGGTCATGCCGAGCAGGATCGGAAACAGGACCGCAAGCGCCTGTTCCGCAAAACGCACGCCTGCGGGAACCCCGCCAGCCTCCGCGACCTTGCGGTTGAACATGGGGATGAACGCCGCCGAGAAAGCGCCTTCCGCAAACAGCGAGCGGAACATGTTGGGCAGACGGAACGCCACGTAGAAGGCGTCCGACGCGAAGCTCGCGCCAACATAGGTCGCCTGCAGCGTGTCGCGCACGAGCGCGAGCACGCGGCTGGCCAGCGTCAGGCCGCCGACCGACCCAAGGGATCGGGCGAGGCCCATATTAAGTCGTCATCCCAGCGAAAGCTGGGATCTCAGGATGTAAGCAGTCGCCTAGCCGTCTGAGATCCTGGCCTCCGCCAGGATGACGAAATTCCATTTCGTCAGGCCTGGCCGGCGGGTTCGTTCTCGGCGAGCTGCGAGGCCTGCTGCGCCTGCTGCATGTACATCGCGCCGAAATCGATCGGGTCGAGCAGCAAGGGCATGAAATTGCCGTCGCGGGTCACGTCGGCGACGATGCGGCGCGCGAACGGGAAGAGCAGGCGCGGCGCTTCGGCATAGAGGAACGGCGACAGCGCGTCGGCGGGCACGTTGCGCGCGCCGAACAGGCCGGCATAGACCAGTTCAACCGCGAAGATGGTCGAGCCGCCGTCGCCCTGCGCGCGCACTTCGATCTTCATCGACACTTCGTGGACGTCGTCCGCGACCGGGGCGACCGAGATGTGGAACTGGACGTCGATCTGCGGCTGAACCTGCGCCTGATAGATACCCGGCGCGCTCGGATTCTCGAACGACAGATCCTTCACATATTGCGCGATCATGCCGATCTGCGGCCCGGTATCCTCGCCGTTGGGCATTGCGGTGTTGATCTCGTCGGCCATGGCGTCTCTCTGTCCTGGATTGTCTGTGGAGCGGGCCGGCCGTTGTGGCGCCCGCGAGCGGGCAAGCCGCTAGCAGCCCCTTCGGCGGAGGGCAATGCGGAACCCGGGCGACGTGCGGCGAGTCTAGCAGGTGCCCGGTTTGTTTGCAGATCGGCCCCTTGCGCCCTATGTAGGGGGCAATATGGGAGGTCCGGTGACCACGTTGATCGTTCTTGCGCTCGTTTTCGTCTTCGTCGCGCTGCGTTTGTGGAGCGTGCTGGGGCGCCGCACGGGCCATGAGCAGGCGCCGCTGGTGAAGCCGGAAAGCGTGCCGATGGTGCGCGGCGTGTCGCTGAAGGCGCCCGATGCCGAGCGCGTTCCCGCGCCGGGCGCGGAGCCGGCCCCTTCGGCCAGCGCTGCCTCGGGCCTGCGCGCGATCGGGGCCGCCGATTCCCAGTTCGATGTGAGCCGCTTCGTCGAGGGCGCCAAGGCCGCCTACGGCATGGTGCTCGAAGCGTATTGGAAGGGCGATCAGGATTCGCTCGACAAGATGGTCGATCCGGAGGTCGCGCACAGCTTCGCCCATGCGATCCACGAGCGCGAGGAGGCGGGCGAGACGCTCGACAACCGCCTTGTCTCGATCGAACAGGCGCAGATCGAGGATGCGCAGATCGTGGACGGTGTCGCCCATATCCGCATCCGTTTCGACGCGGACGTGGCGGCGGTGACGCGCGATCGCGACGGCAATGTCATTGCGGGCTCGATGATCGATGCGGTGCCGACGCACGACGTCTGGACGTTCAGCCGCCCGGTCAAATCGCCCAATCCGAACTGGATGCTCACCGAGACCGACGAAGCGGCCTGATCCCGGCATGCGGGGAGGCTCCATTCGGCTTGGATGCGCGCTCGCCGCGACTCTTTTTATCGCCGCCTGCTCGACCACGCCGCATCGCCCGCCCCACGGCGAAACGCCGCCGCCCGCGCGGCCTCAGCCCACCGAGCCGGCCAAACCACCGCCTCCGCGCAACGCGATCGAGGCCGGCATATCCGCCGGGCCGCCCGTCTCCTCGCTCGATCTGTCGGCCGACCAGGCCGCCGCTGTGCGCGACGCTTTCAAGGCATCCTGCCGTTCGCTGCTCAAGCGCAAGGACCTGAGCGGGCTTACCCAGCCTGGCGATTGGGCGCCCGCCTGCACGGCTGCGGCTGCGACCGACGGCGATCCGGTCGCCTTCTTCCAGAATCAGTTTGAAACATTGTTGGTCGCCAACGGCGCGCTCTTCGCGACCGGCTATTACGCGCCCGAGATCGGGGGCTCGCGCACGCACGATCCGGGCTATGACGTGCCGGTCTATCGCCGCCCGCCCGATCTGGTGGAAATGGACAGCGGCGTCGCGGCGGGTGGTGCGCCCACCGGCAAGAAAGTGCGCGGCCGGATGCAGGACAGCCAGTTCATCCCTTATTATGACCGCGCCGCGATCGATGCGGGTGCGCTCGCCAATCAGGGGCTGGAGATTGCCTGGGTGCAAGATCCGGTCGAGCTGTTCTTCCTGGAGATCCAGGGCTCGGGCCGGCTTCATCTGCCCGATGGCAGCTATATGTGGATCGGCTACGATACGCAGAACGGCTATAATTATACCGGCATCGGCAAGGTGATGCGCGACCGCGGCCTGATCGGCCCGGGGACGACCTATGCGACATCGATGCAGGGCATAAAGGCCTATCTTGCCGACCATCCCGACCAGCGCCAGTCGCTGATGGAGGAGAATAAGAGCGTCGTATTCTTCCACGAGCTTCCGGGCGGCGCGCCGCTGGGGGCGATGGGCGCGCCTGTGGTCGGCCATGTCAGCGTCGCTGCCGACCCCAATTTCACCCCCCTGGGCGCGCCACTCTGGCTCTCTTCCGACCGGATCGAGGCGAATGGCCTTTGGGTCGCGCAGGATACGGGCGGCGCGATCAAGGGCGCCAATCGGGTCGATACTTATTGGGGCGCGGGCGTGATCGCTGCGATCACTGCGGGCGGCATGTCGGCGCACGGCCAGATGTTGATCCTGGTCCCGCGCGGAACGCTCGCCAAGCTCCAGCCGCTCCTGATCCAGCAGCAGACCAGTGCCGCCGGGGCGACGCCTCAGCGCTGAGGAGCGCGCGCTCTGGGCGCGCGTCGCGGCGACGGTGACGCCGTTCGAGGGCAAGTCGGCGGAAAAGGTCGAGATGCCGGCCGATGCGCTCCTGCCGCCGGTCAAACGCAAGCCGATCGCACGCGCGCTGCCCCCGCCTAGGCCCGCCCGGCTCAACGAGCCCGCGCCGCCCGAAACGCTCGATGGCGGCTGGGACAGGCGGCTGCGCAAGGGCGCGGTCTCGCCCGATCGCACGATCGATCTCCATGGCCATACGCTCGCCACCGCCGCCAATGCGCTCGAACATGCGCTGGCGCGCGCGGTGATGGACGATATCCGCGTGCTGTTGGTGATCACGGGCAAGCCGCCCAAGCCCGACACGAAGGGCAGGGGGCTGATCCGTGCCGCGATCGGAACCTGGCTCGGCTCTTCGGGCTATCGCGACCGCATCGCCGCGGTCCGCAACGCGCATCCGCGCCATGGCGGCACGGGCGCGCTCTACGTGATCCTCAGGCGAAAACGCGGCGAATGACGCCTTCGTAAATATCGGTCAGCGCGTGGAGATCGGGGATCGCCACCGCTTCGTCCAGTTTGTGCATGGTCGCGTTGAGCAGGCCGAACTCGACCGTGGGCGCCAGCTTCGACAGGAAACGCGCGTCCGACGTGCCGCCGGTGGTCGAGAATTCGGGCGCCACGCCCGTTACGTCCTGGATTGCCGCGCTCACCAGCGCCGACAGATCGCCGGGCGGGGTCAGGAAGGCCTCGCCCGAAATCCGCGCGATCACGCGCGCCTGCGGTGCTTCCTCAGCGACGATCGCCTCGACCATCGCCACCAGATCGGGGCCGTTCTGCATGTCGTTGAAACGGATATTGAGCCGCGCCCGCGCCATTCCGGGGATGACGTTGGTCGCGGCATTGCCCGTATCGACGTCCGTCACCTCGAGATTCGAAGGCTGGAACCAGTCATTCCCCTGATCGAGCTCGATCGCCGAGAGCCGCGAAACGATCCGCGCCAGCGCGGGGATCGGATTGTCCGCCAGATGCGGATAGGCGACATGGCCCTGCGTGCCCGGCACCTCGATCCACATATTGACCGATCCGCGCCGGCCGATCTTGATCGTATCGCCCAGCCGCGCGGAAGATGTGGGTTCGCCGACCAGGATCAGGTCGGGCCGGTGGCCCTGCGCCTTCATCCATTCGATGATCGCGACGGTGCCATGGATCGCGGGCCCTTCCTCGTCGCCGGTGACGATGAAGGCGAGCGTGCCCTTATGATCGGGAACGCGCTTTGCGGCGGCGATGAAGGCGGCGAGCGCGCCCTTCATATCGACCGCGCCGCGCCCGTAGAGCAGGTCGCCGTCGATACGCGGGTGAAAGGCATCTTCGGTCCAGCCGCCGCCCGGCGGAACGACATCGCTATGGCCGGCAAAAGCGAAAAAAGGTGCGCCCCGGCCCCGGATTGCGAACAGATTCTCGACCGGGCCGTCGGGTGGGCTGCCGTCGGTGAAACGGTGGACTTCGAACCCCTGCGCCTCGAGCGCGTAGGTCAGCACATCCTGCGCGCCCGCATCTTCAGGCGTGACGCTGGGACAGGCGATCAGTTGTTGGGTAAGGGTGACGGGATCCAGGACCATATCGCTGGCTAACCTGCCAGCACCGGATTGCCTAGTTCCGCTGTCGGGAGATGGACCCCAGCTTTCGCGGGACCTTTGCATAAGTCGTCGGATCGGCTGGATTGGTGCAGATTGGTAGCGGATTTGGTTTGGGTGCACGGTTCCCGGCGCCTTCGAGGGCTGTCTTTCCAGCCTGA
>Ga0157370_10002245_pt1 | contig 23478 bp, 26 predicted proteins | sample C35metaG_FD_113463 | JGI IMG/M metagenome (GOLD analysis project Ga0157370, IMG submission 113463) | Corn rhizosphere microbial communities from Kellogg Biological Station, Michigan, USA - C3-5 metaG | ecosystem: Host-associated > Plants > Roots > Rhizosphere > Soil | place: USA: Michigan...
CATGATTTCTATTTTTTAAATTTTTAATGATGATTATTTGAATTATTTGCCCAAAAAGGGCGGTTCTGTTTATGCGAAATGCTTTTTCGTATTCGTTGTTCGGGTAGGTGGGTGGACTTCTGCCTTTTGTTGTGCGCATGGGTTCTTTCCTTTTAAAATTCAGTCGGCAGGAGCCTCCTGCCTTTTTGTTAAATGCCATCACCTGACCACAATCCAGTAGGCAGGCAAGACTTTGCGAAAAAAAATACTACCCGAGCGGAGCGAGGTGTGGAGATTTTTTTTCAGCAAACCCAAAGGGCTTGGTCTTGACTAGGCTAATGGATTGTTCAGAAATTTTGGCACAAAAAGATTGGGGGTAATTTTTACCAATTTGGGAGATCAAGTAAGCGCAATAATTGATTTCTATTCCTTATAGCGTTATATTTGACTAAAAGAAATTAAAATGGCGTTCTCCAATAAACAAGAGCAGTTAGCATTACAAGAATTAGATATAAAGTTGACACAAGAACTTCGAGATCACCAAGAAAGTGTTTTGAAAAAGTTTTCGAAAGAGAAAGGTTGGGATTGCACACTTCCATCTCTACACGGAACTATCGGTGGTAAAAACAGACAATACGCAGATGTAGTCAATAACTCATTTAGTGATCCGAAAGAATTCATCTCCGCATGGACACAAGGTTTTATGGAGTATCATGTGAATAGCTATAATCCAATGATTAATTTGTTAAAAGATGAAGAGTTTAGAAATTATACATTCACTTTTCTAGAAAGAAATTTCTATAGAAACTTATTAGCTCGGACACGAAAAAAACCAGATCAAAGTTTATGGTCAATTTGGTTTGGGAGCGGTAATTTGACATGGGGATTAGTGATAGCCCCTGTCCACAGAGGGGGTGAATGGACAAATGACGTGAGTGAAATTAGACGGGCTAATTATAAATATTGGACTGTTGGACATATTATGGCAACAGGGCTAATCGTTCCAGAAGACAAAAAGCCTTATAAATTCAAAACCGTCGATGATCTTCTTGCATTTTATGGAAATGTGATTAAAAGATCTTCTAATTCAAAATATGAACAGGATTTTTGCGACCAGTATATAGAATATATTAAAAATTCGGAAAACCCTCTCGATGAACCGTTCCTGATTCCTGAATTTAGATATGCTGGCTTGGACAAAAAGCATAAGTATAGATTAGATTTCACAATCCTAAATTCGCACACTTTTGATTTAGTTGGAGTCGAAGTGAGCCCAACATCAAGTCATATGGCGGTTGCTGGAACAAAGACTAAACTTCAAAAGGAAATTAATGCAGAAATAGAAGAGAAATGGGGCAAGGAAATGACAAAAAGAAATGAGTACTTTTCATCGTTTGGTATCACAACTTTAACATTCACTGATACAGATTTAACTAACCCTAAGACCTGTTTTGCTAGTATAGAGGAGTTTTTAGCAAAACGTCCAGCGAAAGAACTTAACTATGATGAACAAATTGAGAAACTTAAAAATTTTAAATAAAAAAACCTGACCGTTTCCGATCAGGTTTAATTCTCTTGAACAATATTTTTTACTTAGCGTTCTTCTTTTCTGTAACTTCTTTTCTAATTTCGGTTGCCAGTACTTTTAAGTCCTGCATTGCTTTACGTACTCTTGTTCCTGCAGCACCATTGTTAGCGTTATAGAATTTTTCAGCATCTGTTTCGATATCGGAGATTAGCTGTTTTACTTTTTCAAATTTTTCCATTTGATCTGGTTTTATGGGTTAAACAATTAAGATTTCGATTTTCAAGCAGCGAAACTAACAATTATGTACTAAATACCAATACCCTGTTCATGACCTTGTTGAACCTTTTTATCAACCTTATTTTGGGCTAGTGCAGGCTCTTTTATAAACTGTTCTCTTTTTTCAGGTTTACCGTCAAGGTCATGAAAGTTTATCTTTCCATAGCGTACTTGAGCAGTAACAAAAACTTTTACCGCTTGGCCGTCTTTTTCAACCGTAGCCAAAGGACGATTGCCGTTCCTGATCGCATTTTCAAACTTTTCAGCCTTTTCAGGGGTTTCCAATTCCTTTATCTTATATTCTGAAAGGGACTTGCTAAGGTCAAAACCATAGTTGGGATCATTGAACTGACGGGTAACCAGATTGTTGTTTCTATCCCTTGGCTTTTCTGTATCAAATGTAACCCATGCCTTATAGGGAACGCCATCGGTACTCAAAAGGTCATCGCGAAGCACGGCACGTCCCTCCAGCATATTAACAGCCTGTTCAACAGTAAAGCCTTTACCACGCTGTAACCAGAATATCTGCGGAAATGGCGGATTAAATAGCGTGCGTTTGAAATCTGGCGATACATAATTGATCTTTCCTTCTTCCATGCTTGCCAATTTGGTCTTATGCGCAGCATCTTTTCCAAAGGCAAGTTCAGCACTAGTTTCCCTTTTTTTAAAGTTCTCAATGGCATCATCCAGTTTTGTAAAAGACGTGACTGGAAACTTGCCCTTCTCATCCTTTTCTCCACTGATGACCATATATTTATGTCCTTCTTCCAGTGGTGGCATAGTGGCTTTAACTACCTCAAAACGGTTAAGGTAATAGTAATCTGATTGTGACGACTGTTTGACATGTGGTGTAAGGATATATTCGTCCTTGTCACCTTTGATGCGTTCCTGGGCGGTAATATAGGAAATGCCTTTTTTAATGCCTTCTTCTATTTCACTGATTAGTTTGTTGCTTATTCCAAGCATTTTTGCCTCATCTTTGATGTCGGCCAGATTGTTTAAATTCATAAAAATATTTTTAGTTACGTGGGTTATTGGTTTTTAACCTTATTGTTCCGCAATAGTATCGGGCTACCTGCCTGGAGCTTTACCTTGATGCGTTTTATCTTCTTGTTCAGCAAACCTTTGGCGGCATCCAGTCCTGCACCTGCAACCTGCGTGGTAAGGTCATAGCCCATGAACCCAATGTTTCCTACAGCATCGCTTGTTCCCGTACCAATTGCATCATTGAGCAATGCTTCAGGAGCATAAATCCCTGGCATACCGTCCAATGAATAAACGGATAGGTCAACGGGAATGATTGAAGTGCCCAGCCTGATGTTCTTTACATCCAGAAACAAACGTTGGTTGCTGATACGGCAGATACCGTACAGGTCATGGCCTTTGGGTACAAAAACCCCGTTAATACGAATGCTGTCCTTTAAACCTATCTTGATGGTTGCCCCCTGTATGGCCTTTTGGTTGTCCACTATATTAGCGGGTATCGCTTTGAAAAGACTATCGGGAGCTGTTCCTTGCTTTTGCTGTGACAAACGATCCTGTACCCGACTTGGATGCTGTATGTCTAGTATGTTCTGTAGCATACCATTCAATTGCTCCATTTCGGGATCTTCGCTTTTATTATCCTGCATGGTCTTCATCAGCTTTTCCAACCTGTCCACATCGTTTTTGATGGTTGATTGTTCAGCCCTTGCAGTTGTACCTCCATAACGGTTAGTGGTTGGTTCGGAGGGCTTTGCAATTTCCCTGTTCAATGCTTCCAGTTTTTGGTTAATGGCAAGGGTCTGCGGGTCTTCTTTCTGCCCGCCGAAGCCCAATCGGTCTGCAAGCTGACTACCTGTATCCTCCCTTTGCGTAGAGGTATCTTTGGAACCTTGCTGATAAAGCTCCATTTTGTTTTTAGGCGTTTCCTGCTTAAAATCAGCATCGGGCAGATTGCTGTTGATACCCGCGCTGTTGCGGATGTTTTTTTCTCCTCCATTTTCCTTACCACCGCCCATTGCATAAAAGGCAAGGGCAAGAAAGGCAAGCATAATAGGTGGCATTAACAATAATGCCTTTCGTTTATCTTTTTTCTTTGTTTCCATGATCATGTTTTTAAGATTTGATTATATACAGGCTTTGAAGATGAGACAGGCACAATAGCCTCCGAATAAAATGCAGAATGCGATTAGCAGAATAACTAATCCCTTATTGCTAACCTTTCTAGCCCTCTGGTTCAGGTAGCCTGCCAACTTCCGTTGGTTGCCGATGATGTTTCCTGCAATTTTCCCCGCAAGGGCATCATCTGAAATACGTGCCGATAGCTGTTTAAGTAACTTCATGGTTTTTCCTCCCTGTTTTCAAGCGTTTCCCATCGCTGTATCAAGAATCCGTTGGGATTATTATCTGTTTGGTTCCTGAGTTCCCGCACTTCTCCGGTAGTAATGAGCCTTCTTAATTCTTTACTGCTTGATCGGATCAGCTTTTGTTTGGCGTAACAGACAAAGCGGTATGGGTATGGGTTAAGGTCAAGGGTGATGCTGTCAATTTCGATTTCCTGCGATATATTGGCCGCTACCATATTGTTGTAAAAACCCTTTTCCCGTAGATTGTCATAGGCTTTTTTTGCGCTTTCATCTGCCAGATATAATGCTTTTGTGATATTAGCCTGAATAGCTTTATCATCGGGGTCAAGGTTAAAAAAGTATTCGTGAAAGGTCTTGATGTGGCTACGCAGCATGACCGGAATATTGGCTTTTCTACTCGAAGCGACCGTACCGAGCAATTGCCCGTTGTATAGGATTTGAACCCTGTCCTGTGCCTTGGCGACCAGATCAAAGCTTTTCCAGATGGTAAAGCATGAAATGAGTACACATGCCAGTATCAGAAAGAAACTGAACCGTTTGATGTGGCTAAAGGCTGTATCGATGTTTTTGAATTGTGTGAACATAAGTTTTAGGTTAATGGTGATCTAATTCCCTGAAAGTTTATCGTGCATATATGCACCTCCTTTGCCTAGCGCCCTGCCAGCAGCACCATGTGTTCCGCTTCCTTCGCTTTTTCCCGAATAACCCTCATTGAAGTTTTTTCGTGCATTCAGGATATTTCCTGTACCCTGTAACATGCGCCCACCGCCAGCCGATGCCACAGCTCCAGTTGCGCCAGCACCTGCGGAAACTACACTACTGACCTTTTGCATTAGCGTATTGGCACCTCCTGCTTCTACGATGTAGCCTGCAACATTGGGAACGGTAAAGTAGCCGATGATGCCAATTAGGAGGAAAATGAGGTATCCTGTATCGGTACTGCTAAAAAAGGTATCGCCATTGGAACCAACCTGACTAATGTCGAGCTTAAGCATATTCTCCTGTATCTTGCCGATGATGCTCCCGAAGATATTGGCAACGGGCAGCCATAGGAAAACGTTGATGTAACGGGCAATCCACTGCGTGAGCCCCTGTTGCAGACCGTCAAAGACCGCGAACCCGAATACAAGTGGTCCTAAAATGGCCAATATAATGAGGTAAAAAGTCCTGATGGTATTGATACAGAGCGATGCGGCAGCAAACAGAATTTGCAATACCTCCGACATCCATTGCTTGATACTGTTGCGGTAATTATAGTACTGCTTGTCAATCCAGAATTTCACATCGTTTCCGATGCCCTCAAAAAGACCTTCGCTGTCGCTTTCAGTTTCTTTTGGGTGGGTATATTTGTACCATTCCTTTTTGTCGCCCCTGCCATCTTCTCCAACGTACATTTTCCAGAAGTCGCTCTTTTTTACCGCTTCTTCTTTCTGTTTAAGCAGTCTTTCAATAGTCTTGTTGCTGTCTTTTACCATAGTACCAGTAGCAGTAACCGTTGGTTGCAATACCCCGTTCATGATAGCAATGACCAGCGGGAAAAGCATAATCGCCATGCCAAGGGCGAAAGGACGGAGCAAGGGATAGAAATCTATGGGTTCGGCGGATGCAATCTGGCGCCATACTCTTGAGGCAATATACCAGAGGGCACCAAATCCAGCCAGTCCGCGTGCCACATCGATTAGACGACTGCAAAGGGGAAGCATTTCGTTATACACCCCGTCAAGGACGGGTTGCATACCCGTTATGCTTTGCGCAACATCCTGTGCATACGAAAAATTAGGCAAAAGCATGGCCGGCACCGCAAAAATTGCGGATATTAAATAGCTGATTTTCATGATGCTTATTTTAGGTTATAATAACTTTGGGTGGCCTTTATATCGGCCTTTTCCCGCTTTCTTTGTAGATTGAGCAGACTGGCCTGTTCATTGAAATTCCGCAGAAAGATCAATTTGTCCTGTGTTTGGTCAAATATTCGGTCTATGGCCTCAAGCCGCTGGTCGTCGCTCATCCTTAACTTGCTCGAAGTGATAACGGTTGCCAGTTCGTCAAGGTTAGCCAATGACTGTTCAAAAAGCTGTTTATATACATTTTCCAGATAGTTTAATTCTGATGCAGTAAAATTTTGCGAAGAGCTGAACCTGTTGAATGCGTTTTTGTATTCGCTAAGTATGGATTTCTGATGGCTGATGATGTCGGCAACTCGTCTATATTTTTTGATTTCTGGATTTACCAGCATTAAGCCGTCCAGAAATGTCTCATGCAAGGAAAAATTACCCTGTGAGATCTTTTTTACCGAATTATAACCATTGGAAATAACGGTGTAACCACGCTTCATATCCTTCAAAATGTTTTTTAGCTGTGACAGCTTCTCCACGTTCAGCAATAGCTGTTGGGCTTCAGCAGACTGTGCCCTGGCAAAAGTAGTGGTCATGATAAAAAGTAGCACCAATACAGAAATCTTTACGCTTCGCCTAATAATCCTCATAGAGCCTCCTTATCCGCTCGATGGAATTAAGCTCGCTTTTTTTCTGCAAAACAAGCATATCCACTTCAGCCGTAAAGTTTTGGGCAAAGGCCGACTTGTCCAACATCGCAAGGTAAATTCTGTCCAGCCTTTCTATGCGTTCATTATCGCTCATTTCGATCCTGCCAGAAGTAACGATTAACAACAGTTCTTCGAGGTCGTTCCAGCATTCATCGATTACCTTTTCCTTTACTTCAGCAATGTACAACTGACTGGAAACAGGTAGCAGGCTATTTTTTCCAGTGTTTTTAAATGCCCTGCTGATCTCGATCTGCATCACTATAATATCAGCAACCTTTGTACTTTTGCGGACCAAAGGATTGACTGCCTTTAAGGAAGCTATAAAAGAGTTGTGCAGGCTGAACTCCCCATTTGAAATGTCCCTGATGGTATGCAGACCAGAGCCTACAATATCATAGCCTTTTTTCGCATAACCCATGTACATCTGTAGGGCGGCAATTTGTTGCAACAGGTATTTTTTCTGCGTTTTCTTTTGACTGAACCATTCATTCCAAGTCTGTGCCTGGACAAAACTGATGGTTGACATCACCACTATGGTTAAGGCAACCGCTATTTTTCTAATCGACACCATAAATCTCCTTTAATGTGGCTACCTCATCGAGTGATTTTGCCCTTTGGATGCTTATACTGATATTTTGGGTATTGAATTTTTTCAGATCGGCATAATTGGTGTCCATTTTATCTGCGGCAGCATTGATGATTTTCAACCGCTCGGCATCATCCATTTGCGTCTTAAAGGAATTTACCACCAATAATATCTGATCAAGGTTCTTTACACTTTCTTCCAATATGCCCGAATAGACCTTTTCCATAAATTGCAGTTCATCTGCCGAGAAATGTTTGTCCTTTTTGAACAGGCCGATAGCCCATTTGTATTCATCGACAATGGCAATCTGCTTGCTGGTCAGTTCCTTGATGCGCTTATAATAGGTAATGGCTGATTTGATCTGCCATAGTTCATTGTAATATTGGGCGTAAAGCTCCTTTTGCTTATCCGTCCAATCGGCAATTTCTGTTAGCTTAAGCTTCGACAATTGATTTTCCAATACCTTTTGGGCATTCTGGAGCCATATCGTTTGGTTCTGTAGGCGCTGGACTTTCAGGTCTAGCGCCTTGATGACTTTTTTTACACCTGCCTTGATGACTTCCACAACGGCGATCTGTGCATTTGCTCCCTGTGGGAGCGAGACAAACAGCGTCATGGCACTCATGGGTAGGATGACCATGTACTTTTTCATAATTTTCTTGATTTTGCCGACGTAGGGTATGACATCGGTGATGTGAATATTTTTCATGATTACTCTATTTTTTGATTGAATAATAATTAGTTCAGTTTTTTGTATGCCCGTTCTCCAACAGCAAGCCTGTTTTCATCGGGATAGAATGTGATCAGCTTACCTTTTCCAACTTCCATCAGACTTTTGGTCCCCTCATCGTAGACTGCTCTCCATTCTTCGGTTTCATACTGTCTTTTGCCTTTTTTGCCATCTTTTACAATATTGAAACCTGTTTTTCGGTGGATGAGATAGTTATTGCTGGTTGAGGGGTCGATTACAAGAGTATCGTTTGATACACTGTACTTGGTTTCGCCACTGGACACATAGGTTCCCGCAATAAAGCCTTTGGTTTTGTCTGTGTTGCAGGCAGTAATCAGCAATACTGCCATTGCAAATGATAAGATTAGGTTTTTCATTTTTTTATTGTTTTATGGTTAATAATTCTTGTTTCTGATCTCGTTTGCCAGTACCGAAATACCTTTTTGGATCGTACCATATTTTCGGGCATATTCCTGTACCATGATCTTTTCTTTTTCTTCGGTGCTGTAGGCATAATATTCCTCCAGACTAACTTCTGTACGATAGACTTTTGAATGGGCATTGCCCAATGAGATAAAGACCTCCTTATACTTTCGATTTGGATCGTTGGCCTTGTTTAAAGAAAGTACTTGGGCTTTTTCTTTGTCTGTTAAGCCGAGTAGTTCTTGGATAATCTCAAATTTGTTCTCATACTTACTTTGATCTAGCAGTATTTTACAGTCGGAATTATTGATAATGGCATTTTTAACAATTGGAGAACTGATTATATCCTCAATTTCTTGGGTAACCACAATCGGTTCGCCATAGAATTTCCGCATGGTCTTGAACAGATAACGGATATATTCAGCAGTCCCAGGCTTGGCAATAGCTTTCCAACACTCTTCGATCAGCATTATTTTACGCAAGCCTTTAAGTTTCCGCATTTTGGAAATCACCAATTCAAAAATCACCATTACGGTCACCGGAAAAAGAATTGGATGATCTTTCAGATTGTCCAGTTCAAAGATTATGAACCGTTCATGTAGCATGTCCAGATTTCCTGTAGCGTTCAACAAATAGTCAAACTCCCCGCCTCTGTAGTAGGGATTTAGCACGTACAGAAAATTTCCAATATCAAAATCTTTTTCCTTTACCTTGCCATTTTCCAGAACTTGCATATACTCTGATAAAAGAAAATCGTAAAATGAATTGAAACAGGGGAATATATCTGTGTTCTTTTCTAAGTGGTCAAAATAAAGCGTCAATGCATTAGAAATGGCCACATATTCCGACCTGCGGTAAGGCTCATCATCTTTTTTCCAAAGTGCCAAAATCAAGGTTTTAATACTTTCCCTTTTTTCGGTATCCCAAACATCCCCATCTGATAAATAGAAAGGATTGAATTTTATGGGATTTTCTTCTGTGTAGGTAAAATAGTAACCCCCAACCAATTCACATAGACCTTTATAGCTGTGCCCAATATCCATCACGACAATGTGAGAACCCTGCTCATAATAACTTCTAAGCATGTGATTCAGTAGAAAACTCTTGCCAGAACCACTACCACCAATGCAAAATTTTGACCTGTTATTGATCCATCCCAAGTCAAAGGGCTCATTACTGATACATACATTTAGTGGTTTGCCTGTTAGTCGGTCGCCCAAACGGATACCAAAGGGACTGATACTTGATCGGTAATTGGTTTCAAGGTTAAAAAAGCAGGTTGCCTGCTCCAGAAAAGTGTCAAAGGTATCGTTCATTGGAAAATCTGCCTCATTGCCCGGCATTCCCGCAAACCAGATCTGTGCCTGTCCGTCCGTTTCTCTTTTAGCGATGGCATCCATTTGGGCCATAGCCGAACCAACAAGATTTTTAAGCTTCTTTGTTCCCTGCTCATCGTCTGACCAGGCAAGCACATTAAAATGTGCTTTGATGGGTAAACGTTGGGAAGCAATGGCCTCGTTCAGAAAATCATTTACCGCATCCCTGCTAATGGCATTTTCTCGGGAATAAGCCGATAATGATTGTAGGCGAAGCTTTTTTGCCTCTAAACGTTTAAGTGTCTTTGCCGAATCTTCAATAAAAATATATTGGTTCAGGATATGGTTACAGGGAAGCAGTTGTCCCAAAGGACTTGCAAAACCTATGGAGAATTTAGTACGGTCGGTACTGTACTTGTCATAATTGATCCTGCTCCCGCACAAGGCAGGCAGGTCTTCAACAGACGACAGGGTGTAAAGTTCGCAAGTTTTTTCACCCACCCTGATCTGGTCTTTTAAATGGATGTCACGCAATAGCGAGGGTTCGTTTTCCCCTAAAAGGAAACTGTAGCGTTCTATAATGCCCGCATGGTTGGCTGTTCCTGCAAGCTGGTCATCATTCAATCTCTGGAGCGAAATAAAACCGCTGTCCTTTAATATCCGTTCAAACTGTCCCGTACTATCCAAAAAGTCATTGTACAAAATTGGGTTTATGGTCTCTACGGGTACTATGCTCTTGCGCAGGATATTGCTATAGGCAGAACTCGATAGCTTCCTGTCCCTAGGTTTCTTTGTCAAAAAGATATAGCATTCGTGGTTCAGGCATTCTCTTTCATTGAAGAACCTTTCACTACTACGGGAAAGAAAGCTATTGCCATTTCTGTCAAAATCGGCGCGATAAGCCCCCTGAAAAAACCAATCTTGTTTATGTAGAACGGTAAACTGAGGCAGTAACCTTACCGCTTTAATCCATGTTTGATGGTAAGTTTCATAATCCCTGTCCGAGAGGGTAAAGATTTCGGGGAGTTCTGCCCGATAAGCGATGGTAATATCGCCCTGCATGCTCAATATGCAGTTGTTCTCTACCTTGTATATTGGCAATATGTCCTTTGCTTCGATCATGGTCTTTTCTTTAACTGGATGAATAATCTTCTGGAGCGGAATTTAAGATGGTCGGGAAGGTTCCGTTTGGCGATAAACTTTTGAAGGCCATGCTCTCCGAAACGGCGGCTCAAATAGTTAACGGTAATGAAAAGACCGGTTCCCATGCCCAATATCAACGGAAGTACGATCCATAGGCTTACCTCAAGAATATACAGTACTGCAAAGGTGATCAGCAATAGCACAAGGCCAATAGCGAGATAAGCGATATATTGCGCTTTCAGCCCTTTAAATTCTATGGGTTTTGATACGCCTTTATTGATTTGATAAATACTTGTTGCCATAATTTTTCATGTGATTTTTATTGTTTCTGATTTGCATTCAAGAGCGCGCTTTGCTCGGTTAAAGACCGAAAAAGGATTTAAGCACTGTTGCTACTACTACAAGGAAAATACAGCTACCGAACCATGCGGCAGCTACCTTATTTGTATCAGGTTCACCAGCGTTCCACTTGTTGAAGACTTTGATTGCGCCTATAATGCCCACTACTGCACCAATGGCATACATCAGGTCACATCCCGTATCAAAATACCCCTTTACCTTATTGGTGGCCTCGCGAATACCTGCCTCACCGTCCTGTGCAAAAAGCTTTAACAGGGTTAAAAAGAGATAGGTGAAAAATGTATAGATGCCCAATAAAGCTTTGGCAAAAAACTGTTTGATTGGGGTTTGTCTGTTGAAATTGTTGTTCATAAAATTGGCTTTGGGTTAAAAAATTGATTGCATGAAAAAGTACCTTTAGTACCAGAGATTTTCCAGCTCCTCTTTTGATAAATGGAATGGGGCATGTTCTGAAATGAATTCATTGATGCGCCCAATGTTCGGGTTGGAAGCAATCTTTGGATAGCTTTTGTTGATTTCGGCCATCAGCTTAAAAAAGTCTTTTTTATTGCCATCTTCCTTAACCAATAACAGGAATACGTTTTTAATGTCCTCCAATACGTCTGGTACAAGACCGATCTGCTCGTTCTTGTCACCCTGAATACGCTTGGATGTATCTGTGGCAAAACTAAAATCAGCAGTACTTACAATGCTGATGCCTTCAGGCATTTTGGCTTTACCCAACAGGGATTCCTCTTCCTTGTCTTCCAGTTTGTCTACACCTTTTTCCCATCTGTGCGGCAGAGGCTTCTTGTCTGTTTCATTTTTCTCTTTTCTACCCAGAAAAGCTTTAAGCTCCTTTCTATAGAAGATCAGGATAACCCCTGCGTACCAAATAAAGGAAAATACCAGTGCGGCAATCAAAAATTGTTGCCATGTAAATTGTTGTGCCATACGATTTGCTTTAGTTTCCGCCAGCTCCATTGCAGCGGAATTACAAAAGCAAAGTTTCAAAGCCTACAGGATTTTACTTGACAACCTTTTGGGTACTACCCAAAAAAAATATTCAACTACCTGAATAAAAACAGATTACAAGCCGCCTATTTGTATCACGATTTCAAAGTCGCATTAAATTCGTCGTCATCATATAGCTTTTTGGCAATGGATGTCTTCATCTGATCGATATACTGTGTATTGCTCAATCGTTTACGTTGCCTGATTTCGGCAAACCTGCGGGATGGTTTACCAATGGTAATTTTAAATACCTTTTCAAGCATTTTTACAATCTCTCCAATTCCTGCATTGCCATTATTGATCTCTCCAGTAAAGTACCAGCCATAGGCAATTTCTACCAGATTGATGGAATCGCCAGTCCAACGTAGCCCGTGAGTTGGTATCGCATTGTTATCTGCTAAGGGATCTCCTCGTAGATCGCTTATTTTTTCCTGTAACCAGGTTTTTAGCATTTCGAAGGCACGAAACTTAGAAAACAGGTAATCACATGAGGTAGAGAATGAAGGATCAAGTTCGGGAACGTTCGGCAGTAATATAGTTTGTACTTCTTTACCTCTTACAAAGAAAGTTCCGTCCAGTTCATTGGCATCAAGCTTATAGTATTGATACAGAAATGCATATTTTTTAAAATAACGTTCCACATAAGCCAGTTCATCTTCCAAGAATACCAATTGTCTTTCTATATTTCCAAAGGGTAGTGCGGTTTCAATCGTGTACATTTCCCGACAATAAATATGATAACAATAGAATGCAGGCTTAATATATTTGAACAGATGGATTTCCTCAAGTTCATGCTCGAAGGGGAACTGTAAGGTCATCTGTTTTAGCTCATCCAAATAATGGCGTATCAGTTTTAGATTTTGTACTAATCTTTCAAGCGGATTATCGACTTCTGAGGTAAGCTCTTCCAGCCCTAGTTCAAGCTCGGAGAGCAGTTTTTTACTAATTTCCTTTATCATTGCTATAAATATTAAGTAAACCCGTTCTACCTGTTAACTGGCAATAATTTGGTCACATCAAACGAGAAAGAGTAGTAGTTTTATCATATCCTTTATGTTTGGCTGGCTAAAATTGCCACCCCTCTCTTCAGAAAAAAATAGGACAAAACACCCATACATTTTAAATAATGGTTTGCCTCTATTTCATTAAGTTGTTATACCTCTGCTTAGAAAAGCATAATTACATTCGGAAAATGTGCTATGTAAAGCGTAATAATTTGAAGCGATTCATTGAGACAACAAAAACAAGAAAGCGGAGGTATTCTTTCGAATACCCCCGCCAAATTAACGCTCTCATCAGCTAATATATGAAAACTGAAATCAACGCCAAACTATCCATACATTATAAAACTGGATAGCTGATGGTATAGATCAGCTTTTCACTTACTTCGTATCCATTGTTTCCAGAATAACTGCTTATACTCTTTTTATCCAGGTCTAATAGCTTACCCCTATCCTCTTCATTTAAGCTTATAGCCTGCTCTTTGTATAATCCAATGGGCAACCGATTTTCAAGAAAATACTTGCTTTCTTCAGCAGCAGTATTAATCCACCTTTGATCAATCCCATCCAGGTATTGTATTTGGGTTTCGCTTAACTCAAAATGTTTTTTGATCCATAGTCGAAAATCAGCACCAATTGCATCTGCTTCTAATTGCAATTCGGGTTGTGGCAGGGCATACAGTTCATTCATCAGGTCTTGTACTCCGGCTGTTGTTAAAGGGAATGATCTACTCATAGTTGTAATATTTAGTTATTAATAGGAAGACTTAAATAGCGAAATGGCTATTTTCTGTTCCAAAACTATTGTAAACCATCATGAATAACATGAGCTTAAACCGCCATAAAGTGTGAATGGTCGCTTTAAACTGACGAATGGTAGAAACCCACTTTTTAGTGGGTAAAAAAAAGTACTTACTTTTACATTTCATTTAGCTAATGATGTATACTAAATTTCTTGCCATCAATAATAACAGAAGAGTACGCTATCTTCATTGGTCAATTATTTTGACTATATCGTTATTTATTGCTCATTTAATTGTAACCGAAAGTCAAAGAAAACCTGTTTTGGTACTCGTACACCAATTCAATTATCAGGTGGCAATGGCCTTTAGCTGGCCATTTACATTTTTGTTAATGCTCTGGATACATTATTGTACCAGGAAGCTGGATATATATGTGCCGTGGACCACCAAATGGCCAATGCGAATCGTTATGCAATTTTTATTCGGGGTGCTATTGGTGTTGGTTGCCGATGTGATGGTTGTAAAATCCTATTTTATTGCATTTAACAACGACTTTGAGAAAAGTGGCTATATGGAAATAGAATTCCCGATTGTGAGATGGATGGTACTTTTTATGAATTCATTGTATGTAGCATGGTTCTTTGCCGTAAATTATCGCAATAGTACAAAAATGAATGACGGCTTAAAAGACTATATTACCTTTCTAAATGACCAAAAGGTACAGGAACGTTTTTATACACAGAAGGTAGAAGCTACCTTGGGGAAAAAGATCATACAGGTTGAACTTAGTGAGGTTGCGTGTTTTGAAAGAGAAGAAAATATTGGTTACGTATACCTCCTGGATGGACGTAAATTTAATATAGATTTAAAACTCAATGAATTAAGTAAGCTATTGGACAGCTCATCGTTCTATCAAATTAACCGCTCAGTAATGATTTCCTTTGCGGCGATTGAGGGTTACGAAAAAGTTAAGAATAAACAGGCCAATATAATTTTAAAAGACCATTTAGGCCTTGAAGTATCCTTACTGGTAAGCAGAGATAGATTTGACGGTTTTAAAAAGCGTTTTAAAGTATTTAAGCTTTCTTAACCAAAGCGTCATTTACAGTTCACCATCTTAAAACTACCAGTCGGCATTCAAAACCAAGCATTTGTTTCCAGTTCTATATTAAAATGTTCAATTTCCCATTGGCAATTTTATGTATTATACAGTGCATTAAAAAGTAATGGTTTCCTTGTAATCCCTAGCTTGGTATTCCTATGGTATCGACAACAGAACATAAAGAAAGAGTTCTAGAAATTCTCCTACTGGCATTTCAGCGGAACAAAAGTGTTAATTATGTATGCTGTAATGATGTTTTATATTATAAACGGGTTCATCCATTAATGGAGTACACCTATCATACCTGTAATCGGTTTATTTCTGAAAGTATAGTGAACAATCATGCACCATACATTTTTGTAAAAACAGAAACCAATAGAAAAACTGCACTTCACCAGCGATTAGGTTTTATTCATCTGATTTAACATTTATGCAGATGATAAACATACGGCCCATGTAAACAGATTATTTAACCTATAGCGTTATGAAAAGGAAACATCAGATCAACGAAAACAGCTACCAGATGTTATTTAATTTCCTGAATAGCTTTTTAAAAATCGAAGACAAAGATTTTGAACCTTATTTAATCAGTGTCCTTAAAGGATATTGGTGCAACGAAGGTGAAGAAACATTACACAAAGAAGGCCACATTTGTAAGAAGGGCTGGTTTATTACTAAAGGAATGATCTATCTGTATTTTATCGACAAGCATAAAGGAGATGTTGTATTTATGCTTTTTCGTGCCGGTGAAATCGCAGTTGTCCCACATAGTTTTATGAATGCTGCGCCAGCTAACTGTTACATTATGGCCTGCGCAGACAGTGAGTTGTTGGAAATGTCGAAAACTGAAATTGATATGATGCATGAGCGGTTCCCGAAAAGTTTTGGATTGGAAAATGCCGTAATTTCCAGGATTCCAGAAAAATACAGGGAACGAGACTCGTTATTGTGTCTGGAGCCAGAAGTGCGAATGCAGACCTTTTTTTGTCTTTATTCTGAACTACATCCAAATAACAAAACGGTGAAAATGCCGGATAAGAATATTGCCAGCTATCTCCACATTGATCAGGCCCGTTTCTGTAGACTTAAAAATAAGCTTTACCCAAAAAAAAGTCCGGAATAATTGGCCTAGGCCAATTTTCATAAGAAATATAGATTGTAAATTAGCTTAGTGAGCCAGTGTAATTAAAATTGTTGTCAATGGACTTTAGTCAGTGTCGTCAAAAAAAACAACAATTGAGATAATGACAAGCATAAAATTTGGAGGGGAGTACCGGGGCACAGCCACCATTTCCTGGTGGTGAAGTGCCAGACACTAAGATAACAGTCCCCAAAAGCAAAACTGTTATCAATGAATAGCATCCGGTCGGTATTGGTAAGCGCATGCCGGGTCTGGCACATAGGAAGGTGGGTACAACCTTAAAGTGCAAACAGTGAATGGGCAGCTGATACCAAGGTAGTACCAGTGGTATTTAAGAACAATGAAGAATAAAATGTAAAGAAGATGAAAACGTTAGATGCAGTAAAAATAATGGACATTGCAAGGACACTCATTCCTATGGCAATGCTTGCTGCTATAGCAATACTAGCCCTCCGTTTCATCGGGACTTACATAGGTTTATGCATTTGGTTTGTTACCATTCGTACGGGCCCGTTCTTTATCTGCGATTACGCCCGAAAGAGAGTCATGGGCAGAGTAATTTATCGGCGTAAATATGCCGTATTTACGATAAACCCGGATAGCGGTCTGGGCTATCCGGGAAATGAAAACCAATGTAATGGGATACAATGGTATTCAGCGAGGTCTGCTAAAAGACAAACCACAACATAATTACATAAATATAAAGTTTTTCTTTCTTTTTGCTATTATAAAAGAATGCAAAATCATGGCAAAACGCATGATTACAAATTATAAAGCATGGCTGGGAGCCTTAGCTTTATTTGTTATGGTTGGAGTTGCAACCTTAACTTTTGGTTTTAAACCAGATCATAAAGATGAATATAAAAAAGCAGGCGGTAAAAGATTAACTACCTACTATTTTCAATATAGCGGTATAAATTCAGAGAGCGAGTATGAAAACTCCTCTAAGTGGAGCAATATCACGGATGTAGAACCACCTTCTGATCCTTGTCCTGGCGCGAACAATATTGTTTGCGTGCTAAAGGCCGATTTTGCTACGCCCCCAACAGCAGCAGATCTGACAACTTATCTGGCCAGCTTAACCCCGTCAGGCACTGGTGCAAGCACCTACTGTACAAACAATTCACACATTTTTTCAAAAAAACCTTAGTATAGAAGGAATAGAATGGAGCATTAACGCTCCATTCTATTTTGGAATATTATCGTGGGTTCTGTGGCATTCCTGAAATCTTTATTACATCCTCAGGAATGGGTAAGGCATACCTGAGATCATTGGGAGCTAACCTATAAGTTTTGCCTTCCAAAATTCTGGTTAGCACAATCCCTGCATTCTCTTTATTTAAGCGCTTGATGTCCATCCACCTCAATCTGCGAAACAAAAGCTCCTTTCTCCTTTCTGTTAAAATTTTCTTTAAAGCGTCCGATGGATTTGAAGCGGTAAATGGCACAAAAGTTCCATTATTTTTCCAGCGTTTGATCATTAATGTATTCAGATCAGTCATCGCTGCCACGAGGTTGCCTTCCCTCGCATAACATTCTGCGCGTGTAAGGATAACTTCGTCGGTAGCAAGACCTGCAAAAATACCTAAACTGCCATCATAGTCACCTCTGAATCCTTCCGGACCCACTCCTCCGGTATTGAAAAACACCGTTTTTCTGAGGTCATTTTCATCATAAGAACGGTAAAGATCATCGGCTATATTTCCATAATACAAAGACGATGGATATTCCATCGTTTCTTCATAAATTACCTCAGGATTAAAGCGTGTAAATGGATAGCTTTCTGATGGATCGAAATATCCTTCAATAGGGATGTTGTAATCCATCAGGTTGTCTTTTAACTGCAGGCAAGAATCCGCATAAAGACCAGCCTGCCTATATTCCCTCATGAATAAATAAGTTCTGGCCAGCATACCATAAGCTGCCGCTTTAGACGCGCGGAATACATGTATAGGGCTTTCAGGCAATAGCGGAATGGCAAGTTTTAAATCAGAAACAATCTGTGAGTAGGTTTCATGTACACTACTTCTGGTCGATTTGGTGTTAAAATTGGGATCAAGTCTCAATGGTATACCCAGGTCCTTTCCATCTATTGTGGAATCATAAGCAGGACTCCATACAGAGGCCACTTGCAAGAATGATTTTGCCCTAAGAAACAAGGCCTGCCCTTTAAGATTGTTCCACTGAGAAATATCAACACTTTTATCGATTTTCTCGATTTCATAAAGCACCACATTCGCTTTATAAATTTTAGCATACATGATTACCCATGCGTTGTTAATCCCTGGTTCAAACAGATTAACCGGATTCCATACGTACATGTTTCTTTCAAATTCTGATAGGCTGTTAAAATCGCCTTCAGTTAGAAAATAATTGTCTGCACTTATTTCTGCCGAGTTAACATCGCTATTATTTATCTGGGAGTTGTTGTCCAGCAGTGATTGTAGGTCTTGAACTTGCCCTGGAGTAATCAAAGATTGATTTTGCTTTTCATCCAGAAATTTTTCACATCCGGTCAGGATTGGCAGGAAGACAATTAATAATATTAAAGTTTTTAATAACTGTTTCATAATATCAGGTTTAAAAGTCAAGTTTAAGTCCCAGCACATAACTGGTCGATGGTGGGAGCCCCACGAAATCGGGATCTATATTAAATTTGTTCGCCTTCCATAAAATGCCAATATTATTAATGACAGTATACAATTGCATACTTTTAAAGGGTAGTGTGTTCAATTGATTTCTGCTGAGCGTATAACTCACATTGATATATTGTAAACGAATATGGTCTCCTTTGCTAACTAAAGGCTCAGAATTCTGATAAAAAAGATTCCTGGCATTATTAACCGGGTAAATAAATGAGGGCACTGCAGTATGCCTTTCATCACCTGGCTGTTTCCACCTTAGCGCATAATCGCTATGTCCCTGGAGATTGTTTACCAGGGAGGTGTAATCAATGGAATTTCTAAGAAAATAATAACCGAATTTATACGTAAGCCGTGTGGCAAGTGAAAAGCCCTTCCAACTAAGGGTGTTGCCTAAAGAGCCATAAATAACAGGAAGTCTTGGACCAATATACCGGATGTCATTAGCCGTACTTCCATTACCTGTTATAGCATCCCAATCTGAGGAAACCACTCCGTTTAAATAACCTCGTGGATCTCCTGTTTGGGGATCAAGCCCGGCCCATTTATAGACTGCCAGATAAAATGAAGGATTACCTTCTATCGCGCCGTTATTACCTACCAGCTGACCAGGATTAAATTCAGAGGCACTGTAATATTTGGTAACCTTATCCTTAGAGGTATTGAAGATCAGTGAGGAAGTCCACCGGATAGCACCCCCGGTATTGATGGAATTTAACTGAATATCCAGACCCTGCCCGCTCATACTTCCGATATTCTTAATAATGGTATTCGTACTCAATCCTGTGGTCACATCAATTGCAGAGGGACCATAAAGATCGGTTATATACTTTTTATAGAATTCTATACTACCGGATAATCGATTGTTTTTGGAACTGAAGTCAATAGCTGCATTGACCATCGATACCTGCTCCCACTTTAAATCAGGATTGACGTAATTACTGATTTCCCCTCTTGGCGTTTGGGTAAAAGGGCTGGTCCCCTGATATTTCAAGGTCAACAGCGCTACTTTTGATGGATCAATATTTCCCTGGCTTCCATATGTCAATCTCAATTTAAGCTCAGGAAACAAATCAGCGGTATAAAAATCCTCTTTGGAAATGTTCCAGACAGTACCAGCAGACCATAATGGTTTCCATCTATCGTTTATAGATACCCCAAACATATTTGAAGCATCTCTACGTATACTTCCTGAGAACGTGTACTTATTCAGATAGGTGTAAGCTCCGTTTGCATAAAAGGATAGAAATCGGGTATTGGTTTTATTGAAAGAGGATGCGCTCGATATGAAGGAAGAACCTCCGGTAATTAACTGAGGATGAGGCGTAGCATAATCTACATTTACAGAAGTTAAAACATCACCATTGTAGCCATAAGTACGATAAGCATTACCCCTATTAATTGTTTCACTAATTTCTGACCCTGCAATCAGTGCAAAATTATGTGCCCCCAATACTTTATCATAATTAATTTGACCCCTCAAATTTTGGGCTGACACCTGGCCGTTTGAGAGATCCAGAATATCACCTTTGGGAACTTTGTATGTTGTTCTACCACTAGAAAGCTGGGTAAAGGAGTTGATGAGGTTTCGGGTAAAGTAGCTTTGCTGATCAGACAAAACTGTATTATCCACAGCCTGATGTTCATATCTGTACTTTACATCAATATTTAATCCGGGAACTAATGTATAATTAATTCCCAGAACCGCATTTAAATCCTGAAGTTTAGATTGACTGGACACATGCTGATAATCATTTAGGGGGTAATAGCGCCAATCCATCAATTTGCCATCACCAAACTCCTCAATAAAGCCTTGACGATATTGATGATATAAGGGAAGCGTGTGACCATTGTCATCTGCAAGTTTTGTATAGACAGGCAATGTGCCATTGATAGTATTGATGCTCCTATAAGCCGGAGCTCCACTGGTACTTTTACTCTGCGTAAAATATAAATTACTGCTGATTTCCAGATTTTTTAATGGCTTGTAAGTGTTGCTGATTTTTAGATTCAATCTATTGTAATCAGCCTTAAGCTCACTTATATTCTTATCTGCCCCACCAGATATTGACCAGGAAATTTCCTTTGAACCGCCCTGCAAACTCAGCGCATATTGCTGGTTAATCGCTTTCCTGTAAAAGTACCTGTTAAAATCATTCCGCAGGTCATGATTTCTAAAACCATTAATTTGGGATTCTGCTTCACTGTCACTAATTGCCCCATTCTTTTGTTTGAAGAGTATTTCATAAACCGGACTGAAAGGTGGTTTTCGTACAGCAGAGGTGTCACTGAAACGAAACTGATTTCTAAAAAGCATGGTCTCTACATCAATAAGGTCTGAGGAACTGATGTTTTGTTCGTAAAACAAATCTGGTTTCTCTGCTATCATGACATTGGAATTGAAACTGATCCGGGTTTCCTGATTGTACAGCCCTTTCTTAGTCGTGATCACAATAACGCCGTTTGCTGCTTTTGCACCCCATATAGAACTTGCAGCAGCATCTTTAAGGAAGGTCACATTTTCTACATCATTGGGATTAAGGTTATCCAGATTACCCTGACATTCAAAATTGTCAAGAATGATAAGCGGCTTCTGAATATTCATGGTTAAAGTACTCATTCCTCTGATCAGTAAAGGAGCATCCTTTGCGGAATTAATACGGTTAGAGAGCGGGATTACACCATTGGAGATGTATTTCAACCTTTCCAGTACATTTGTACCAACCTGTTCATTGTATAACTTGTTGTCAATAACCGTAAATGATCCTGCTGCCCGTTCTTTCGGCAGCTGTTGGTATCCAGTATTTAAATTGATGTTAACCTCTTCTAAGGCTTTCCCCAATGTTTCCAGGCGGATGTTTAGTGGAGAGAAACTAGTATTGCTCACTGGTATCTGAATGGTGGAGAATCCAATATAGCTGATGATTAAGGTATCAACTGTTCCTTTAAAAAGAATAGTAAAGGTGCCATCGGCACCACTAACGGTTCTTGTTTTTTCTTGTTTAAAGCTTAGGGTAGCTCCCCCAAGCGGCTTGTTATTGGAACCGGAGATGACTATTCCGCTAATCCTGAACTGGCTCACTTGTGCATCAACAGCAATGAAGCTGAACAGAAAAAACAGGATAAAAATTATAGATTTCATATAGAAAGGATTAGGGTTAAGGTGTTTTTTCTAACACTGTTGGCATTTCTTTAACCAGGAACTTGCCTTCTTCGGTCTTGGTGACGGTGATTCCTAACACGGCAAGCCAGCGAATAAGGTCTGCCTTAATGATCGTTTGAAGTTGTTCATCAGAGAGCGTTAACGGTAAACTCACGGAGTAACAGTAGGTGTTGTCCCTGCTCCAGTCCCTGTAAGTAATGTTGTCGTTTTTTATATATCGCTCCTTATCTTTAACATCCAGAATAAACTGTGATATCGGAGCTCCTGTTCGGTACTCCATCGCCATCTGGCACATCGCCAGTAACTCCATGTTATAATATCCTGTAGTTGAAGTTTGACTTATGCTGTCTTTAAACGTGCCGATGGGTGGAGATATCCCTTCCATATTTCCGGTAAATACAGACGAGTAAATCCGCTGGGGCTTCTGTAATTCAGAATGGTTAAAGCTGAGTAAAGGTCTTTTGTAAAAAGAACTATTAAAATCTATTTTCTGCGGCCATTGAACTTTCTTGCCAGCAAGCAATTCCTCTATATTATTTTGGGTTACATAATCTGATTCTGTAACTGCACACACTACTCCATCGCGGTTTATCCAGATCACATGGGAAACCAGCTGGTGTGGAAAGTACTTTTTTAATTTTTCATTGGACAGTGCGACTGGGGCTTTAAACCCGGAAAGGATTTTCAACCTATTCAAAGCTGTTGAAAGTTCACCTGCTTTTTTGATATCAGAGACCGGAAGTACCTGTATTTGCTGTTTGAACGCTTGACCCAGACTATCCAGTTTTGGCAGGAATCGAATACAAGGCGCACAATAACTCCCCCAGAAATCCAATATGATCAGTTTTCCTTTATAATGGTTTAACTTAATGCTTTGTCGGCCTCCAGGATGGTTAATAACCTGCAAAGGCATGTTCAACAAAACTTCGGGTACTTTATCGCCTACTTTAAGCGCTTTAATATCCTGTGCTTCAGATGTAAAAAAAAGGCAAAGCGTGGCCAGTACTATGATTAGTATAGTTTTTTTCATGATGTTTAAGTTAGTTGTGGTTTAAAACAGGGACAAAAGCAAAGCGACACCAACTCCCTAATTCTGTGAGGTGCCGCCTGCTATTATTAACTATCCACTAATCTGGCGCTTTGATAATGTTTTTAAAAAGGAATTTCCTGGTTTGGATAGGATTATTTAGGGATATCAATGGAACTGTGATCTTCATTAGCATTACTGAAGGAATATCCTTATTTTTGAAACAATACAATCCCCTTAAGTTTAAAACTTTCATTTCTGTTGGTTTAGTTTATTGAAAAAGTTGATTGGAGAAAATGAAAGTCTAACCTAATCCGGAGGTTTCAGTACGTTCTTTATTACATTTTGGAAAACAGAATTTCGTGAGCAGTAAGAATAGAAAACACATAGAAGTCCTGTAGGCTTATTAGTGAAGCTTGGGGCATTGATTGA
>Ga0157370_10002248_pt1 | contig 23471 bp, 19 predicted proteins | sample C35metaG_FD_113463 | JGI IMG/M metagenome (GOLD analysis project Ga0157370, IMG submission 113463) | Corn rhizosphere microbial communities from Kellogg Biological Station, Michigan, USA - C3-5 metaG | ecosystem: Host-associated > Plants > Roots > Rhizosphere > Soil | place: USA: Michigan...
CACCGCGACCAGCACGGCACCGGTGGCCCACTTGGCGGTGGTGAAGCGATCGAGCGCGTCCCACAACCGGCCGAAGCCTTTGTGCTTTTCGGCACGGGTGTCGATTTTCAGCGCGCGCTCGGCGGCCTTGGCGCCGACACCGACATAGGACAGCGCCACCGGCATCAGCAACAGCGAGGTGAAGATCAGCACCGCGACGCCGATGCTGGCGGTGATCGCCAGGTCCTGGATCACCGGGATGTCGATCAGCATCAGCACCGCAAAACCCACGGCATCGGCGAGCAATGCGGTGACGCCGGCAATGAACAGACGGCGGAAGGTGTAACGCGCGGCGATCAGCTTGTGGGTGCCGCGGGCGATGTCCTGCATGATGCCGTTCATCTTCTGCGCGGCGTGGGACACGCCGATGGCGAAGATCAAAAACGGCACCAGCACCGAGTACGGATCGATGGCGTAACCGAGCCAGGCGACGATGCCCAGCTGCCAGACCACCGCGATCAGCGAACAGCCAACCACCAGCAAGGTGCTGCGCACACAGCGGGTGTAGAGGTAGATGATCACCAGCGACGTGACCACGGCCAGGCCGAAGAACATCATCACCTGGATCAGGCCGTCGATCAGGTCGCCGATCAGCTTGGCAAAACCGATCACCCGCACCTTGTAGTGACCCTTGCCCTCCTCCCCGGCCTTGCGCACCGCAGGGTCACCGGCGTATTCGAACTTGTCGCGCAGACGCTCTTCGAGCATTTGCGAGAACGCGTGATAGTTGATGCCGTTCCCCGTAGCCGAAGCCTTGTCCAGCAAGGGCACGATCAACATGCTCGACTTGAAGTCGCTGGCCACCAGGCTGCCGACGATACCGGCACGGTTGATGTTCTGGCGCAGTTGCTCGATATCGGAGGGCGAGCCCTGATAACTGTCGGGCATTACCGGGCCACCCTGGAAACCGTCCTCGGTGACTTCGGTCCAGCGCACCGCCGGACTCCAGAGCGATTTCATCCAGGCGCGGTCGACGCCTTCGGTGAGGAACAGCTCATCGTTGACCTGCTTGAGCACGTTCAGGTATGCGGGGTCGAAAATGTCGCCCTGGGTGTTCTCCACCACCACCCGCACCGAATTGCCCAGGCCGCGCAACGAGTGGCGGTTCTCGAGGAAATTCTGAATGTACGGCTGGCTCTGCGGGATCATTTTCTCGAAGCCGGGGCGCAGCTCCAGACGGGTCGCCGCCATGTAGCCCAGCACCAGGGTGGCCAGGGTCATGAGCACGATGAACAGCGGACGATAGTTGAACACCAGCCGTTCCAGCAGGTTGCCGGAGCGCCGATCAAAATCGCGCAGGTCGCGGATCACCGGCATGTTGTCTTGCTTGGTAGGGGCCATGTCTGAGTACTCGCTCTATGTTCTGGCTCTTATTCTTTGAGAAGCGCACGTGCGCCACGCGTACCCACCACGACCAGCGAACCATCGACGGCCAGGGTGGCACCGGCGACCGGTGACGGGTTCTGTTGCGGCATCAATTGCAATTGGGCGTTGTCGGGTTGATTGAGCAACATGTGCCCTGCCTGAGTGAACAAGCGATAGTGACCTTGCACATCAATCGCGGCGGCAGTGACGCTGACCTGCAGGCCGGTGTCCAGCGCAGTCCAGTTCGATCCGCCATCGGTACTGCGCAACGCATTGCCACGCAGGCCGTAGATCACGACTTCCCCAGGCTTGCCGACGACGCCGAAAAAACTGCCCTGATAGGGCGTGGCCAGGGCGGCGAAACGCTGCTGCGCCGCATCCCATTTCAGCAACAGGCCCTGCTCGCCGGCGATGTACAGCGCATCACCGGTCGAGGCGATGGCGTTCAAGTGAAAGCTCTGCGGGTTGTCGGTACGATCCTGGAACGGCGTCCAGCTCTGGCCGCCATCCTCGGTACGCAGGATCAGGTTGAACACCCCGACCACGTAGCCGACCTTGTCGTCGGCGAACCAGACGTCGAGCAGCGGCTTGTCGGCGCCCTCCTCGACCAGCCGTTGACCGTCAGCGACCAACAGCGGCCACTGCTCATTGGCCGGCTCGGCAGTGGCCAGCGCCGTGTAATGCCTGACCAGCAACGCGCCGATCTGGCGACCGTCCAGTTGCTTGCTCCAGGTCACGCCGGCGTCGTTGCTGTGCAGGATCACGCCATCGTTGCCGACGGCCCAGCCCTGCTGCGGCGAAGCAAAATACACCGCACTCAAGTCACTGCTGACCGGTACGCTCGCCTGCTGCCATTGCCGGCCGCAATCGTCGGAATAAAGAATGTGCCCGCGCTGCCCGACCGCGACCAGCCGTTGCCCGGCATTGGCGACATCCAGCAACGGGCTACGTACGGCCAATGCACTGGCCCTGGCGGGCAGGTCCAGCACATCGACGTAGTCGGCCGCCTGGACGATGCCCTGCGACAGGCCGAGCACAACGCCTAACGCCCAACGCAAAATATTGTTTTTATACGAACACATGCTGCGTCCTCTTCGGAAAACCGCGTCGTGCAGGTCATGTGGGAGCGAGCCTGCTCGCGATGGACGTTAACGATGACGCGTGCTGTCTGGTTGCCCGCGTCGCCCTTTGGTCCATCGCGAGCAAGCTCGCTCCTACAGTGGATCGTGCGAGCGTTTGCTTGCGCTTGACTTAGCGAACGCCGTTACCGGCCAGCGCATCCGGCGACCACTGCGCCTTGGAGAGCGGCGCGATGTACTTGATGCCGCCATAGGCGCCCGACAGGCCGTTGATGTTGTACGTGCCGCCGACCAGGTCGTAGATCACATGCGGCGTGGTGTTGGGTGTGGTCACGTCATAGCTTTGCGAGAGGAAGCTGAACGAACCGCGATAGAGCTGGCCACGGGCGTCGTACTGATCGGAAGCCAGAGCCACCCAGCTGTCCTCATCCAGATAGAAGCGACGTTTGCTATAGACGTGACGGGCACCCGCCTTCAGTGTGCCCTCGACAACCCACACCCGATGTTTCTCCCAACGCACGAACTGCGGCGCCAGGTGATTCGGGGTGGTCAAGGTTTTCGTGTCTTTGAGATAGCTCAGGGCGTAGGCGTTGTACGGCACGATCATTTCCTGCTTGCCGACCAGTTTCCAGTCATAGCGATCCAGCGCACCGTTGAAGACATAAACGTCATCATAAGTGCCGGAACCTGCGGTGCCCGGGTTTGGCGTGTCGTAGGCCAGAGTGGGTGCCAGCTTCACGCGGCGTTGCCCGGGCAAGTACTGCCAGGCACGGCGTGCCTGCGCCAGCGGGTTGGCGGCGTCCTTGAGCATGATCGCCTCGCCTGCACGGCGCGCCGGGCCGGTATACAACAGGCGGGTCTGGAAGTAGGTGTCCTTGCCATCGATAACCTTGTCCGGGTCTTCGAATATCGGGAACGAGTTCACAACCTCTCCGCTGGTCGCCAGGTTCTGCGAGCCCGAGGAATCCACGTTCCACGAATCGTACTTGGTGGAATAAGCCACGCCCTGATAGCGCAACAGGTGGTTCCACATGGCCTCGGCACCCGACTGCGGGATCGGGAACGGCACACCAGGCAGCACGTTCTCGATCGCGTTGCCGCCTTCCAGCGACTTGGCGCCGGTGGCGTTTTTCAGGGTGTTGTCCAGCACGCTTTGCGGCAGCGCGACGCTGCGGTGGGTCGGGTAGACCTCGACGCGGAAGCTTGGAAAACGCGTGGCCAGTTCGACGGTGACGGCGGTCAGCTGGTTTTTGTACTGCGCGACGTTCTTGCCGTCGATCACCAGCAAGGGTTTTTCGCCGGCGTATGGATCCGGGCGGAAAGTGTCACCGGCCTTGAAGCCTGCCGGCAGGCTGGTCAGCCCACCGTTGTAGGCCGGAATGGAACCGTCGGCATTGCCGGCCTTCTCGGCGCCGACAGCGGTCAGGTTGCTGCCCAGTTTGGCGGCGTCGGCGGCGGGTACGGCGGCCTGGACCAGGCCGGTGAAGGCCAGCGCAACCGAGGCGGTCAACAGAGTGTGCATGCATTTCATTGTGTCGTTCTCCTGATTGGGTTTTAAGCAATCGCGAATCAGAAAGTTGTCTTGAAGGTGGCCGTCACCATGCCGCGATCCTTGAGCTGGGCCGGAGTACCGCCGAAGGCGGTGGTTTGTCCTGGAGTGCAGTTGTACTGTCCGTTCACACCCGGTGCGCTGCCGTCGCCCTGATTGCCTGCGCTGCCCGGTGAGCTGCAGGTATCGAATGGACCGAAGTTGTCCACGTATTTCAGGTCGAAGCGGTATTGGTTGCGAATGTCGAAGCCGACACCGACCGAGTAGCTGCCGGAGTCTTCGTTGCCGCCCAACTGCACGGCGGAGTTGCCATTGAGGCCGACGTTGTAGGTCATCGGCATGTACATATCGATGCCGGGGAACACCTGGTACCAGGTCGGGTTGAAGTTGACGCCGATGATGTAGTTGTCGCGGGTGACCTTGTCGGTGCCGTGGTACCAGTCTTCGCCCTTGAACAGCTGTTTGTTGTCGGTCACTTTCAGCCAGCGGCTGTAGCCGAGTTCGACCAGCAACGAGGAACTGTCCCACAGCGGCGTGTCGCCGAAAGTCGTCAGGCCGTTAAGCACCGCGTGCACGGTGTTGCCGCGCGCCACGCCGTTTTCTCCGTTGAAGCTGCCGATGAAGCCTGGCACCCCGGCGGCGGCCGCCGCTGCATTGACGGTGCCCGGCACACTGGCCAGCGGCATGTTTTCGCGGTAGTTCAGGTCGAACCCGACGCTGACATCGCCAACGCTTTTCGACAGGCTCAGGCCATAGATATCGATGTCATCGACGTAGAACTGGTTGTAGCTGCCGATGTTGCCGGAGATCAGCTGCGCCGGGCCGACGGCGGTCGGTTGCAGCACCAGGTTGGGCAGGATGTCGGACGTCTTGCGGTAGTAGACGCCGAGCGTGCCGTCCAGCCATTCCGGGCTCCACTTGGCCATCAGCCCGAAGTCGCCATGCTTGTCCGGCGTAAAGGTATGGCCATTGCTCAGGCGCAGGAACTGGTTCGCCCCCAAGGGTCCGGGCGTACCGAAACGCGGATTCAGCCCACCGATCAGCGACAGGTTGTGCCCGCCGTTCTGGATGCCGTCGTTGAAACCCAGATAGGTCCCGGATTCCGGCAGGCGCGAAGCGTCCCAGTCGAGGAAATACTGCGCACCCAGGGTCAGCTCCGGGTTGACCGTGAAGCTCATCGACAGCTGGTTGCGCGGGATGAACAGTTCCTTGGCTTCGGTACCTGGCACCGTAAGCGCCTTGGTGATGTCCAGGCCGGACTGGCCATAACTGTTGCCGTGGGCGAAGGCCAGGACGCTCTCGCCCCAGTACTGGGTGTGCTTGCCGAGCTTGGCGCTGAGGATCGACTCGTCACCGATTTCCGCGCTGCCGAAAACGAAGGCATCGAGGATTTCCGCCGAAGGCCCGTTGTAATAGCGATCGACATAGCCGCTGACATGGCGCGAGTCCGGGCGACCACTGTTCAACTGGTTGGTCGCCGCGTTGTCACTGCCGACATTGTCGTAGGCATGGTCGTACCAGCTGTTGGTGCTGACGCGAAAACCCATCTTCTTCTGGTAGGCCACGTCCAGTTCCGAAAGCACGTCCAGGCGCTGGGACACTGCACTGCCCGAAGAGAAATTACGGTTACCGTCGTTGTTGTTCCATGACCGGGCCAACTTGCTGTTGGGACTTTCCACCCGCTGGGCATAGTTGAACTTGAAAGTGTTGTCGAAACGTACCGTCCAGTCTTCATTTCCGGTATCGAGTTCAAAGGCATGAGCCGCCGGCACTGCCGCGATAAATAGCGCAGAGGCCAGCAGTGTTGGCTCCCACACACCCACACCGAGTTTTTTGTTGATCCGCATACGTTGGCTCCGATCTTTTCTTGTTGTTGTTTTATGTTCATGAAAAAACATCTGGCCACCCGATTCGGGCGCGACAGTGCTCACCACTCTTATCCCCATCAGGGGAGTGTTCGATTCATTCAAGTAACCCGATCAATACCGCCGGACTCAGCATCCTGCGCGGTATGGAACGACCCGGCTCAACCGGCGAGTCGTATCAACAGCAACACCAGCCCCAGCAAGAACACGGTTTCACCGACCATCAACACAATGGGTTTGAGCCCCACCGTGGCCAGCTCCTTGAGCTGGATTTTCATGCCCAGCGCGCTGATCGCGACCACCAGGCACCAGCTCGACATCTGATTGCCCAGGCTCTGCACCGCCGCAGGCACCCAGCCGAAACTGGTGACCGTCGCCAGCACCACGAAGGCCACGGCAAACCAGGGCAGCAACGGCGGCCGCTGACCGGTGTCGCTCCCGCCCTGGGAGCGGGTGATCAACACCGCGCAGACGATCACCGGCAGCAGCATGGCGATGCGCATCAGTTTCACCACCGTGGCGGTATCGCCGATGTCATGGGACATGCTGTACCCGGCACCCACCACCTGGGCGACGTCATGGATGGTGGCGCCGAGCAACACCCCGGCCTGCAGCGGGTCCAGACCGAGCGCCCGGGCAATCACCGGATAGACAATCATCGCCAGGGTCGAGAGGCTGGACACGCCAATCACCGTGAACAGCGTCGCGCGCTCCTTGGCATGATGGGCCGGCAACGCCGCCGCCAGGGCCAGCGCCGCCGAAGCACCGCAAATGGCCGTGGCACCACCGGACAACAGGCCGAACAGCACGTTGAAGCCCATGGCGCGCGCCGCCAGCATCGACACCACGATGGTCACCACCACCGACACCACAACGATCAGCACCGGATGCCAGCCCAATGCCGCAATCTGCTCCAGGGAAATACGCAGCCCCAGCAGGGCCACGCCCACCCGCAGGATTTCACGGGCGCTGAAGTCGATACCCGGCTTGCTCGGCCCCGCCGCCAGGAAATTCATGGCCATGCCGAGCAGCAGCGCCAACAGCATCACCGGCGCGTGGTATTGATCAGCCAGGAAGCGCGCGGCAATCGCCACGACAATGCTCGCCAGCACACCCGGCAGATACTGGCTGACAACCGACTGAAACTGAATGACGGCGGACCTGGACATAAGCTAGACCTTGATTCCCATGGCCGGCAGCGCACGCGTGCTTTCACGCTTGATCCGCGCCGCCACATAAAAGAACAGGCCACCGAGCAGCAGCGCCAGAATGTCGCTGACCAGCAACACACGGCACAGCGGCGAAGCCACGCCGGCAGTCGTCAGCACATCGCTGATCCAGCCCACGACAAAGGTACCGAGCGCCACCGAGAACAGGTTCAGCAGCAGCATCGAGCAACCCATGACCGTCGAACGCATGCGCACAGGCACCGCGCCCTGGATCGCGGTGGTCGCGCAACCGTACAGCGACATCAACATGAAAATGCCCACCGCCATGCCGACGTAGAACAGTGGCGAATCCGCCGGCACCAGGCGATAAGCGATCATGAACGGCGCACTCACCAGCACCAGCAGTACCAGCACACTGGCGGGGCCACCCTTGAAACGCGGGGCCAGGCGATCGCTCAAGACGCCACCGGCCAACGCGCCCAGCGAACCGAAGACAATCTGCATGACGCCCATGGTCGTGGCGATGGTCGCCGGGTCCATGCCGCGTTCGCGGGCGATCCACAATTGCGCGAACGAAATGCCCGGATAGACCAGATGCGCCAACACGAAACCGGCCACCGTGTAGCGCACCACGCGGTTGCTGCGCAGCTCAGCAAACACGGCGGCCATCTGCGTCGTCAGGGACGCGCCGCGTTCCTGCACGGCGTGGCTGCTGCGTTTGTCGCTCATCAACATCAACGGCAGGCCGATGACAATCCCGGCAAGCCCCAGGAAGTGGAACGTGGTGCGCCAGCCATGGGCGGCGCCAAGGGTACCCGCCAACAAAAAGCTGCAACCGATGCCCAGCGGAATACCGAGGTAGAACAGGCCCATCGCCGTGCCCCGGCGCTTCTCCGAGAACAATTCCATCAACAGTGCCGTCGCAGCAGGCACCAGCGCCGCTTCACCGGTGGCCACCAGAAAACGCGCCGCCACCATTTGCTCGAAGTTCTGCACGTAGCCGGAGGCAATCGTGCAGGCGCTCCAGACCAGCATGCCGGCGCCGATCACCCGTGGCCGGCTGTGCCGGTCGGCCAGCGCGCCGAGAAACACCGCCATCACCCCGTAGCTCAGGACCCAGACCGCACCGACCAGAAAGCCGTACTGGGCGTTATTGATCGCCAGCTCGCCGGTGATTTGCGGGGCGAAGCCCAGCAGGATATTGCGGTCCACCTGGGCCAGCAGGTGAATCACCATCAGCGTTGCCAAAACGGCGCAAGGACTCTTTTTCCAGAACATCGTCTGTACCTTTGAGTTGTTGTTATGAAGGTAAGGCCGGATGCCGCTCGTCCTGCCAGGACTAGCGCATGGTCCGCCGCTTCGGCCCAAGGGAAAGTGCGGTGATGCGATACGCGTCACCCACCCAGTTGCACAGCAATGGACGCGTGCTGTCCGGCTCGATGATGTCGATCACGCCAAAACGCTCGGCGGTACGCAGCGGTGAAGCCAGGGCCTGGTAATGGGCCTCCAGTTCCTTGCGCCGGGCCAGCGGGTCGTCCGCGGCAGCGATTTCCTGCTTGTAGGCGGCGGCCACGCCGCCCTCGATCGGGATCGAGCCCCACTGCGCCGAAGGCCAGGCAAACCGGTGCGGCAAGGCGGTGCCCGTCGGGCCGTGCCAGGGGCTGACCATGGCGCCGGCGAGGCCGACACAGCGGCGCAGCACAATGGTGATGACCGGCACGCTCGCCTGTTCGATCGCATGCACTGCCTGCATCGCCGCAATCAGCGTGCCTTGCATCTCGGCTTCCTGGCCGGTCATCACGCCGGGCTGGTCGACGAGGTAGATGATCGGCAGATGAAAGGTGTCGCACAGGTCGATGAAACGGGTCTGCTTGAGCGCCGCAGCACGGGTCAGCGCACCGCCGCCGACCCGCGGGTTGTTGCAGATGATCCCGACCGGGTAGCCGTCGAGACGGGCGAATGCGGTGATGGTCGACGCGCCGAAATCCGGGGACATCTCGAACAGGCTGTCCTTGTCCACCAGAGACTTGAGGATCTTGTGCGGATTGAAGATCTTGCGCCGGTCATGGGGAATCGCATCGTTGAGCCAGGCGTCGCGGCGACCGGGAGAATCGGTCGATGCCGCGCGCGGAGGCTGCTCCCAGACATTGCCCGGCAGGAACGACAGGAAGCGCTTGGCCAGGTCCAGTGCCTCGGCGTCGCTGTTGGCCGCGAGGTTGATCATGCCGCTGTGGCGATGCACCTGGTCGTAACCGCCGAGGTCGTTCTTGTCGATATCGACGCCGAACGCCTGCTTCACCACCGGCGGGCCGGCCGCGAACACCTGGCTCTGGCCGCGTACCATGATCGACAGGTGCGAAGCGGCGACCCGCAGCGCACCCAGTCCGGCACAAGCCCCGTGGGCGATACCGACAACGGGCACGGCGCCCAGCAGGTTGGTGATCGGCAGCAAGGCATAACCCGGGATCTTGGTGTGGCCGAGCTTGTCGAGCAGCTTCACACTGCCGCCGGCGCTGTCGATCATGCGAATGATCGGCAGCTTGTATTCCCAGGCGTAACGGTCGGCGTAGATCCACTTTTCCGCGACCGCCGCCTCCGACGAGCCGCCGCGAATGGTGAAATCATCCGCCGCGACCACCGTGCGTCGCTGCTCGATCTTGCCCACGCCAACCACCGCCGTGCTCGGCGTGGCGGAAGCGATCTTGCCCTCGGCCGTGTATTTCACGGCACCGGCGAGGATGCCGAACTCCTCGAAGCTTTCGCCATCGAGCAGGTGGCCGATGCGTTCACGCGCCGTGAGCTTGCCCTGGGCATGATGCTTTTCCACCGCTTCCGGGCCGCCCAATGCATAGGCAACTTCGCGGCGAGCGCGGAGGTCGGCGAGTTCCCGGGACCATTCAGGGGCAACAGGCGTGCTCATGACGATGTCCTCTGCAGGCGCGCGAGATAGTCGTCGCGCAGTATGTTTTTAACCACCTTGCCGGCGTTGTTGCGCGGCAGGGCGTCGACGAACTCGATCAGGCGCGGCTTCTTGTAGCCGGCGATCAGTGCGGCGCAGTGAATGCCGAGTGCTTCGTTGTCGACGCTGGTGCCTTCGCGGCGCACGACGAACGCTGCGATGCGTTCGCCCCACTCCGCATCGGGCAATCCGAGCACCGCGACTTCGAGCACCTGCGGATGGCTTTCCAGGGCGTCCTCGACTTCCCGCGCATAGACGTTGAAGCCACCGGAAATGATCATGTCCTTGTTGCGCCCGACGATATAAAGGAAGCCCTGCTCGTCGAGGTAGCCCAGATCGCCCGAGTAGTACCAGCCATCGCGGATCGCCTCGGCTTCCAGATCGGGACGGCGCCAGAACGCCACTTCGCCGATGCCGTCGGTGGCGATGGCGATCTCGCCGATTTCCCCCACCGTCATCTCTTCACCCTGGGCGTTGCGCACCGTGATCTGCACGTTGGCCGTCGGTTTGCCGCAGGAGCGCAGCACGCCATCCTCTGCGTGTTCGTACGGATACAGCACCGCCAGCGGCTGCACGGCCTCGGTCATTCCGTACTGCTGGCGCATCACCGGGCCGAACCGCGCCATGGCCCGGCGGATCAGGTCGACGGAAGTTGGCGCGGTCCCGTAATGGATGCACCGCAGCGACGACAGATCGGCCGCGACGCCGCTGTCGAGGGTGTCGAGCAAGCGCGTGAGCATGGTCGGCACGCACATCATCTGCGTGATCCGCTGGCGTTCGATTTGTTGCAGCGTTTCCAGCGGCTCGAACTTCTCCAGGATCACATTGCGCGCACCCCGCAAGTAGCACGGCAACAGGTGCACGCCGGCGGCATGGGTCAAGGGACCGACGTGCAACATCGCATCGGTCACGCCCAGGCTGTATTCCATGGCGTAGAAATGGTTGGTCAGGCGCTCGTACCAACGCTTGACCGTATAGGTGACGCCCTTGGGTTTGCCGGTCGTGCCGGAGGTATAGGCGATACGCAGCAAGGCGTCGGGCGACACCTGGACGTTGGGCGCACAGGCCGGCATCGAGGCGAGTTGCTGGCGGTAATCCAGCACCTGCGGTGCCTGCCAGTCGAGCGCCATGACATGACGCAGACTCTCGACGCGACCCATGACCCCCAGGCTGATCTCGCGAAATTCCGGCCCCGCCACCAGCAGGCTCGCGCCGGCGTCGTCGAGGATCGCGATCTGCTCGGCCAGGGTATGCCGGGCGTTGAGCGCCACGTAGACCAGGCCGGCCTTCTCTGCAGCGAAAACGCTTTCTACCGCTTCAGGCGAATTGTCGAGCAACACGGCGACGCGCTCCCCCACTTGCAAGCCAAGAGAAATCAGGGCGTGGGCGAGACGGTTGCTGCCCGCCTCCACCTCGTCGTAAGTCAGTGCCGTGTTGCCGAAGATCAGCGCGGTGCGGCCGCGGTGTTGCCGGGCTGCCCAACTGAGCATGAGTCCTGCGGTGCATTTTTTTGTCATGATATTTTGTCTTATTGTCGACAATTAGACACAGCACTAGGGAGTGTTGTGCCCCCTGTGTACGGTTATTCCAAGTGGTTCAATGCCGCTTGATGGGAAGCGTTGATCAGCTCGACCATCAGGTTGCCGGCGGCGCTACTGTTGTTCTGCCCAAGTGCCTCGACCAACCCGCGCCAATAAACGGCGGAAGCCTGGCGACGCTCCGGTGAGCGCAAGCCCAAGCGGGTGTAGCGTGCAGTCTGGATCGCCAGTGCACCCATCAGTTCTGCCAACTGCTTGTTGCCGCAGGACTGGAACAACACGGTGCTCAGGCGATAACTGCCCTGGGCATACTCGTCCAGTGCATCGGCTTTCCCGGCGATCAGTTCAAGCCGGGTGACGATGGCGTCCATCTGGTTGACAACCGCGGCATCGAGATCGACCAGGTACTTGGCCAGCAACCCGGCCAGCACGGCGCGGATCTCGAACAGGTTGTCGATTTCCTGCCTGCTCAATGAAGTCACATGCGCGCCACGTTGCGGCACGATGGTCACGACGCCGACCTTCTCGAGAATGCGCAGGGCTTCGCGGATCGGACCACGGCTGACCTGGAAGTGATCGGCCAGTTCCTGCTCACGCACCGAATCGCCCGGCCCGTATTCACCGCGCAGAATCGCCAGCGTAATGCTCTCGGCAATCTGCTCCGGCATCGTCAGAACGCGCTGGCGACCGGCCCGCGTGATACCTATTGCACTACCGCCCTTGGCGGCCGACGCCGAACCTGCATTCATTGACATAGACTTCAATCGCACTCCATCAGCAAAACATCCTGGCCGTCTTTCACTACGTCGCCTTCGGCAACGAGGACACTCACTACTCGACCCGACTCGAGCGCCATCAACGGGATTTCCATCTTCATGGACTCCATGATGACCAGGGTCTGATCTTCTTCAACGATGTCGCCTTCGCGGACATGAATCTGCCACACCGTACCCGCGACATCCGACTTAACCGCGATTGTACTCATTCTCGCCCCCTCCAAAACACCACTGTTTTCTGAAATCGCCAGGCCTCTGGCCGTCGCGGGCTACGCTTTTTGTATCCAGCGCTGTGCGAACGCCTTGGCTCACGAACTGCAAATTACATGATTGTACGATTGTTGACAATCCTACGTTTCGATGTTTTTATCCGACCAGGCAATTCGAACAACAAGAGGCCGAGGCATGTCGCTCACACATAAAGAAGCACGAAGAATCCTGGAGATCCTGGATCACACGACCCATCTGGACTTCCTTGAAGTCCGCGTCGGTGACACCACGCTGACCGCCAGCAAATCCGGCACGATCCAGCGCTCGCTGGCGCCTTCCCAAGGCGCCGCGCCGGCAACAACCGCGACGGCCGCCGCCCCTGCGGCAGCCGCGAGCGCGCCTGAAATCGCCGAGGGCCAGGTGGCCGTGCGGGCGACCATGATGGGCACCTTCTATCGCAAACCCAGCCCCGACCAGGCGTCGTTCGTTGAAGAAAACACCCTGGTGGAAACCGGCGCGCCGCTGTGCCTGGTGGAAGCCATGAAGCTCTTCAACACCCTCGCCTCCCCGGTGAAGGGCCGTGTGGTGCGCATCGTCGCCCAGGACCTGCAGATGGTTGAGCGCGACCAGATCTTGATGATTATTGAACCGGAGGCTCGTTGATGAGCAGCATTCCCGTGGCAACCCGCGACATTCGTCGGGTCCTGATCGCCAACCGTGGCGAAATCGCCGTACGCATCGTGCGAGCCTGCAAAACCCTGGGTATCGAATCGGTGGCGGCGGTGTCCGAAGCCGACAGCGACAGCCTGGCCGCCCGCCTGGCCGACCAGTGCGTGATCATTGGCCCGCCGCCCGCCGCGCAAAGCTATTTGTGCGCCGAGTTGCTGGTCCGTACGGCGCTGGAGCATCGCTGCGACGCCATCCACCCCGGCTACGGCTTCCTGTCCGAACGCTCGCATTTCGCCCAGGCCTGCGAAGACGCCGGGCTGGTGTTCATCGGTCCGTCGGCGCAGATCATCGATTCGATGGGCGACAAGATCACCGCCGTCGGTCTGGCGGAAAAAGCCGAAGTGCCGCGCGTCCCCGGTTCCGATGCCGTGGCCGATGCCGAGACTGCACGCAGCATCGCCAGCGCAATCGGCTACCCGGTGCTGTTCAAGGCCACCGCCGGTGGTGGCGGGCGTGGCATGCGCATCGTGCGCAGCGATGAAGAGGCCGAGGCCGCATTCCGCTCGGCCTCTTCGGAAGCCCAGGCGGCCTTTGGCGACCCGACCCTGTACGTCGAGAAGTTCATCGAATTGGCGCGACATATCGAAATCCAGATCATGGGCGATCGCCACGGCAACGTGGTGCACCTGGGCGAACGCGAGTGCTCGACCCAGCGTCGTCACCAGAAGTTGATCGAGGAAGCACCCTCCCCCAGCCTCGCCGCGCAAACCCGCGAGCAAATGGGTGAATGCGCCGTGCGTCTGGCGAAAAACGTCGGTTACTTCGGCGCGGGTACCATCGAATTCGTGGTCGATGACCGCGACGGCAGGTTCTATTTCCTGGAAATGAATACGCGCATCCAGGTCGAGCACCCGGTGACGGAAATGATCACGGGCTTCGATCTGGTGGCCGAGCAGATCCGCATCGCCGCCGGCCTGCCGCTGTCGTTCACTCAGGCCGACGTCAAGCTGAGCGGTCATGCCATCGAATGCCGGATCAACGCCGAAGACCCGGATCGCAATTTCCTGCCCAGCCCCGGCCTGGTGAGCGAGTGGCTGGCACCCAAGGGCCAGGGTGTGCGCGTCGACACCCACTGCTTCAGCGGCGCCACCGTGCCACCGTTCTATGACTCGCTGCTGGCCAAACTGATCGTGCACGCGCCGACGCGCGGTGAGGCGATCGTGCTGATGCGCAAGGCGCTCGAGGACATGAAAGTCGTCGGCCTGTCGACCACTGCCAGCTTCCACCATGCGGTGCTCGATCATCCGGATTTCGTCGCCGGCCGCGTCACCACGCGCTGGGTCGAAGACGTGTTCGTACCGGCCCGCAAGCAGGCGTTGAAACAAGCCAGGGAGCGCGCATGAGCATGACTACTTTGGTCGATGTCAGCCTCAGTGACGGCCAGACCGCCGTCTGGGGCGGTGCCGCCAGCACCGCGATGTTGCTGGGGACGATGAACTCGCTGGGGCACGCACGTCTTGCCGCCATCGAAGTCTTGAGCCCGGCGGTGATCGCCCAGTGCGTCAGCCGTGAGGAAAACCCGCTGCAACGCGTTGCTGCGCTGCGCGAGCGCGCCAATGGCACGCCGCTGCGCGCCACGGTGAATCTGCTGGCGACCCATGGCTATATCGATGTGCTGTCGGGCGAGGCCCTGAACACCTGGCTGCGATTGCTCGCCCGGATTGGCATCAGCGAGGTTGTATTGATCGATCCGCAGCTGGATTTCCAGCGTCTGGACAGCGCTGTGCAAATGGCCTTGGCCAATGGCCTGAGCGTCATCGCCGCCCTGCCCTACGTCGACGATCATGAGCACAGCGATGCCCACTATTCGGCCTCTGCTGCACGACTCGCCCAGACCGGCGCACAGCGCATCATGTTGCGCGACGAAGCCGGCCTGCTGCATGTCGATCGCCTGCCCGGGTTGCTTTCAGCACTGCGCGATGGCCTGGATGGCACGCCACTGGATCTGCATACTCGCTGCCACACCGGACTCGGCCCGCAGGTTGCACTGGAGGCGATCCGACTGGGCATCGATCGCCTCGATGCCGCGCTGCCTTGTGTCGCCAACGGTGCATCGACGCCTGCGCTGCCCCTGCTGGCGCGCTCGGCGGCGTTGCTCGAACTGTCGCTGCAAGCCCCGGACCCGGACCGTATAAAAGAAGCCGAGACCCAGTTCGCCGCCGTGGCGGATCAGCAAGGTTTCCCCGAAAGCCAGCCCTGGGCATTCGACCTGGCGCCTTACGAACATCAACTGCCAGGCGAAATCGCCGCCGACGCCATGCAGGCCTTGCGCGCGCGCGGGCGCCTGGCGGATCTGTTCGGGTTTGCCCGCGAGTGCACGCGCATACGCCAGGAGCTGGGCAACCCGCCGATGCTGCCACCCTTCGCACAGGCGATTGCACGACAGGCACTCGAACATCTGGATGCCGAACCACGCTATGCCACGCTGCAACCCGCCTTGCGCCGCTGGCTGCAAGGCTGCTACGGCCCGATCGACACGTCACTGACCCGCCTGCAACAACGCATCGGCGCGGTCGCGACGCCGTGCCGTGTGATCAATCTGTCCACCGATGATGCGTTGGCCGCCTTGATCTGCGGCTGCCCTGCACTGCCGCCTTTCCAGAAGCTTGAGTATGAAATCCGCACCCCCGAGCAAGCCCTGACCCAAGGGCTGCTGCAACGCTGGCCCGGCTACACCGTACTGAGTGTCACGGGCCCGGGCCTGTCCATCCATCTCGAACACAGCAAGGGGTGACATGTGCTGAATCAACTACGCGAAAAAGTGAATGCGGAGTTCATCCGCACCGGCAAACGTCGCCGTATCCAGCTGGTCGATGCCACCCTGCGTGACGCGCACCAGTGCCTGTGGGCCACACGCATGCGCACCGAGCACATGCTGCCGATGGCCGAGCGTCTGGATGCCCTGGGCTTCCATGCCATTGAAACCGTAGCGCTGGTGCAATTCGACGCCAGCGTACTGTTCCTCAACCAGAATCCACTGGAACGGCTACGTTTGTTGTCCGAGCGCATCCGCCACACACCGCTGCGCGCAGCGGTGCGCAGCAATATGTTGCGCAGCTTCTACCCAGAGCCGGATGACCTCAGCGAGTTGTATGTTGAACGGCTGGTCGCCAACGGCGCGCGCGATATTGTCTTTCTTGAGTCACTGCATTGCTGGGACAACCTGACGACATCGATCGCCACGGCCAAGCGCCTGGGTGCCACCACCACGATCGGGCTGATTTATAACCTGGCACCCGGATATGACGCGCATTTCTATGCCGCCAAGGCCCGGGAGGCCATCCAGCGCTTCGACATCGATGCCTTTGCCTTCGGCGATGCCGGCGGCAGCATGACCGTCGAACAAGTGCGCTGCATTGTCCCGGCGATCAAGGCCGTGATCGGCGACCGCCCGCTGGAAGTGCTCACCCATTGCCTGAACGCGACCGGTTCGCTGGTTGCACTTGAAGCAGCCGTACACGGTGCCGACCGGCTGCTGTGCTCGATCGATCCGTTGGCCAACGGCAATGCCGGGCCATCGGCGCAGATGCTGGCGCGCAACCTGCGCGAGATTGGTTTCGAGGTTGACTTCGATGACCGCGCGGCGGACGAGATCGGTGACTACCTCGCCGGGATTGCCGAAGAGAACGGTTTCCCGGTGGGCATTGCGGCGGAATACGACCCGGCGCACTTCGTTACCCAGTACGCCGGTGGAGCGATGTCCAACCTGCAATCGCAGCTGCAACTGGCGGGCATCGCCGACAAGCTGCCGGTGGTGCTCGAAGAGATCGCGCGGATCCGCGTCGAACTCGGTTCGCCGGTGATGGCCACGCCCTTCCCCGCGATGATCGCCGCGCAAGCGGTGATGAACGTGCTGAGCGGCGAGCGTTACAAGGTGGTGCCGGATGAAGTGAAAAAGTACGTGTGCGGCTACTTCGGCGCCCTGCCCCTTCCGGTGGACCCCGACGTCAAGGATCGCGTGCTCGCCAATGGCTCCCGCGAAATCGCCCTACAGCCGCCGGTACTGGCGCCGCGAGTCCCTGAACTGCGTCGCCGCTACGCCGGCTTGTGGGATGATGAATTGCTGCTGCGGGCCATGTATGGCGACGAAAAAATCACCGGGCTGGTTCCGACCGTGATCGACGACACCTTCAGTGTGCGTCGTCCGCTGAACGAGCTGATCGCCGGTCTGGCCAGGCTGCCGGAACAACGTCATGTGCACATCGCCATGGCCGGTTTCGAATTGCGTACTCACTGAGGCTGCCATGTCGACTCCCATCCCGCCACGACCACTGCCGCAGCCCACCGCCGAAACGGCCGCCTATTGGGCGGCCGCCCAGGAGCAACGATTGGTCATCCAGCGTTGCGCCAGTTGCGGCAAGTGCCAGTTCTACCCGCGCGCATTCTGCATCGGCTGCCTGTCCGAGCGCATCGAATGGATCGATGCCAGCGGCCAGGGGCGCATCTATTCCTTCACGGTCAGCCGCATTGCCCCGTCGCCGGCCTTCGAGGCCCGGCTGCCTTATGTCGTCGCGTTGATCGACCTCGATGAAGGCGTCCGGCTGGTCGCCAACATCCTCGACGCCGACCTTGTGCGCGTGCGGATCGGCACCGCCGTCAGGGTCTGTTTCGAAGCCGTCAGCGAAGCCTGCACGCTGCCCCAGTTCACTCTTTTGGATTAGCCGTCACCATGGAAATGATCACCGACTACTTCGATGCCGGCGCCAATCGCCATCCCGATAATATCTGCCTGCAAGGCACCGGTTTCAGCCTCACCTACGCCCAGGTGCAGGCCGAATCCCACGCGATCGGTCATGCCCTGTCCCTGCTGCGCCTGCGATCCGCCCATGTCGGCGTGCTGGCACCCAATCACCCGTTGGGTTTCGTCGCCATGCTCGGCGCGTTGCGCGCGGGGGCGACTTTCGTGCCGCTCAACGCCCGCGACTCGATCGACAGCCTGATCTGGTTCATGAGCTTCACCCAACTGTCGGTGCTGGTCCTGCATTCCCAGTATGCCGAACATGCCGAACGCATCCGCGCAGGCGTGCCGACGCTGACCACGGTGATCGGCCTGGACCAGCCCATCGCTGGCTTGAGCATCGCCGACTGGTGTCGCGAACACGCCGGCCAGCGCTGCACCGTGCGCAATTCGCTGGACGATACCGCCCTGATCAAATCCTCGGGCGGCACCACCGGCCGGCCGAAAGCGATCATGCAAAGCCATCGTGCGCTGCTGGCCTGCTACCGCATCAGCAACCAGTTCATGCCACCGGCGAAAAGCCCGGCGCACCTGGTCGTGGCACCACTGACCCACGCCGCCGGCGCGACCGCCATGGCGCTGTCGATTTTCGGCACACGCAACGTCATCGCAGCATCCGCCGATCCGGGTGTCGTGCTGGAAACCATCGAACGGGAGCGCATCACCCACCTGTTCCTGCCGCCGACCCTGATCTACCGACTGCTGTCGCACCCGGATGCCCGGACCCGCGACTGCTCCTCACTGGAATACGTGATCTACGGCGCGGCGCCGATGTCCGTGGACAAGCTGCGCGAGGGCATTGCCCTGTGGGGACCGGTGTTCATGCAGGCCTACGGTCAATCCGAAGTGCCAGGGGTGATCACTCTGCTGACTCGCGAAGACCATATGCGCGACGGCAAACACCTGGGCTCGGCCGGTCGCCCCACCGGGGCCTGCGAAGTGGCGCTGATGGATGAAGAAGGACGCTTCGTCGAGCCTGGCGAACGCGGCGAAATCGTCGCCCGTGGCGAGCTGGTAGCGCCGGGTTACTACGACAACCCGCAAGCCAACGCCGAGGCCCGCCGCTTCGGCTGGCATCACACCGGCGACATCGGCGTGTTCGACGAAGGCGGCTATCTGTACATCGTCGATCGCACCAAGGACATGATCATCTCCGGCGGTTTCAATATTTACCCGAGCGAGATCGAGCAAGTGATCTGGGCGCATCCGGCGGTGATGGATTGCGCGGTGGTCGGACTGCCCGATGCCGACTGGGGCGAGAAAGTCATCGCCGTGATCGAACTCAAGGCCGGCGCCAGCGCGACCGCCGAGGAATTCGTCGCGATCTGCCGCGAAAAACTCGGCAGCCTGAAAACCCCCAAGCAAGTGTTGTTCTGGGAGAGCCTGCCGCGCAGCCCGGTCGGCAAGGTATTGAAGAAAGACGTGCGCGCGCAACTCGTCGCCCAGGAGGCGCAAGCATGAGCAACGACCCTTCCCACCTGGCGGGTCGCTACGCCATCGTCGGTGTCGGCGAGGCCGGGCTTGGCAAGGCGGCGCCTGGCGACACCGCGCTGTCGCTGCAATGCCGCTCGGCCCGTGACGCCCTGCTCGATGCCGGCCTCACCCTGGCCGATGTCGATGGGGTTTTCGCGCACTGGGACGACCGCGCCAACGCGCTGCTGGTGAGCGAGTACCTGGGCATCACGCCGCGTCATGTCGACAGCACGGTGGTCGGCGGCGGCTCGCCGCTCACCCATTTGATCCACGCCATGGCCGCGATCGAGGCGGGGTTGTGCTCGGTGGCGCTGATCACCTACGGCAGCACCCAGCGACTGGATCAGAGCCGCAATCGCGGCGGCGTCATCAACGAGCCGCGCTCGCCGTCGGGACAATTTGTTGCGCCTTACGGTGTACTGAGCCCGATCAGCTGGTACGCGATGCTCGCGCAGCAGTATCTGCATCGTTACCAGGCCAGCGAGGAAGACCTTGGCGAAGTAGCAATCAACGCACGACGCTGGGCACAGTTGAATCCTCAGGCGACGCTGCGCAAACCGCTGACGATGGAGGAGTACCTGGCGTCGCCACTGATCTCGGACCCGCTACGCAAGGCCGATATTTGCCTGGTCAGCGACGGTGCCGGTGCGTTGGTTCTCACCAAAGCCGACCGCGCGCGCACGCTGGCGAAACCACCGGTTTACATCCGCGGCTTCGCCGATACCTATCGGCATCACGTCACGCCACTGGGCTCGACCGACTGGCTCGCCCCTGGCGTCATCGCGGACTGCGCCGAGCGCGCGCTTTGCATGTCCGGCATCGCGCGCGACGAATTGAGCATGGTGCAGATCTACGATGCGTTCACCATCAACGTGCTCGTCGCGCTCGAAGCCATGGGTTTCTGCGCACCCGGCCAGGCCGGCGCATTCTTGCGCAGCGGCATTGCCGCGCCCGGCGGTGCATTGCCGGTCAATACCTCCGGCGGCGGGCTGGCCTTCAACCATTCCGGCCAGTTCGGCATGCAATTGATGATCGAATCCGTGCGTCAGCTGCGTGGTGAATGCGCCGAGCGCCAGGTCGCCAACGCCAGCAGTTGCCTGGTCCAGTCCAGCGGGCTGTTGATGTCGGCGTTCATGACCCTGGTTCTGGCAAAGGGTGATCGACCATGAAGACGACAATCCCGATCCGAACCCTGCAGGCCCTTCGTCTGTTCGACTGGCGCGATGGCGCCCGTCTGTACGAAGTACCGCAAGTCCTGCACACATTGCGTCACGGCGAAATCGTCGGACGTGCCGTCACAGTTCCCAATGAGACCTCACGATGACCTGCGAACACCCATCACCGGAACAGCAACTCCAGGCCCGCCGCGAAAACTCCCTGCAAATGGGTGGCGAGGCCAAGCTCCAGGTGCGCCGCGAGGCTGGCGTGCTCAATGCACGCGAACGACTGGAGGGCCTGCTCGACCCGCAGTCGTTCAGCGAAATCGGCATGCTCGCCCACTCCTCCCGGCCCGAGGACCGGGACAGCACGCCGGCGGACGGCAAGATCACCGGTTTCGGTCGCATCGATTCGCGTCGGGTGGCCGTGGTGTCCAACGACATGACGGTCAAAGGCGCGTCGTCCTCATGGATCAATGCACGCAAGATCGCTTACATGAAGGAATGCGCCACTCGCAATGGCATGCCACTGATCTTTCTTGGCGAATCGTCCGGCCAGCGCATGCAGGACGCGATGGGCGCGGCGAGCATGGCCAGTGCCGGCCAGGACGCCCAGCAATACTGCCGGCGCCGCGAAACCCCGTGGGTCAGCGCGGTACTGGGCCCGTGTTTTGGATCGGCAAGCTGGTACTCGTGCCTGGCGGACTTCACCGTCATGCGCAAGGGTGCATTGCTCGCCGTCTCCAGCCCCAAAGTCACCTCCGTGGCGATCGGTGAATCCTCGGACGCCGAGGAACTCGGCGGCTGGCGCATGCATGCTGAAATCACCGGTCTGGCCGACAAGGTGGTTAACACTGACCAGGAAGCATTGAGCGCTATCCGGCAGTTTCTCAGCTACCTGCCCTCTCACTCGAATGAGACACCCGCCCTCCTGCCTTGCGGGCCCGAAGATCGACCTGACCCGTCGGGCCCGGAAACCATCGTCCCGGCGGAGCGCAGCAAAACCTACGACATGCGCAAGCTGCTGGCGACGCTGGTCGATCGCGACAGCCTGTTTGCGCTCAAGGACCGATTCGGCCGCTCGGTCGTTACCGCTCTCGCCCGCCTTGAAGGCGCCAGCATCGGGATCGTCGCGTCCAATCCGCAATTCAAGGGCGGAGCGCTGGACGCTGACGCCTGCCGCAAGGCCACCGGCTTCATCGCCATGTGCGACTCGTTCAACATTCCACTGGTGTTTCTTGTCGATACCCCCGGCTTCCTCGTGGGCATCGAAGGCGAGAAACGCAGCGCACCGGCGCACATCATGAACATGATCCACGCCGTACAACTGTGCTCGGTACCCAAGCTCTCGGTGATCGTGCGCAAGAGTTTCGGCCAGGCCTATCTGAATTTCGGCGGTGGCCGCAACAGCGACCAGTCGGCCGCCTGGTGCTCGGCCGATGTCAGCTTCGTCGACCCGGGCGTTGCGGTCAGCGTCGTGCATGACGTGACGCGCGAGACGGATCCCGAGTGCTACGAGCGCCTGTACGCTGAATTCTCAAAAGACACCTCGGCCTTTGCACTGGCCGGTGCGCTGGGCACCCACGAGGTGATTGCACCGGGAGAAACCCGTCGTTTTCTCGTCGAGGCACTGGCGGCACAGCGGCGCGCAATCAATAACGGCATCGGGCGCCACGAAATGCGCACATGGCCCACCTACTTTTGACCGGCGCGAGTGCACTGCACTCAGCCCCTCCTCAATTCAAGGAATCGCCATGAATGTATTCATCGTACATGCCCATCCCGAGCCGAAATCCTTTACCGCCGCCTTGCGCGACCAAGCGGTTGAGACCCTGCAATCCCAAGGGCATCAGGTCCAGGTATCCGACCTGTACGAAATGAACTGGAATCCGGTGGCCGGTGCCGGGGATTTCCGCGCCCGGGAAAACCCCGAGTATCTGGTCTACGCACTTGAGCAACGACGCAGCAGCAAAGAACAGACACTCGCCGCCGATATCCAGCACGAGTTGGACAAACTGTTGTGGGCGGACCTGCTGATCCTCAACTTCCCGGTCTACTGGTTCTCGACACCGGCCATCCTCAAGGGCTGGATCGATCGGGTCCTGGTCTCCGGCATTTGTTACGGCGGCAAGCGTTTCTACGATCAGGGCGGCCTGCGCGGCAGGAAAGCCCTGGTGACCGTGACCCTGGGCGGGCGCGAACACATGTTCGGTGACAACGCCATCCATGGTCCGTTGGAGGACATGCTGCGCCCGCTGCTGCGCGGAACCCTGGCCTATGTCGGAATGGACGTGCTGCAGCCATTTGTCGGTTGGCATGTGCCGTACATCACTGATGAAGCTCGACAGGATTTCCTGAAGGAGTACCGCCAACGCCTGGAAAACATCGGCGAGGATCACCCCCTCGAGTATCCGCGTTTGAGTCAGTTTGATGATCGACTCTATCCCCTTGAAATAGCGCCCGAAGAACCGGGCACCACCTGCTGCTGATGCCGGATTGCGCAGAATAATCCCGAGGCCGGCAATGCCGTCAGGCTTCGGGTCAGCAAGCGGCCCTTGAGGGGTCGGTGAGCCGATGCCCGGCAATTGCGACGAATAGAGCTACGCTTGTCTGCAATAGAGGGACTTTGCGCATTCCTTCATCGGGCAGCGGAGCCTAAAGACATGGGCATTGAACAGGATGTTTATCCTGCGGCCACCGTCCTGGTGGTCGATGACACGCCAGACAACTTGATGCTGATGACCGACCTGCTCAAGGACAGGTATCGGGTCAAGGCCGCCAACAGCGGCGAAACGGCGTTGCGCGTGCTGCAAAACAACCCACTG
>Ga0157370_10002249_pt1 | contig 23463 bp, 23 predicted proteins | sample C35metaG_FD_113463 | JGI IMG/M metagenome (GOLD analysis project Ga0157370, IMG submission 113463) | Corn rhizosphere microbial communities from Kellogg Biological Station, Michigan, USA - C3-5 metaG | ecosystem: Host-associated > Plants > Roots > Rhizosphere > Soil | place: USA: Michigan...
AGAGTCACCTGACGCCGAGGAATACGCCGGACTCATTCGCTCGGCCACCGTGCGACTCGTCGACGCTGAGAACACCGACAACTCCGTCGAGAGCCGATTCGATCTTGCCTACAATGCCGCTCACGCGCTTTGCCCTCGCCGCGATGCGCCATGCAGGATACCGTGCGAACAACCGTTTCGTCGTCTTCCAGGCGCTGCCACATAGGCTGGGGCTCGGTCCAGAGGTGTGGCGAGTTCTCGCGAAATGCCACCAGATCAGGAACCTCCCCGAGGTCGAAATACTTCGACGGGAAGCTGCCCCGTGTCTAGCCGCGTGCGAGCCCGCTGAGCCCGATGAACGCCAGCACGTGCGTTCTTCGTTGTCGGTGTGCGTACGTTTTGAATATGACCCACATTGCGTATCTCGGGACGGGACTCCTCGGCACCGGGTTGGTTCAAGCCGCCGTCGCGCGCGGCGATCATGTCACGGTTTGGAATCGCACGGTCGAGAAAGCCAAGGCGCTCGAGCCGCTCGGCGTCCATGTCGCCGCGACACCGGCCGACGCGGTTCGCGGTGCGGCGCGCGTCCATCTGGTGCTGAAAGACGACGCCGTGGTCGAGGCGGTGATCGCCGCCCTCCGGCCAGGTCTCGCCGGTGACGCCATCATCGTCGATCACACGACGACGCAGCCCGCGCTCACCGCCGAGCGTTCACGGCGTCTCACCGCCGACGGCGTGCGGTATCTGCACTGTCCAGTGTTCATCGGTCCCGCCGCGGCGCGCGCGAGCCAGGGAACCATTCTGGTCTCGGGCCCGCATGCGCTGTTCGACGCCGTGCGGAAGGACCTCGCCCGCATGGCGTCGCGCGTCGAATATTTCGGCGAGCGTCCGGATCTCGCTGCCGTCTACAAGCTGTGCGGCAATGCGTTCATCATCGGCATGAGCGCGCTGGTCTCCGACGCGTTCAGCGTGGCGGCCGGCGCCCGCGTCGCGCCCGCCGATGCGATTCGAATTCTCGAATTCTTCAATCCGTCGGCGATCATCGCCGGGCGCGGGAAGAACATGGCGGCCGGCAACTTCGCGCCGAGCTTCGAGCTCGAGATGGCGCGCAAGGACGTGCGGCTCATGATCGAGACCGCCGAGACGCATCCCCTGGCAGCGCTTCCGGCGATCGCGGCGCGTATGGACGATCTGATCGCGCAGGGGCACGGGGACGAGGATCTCGCCGTCATCGGCCGCGACGCCGTCAGCGGCAGCGTGGCCGCCGCACCAGATCTGGCCAGCGCGGCGCATTGAGCGAACGAGTTACCGCGCGCTCCCGAGGGCGCTGCGGACGGCTGGCGCGACCTTGGTTCCGAGCAGCTCGATTGATCGCATGACCGCGCCGTGCGCGACCGAGCCGACGGTGAACTGGGCGAGGAACCGGTCGTGCGCGAACAACTCGTGCTCGTATAGAATCTTGTCGACCACCTCCTGCGGATTCCCGACGAGCAGCGCGCCGCGGTGCGAGCGCGCGGCGTCGAACTGACGTCGAGTCGTCGGTGGCCAGCCGCGCTCGCGTCCGATGCGTGTCATCGCTTCGGCGTACGACGGAAAAAAGATCTCGGCCGCCTGATGCGAATCGTCGGCAAGGAATGCGTGCGAGTTGATGCTCACACGGAGGCGCGACGCGTCGTGCCCGGCGCGCTGGCCAGCGTCGCGATAGAGCTGGGTCATGGACACGAAATGCTCCGGCGATCCGCCGATGATGGCGAGCGCCATCGGCAGTCCGAGCTGGGCGGCGCGAACGACCGAGGCCGGCGTGCCGCCGACGGCGACCCAGACGGGCAGCGGATTCTGAATCGGCCGCGGGTAGACTCCGAGCTCTCTGAGCGGCGGCCGGTGCCGCCCCGACCACGTCACACGCTCGTGTTCGCGAATGTTCAGCAGCAGGTCGAGCTTCTCGGCGAACAGGTCGTCGTAGTCATCCAGCTCGTAGCCGAACAGCGGAAAGGATTCGATGAACGAGCCTCGCCCCGCCATGATCTCGGCGCGCCCGCCCGAGAGCAGATCGAGCGTCGCGAAATCCTGGAACACGCGAACGGGATCGTCGGAGCTCAGGACGGTGACGGCGCTCGTGAGCCTGATGCGCTTCGTTCGCTCCGCCGCCGCGGCGAGGACGACGGCGGGCGCCGATACGACGAAGTCTGGACGGTGGTGCTCGCCGACACCGAACACGTCGAGGCCGACCTGATCGGCGAGCTCGACCTCCTCCATGAGATCACGGAGACGCTGCGCCGGACTGATGACGTGGCCGGTGCGCGGATCCGGAGTGGCTTCCGCGAAAGTATAAACGCCGATTTGCATGTGCCCTGAGCTGGGAAGGTTCTGGACGACTGAACTCTACCCGCCCACGGAATGCCGGCGCACGTGCATCAATACAAGCGAAGGGACTTCCGAGCTGCCGAGCTTATCGCTGCACGATGATCAGATAGCGGGATGACGACCAGAAGCGGTCGGCTTCGGGAATCTCGAGCGGACCGCGGAAGTAGGCCCCGTCGCGCTCGGCAACCTTGGCGTCATCCAGGTTCTGTCGCGACACGATCTGATACCGGCGCGTCGAGTCGGGGATCGCGATGGTGTGCACGTCGCGCGTGTCGATCTGCGTGAACGCATCCGTCGGTAGCTCGCGCGCAGGAACGAGTGTGCGGCCGACACGCTTGATGAGCAGGTTGGTGCCGCCTTCCTTGACGACGATGCCTTTCTGGATCAGCTCCGACTCGGTGCCGATCACGTAATAGGCCCTGGCGGACGCGGCGCGGGCGTCGCTCACGGCCTTGCCCAAGTCGTCGATGCGCGCCTCCAGAGCGGTGATCGTCTTGGCCTGTTGGTCGAGCGACGAATCCATCTCGGCGATCCGCCGCACGGCGAGGTCGATGGAGTCGCGGAGGCGCTGCGTCTCCGCGGTCAACCGTCCATTCTCGGCGAGGAGGCGCGTCTGATGGTCCTGGAGCTCGGCGACCTGACGCGAGGTCTCGCGGGCGCGGGCGACGAGTGCGTCGACGCGGCGCAGCATGTCCTTGCGGCCGCGGAGCTGGTCCTCGATGCCGCTCTCGGAGTTGCGCTTCGGATGATACGCGGCCTGCAGTCCCTTCACCCGGGAGATCGATTTGTCGATCTGGCCGATAAAGGAATCGGCGTCGCCGAGCACCCGCGAGACGGAATCGCGCTGCGCGGCGAGCGTTTCCATCATGACGCGTTGCTGCGCGGCCAGCGCCTGCGCGCTGTCGGCACGGGCACGGTCGCGTGGCGACGAGCAAGCGAGCGGGAAGGTAACAAGAGGAAGCAGCCAGTAGCGCTTGTGCATTTGAGATCTCGCGGGTCATGGATGAGAACGCGTCACAATCTGGCGACAGCTCGAGTCCGCTGCGTATGGGCGAGCGCACAGCGGTTCGGTGATCCGCCGCACGGCGCGGAGCCGCGGGCGACTGCCCGAGGCTGCCTTCACGGAAACGTCATCGCGCCTTGAGAAATTCTTAATCAGCGATCCGATTGGCCGACGGCTGGCCGGGATGCGGGATGCCAAGTCCGCGAACCGATTCACAGACGTTGGATAGTACTCATGCTTCACAGGCTCATCGCTTCACAACCGGCCCGCGTCAGCGGCGCGGGCAGTACGACGTTCAGTGCGCTCAGCCACGTGTCGCTGATCGCGCTCGCGATTGCGCTCACGGGGCCGGCCACGGGCGGCGTCGCCCGCGGCCGGCTGCACGAGCTCACCACGCCCACGCCGGTCCGGTACGTATCGATGCCGCGGCGGGCCGGTGCCGTATCCGAGGCCGTTCGCCGGGCGCGCGACGCCTTCGCGCACGCGGCCCGCGCCGCCGCTCGATCGAAGCTCGCGAGGCTCTCACTCGACGCGGCAAGCATCGTTCGGCCCATCGACGTTCCCGACATCGACCTCGACGCCGCGATCAACCTCATGACGGCGTCGTGGCTCGCCGCGCCGGATGGCCTTGCCGACAGCGGCAGCGTCGTCGCGACCCTGGGCACGTTGTTCGGACCGCCCGCGACGGGCACGCCGAGCGGTGGCGCGTACACTCCGGAGATGGTGGAACGCATCGTGGCGCCGGCGCCGGGAAATCCGGAACCGCAGTACCCGGAGCCGCTGCGCCGGCAAGGAATCGAAGAGAAGTTCGTCGTGCGTTTCATCGTCGACACGACGGGTCAGGTCGACGAGCACGACATCCAATTCCCTCGGACGACGCACCGTCTGTTCGTCGAGGCGGTCAAGACCGCGCTCCTCCGGTCGCACTACCGGCCGGCGACACTCGGCGGCCGGCCGGTGCCGCAGCTCGTCGAGCAGGAATTTCGCTTCCAGATGGTGCGTTAGCGTTCGCGAATCAGCGGCGTCACAACACGGCGCCCAGGTACGACGCGAGACGCAGCAGATCGGCGAACACGCCGGCCGCGGTGACTTCGCGGCCGGCGCCCGGACCTTGCACGACGAGGGGATTCTCGCGGTACCGGCTCGTGCGGAAGAGAACGATGTTGTCGGTGAGCTGGACGCGTGCAAATGGGTGCGTCGTTGGGTACGCGCGCAGCCCGACGCTTGCCTCGCCGGCGCTCGTGACGCGACCGACGAACCGTAGTACGCTGCCGTTGGCGACGGCGTCGCGCCTGAGCGCCTCCATCTCGTCGTCATGTCGCGGGAGAGCGCCGACGAAGTCGTCCACGGTACCGCGCTGCAACGCGTCCGGAACGAGGCCGCGGAGATCGACGTCGCCGACCTCGAGCGGGAGACCCATCTCGCGCGCGAGGATGACCATCTTGCGGGCAACGTCCATCCCCGAGAGGTCGTCGCGCGGATCGGGCTCGGTGTAGCCGAGGGCGCGTGCTTGTTCGAGCAGCGTCGAGAACGGCCGACTGCCGTCAAAGCTGTTGAACAGGAAGGACAGCGTTCCCGATAGGATTCCCTCGATCTCGAAGATCTCGTCGCCGGTCTGCACGAGATCGCGCAACGTCTGGATGACCGGCAGCGCGGCGCCGACCGTGGTCTCGTACAGGTAGTGCGCGCCGACCGCGCGGTTGGACCGCCGTAACCGCCGGTAGTACTCCATGTCCGATGCGTTGGCACGCTTGTTCGGCGTGATCACGTGAATGCCGCGCCCGAGCCAGGATTCATATTGCCGAGCGACGACGTCGCTGGCCGTGCAGTCGATGAGCGCCGCGTGTGGGAGATGCTCGGCATGCACGTGCGCGGCGAGACGGTCGAGATCGAGCGGTTCGCCGTCGGCGTGGAGCGACCGCCGCCAGTGCTCGAGATCGATCGGCCGGTCGGCGAGCAGCATGCGCGTGGACGTGGCGATGGCGCGAACGCGCAGGTCGACGTCGAACTCGCGCTCGAGTCGCGCCAACTGTGCGGCGAGCTGCCGGAGGAACTCGCTGCCGACGCTCCCCGCTCCGACGAGGCCGATGGAGAGCGTCTGACTCGAGAGGTAGAGGCCGGAGTGCGCGGCGCGCAGAGCGCGCTGCACGTCAGCTGCGTCGACGACGACGGAGATGTTCCTCTCGGACGAACCCTGCGCGATCGCGCGGATGTTGACCCGCGCTTTGCCGAGCGCGCTGAAGAACTTCGCGGCCACCCCCGGGCGTCCGGCCATGCCATCGCCGACGACGGCGAGGATGCCGCACTCGCTCGTCACCTCGACGCGCTGAATCTGACCGTGGTGCTGCTCGGCGAAGAACGCGCGCTCGACGGCCGCCCGCGCGCTGAGCGCCGTCGCGGCAGGCACGGCAAAGCAGATCGAGTGCTCGGAGCTGCCCTGCGAGATCATGATGACGGAGATGCCTTCGTCGCGCAGGGCGCCGAACAATCGCTGCGCGGTGCCGGGCACGCCGATCATTCCCGTTCCTTCGAGATTGAGCAGAGCCACCGACTCGACTGTCGCGAGACCTTTGACGGCGAAGCCCGACGACGGTCCCGCATGAATGCGCGTGCCGGGCAGCTCCGGATGAAACGTGTTGCGGATGAGAATTGGAAGGCCGCGCTCGACAGCAGGCGCCATGGTGCTCGGGTGGATCACCTTGGCGCCGAAGTAGGCGAGCTCCATGGCCTCGTCGTACGACATCTCGTCGAGCGTGAGTGCCTCGGGTACGAGCCGCGGATCGGCGCTCATGACGCCGTCGACGTCGGTCCAGATGTGAATCTCGCCGGCGTCGAAGAGCGCGGCGAAGATCGACGCGCTGAAGTCGCTGCCGTTCCTGCCGAGTGTGGTGGCGACACCGTCGGGGGTCGACGCGATGAATCCGGTGACGATCAGCGTCTGCGGCGCATCGGGATGGGTCGCGTGCCAATGCTCGAGGCGCGCTCGCGACGAGGTCCAATCGATCTCCGGCGCGCCGGCCCGCCAGACGACGGTGAGCACGTCGCGCGAGTCGAGCCACTCCGCGGGAGTGCCGCGCGCAATGAGATGCGCCGCGAGCATGCGCGCCGACCAGATCTCGCCGTATCCGGACACGAGGTCGAGCGTCTCGCGCGAGGGGCGGCGCAGCAGCGTCGTCGCGTGCAGAACATCGCGGATGTCGGCCAGGTCCTTGTCGATCGATTCGCCGACCTCTCGCGCGGCGGCGGCCGGCACCAACGCGACGAGCGTCTCGCGGTGCTTGCGCTCGAGATCATCGAGCAGGCGGCGGTATCCCGCGGCGTCGCGCGCGCCCGCGAGCTCGACGGCGCGCACGAGCGCGTTGGTCACACCGCCCATCGCCGACACGACGACGATGCGGCGCGGCTCCGGGCGCGCGGCGACGATGTCGGCAACGCAATGGACGCACGAGGCGTCGGCGAGGCTCGTTCCGCCGAACTTGTGGACGACCGAGCCGGTCACCTGGGCGCGCGCGGGATCGGTTCGTCGCGCATCGCGGCGTCGTACGCGAGCGCGGCGAAGATGATGGCCGCCTGCTTCAGATCGTCGGGACGCATGCGCTCCATCGTGTCCATGTTCGTGTGGTGAATGCGAACGTCGTAGTTGGCGTACTCCTGGACCGGATTGAATCCCGGAACGCCCTGGGCGATGAAGCTCAAATGGTCTGTGCTGCCGATGCCGGCGATGACGTTCTTGCGAAATCCGAGATCTTTGAACGGCTCGAGCCAGGCGTCGAAGATCGATTTGGCCGCCTCGTTGCCTTCCATGAAGAATCCATAAACGGGCCCGTATCCCGGATCGATGTTGAGGTAGACAGACATCTTGTCGCGCGCCGCCTTGTTGGCGTCGCCGGCGAGGTGTCGGGCGACCCAAGCCTTGGAGCCGAAGAGCCCTTCTTCTTCGCCACCCCAGAGTGCGACCCGTATCGTCCGCCGCGGCTGCGCGCCGACCGCCCGGAGAATGCGCATCGCCTCGAGGACGGTCGCCGCGCCGTCGGCGTTGTCCATGGCCCCCATGGCCGCATGCCACGAGTCGAGATGCGCGCCGATCATGACCACTTCGTCGCGCAGCTTGGGATCGGTGCCCGGCAGCTCGGCGATGACGTTGTAGCTGTTCGTGTCGCGCGTGAAGTATTGGCCCTGCACGTTCACCCGGATTTTCACCGGCACGCCGTCTTGCAGCAACCGAATGAGATTGTTGTAATGCTCGCCCGCCACCACCACGCTGGGCACGGCGTTGGCGCCGGCGTCACGGGTTTGGACGAAGATGGTGCCGTGTTCGCCGCGGCTGGGCTTGAGCACCGCGCCCACGCCGGCGTCGTGCAGAAGCTTGGCGATTCGCTGCGCCTCGGCTTGTCCGCCGCGTCCGCCGCCGCGTCCACCGGTCCCAGGGCTCGGTGCGGCGGCGGGCGACGCGTTGGGATCAGTCGGGTTGACACGATCCTGGCGGATGAAGGTCGTCATCATCGGCTGCGCCAGCACGATCGCGCCCTTCAGCTTGTCGCGCATCTGCTCGAGGGAATCAGCCGACAGGCCGCCGATGTAGACTGGCGTGCCGACGACGTCGCCATGCGTCGACTCGGACCACGCATCGGGGTAGCCGATCATGGGCATGTAGCGCGGCTCGGTCATCTCGAGGGTGAACTTCTCGAGCTGCCATCCGCGTCCGAACGGCCACGGCTCGAGATGCGGGTCGTGCAGGCCCCACGCGGTGAGATGATCGCGCGACCAGTTCGCGGCGCGCAGGAACGCCGGCGATCCGGTGAGACGGGGGCCGATCACGGTCGCGAGCGTGTCGAGCATCGCCCACGCGTGCGAATGATTGAGCCCCTCGTCGCGAATTTTCGCGATCATGGTATGGTCGTAGGTCTCTTGGGCCGCGAGCGCCGACGGCAGAAGCGCGACCGCGAGGAGGCGACGGAGCATGGACGTTGGGGTTGAGCGGAGAGGATTGCGACGACCGAACGACTGTGAACGGTGGAAGGAGGGAATGGGTCAGCGCAACCGCCGTCGGGCCGGCAGTTGCGCTGACCCATTCCCTCCTTCCACCGTTCTCCGCCATGTCCTACGCCGATTTTCTCGCCTTCCGAAAGGCGCTCCCTCGCGCGCCGCGGCTCGTGCGACAGACGGTCCGCGCCCGCGGGATCGACTTCGCCGTGTTTTCCAGTCCGCCGGTGGGCGCCGAGCCACCGATGGTATGCGTCAACGGCGGCATGCTGTTCGACCACTCGATGGTGTGGCCAGCGTTGTCGCCGCTTGCAATGGAGCGGCAGGTCGTTCTCTACGATCAGCGCGGCCGGGGCGCGTCGTCACCGCCGCCGAATCCGGCCGACGCGACGATCGACGACGACGCGGCCGACCTCGGAGCGCTGCGGCGAGCGCTCGGTATCCGTCGTTGGGACGTGCTCGGTCATTCGTGGGGTGGAGGCATCGCGATGCTCGGCGTGTCGGCCGATGCCGCGGGGGTCCGAAAGCTGGTGCTGGTCGATGCCGTTGGGCCGACCAGCGAGTGGATGGCGCCGCTGCGCCAAGCCGTCCTCGATCGACTCGCCGGGATCGAGCGAGAGGCGGTGGCGCGGATTCCGGAGGATGCGCTCGGCGATCCCGATCCGGCGCTGCACAGCGCCTACGCGCGGGCGGTCTATCCGGCGTGGTTCGCCGACCGCGATCTTGCCGCGCATTTCGCACCGCCCGAGGCGATGAGTGCGACGGGCGCCGCAACCCTCGCGCGGCTCCGTCGTCATGGATATGATTGGCGCGATCGACTCGGTGGCTTTTCGACTCCCACGCTCGTCATTCATGGAGAGCTCGATCCGCTGCCTCTGGCGGTTTCCAGCGCAAATTCGTATATACTCAAGACCGCACATCGCGTCGTAGTTCCCTCCTCCGGGCACATGCCCTTCTGGGAAGCGCCTCAGCGCTTCTTCGCCTCGATCAAATCCTTCCTCTGAAGCCCGACGTCGGGCCGCATCGATCCCTCCGTATGTCGCGAGTCGCCCTTCCGCTCTTCTCGCTAGCGCTCGGAACCGCCCTGCTGGGCGTGATCCAGCACTCCGAATTCAGCACGCTCGATCTACGTTCCGCTCGTCACAGCGGCACCGCGGAGGGCACCATCGGTGTCGTCTTCGCCAAAGCCACGCCGACCGAATCCACCAACGACGACGATCACTCGGACGTCCGGCGGCGGGTGCACGATTCGGAGGCGGGCACCTACATCGGCGAGATCCTGCTCGAGCGCGACTCGGCGCTGGCGCGCTGGCCCGACCGGCACGGCATTCCGCTCACGGTGTGGATCCAGCCCCACGCCTCGATCACGGGGTTCTCGCCATCCTACATCGCGAGCGTGCGGGACGCGTTCCGCGAATGGGACGCGCTCAACCTGCCGGTCACGTTCGCGTTCGTCGACGACTCGGCCGACGCCGAGGTGCACGTGAACTGGATCGATCGCTTCGACGAGCCAATCAGCGGGCGCACGCGGTGGGCTCGCGACGACAATTGGGCGATCACCGACGCGAACATCATGTTGGCGATACACCATCATCAAGGCGATCAGCTCGACGACGACGCAATGCGCGCCATGGCGCTGCACGAGGTCGGCCATCTGCTCGGGCTGGATCACACGACCGACAGCTCGAGCATCATGGCGCCGCGCGTACGCGTCCGCGAGCTGTCCGACGCCGACCGCGCCACCGTCCGACTGCTCTACGAGTTGCCGGCCGGCCCGTTGCGCTAGTTCCGATCGCCGACGATGCGCCGGGCCGACGCGTTCCTGGGGGTCGCGGTCGGCGCGCTGGCAATGTTCGTCGGGTCGAAGATCGCCGGTCGCCGTCCTTCAGCGGCCACGACGATCGCTCGGGTGCAGCAATCCGACGCTCGGAGCTCGGCGGATTCCGCTCAGAGCCCGCCGGAGGGAGTGGTCGCGACTCGATCCAGCGATCGGCGGCCGGTGTTCGAGCATCGCGACGTCACCGTCATCCAGCGAGGTGAGATCGCGCCGGTCGCCAACCCGGATCAGGTTCGCGCGCAGATCGCCGCGGCAACCGGAGGCTACATGGCCGACATGCTCGCGGCGGACAGCGGCCTGCTCGTGCGATGGCCGGACGACCGCCAAGAGAAGGGACTGCGAATCTGGGTACAGTCGGCCAGCACCGTCCGCGATTGGAATGCGCGCTATGCGCAGATGGCGCGCGACGCGTTCGCCGACTGGAGCGGAAGCGGCCTTCCGGCGCGTCTGGATTTCGTGCTCGATTCGGCGAGCTCCGACATTCAGGTGGTCTGGGTCGACCGGTTCCCGCCGGAGCTCGGCCGCGAGGCGGGCAACACGACGCGAGCCAGCGACCGACACGGGTGGCTGGTCGCCGCGGTGGTGACTGTGGCCATTCACGACAGCGTTGGAGACGCGATCGAGCCGGCGGAGCTCGCGGGCGTCGTACGACACGAAGCGGGGCACGCACTCGGTCTCGGCCATTCCGCAGACTCGACGACGAAGATGTTTCCCATTGAGATGGTGAACGACATCACGCTCGCCGACCGCGCGACGCTGCGACTGCTGTATCGACTGCCGCCAGGATCGGTTCGCTAATCGCGGAGGGCGTCGATCTTGCGATTCCCCGCAGGCATGACCAACACAAGAGACGACAGACGTTTCGAGATCGGAATCGTGGGTGGCGGGCCGGCGGGACTCTCGGCCGCGATCTGGTCAGCCCGGTATCTGCACTCGGTGGCGGTCGTCGACAGCGGCGACCCGAGGAACTGGGAGACGCGCGGGATCAACGGATATCTCGGGCTCGCGGGCGTGGGTCCGCCCGACCTTCGCGCCCGCGGACGCGACGTGTGTCGCAGCCTCGGCGTCGAGCTGGTCGACGCGATCGTGCTGCGCGTGGAACAGCGTGCCGACGAGGAGTTCGTGATCTGTCTGGAAGGCGGAGGGCGTACGATCGTTCGGCGCCTGCTGCTCGCGATCGGCGTCCGCGACGTGTGGCCGGAAATCCCGGGGTTGGAGCACGTTTATGGCTCGAACGCGCATGTCTGTCCGGACTGCGACGGCTACGACGCACGCGGGAAGAAAATCGTCGTGATCGGCAATGGCCGCCGTGCCGTGGGTCTGGCGCTCAACCTGACGACCTGGACGAGCGACATCATCATTTGCACCAACGGTCGTCCGCCGGATCTCGACGAGCCGGAGTACTGCGAGAAGCTGGACGCTCTGAACATTCCGGTGCTCACACAGCCGATCTCGCGTGTGTGCTGCGAAGGCAACCGGATCCATTGCCTCATGCTGGCGGATGGAATGCAGCTGGACACGGACAAGGTGTTCTTCACCATCGGCCAATATCCGGCCGATGACCTGGGTGTGCAGCTCGGCTGCGACCGGGACGACGAAGGGCACATCGTGGTCGACGAGCACTGTCATACGTCGGTGGCCAACGTGTTCGCCGCTGGCGACATCATCCCGGGGCCGCAATTGGCAATCACGGCGGCCGCCGATGGGGCGATCGCCGCGTTGTCGATGCACAAGTCGCTCGTGCCGGAGTCGCGGAAGCTGGCTCCGCGCGAGCCGGCTACCACTTCACGTTGACGTCCTGCGGCTTCTTGTCGCGAATGATGCGGAGCGTGACGGAACGGTCTGGCGCCCGCGCGAGAATCAGATCGCGCAACTGACTCAGCGACGCCACCGGCTGACCCGCGGCGTCGACGATCACATCGCCGGTACGAAGCCCATGCTTCCATGCCGGGCTCTCCTCGGGCACGTCGTTCACGAGCACACCCGTCTCGAGCTTGAGCACCCTTGCCAGTGCCGGCCCGATCGTCGACACGCTCGCGCCAAGGACTCCGTTGGGTGAGATGACGAACACGTGATTGCCGACGTCCACCGAGCCAACCGATCCCGGGAACGCCCGCCCGTAGGCGACGGCATCCGACTCGCCCGACTGCGTGCTACGGCGAATGGCGGCGACCCGCTGTCGCTCGACTTCCGCCGGGAACCTGAGGGGCGCGCGGTCGAAGTCCATGCGCCGGACGTAGACGCGGTTGGGCACCTTGGCGACCGTCACTGAAAAATCCTTCATCTCCCCTTCGCGACGTACGGTGATCGTCAGCTTTTTTTCGGGAACGAGCAACTGGCTGAGATTGAACGGCCGCCCCACGACGTTCAGCCCGTTGTATGCGACCAGCAGGTCCCCGGGCAGGATACCCGCGCGATCCGCCGGCGACTGTCCGTCGACGGTCACGACGGTCGGGTACGCGAAGTATGTGAGATAGTGGCCATCAGGCCGCAGCTCTTCGCGGCGCGGCACGCCGCCCGCGTTGATCCCGATCCAACCCTTGGGCGCGAGCGACGGACTCATCATCTCCGCCCGGTGCATTTCGATACCCAACGGCATCAACGCTTCGATCTGCTTTCGAAGGCTGTCCCACATCGGCGACCCGGCCCGGATCTCCTCGAACGACCGCATGAGCGTCTTGATCGTGTCAATTCTTCCTTTCGTCATCACCAAAACCTGAACGACGCCCGCGGAATCGCGGGAACGCGCAGATACCGCACCCCCGGTTTGCGCGCCGAGTGGCCATGTGAGGAGGATCATGAAGAGCGCGGCAGCGCCGCCGCGCGGCATGTTGGTCGACATCATCTCGTGTCCCGTCAATAGCTCGTGAGTCGCATTCCGGCCGGTAGAGCGGTGTTGAGCTGTCGCAGCGTGGCCTCGCGCTGTCCGACGGTGGTCAGGTAGTAGCCATTGATCACCGGATCGTACGGAGCGTCGTTCAGTGCCTCGCCCACGACGTCGCGGACGCGATCGAGCGCCGCGAGCCGTGTTCGGATCGCGGCTGGCGTCTCGGAAAGACCATTCGTCGTGTCTTGTTGCGCAAGGAACGCCGTTGCCGTTTGGAACGTCAGCTGCGACTGGGCCTGCGCGGCGCGCGCCTCCTCGATCGAGCGGAATCGTGGTACCGAGTCGAGCGACGCCACGCGGTTGGGTGAAAGGGCTGGCGGAAGAACGGTCGCGCCGGCGGTGTACCGTCCGGCCATCATTCCGCCACCGATGAGGAGCACGGCAGCCGCTGCCTGCAGCCACGGGCCGGACATGCGACGCTTGCGAGCGAGCGTGGGGAGCGCGCGACCGGTGTCGATCACGCCGTCGGTGGCGAGAGCCGGCGCCAGCCGCTCCCACTGCGTGAGCGGCACGCCGAGCCGGGTCGACTCGGCCGACGCGAGCTCGAGCAAATTCTGATATACCGCTCGTTCGCGGGCGCACTCTGGGCACGCGGCCAGGTGTGTCAGCTCGGTCGCGGTGGGCGATTCGTCGCTCAGCGCGGCGATTCGCTCAGTAGACAGGTGCGACACGTTCGGTGGATGTGACATGTTGAAGCCCCTTCCCGGAAATGCCGATGTCTTTCACGTCAATGAGATGCGCGAGGAGCTTTCGCAGCTTTGCGCGCGCCTTGAACAGTTGCGACTTCGATCCGCCCGCGGTGATTCCGAGCTCGTGGGCGATCTCTTCGTGCGTAAAGCCCTCGACGTCGTGCAGCATGAACACGGCCCGGGCTCCGGGCGACAACTTTGCGGCCGCTTCCTCGATCGACTGCGCGAGGAACGAGCGGTCGTGGTCCGGCTCGATCGAGGCGCTGTCCTCTCGAACCTCGGTCTCGAGATTGGCGAGCCGGCGCGTCTTGCGGAGCGCGTTGAGTGTGCGATTCACGGCGATTCGATGTGCCCAGGTGCCGAACTGCGAGTCTCCCCGATAACTGGGCAGCGCCCGGAAGATCTGGATCCAGACCTCCTGGGCGATGTCCGCGGCCAGGTCCGCGTCCCCCCCGACCAGCCGGCGGACGACCATGTCGATATGCGGGGCGTGCCGGGTCCAAAGGGCCCGGAGCGCCCCCTCATCGCCATCCAGCGCGCGTCGGATGATGAGGGGTTCGTGATCCATGTCTGCGGGATTGGTCACGGGCAACAGCCAAACGGTTTACGAGGCAAGCCGAACTCGTCTGTTCAACATCATTCAACCGCAAGCCGCATCGTTACTTCCCCATCTATTGTTCGTCGCTCTCTTGGCGGCAATATTGGCTGGCAATTCGATCTTGCCATCGGGAACATTCGGTGGCATTGTGACGTACGGCACTAAGTCGATTCGGGATGGTAGGTCCTACCGCCGGTCGATACTTCGAAATAACCGTTCGGCATCATATGTGACACCCCTCGGGTCGGGGTGTCGCTGATAATCTGGTCGCTCTTGCTTCAGGAGACTCTCGGTGCTGTCCCTGTTGTTGTCTGCTCTCACCATTGCGACTAGTGATGGCGGCGGTCTTCCCATGAAGACCCCCCGCTCCGTAGGCATGTCCAGCGAGCGGCTGGCAAAGATCGACCATGTCGTCGAGCGTGGGATTTCGGCCGGAGGCTATCCTGGCGCCGCGGTCGTCGTCGGTCGTCGCGGCGCGGCCGTTTGGGAAAAGGGCTTCGGGAAGCTCAGTTGGGAAAAGGGCAGCACGCCGGTTGTCGCCGCCCGAACCATTTACGACCTCGCCTCGCTGACCAAGGTCGTCGGCACCACGACCGCGGTGATGATCCTGTACGACGAGGGCAAGATTCGCCTCGACGAACCCGTTTCCACGTACATCCCCGAGTTCTCCGGCGGAAGCAAGGATCGCGTCACGGTTCGCATGCTCCTCGAGCATCGCTCCGGGCTTCCGGCCGGCCGCGATCTCTGGCGCATCGCCCACTCCCCGGCAGAGGCGCGCGCCGCTGTCATCGCCACCCCGCTCGATTGCGAGCCAGGCCGGTGCTACGAGTATTCCGACCTTGGCGCCGACATGCTCGGGTTCATCGTCGAAGCCGCTTCCGGCGAGCGGCTGGACCACTTCCTCGATGAGCGGGTGTTTCAGCCGCTCGGCATGACCGACACGTTCTTCCGCCCCGCCGACTCCCTCAAGGTGCGGGTCGCGCCGACTGAGGTCGCGCCCCCGCGCGGCTATCCGCTGCAAGGCGAGGTGCACGACGAGAACGCGTACGCGTTGGGTGGCGTGGCGGGACACGCCGGATTGTTCAGCACCGCCGCCGACCTTGCCGTCTTCGCGCAGATGATGTTGAACGGGGGCGAGTACGGCGGCACGCGGATCGTCGCCGATTCGACGGTTGCCCTGTTCACCAAGCGCGCCGCGGGAACGCGGGCGCTCGGGTGGGACACCTGCGGCGGGTCGGGCAGTTGCGGCAAGTACCTCGGCGAGGATGCCTACGGGCACACCGGGTTCACCGGCACGTCGATCTGGCTCGATCCGGACCGCGACATGTTCGTCGTGCTCCTCACGAACCGCGTTCACGAAGCGCGTGCCAGACGTCCGGCCAAGGTGATCGCCGACGTTCGTGCCGATCTCGCCGACGCTGCCGCCCTCGCGGTCACCGACTACGCCGATGGTCCCATGACGATGCCGGCCAATTTCCGCGCCGACCGGGCCGTCGACTGGAATCGCCCGGTACACAAGGCGCACCGGCACGCCGTGTCGAAGAAGAAGACCGTAAAGAAGAGCACCCACGCCAAGAAGAGCACGGCGCACGCATCGACGTCTCGGACGGCGACAAAAAAGCGCTAGTCGCCCTCGACGTAGCAACGGCAGCCGGCTCAGGCAGAGCTGGCCTGGCGCTTGCCGCGTGCCGGCAAAGCGTCGAGGTTACGAAGCATGTTCGATCCGACGACACCCATCGCAGCCGAAACCGGGGAACTGCCTCCGACCGCCGATCAGGTGAAGATGGCGCTCCGCAAGGTGAAGGACCCTGAGCTCAACCTGAACATCGTCGATCTGGGGCTCGTGTACGACATCATGGTCGACGGGTCCGACGTCCAGGTCGACATGACGCTGACGTCACCGGGATGTCCGGCGGGTCCGCAGATCATGACCGAGGCCGAACGCGTACTCCAGGCAATGCCCGGCGTCGGAACGGTGACGATCAACTTGGTGTGGCAGCCGTTCTGGTCACCCGACCGCATCGAGCCGCGGGTGCGGGCGTACATGGGGTTGTAGCCGGCCCGCTACGCCGTTCGCGCGGCGCGGTGCTGCTGAAGCGCGTTGAGAAAACTCTCACCGAGTACGGCGCGCTGCCACCGGCGCAGCTCGACGACCGCTTCGAGCTCGTCGCCGGTCGTGGGGTTCTTGCGCGCGACTGCCTCGAGCCTGTCCCGCGAGCACAGGACGCCAGGGTCGAGGTCGAGCCGCGTCGCGACGGCGTCGCGCACGGTCTTGAGCGCGCTCACGCGGATGTCGAAGTCGGGATCACGATCCCAGCGCGCCGCCTTGGGAAAGCGCGGCAGCTCGGCCTCGGGAACGGCGAGGCCGCGCTTGACCGCGTCGAGAACCTCGTTGCCCCGCGCCTCGAGCAGGGCGCGCGGCATGCCTTTGATCGCCGAGAGGATATCGCGCGCCGCGGGCTGCTGCCGCGCGATCTCGAGCAACTGCTCGTTGCCGATCACGCGAAAGGTGGCGCGATCGAGCTGGCGCGCGATCGCGTCGCGCCAGGGAACGAGCTCGCGCAGGATCGCGAGCTCGCGGCGCGTCAGGTCGCGCGCGCCTTTGATGCGGAGGAAGGCGTTTGCCGAGTCGTCGTCGCCCCACTTGGTGCCCTCGAGCAGCGCGAATTCCTCGCGGGCCCAATCCCACCGGCCGGCCTGCTCCAGGTCATGTTTCAACCGGTCGCGCAGCTCGAGCAGGTGGATCGTGTCTTGGGCCGCGTAGTCGAGCATGCCCTGGGGCAGCGGGCGCATCGACCAGTCGGCACGCTGATGCTTCTTGTCGAGCTTCACGCCGAAATACCGCTCGAGCAGCGCCGCAAGCCCGAACGCACGAACGCCGAGCAGTTGGGCGGCAACGCGTGTGTCGAAGATGTTGCGCACGTGCCAGCGATAATCCTGCTGCAGGAGCCTGAGGTCGTAATCCGCGTCGTGGAACACGACTTCGACGTCGCGTGCCTCGAGCAGGCTCCCGAGCAGGGCCGGCGTGCCGATGGGAATGGGATCGATGATCGCCGTTTGCTCGCGCGTCGACAGCTGGAGCAGGTAGATTCGGTCCACGAACCGGTGGAAGCTCGCACCCTCGGTATCGAGAGCGAGAATTCGTGCGTTGGCGATGGATGTGAGGAACGCGTCGACAGCGCTCGACGTGTCGAGGTAAACGGGGGTGTGCACGACCGCAATCTAACCGGCACGCAGGTTGCCCGGAGCCAACGCGCATGAGTGATCCGCTCGACGCCGCGCCCACCGAGACCAGCCTCGTTCGCCGCCGCCGGGTCCGGCGCCGCCGGCCCGGCTGGGGCAGCGCCGACGTTCTTCGGACCGCGGCGCTCGTCATGGCGATGTACCTGTTCGGGCGGCTGGTCTGGTTCGTCAACCCGCTCGTGCTCACCGCGTTCCTGGGAATTCTGTTCGGGCTGGCGGTGTCGTCGGGCGTCGATCTGTTGACGAGATGGCGGTTGCCGCGCGGACTCAGTGCCGCGCTCATCGTGATTGGGTTCTTCGCGTTGTTGTTCGGGTTCGGCGCGTGGATGGCGCCGACGCTCCATTCGCAGGGCGTCGAGCTGCGTCGCCAGCTGCCGGATGCGATCGATCGCGTGGAGATCTGGATCAATCAGCGCCGCGACGGTGTGATCGGGATGGTCTTCACCGGATTGTCGACGGAAGCGCGCGTCGACTCCGCGGCCACCACGACTTCTCCGCCGGTAGCGGGGGCGGTCGCGGTTCCGGCGCCCTCCGACTCGGCCGCGCTCGCCGCCACGCTGCGGCAGCGACTGAGCTCACAGTTCAGCGGCGTGACGCGATACCTGTTCCCGTTTTTGTCGTCGACGGTCGAAGTCGTTACCGGTTTAGTCATCATCATCTTCTTGTCGATCTACATCGCGGTGGATCCGGAGATGTACCGGCGCGGGATCATGCACCTCTTTCCGCGCGGCCGGCGGGAGCGCGCCGGCGACGTGCTGTCGGCGATCGCCGCCGTGCTGCGGAAGTGGCTCGTGACCCAACTCATCGCCATGGTCACGCTCGGTATCGTGACGACCGTGATCCTGCTCGCACTCAACGTCAAGGCCGCGTTCGCGCTCGGGTTGTTGTCGGGGCTGTTCGAGTTCATTCCCACGCTGGGACCGATCATCGCCTCGCTGCCGGCGATTGCCATGGGATTTCTCGACTCGCCGGAGAAGGCATTGTGGGTCACGATCGCCTACATCGGCGTCCACTTTCTCGAGGGACATCTGTTGATTCCGCTGCTCATGAAGGGCGGCATCGACCTGCCGCCGGCCTTGACGATCTTCGCACAGGCGCTGATGGCGCTGCTCTTCGGCTTCCTCGGCTTGATGTGCGCCGTGCCGCTGCTCGCGGCGACCGTCGTCGGAGTCAAGATGCTCTATGTCGAGGATGTCGTTGGCGACCGGCAGATCGGTCCCGGCGAGGATCCGCACAAGGGTGTCGAGAGCTAGTTCGGCGACGACCAGCCACGTCATACCGCTCGTCGCCAGGTTCCCCGCGCTGGCGGCCGTGCCACGCGTCGCGTTGGGGCAGTATCCAACACCGGTCGTCGCGCTGGCGAACGTGGCGCCGTCGCTCTGGATCAAGCGCGACGATCTGTGCGCCGATCCAATGGGCGGAAACAAGACGCGCGCCTTGGAGTTTCTGCTCGGCAACCTGCGCCCGGGTGAACACGTCGTCACCGTCGGTTCGGCCGGCTCGACGCACGCGCTCGCCGTAGCGGTCTACGCGGCCCGCCTGGGTGGGCGCGCGTCGGTCGGTCGGTGGCGGCAAGAGATGAACCCGACGGCGGTCCGCGTCGCACGAGAGCTCGAGGGCCGGACGCTGAGCGCTCCGATCTTTCGGTCTCCAGCCGGTGCGTATGTCTGGGCATGGCGACAGCGGCGGCACGGCTCACGGTGGATTCCGGCGGGGGGAAGCAGCCCGCTCGGAATACTCGGGCACGTCAACGCCGGGCTGGAGCTCGTGGCGCAGATCGACGCTCGCCAGCTGCCGCCGCCGGACCGGGTAGTCGTGCCGCTCGGGACGGGTGGCACCGCGGCGGGGCTCGCGCTCGCGTTCAGCATCGCGGGACGTGACATCGAGGTGGTCGGCGCGCGAGTCGTGCCCCGCGTCGTCGGACGCAGGGGTCGCATACTTCATCTGGCGCGCCGGACGGCGCGGTTGATCGAGCGAGTGACCGGCGAGACGTTGCCGCGCGTACGGAAGGAACAAGTCGCGATCGCGCACGAGACGTACGGTGGGGCGTACGGCCGGGAAACGGACGCCGGCAAGGCGGCCGCCGCGCGATTGCGAGCCGCCGCCGCGATCCCGCTCGACCCGACGTACAGCGCGAAGGCCTTCGCGCTCGCGGTCGAGTTGGCGTCGCGCGGATCGACCGTGTTCTGGTTAACGTTCGATTCCCGTATCCTGGGAGGGCCATGACGACGCTGCCGGAGGTGACGTTCCACATCTATCCGACCGACTGCGACATGCTCGGGCATCTGAACCATGCAACGATGCTCAACTTTCTCGAGCGTGCGCGTTGGACGCTGCTCGAGCCGCAGATCGACGTGCGCAACTGGGCCAAGCAGTCGGTGTTCTCGGTCGTTCGGCACGTCGACATCGGATACCTGGCGCAATCGCACCCGGGTGAGGACCTCGTGATCCGATCGGGTCTGCTCGCCGTTCGCCGAACGAGCTACATCATCAAACAAGACGTGAGAAAGGTCGGCAGCGACTCGCTGGTCGCCGAGGCGTCGATCGTGTTCGTCGCGATCGACCAGCAAGGGCTGCCCGTGCCCGTGCCGGAGAGTTGGCGACAGATGCTCCCCCAGTGGCCGGAACCGGATTGATCGCGCTCGTCGCGGACACGGAGATCACGTTCGACGACATCGGCTCCGGACTGCCGGTCGTGTTTCTGCACGCCTTCCCGCTGAACCGCACGATGTGGGAGCCGCAGGTGGGGGCGCTGGTGGCCGAGTGCCGCTGCATCCCGATCGACTTTCGCGGCTTCGGCGAGTCGGCCGCGGCACCGCCCTACACCATGGACCGGTACGCCGACGATGTCGCCGGCGTGCTCGACACCTTGCAGGTCGAGCGGGCGGTCGTCGTCGGATCGTCGATGGGCGGGTACGCGGCGTTCGCCCTGTGGCGCCGCCATCGCGATCGCATCCGGGCGCTGGTGTTGGCGGACACGCGTGCCGGTGCCGACACGGTCGAGATGGCGGCCCGGCGTCACGAGCTGATCGAAGTTGCCGAAACGCAGGGCAGCACGGCGGTGGCGAACCTGCAGATCGTCGGCCTCGTGGGAAAGACGACGCGCGACAAGCGTCCGGACATCTACGACTCGATCCACCGCATGATGGCGCAGACGTCGCCCGACGGCATCGTCGGCGCGCTCCGGGCGATGATTGGGCGCCCCGATTCCATGCCGACCTGCGCCACCATCGACGTCCCGACGTTGATCGTTGTGGGCGAGGAGGACGTGCTGACGCCGCCGAAAGAGGCTCGCGCGATGCACCACGCGATCGCCGGGAGCCGGATCGAGGTGTTGCGGCAGGCGGGGCACCTCTCGAACATCGAGCGGCCGGCCGCGTTCAACACCGTCGTGAGCGAATTTCTCGGCAGTCTGCTCTACAGTTAGCTTTCGCGCGATGTCATCATCGCCAGCGAACGTACCGTCGGCCGCCGAACAACGCGCCAGCGCGCGAATCGGCGCGCTCCTCTTTCGCAATCGCAGTTGGCTGCCGGTTCCCTTCCTGCTCGTCGCGCTGCTGGCGCCGGGCCACGCGACGGCCGTCAATTGGCTCGCCGGCGCCGTGTTGATCGTGATCGGCGAATGGATCCGGCTCGCCGGCGTGGCGGCGGCCGGCACCGTGACCCGCCGCCGCTCGCGCAATGTGCAGCGGCTGGTGACCTACGGAATCTTCCGCTGGGTGCGAAATCCCCTTTACGTCGGGAATTTTCTAATCTGGATGGGCTTCGTCGTCATCTCGGGCGTGCTGTGGTTTCTGCCGATCGCGATCGTACTCTTCGCGATCGAGTACACGCTGATCGTCGCCTATGAGGAGGGGGTGCTCGAATCGATCTTCGGACGCGAGTATCTCGATTACAAGCAGACGACGCCGCGCTGGGTGCCGCGTCCACCGTCGCACCCCGAGCCGGGCCCGCACGACTGGGGCGAAGCATGGCGCAGCGAGGTCAGCACGTTCATGCAGTATGCGGCGCTGGCGGCCGTGTTCGGGCTCAAGGAGTGGTGGGTCGGGAAGCGGTGAGGCGGCTCGCTGACGCTCGCGGGTGAGGCCGCTGCGCTGTGAGGCTGCTCGCTGCGCTCGCGGTGAGGCCGCGTCGGGCTAACGCCCTCGCTGGAGTGCTGCGGCTTCGCCGCCTACTTCTGCGGCTTCCCCGGCGGGCTATCGCTCTTGAAGATGTCGCGGTTGAGCTGGATGTACTGCTTGAGGTTCGCCGGCACGTCTTCTTCCGGAAAGATCGCCGTCACCGGACACTCGGGCTCGCAGGCGCCGCAGTCGATGCATTCGTCGGGGTGGATGAACAACTGATCCGGCCCCTCATATATGCAGTCGACGGGGCATACGTCGACGCAAGCGCGGTCCTTCGTGCCAATGCAAGCTTCGGTGATGACGTAGGGCATGCGGGGCCTCGGATGGTCCTGCGATTCAAGGGCGTAGAGGCTAAGATAGTTGCATGCGTCTCATCGTCAACGGAGCCTCGCACGACGTCGCCGCACCAGACTGCGAGACGCTGCTCACCACGCTGCGCGAGCGCCTCGAGCTCACCGGGACGAAACTGGTCTGCGGACGCGGCGAATGCGGCGCGTGCACCGTACTCCTCGACGGCGTGTCGGTCTACGCGTGCCTCACGCTGACGGCCGCGTGCGACGATCGGCCGATCACGACCATCGAAGGGGTCGGCGGCGACGGGGCACTGCACCCGGTCCAAGTCGCGTTCGTCGAGCACGACGCGCTGCAGTGCGGCTTCTGCACACCGGGACAGGTCCTCGCCGCCATCGCGTTCCTGCATGAAACGCCGCACCCGACCGAAAGCGACGTGCGCCGCGGTATGAGCGGCAATCTCTGTCGCTGCGGAGCTTATCCTAAAATCGTCCGCGCCGTGATGGCGGCCGCCGGGCGGACGCCCGGCGAACCGGCACGCGACGATGGCTAAGCGCTTCGTCACGACCAAGGTCGAGGTCGAAGGTCGAGAAGAGACGAAAGTCGTCGAGCTCCCGTCGCGCAATCCGGCCCCATGGAGCGACGGCGCCGAGCTTCACGTCGTCGGTCAGCGCGTGGCGCGCATGGACGCGATCGAAAAGGTCACCGGCGACGCGCGCTACACCGCCGACGTGCAGCTCGCCGGGATGCTCCACGTGGCGTTGCTCCGCGCGCCGATCCCTCGCGGTCGCGTGACCGCACTCGACATGGCGCCCGCGCTCGCCATCCCCGGCGTTCGCGGCGCCTTGACGATGGATGACGTTCCCGACGTCAAGCTCGACGGTGTGCGATTGCTCGACCGCACCATCCACTACGCGAACCAACCCGTGGCGGCGATCTGCGCCGACTCGCTCGAGATCGCCGAACGCGCGCGCCGCTCGATCATGCTCGCGGTCGAAGCGGACGCGCACGTCGTCACCGCCGATCGAGCGCTCGCCGCGGACGCACCGCGCGTCAGGCCGTCAGGGAATACCTCACGCACGTCGCCGCGCGTTGTGTCTCGCGGCGACGTCGACGCCGGATTGCGCGACGCGGATGTCACGATCACGCGCGAGTATCGAACGCCGACCGCCCTGCACACGGCGCTCGAGCCACACGGCGCGGTCGCCGAGTGGTCGGGCGGCCGGCTCACCGTCTGGGAGTCGACGCAGGGCATCTTCAACACCCGAAGTGACGTCGCGACGGCATTCGGGCTCCCGCTGTCGTCCGTCCGCGTGATCAAGAACTACATGGGCGGCGGGTTCGGCGCGAAGAACGGCGCGTCGCACGCGACCTACGTCGCCGTTGCGATGGCGAAGAAGCTCGGCCGTCCGGTCCGTTGCATTCTCGATCGAGAGGGCGAGCAAACCGACGCCGGCAACCGCTC
>Ga0157370_10002251_pt1 | contig 23451 bp, 12 predicted proteins | sample C35metaG_FD_113463 | JGI IMG/M metagenome (GOLD analysis project Ga0157370, IMG submission 113463) | Corn rhizosphere microbial communities from Kellogg Biological Station, Michigan, USA - C3-5 metaG | ecosystem: Host-associated > Plants > Roots > Rhizosphere > Soil | place: USA: Michigan...
GCAAGGCATACGACCTTGTTCTTTCAGGCAAGGCGCGCGACGCCATGGATCTCGAAAAGGAAGATCCGAAAATGCGCGATCGGTATGGCATGCATACCTTCGGGCAAAGTCTTCTGATGGCGAGACGTCTCATCGAAGCCGGAACGAAATCTGTTCAGGTCAATTGGCCTCCGGTAGCTAGCGGCGACCCTGAAACCACCGCGTGGGATACGCACTCCGCCAATTTCAGCCCGCTGAAAAACCTGCACTGCCCGAAGCTGGATCGGGGCCTCTCCGCGTTGCTGGAAGACATGGATCACCGTGGCCTTCTGAAAGAGACGATAGTCGTCGCGGTTGGTGAGTTCGGCCGCAGTCCAAGGCTGGGCGTCTCGACCTCCGGTAATTCGAACTCTCCGGACGGTCGCGATCACTGGCCGTACTGCTACAGCGCCGTGGTTGCAGGTGCAGGCATTGCGCGCGGAATGCAGTATGGTGAATCAGACGCGACAGCATCCTCGCCCAAAGAGAAGCCGGTACAACCGGCCGATCTCCTGGCGACGGTCTACTATTCGCTTGGCATCGATCCGGATATGGAGATCCGCAACCACCTGAACCAGCCGCGTGAGCTGGTGAAAGGCAAGCCTGTGGCCGATCTCTGGGCTTAAAAGCGTCGGTCCCCGCGTACAGTTGTTCGACAGGTGTCGCGGCCGCGCGGCATTACATATGATGGACGCATGAATTTCGGACGCGGCCGGGGATTTCGCGGCTGTACGAAAGTTATCGGGCTGGTGTTCATTCCGGGGCTGGCGCCCGCCGCGCCGGCGCCTCCGCTCAACTACGATCGAGACGTTCGCCCGATTCTCTCCGAAAATTGTTTTCCCTGTCACGGCCAGGACGGCAAAAAGCGCATGGCCGGCCTGCGGCTCGATTCGTTCCAGGGCGCGACGGCAGACCGCGGCGGCCACGTTGCGCTCTCGCCGGGCAAAGTCGAATCGAGTGAAATCTACAAGCGGATCACCAACCCGGACAAAGCCCGGCGCATGCCGCCCACGTTCTCGAATCGCACATTGAACGCGGAGCAGATCGCCGTCATCAAACGATGGATCGAAGAAGGCGGCAAATACACGCCTCACTGGTCCTTTGTGCCTCCGGTCCGTCCCGCTCTGCCGCATGTCTCAAATGCGGCGTGGATCCGGCAACCGATCGACGCTTTCGTTCTTCAGCGCCTGGACGCGGAAGGCCTCAAGCCGAGTCCCGAGGCGGCTCCCGAAAAGTGGCTGCGCCGTGTGACCCTCGACCTCACTGGCCTGCCGCCGTCTCTGGCCGAACTCGATTTATTTCCGAAAGAAGTGAAGGCCCACGGCGAAGCGGCGTACGTTCGTGTCGTGGACCGGCTCCTCGCCTCACCCAACTACGGGGAGCGAATGACGATGGATTGGCTGGACGTGGCCCGCTACGCCGATACCCACGGATTCAATAACGACGCCGAACGTTCCATGTGGCGGTGGCGCGATTGGGTAATCAAAAGCTTCAACGACAACATGCCGTACAACCGGTTCATTACGGAGCAACTGGCGGGCGATCTGCTGCCGAACGCCACACTCGATCAGAAAATCGCGACCGGTTTCAATCGGAACCATGTCATCAATTCCGAAGGCGGCATCATTGAAGAGGAATACCGGGTCGAGTACGTGACCGACCGCGTGCGCACGCTCGGCATGGCGTGGCTGGGCCTTACGCTCGAATGCGCCCACTGCCACGATCACAAATTCGATCCGATCACGCAACGGGACCACTATCGCTTCTACGCCTTCTTCAACAATGTTCCGGAGATCGGTGAAGATGGGCGTGTCGCCAATGCCGTTCCGATAATTTCGGCGCCCACCACGGAACAGCAGCAGAAGATGAAGTCGCTCGAATCCCGAATCGACCGGCTCACGGCGGAGATCGAGCGGCGCGAGAAAGCCTGGCGGCTCCAGCAAAGCGGTGTTCAGACGGCGCTTCAGGCAGCCGAGAAGGCGGGCGTCGCGGAAACCCCGACGTTGCGAATCGGTTGTGAATCGGGAAACGAGTTTCAAAAGACTCCGCAAGCGGCCTTCTCTCCGGTTGACGGCATTTCAGGTCACGCGTGCGCTGGCCCGCCGGCGATTCCAGGACTCGAAACGGACGGAAAGAGCCTGGAGATCTCGAAAAGAACTCCACTGACATTCAGTCTCTGGGTCGACCCTTCGGCCACCGACGCGGACGCGGCATTGCTTTCCGCGATCGACTACTCGCAGAATCCCGCCTCGACGACGTACGGCCATGGGATGGAACTGCGCCTGGTCGGCGGCGAAATCGAATTTCGCTTCAGCGATCGATTCCCGGCCTATTCGATTCGCGTCCGGTCACAAGGCGCGCACCTTGCGCCGGACCAGTGGCGCAATGTCGTGGTTGCTTATCAGGGCGCCGGAAAAACCGATCAGCGTGTGCGCGCCGCACTGGTAAGGATTTTTGTCGACGGGCGCGAGCTACCCACTCTGGCCGTTAACGACGATCTCGCTTTGCCCGATGAGAAAGGGGATAAGCCGAAGGCGATAAGCTTCCGCATCGGCTGGGACAACCTTCCGAAGAGCACACGATATTCCGGCAGGCTGGATGAGATAGCGGTCTGGAATCGGGAACTCAGCCCGGCTGAAATCATCGGTCTGTTCGAAAAGCAGGCGATCCCGTACGCCGCGGCGAAGGCGAGGGAACATAAGACATCGCCAACTGAAACAGGCTGGCTTCGCGAGGCTGCGCTCACACTTGAGAATCCCCGGTATGCAAACGAAGCAGCGCAACTCGCCAGTATGCGCGCCGAATGGCTCGCGGTTCGCCGTAATGCTCCCACAGTGATGGTGATGCAGGAGATGCCCACGCCGCGCGAAACGCATGTGCTCATCCGCGGCGGATATGATGCGCCGGGAGAAAAGGTGGAGCCCGGAGTGCCGGAACAGTTGCTCGGCGCGTGGCCCGCGGGCGCTCCGCACAACCGGCTCGGTCTCGCCCAATGGCTCACGAAGCCGGATCATCCGCTCACTTCGCGCGTCGTGGTGAATCGTTTCTGGCAGCAGCTTTTCGGTGAAGGGCTGGTCAAAACCAGCGATAACTTCGGCATGCAGGGCGAGTGGCCGAGTCATCCTGAACTCCTCGACTGGCTGGCGCGCGAATTCGTGGACTCCGGGTGGAACGTAAAGGCGCTGATGAAACGCATGGTTCTCTCCGCCACTTACCGGCAGGATTCTGCGGCTTCGCCGGAGCTGATCGCTCGTGATCCGGAAAATCGGTTGCTCGCGCGCGGCCCACGCTTCCGCCTCCCTGCCGAAGTGATTCGAGATCAGGCACTGGAAATCTCCGGGCTGCTGAAGCCGCGCGTTGGCGGCCCGAGCGTTTTCCCATATCAGCCGGCGGACCTTTACAAGGGCATCGTGGTCGCGGCCAGTTACCCGGGAACAACTTACGTGGAAAGCAAAGGTGACGATCTTTATCGTCGTAGTCTTTACACGTTCTGGAAGCGCACGGTGCCGCATCCGACCATGAACGTGTTCGATGCTCCGGATCGCGAAGTCTGTATTGTCCGGCGTTCCGTCACGAATACGCCATTGCAGGCCCTCACTCTGCTGAACGATCCGATTTTTGTGGAAGCCGCGCGCAAGCTTGCCGATCGATCGATTCATGAAGGCGGCGCGGAGCCCGATAATCGGCTTGCATATGCGTTCCGGCTGGCCACGGGCCGCAAGCCGGACGCAGCCGAACTTGAAATTCTGCGATCGACGCTCACGCGGATGCTGGCCGCTTATCAGAACGACGAAGCCGCGGCGCGTTCGCTTTTGAAAGTTGGCGCATCGGGAATCGACGATTCGATTCCGGTGAGTGAACTTGCCGCTTATACAGCGGTTGCCAACGTAATCCTCAACATGGACGAAACGATCACGAAGAGCTGAATGGGAATCGCCATGGAATGCCGCAACTACTCTCGCTACACGTCACGCCGGGATTTCCTTGCCAGAAGCGCTTACGGACTCGGGGCCGCCGCGCTCTATTCGCTGCTCGGGGATTCGAATGTCCAGGCAGCGGATCGGGAGTTCCCCAACTTCGCGCCGCGCGCAAAACGCGTGATTTTTCTCTTTCAGGCCGGCGGACCCTCACACCTCGATTTGCTCGACTACAAGCCGCAGATGAAGGGCTGGTTCAACCAGGACATTCCGCCGTCTGTTTTCGGCGGTCAGCGCGTTACGGGCATGGTGGCCCAGCAGGATCGCTTTCCTGTGGTGCCCACCGTCTACAACTTCAAGCAGTATGGCGAAAGCGGCCACTGGCTCAGCGAACTGCTGCCCCACACCGGAAATGTGGTCGACGAGATCTGCCTTTTGCGGGGCATGTATACGGAAGCGATCAATCATGATCCCGCCATCACTTTCATTCAGACCGGCAGCCAATTGCCAGGCCGCCCGAGTTTCGGTTCGTGGGTGGATTACGGCCTCGGCAGCGAGAACAAAAATCTCCCCGCGTTCGTCGTTCTGAATTCGCTGCCCAGCAACGGCATGCCGGATCAGGGCTTACTGTCTCGCCTCTGGGGTTCAGGTTTTTTGCCCAGCCGCTATCAGGGTGTGCAATTCCGCAGTGCGGGCGACGCCGTGCTCCATCTTTCCAATCCGCCAGGCGTCAGCCCGGAGCTTCGCCGCGCGCAACTGGATGCGCTGGCGCAACTGAATACGCGTGAACACGAACGCGCGGGCGATCCGGAAATCGAGACCCGCATCGCGCAGTACGAGATGGCGTTCCGGATGCAGTCGAGCGTTCCCGAACTTCTCGATACCCGAAGCGAACCGGAGCACGTGCTTGCTCTCTATGGAGACGATTGCCGCAAGCCGGGAACCTTCGCGGCCAATTGCCTCCTTGCGCGCCGGCTCGCCGAGCGCAACGTTCGTTTCATTCAGCTCTATCATCGCGGCTGGGATCATCATGCCGGGCTCACAGAAAAGATTCCGGCGCTTGCTCGTGATACCGACCAGCCGGCCGCGGGGCTCATCCAGGATCTGAAACAGCGCGGCATGCTGAAAGACACTCTCGTGGTCTGGGCCGGCGAATTCGGGCGCACGCCCTACGCGCAGGGCTCTCCGAAACCGGACAGCTACGGACGCGATCATCACGGCCGCGTTTTCTCCATATGGATGGCAGGCGGCGGCGTGAAGCCCGGTTACGTGCATGGCAGTTCCGATGATTACGGCTTCAACGTGGTAGACGGCGGTGTACACATTCACGATCTCCAGGCGACGATCCTGTATCTGCTCGGCATCGATCACGAAAAGCTGACGTATACGTTTCAGGGACGCCGCTTCCGCCTCACGGATGTGGCAGGAACAGTCGTCAAACAGATCATCGCCTGACGGATCTTATGGAACTGCTGAAGCTCGTAACTGCTCTTGTGCCGTTCGTGCTGCTTGCAGCGGCGGCAAACGAATTTCACGGACGCTCTGCATGGACGATCGATGCTCCCCACCTGCGCGTCACCGTCCTGAAGGGCGGAGGACACGTCGCCGAGATCGCGCTGAAATTGCCGGACACAGTGAATCCGCTTTGGACTCCCACGCAGCCCACCATGGATCCTTCTCATTTCGTCCCGGCTCGCGATGCGCAAAAATACGGCGGCGGCTCCGTCGCGAAGCTCAGAAGCGGGCTGTGCGGGCATAGCCTCTGTTTTCCTTATTGGGGAGATCCCTCGCCCTCCGAAGAACGCGCCGGCATGACATATCACGGTGAAACCGGTGTTGTTGACTGGGTTCGGACGGGCTCAGGCGATAACTGGCTGGAAATCGCGGCGGAACTGTCGGAATCGCGGACTCGATTTCGGCGCCGCCTGACAGTACACGGGACGGTCGTCTGGTTCGATGAAACGGCAACCAATGAGAGCGCATGGGACCGCCCCGTCACCTGGTGCGAGCACGTCACCATGGGCGCGCCATTCCTCGAGCGCGGGGTAACCACGTTCGCCGCCTCAGTCACGCGCGGTAAGCCTGTTGAAGCCGACGGCGATGCGCAACAGAACTGGCCACAAGGCAGTGAGAACGGCAAGGCGATTGACCTGAGCACAGTTCGCAATCTGAACGCCGGTGGCGCGGTGAATAACTATATGGTCGATCCTTCCCGTGAAATCGCCTGGTTCGCGGCGTTCAACCCGAAGTTGTCGCAGGTCTTCGGCTATGTATTCCGGCGCACGGATTTTCCCTGGTTGAATGTCTGGGAATCTTACACGTCAGACACCTTCACCCGCGGCATGGAATTCAGCGACACTCCTGTTCACGGAACGGCCCGGGCGATTCTGAAAATGCCGAATTTGTGGGGCAAACCGACTTTCGAATTGCTTGGCGCCAAAGGATCCCTCCATAAACGCTTCGCCGCGTTCAGCGCTTCCACCCCGGCGAACTTCAGGGGAGTTCGTGATGTTGTAGTCGAAGGCGCACATCTGAGAATCATCGGAGAGAACGGGGCCCCGGCGATCGACGTCGATCTTGGAACATCCCTCTAATTCGCTGTAATTCAAGTAACAAAACGCACAAAATGCGCGGCGTTGTCTCAGATTCCCGGACGATCCGGCTGAAACCAGCATCCTGTTAAGGAACACTAATCAGAGCGGGGTGTTCCGTGGGTGGCCGCAACGCTTTTCACACTGCGGCCTGAATTGCGTTTCCGCAGCGCCTTGCATGTTTTGTCTGACCTGTTGAACCTGTATGTCGCCCGTACTTACCATCGCAGAACGTTATCAGATCACCGGGCAGCCTGTCGGCGAGGGTGGAATGGGAATCGTCTACAGAGCGTACGACCCGGTCACCCGGCGATACGTCGCGCTGAAAACGATGCGCGGCGTGATCGATACTGTAGCGCTCGAGCTGTTCCACAAAGAATGGACCGTCCTCTCACGCATTAACCATCCGAATATCGTCGATATTTTCGACACAGGCGAATTCGAGCAATCCGGGCAGCGGAAGCCGTTTTTCGTGATGCCGTTTCTTTCCGGGCGGGCGTTCGATTTCCTGATCAAAAACGAAACCCAGCGGCTGACCGTCGAGCGCGTCATTGAAATTATGGTGCAGACCTGCCGCGGCCTGCACGCCGCGCATGAAAACGGCCTGATTCATCGGGACGTAAAGCCAAGCAACATCTTCGTCATGGATGACGACACCGTAAAGGTGATCGATTTCGGTGTAGCTCACCTCGCCGGCGCCGACACGGTCACCGGTATCAAGGGCACCCTGCAGTACATGTCTCCAGAGCAACTGGAGATGAAGCCCACGACGCCCGCGTCGGACATCTTCTCGCTTGCCGTCGTTTGTTATGAGGCTTTAACCGGACGCAAGCCCTTTGCGCGCCGTACGGATACCGAGACCGTCGAAGCGATTCGCCGGCACGTGCCGCCGCCGGTTTGCGAGTTGAATCCGCTGGTGAGCCAGCTTCTGAGCCGCGTCATTCACAAGGCGCTTGCCAAGGCGCCGTATCACCGCTTCTCGACGGCGCGCGAATTCGCTGAATTTTTGCAAAAAGCGCTGAACAATCAGCCCATCGAGCGTTTCGAGAAATCCAAGCTTCAGCCTCGCATCGAACGCGCAAGAAAAGCGCAGGCTGAAGGTGAGCTGCAGTTCGCGTCGGAAGTTCTCGCGGAACTCGAGGCGGAAGGTCACTTCGATCCCGAAATGACCGTTCTGCGATTGCAGATCAATCAGGCCATTCGCCAAAAATCGATCCGGCAGTTGCTGGACAGCGCGCGCACCCGCAGGGAAGAAGATGAACTGCCGCTGGCGCTGCAGAAGATTGGCGAAGTGCTCGAAATCGATCCGGAAAATGCCGACGCGCTCGCCTTGCGCAGCGATATCGAAAAAGAACGAAGTGAGCGGCAGATCGAAAACTGGTTCCGGCTCGCTGAGCAGCATCTTCACCACCACTCTTTCCCGCAGGCTCGTCAGGCTCTTCAGGAAGTTCTGAAAATGGATGCGGCCAACACGCGCGCTCGCGAGATCCTGCTGGGCATCGACCGTCGCGAGCAGGAAATCGCCAGGATTCGCACGGAAAAGGAGCAGCTCTATCAGGCCGCGCTCAGCAGTTATCAGAACGGCGAAATCAGCTCTGCGCTCACGAAGCTGGAACGGGTCCTCGACTTCGGCCGTACCGCGCCGGAATCCGGAATACCCGATCGCGATGCGCAATATCAGGGCCTCTATAACCAGATTCGAACCGAAAGGGATGCCGCCAAAACATCGTATGCGGAGGGCAGGCGCTGTCTGGAGGACAGGAACTTCGCCCGCACACTCGAAATCTGCGAAGATTTTCTGAAGCGCTATCCAAACGATCCGCTGTTTCAGGCCCTTAAAATCGAAGCCGAGGAGAACTGGCGTCAGGAGCGTTCCTCTTTCATCGCGGATGTGGCGCGTCGTATTGAATCCGAGCCCGATCTGGACCGGCGCGTAAACATCCTTAAGGAAGCTTCGGAGCGATACCCGGATGAACAGCACTTTCAGCAATCGCTTCGTCTGATTCGTGACCGCCGGGATCTGGTCAACTCCATCGTTGCGAAGGCTCGGCAGTATGAAGAGCGCGGGCAGTTCGGTGAATCTCTGGGCCAATGGGACATCCTGCGTAGCATTTACGCTCAATATCCCGGGATTGAGTTCGAAATTGAGCGCGTGACGCGCCGCCGTGACGAACAACTGCGCACCGAAACCAGAGCGCGGTGGGTGGATCAGATCGATCGTGCCCTCGCCGTCGGCGATTGCGCGCGCGCCCGCGACCTGGTGCGAAACGCCTTGCGCGAATTCCCGGATGATGCCGAACTGGTCGGTCTCGATCGGCTGTCGCAACAGGCGCTCGAGCGCGCGAACGAGGCCGCCACGTGGCTTGAGCGGGGTCAAAAGCTCTTTCTTGATCGCGAATACGTCGAAGGCATCGAAGCTTTGCGAAAGGCGGCCGCGCTCGACAGCTCGAATCCGGTCATCCGTACGGTGCTTTTGAACGCCCTCGTGGAGCAGGCTCGTTCCGTCGTCGGCCAGGACTGGCGCGCAGCGGACGCCCTGATTCAGCAGGCCCTCCAGATCGATCCGGGACATCCGCTTGCAAAGAGCCTTCAGGGTCTTGTCCTCGATTACAAGCGGCAGGAGATCGTGAATGAAAGCGTAGCCAGGGCGCGGGATCTGCAGGCCGCGGGCGATCTCGCAGGCGCGTTGGCGACGCTGGATGAAGCCTTGAAGTCCTTCCCGAATGAACTGCGGCTGATGCATCTGCGGTCCACTTTGAGCAACGCGCGTCGAACCACGCCGGGCGCCGCCGTATCTGCGGAACCGCCTGCTCCTATGCCTCCGCTGGCAGCGCAGGTGAAAAACGCCGCCGCGGCCGGAGGCGCAGGGGCAAGGGGCGCCAGCCCGGATCCGGAATCGGCTTCGCCTGAAAAGACTCTTGAGGGCACGATTTCTCTGCATTCCGATCCGACGTGGCGCACGACTGTTCAAAAGCCGCCAGATGCAACCAGACCCGCGGAAAAGGATCAGCCGGCGCCTGATCCTGCCGCGGAGAACAAGCCGGCGGTTCCGGTCCGGCGATCGCTGGTTCCCCGGTTCTCTCCGTTGCGGTGGGCCGCTTTCGCGTCTTTTCCTGTGATAGTCGGCATCGCAATCCTCGCGTCCAATCATCATCAGACCCGAATCACACCACCGGTTGCGCGAAGCGGGTTGGTCCGTGTGCAGACGGGGATCAGCGGCGCCGCGATTACCATAGACGGCAAACCTGTAACGACTTTCCCGGCGCGATTATCCGCAGGCAGGCACGTCGCCGAGGCCAAATTGCCGGGCTACCGGACGGCCACGCGCGAATTTACCGTGACCACAAACCCATCGCTACCGCAGACGGTCAGCTTGCAGCCCGAGCCTGAACCGGTCAGGCTTCGCTTTTCTTCCGATCTGAAAGCAGGCCAAATCACTGTGGATGGGCAGCCCCCCTCCGATCTGCAGGATGGCGGGTTTTCTTTTGACCACCTGGCGCTTTCCGCGGACCACACTGTAACGGTAACGAAGTCGAGCCAACCATATTTCTCCGCATCTTTCCGTGCGGAACCCGGCAAGCCTGTGATTCTTTCATCGCCTCTGAAGACGGGCGAGCCCTACGCGCTCGTCGTCAGTAACCTGGGGCCGTACACGCGAATCTGGTCGACGAACCCGGCTGTAAAGGCAGCCCCCGTCACTCAGACGCCCCAATCCATTCCTCCCGATGGACTGGAATTCAAGGACCTGAAATCCGATTCTGAACTCGTGATCGCCGATGGCGCGAGCCAAAAGCCGCTCCCCGTGGAGATCACTAACGCCCCCGCTTTGAGCATTCTGCTTTCGAGCGATGTCACCACCGCCACTCTGCGGCTGCAGGCCAGCGTGCCGGATGCCGATGTGACAGTTCAGGGCCGAAGGCCCAGGCGGATGCACGGTGTTTCCACCAGCCTGATGCTTCCTCCCGGTACTTACACCATCAAAGTGTCGAAAGCCGGGTATCAGGATCAAATCCGAACCGTTGAGCTGAAGAAAGGCGCCGTCGTTCCCCTGCCCGTATTTGACCTGAAGCCTCTTGTTGTAACCGCCTCGCTCGAAATCGAAGGAGGCACGCCCGGCGCCGAGGTCTGGATTGACGGGCAGCAGTCCGGCACGCTCGATTCAGACGGCGGATTCTCCAAACAAGGACTGTCCGCCGAAACTCATTCGATTCGCCTGAAAAAAACCGACTTCGAGGTAAAGGAGATTCAAAGGCCCTTTACCGCCGGCCAGGCCGTGCGCATCAGCGGCGGCGTGGCGCGGCTGACTCCTTTTGGCAACGTGATGTTCCACGTCGTCCCGGACGGCGCCGTAGTCTCCTGGCGCCGCGATCAGGAAACTCAGACTCACACGGCTGCAAACGGCAGCACGATTCGACTTCCCGCCGGGCGGTACGTGATTACCGCTTCGGCCGCCGATCGCAACTCGCGAACCGAAACCATGAATGTTGCACCGGGCGGCACATTGAATCTCGACTGGTTTCTCGGCATGACGGCAAAGCCGGTTCCGGTCGCAACCGAACCCCGCGCCTGCGACGACCCTTCGTGGACGCAAACGAAGAATGGCTGGGTGCGCCACGAAGGAAAAGGATTCGCCTGGTGCAGCAACAAGGAGGGCGTTTTCCGGTTCACCATCCAGCGCCCTGCGGCTACGAAGTTCCTGGGAATTGGCAAGAGTGGGCGAATCGAATGGACCGTCGATTGGAAGGACGCTGGCAACCACATCGAATACGTTCTGGATCAGAAATCGATCGAACGACGGGTTTTCAGAACGGGCGCTGCGACGGTCACGGCAAAGAAGGCGGTCGGCATGGGAACCTCCGATACCTGGACTCTGGATATTGACATCAGCCACACTCGAATTGAGATCAGATCGGGCGGGAAGGTGCTTGACCGCTTCGATCGGCCAAGTCCCGATCAGCCGGTCGGCAGATTCGGATTCAAGGCGATGAATTAGCGACGCGACAGCGATAGCGCGCAATCCCCGGTCCCGGTACCGGGTGGGATTGTGTCTTCCCGCTCCACGAACGACACTGGAAGAATTGGATTTCCGGTCCTGTCCTTCGTCTTCTCTCTTTCCGCTCAGCCTGTTGTTGCTGTGTATGGGTGGGCTTGCGGCCGAGCAGTCGGACTCCCTCGTCGTGAAGGCCCGGCAGGAACTTTTCGCCGCGCGGTATGAAAATGCCGCAGGTCTGTTCTCAAAAGCGCTGGCGGAAGAGCCGTCGGACGGTGATGCCTGGTGCGGTCTCGTGCAGGCGCTACTGGCGGCGAAGCATTCGCGGCAGGCTTACGCAGCGGCCGAGGAAGCGCTGAACAAAGCGCCGCAATCCGCCGGTGCGCAGGCGGCGATGGGTTTCGCTGATTTCAGGCGGGGGGATTTGCCCAAAGCCAGTCATGAATTTGAGGCTGCGCTGCAACTGGACCCGAATTACCCCGCGGCTCTCATCGGACTCGCTAAAGTCTCCTCGGCTGCTTCGCTGTTCAGGACGGCCCGGGATCTTCGCTTGCGCGCCTGGCGTCTGTCGCCCGATGATCCTTCGCTCGCGCCCGCGTACGCCGCCACATTAAAGGCGAAAGACCGCATCGCCGCGCTTGAGGCTGCATATGCAAAGCTCGATCCGGCGAGTGAAGAGGCGCGTGCTCTCTCGGTGCGAATTGCGGTTGCACGCGCGCTGGCGGATCGCAAGCCCGGCCGTCTCGTTAGTCCTTATCAAACGACCGAACTGAAGCTCTTTCGGATTCTCGACGGTGTCAGGCATTGGCGGGGTGTCGGTCTTGATGTGCGCCTGAATGGCAAACATACCGCGCACCTTCTCCTCGATACGGGCGCTTCAGGCATCGCCATATCGCCGAAAATGGCCGAGAAGGCCGGCCTGGAGATCGTAAACGGCGCGGCCTTAGAAGCGAAGGGTATTGGCGACGAGGAGTCCCAGTCCTCTCTGGCGTATATTGCGCAGGATTTGCGAATTGGCGGCGTCGCCTTTGCCGACTATCCGGTTTCTGCTTTCCGGTCGGCCAAATCCGCGGATGTGGATGGACTTATCGGACCCGATGTGTTTAGCCGGTTTGTTGTGAAAATCGATTTCAATCGGCTCGCGCTGTCGCTTGGCGCCCGTCCCGGCGATGGCGGAAGCGGCTCAGGGGAATCGGATGAACCTGTTGATTACAAGGGTAAGCCTGCGCCGGGTTTCTCTCGTGTATTTCGATTTGGCGACCATCTCGCCGTTCCCACATATATCAACGGCGGCCGGCCGGTTTTGTTTCTTGTCGATTCCGGCTCCACGTCAAACCTCATCGACACGGAAATTGCAAAGGAATTCACGCACGTGAGCAGCGATGCATTCACCACGGTGAAAGGCGTTCAGGGCAAGGTAGACAAGACCTCGCGCGCAAACCACGTTTCTCTGGTGTTTGCAGGCTTCCGGCAGGATAATCCGGACCTGCTGGCCATCAGCCTGGAAAAAATGAGCGACGGAATGGGCGTCGGCTTTGGGGGCATTTTGGGCATGCCGGTACTTGGCCATCTCGCCGTCACGATCGATTACCGGGCCGGAGCCATCCGCTTCGAATACAACGAGCCCCATTAGGCTGTCAGGCTAACCGCTCACCGGCCGCCGCAAAGCGTCTGGCAACGCGATTGCCCGATAAAGCCTCGTAGAGCTACGCCAATGGCGGCTGCAACATGAAAAACATTCTTCGTGCGGCGCCCTTCCTGATGCTGGCGGCTGGATTGAGCTTTTCTCAGTCAGACGACCCGAGCCAGACAAGCGGAGCCAGTCAGAACTCTTCTACTCAGACCGTTAGTCACCACAAAAACAAGAAATCGCGGAGCGCAGGCGGCGAGATCGGCAGCGGCGCGGGCGATCTCGGTAAGGGAGCCGCCGGAGGCGCCGGGAATGTTGCTGGCGGCGTAGCGAAGGGCGCGGGCGATGTCGTCACCCTCCACCCGATTGATGGAGCCGTAGCCGCCGGCACGGGCGCCGGCAAAGGCGCCAAAGACGTAGGTGAAGGCGCTGCGAAGGGAACCGGCAAAATCGTCAAAGGCATCGGGAAGGGGATCAAACACATCTTCTAGGCCACACCGGGCTTTGCCAGTCCCGGTCCTGCCGTTCATCACGGCAGGCCGCCGGTTCGATACACCAGACTGAGAAAACCGCCGCCTGCCGCTAAACCGCTTCCTTCGTCCTCTGCTGCTGATACGGCTGGTGCAAGTATTTGCCTACAGCCTCCTGGGCTCCCTGCGTATTGTCGCGAGTCCTCTGCGCCTGCGTGTACTCATTCACCGCGCGCTCGCGCTGGCCGCTGATATCGAAGATGTTGCCGAGATAAATATGCGACCAGACTTCGATCCACTTCGGCTGCAAATCCCCATTCAAAGCCTCACGAAACTCATTCGCCGCCGATTGCCAGTTCTGCTGCTGGAAAAATACCTCGGCCACCCGATAGTGCGCGAGTGAGCTGTTCTTCTGCGTATCGAGCGCCCGCTGGTATTGCTTCAGCGCCTCGGCGAATTCGCTGATCTGAACGAACTGCTCGCCCTTCCGGATCGCCACCGCGACGCGCATCTGCGGGCTCATCCGCAGCACTTTGTTGTACGGATCAATGGTCACTTTCTTTGGCTTGCCGAAAGTGTCGATGGAAAATTCCGAGCTCGTGCCCATCACCTCCACGCGTTTCTCTTCCGGGTTGCCCTCCGTCTCGATCTTGAGATCCACGGGCATGCGGAACGTGTCCAGATCCTGCGTGATCTTGCCCTGCACTCGGAAGCCTTTCTGAGTCCGGAAGATCGTGTACTCCAGCTTGAACTCGGGGGCCCCGTTCGATTCCACCCACTGGATGAAGAAGTAGCGCATGTCCTCGCCCATCGCCGTTTCACACGCGTGGCGGAAATCTTCGGTCGTCGCCGATTGCCAGGCGTGCTGTTGCAGGAAGGCCTTCGTCGCGGCGAAAAACTTCTGGTCGCCCATGGTGCTGCGCAGCATCTGCATCACGGCCGCGCCCTTGTCTGCGCTCAGCGCCCAGAACTCGGGGGAATAATCCTCCAGGCGCGAAGTCTGGATCAATGGCACGTTATCGATGGTCAACGCCGTCACTGCAACATCTTTCATGCGGTTATCGATCGCGGTCTTCCCCTTTTCCTTTTCATCCCACAGCGCCTCTGCGTAAAGCGCCATGCCGTTCTCGATCCATAAATGGTTGCGGTTTACGGGAGAAACATCCACTTCCCACCACTGCCGCGCGACCTGATTCGCCAGAACATTCGTGTTCACGTCTTTCGTGATCGCGTGTGGCGCAAGAAAGATCACGCCGGGTCCGGCATACCCGTTCGGCGCTCCATCCGCCGTTTCCACCAGCGTCAGGTTCGCGTAGGGCGCAAGCCCGAACATTGAGGTGTAATGCTCTACCATCGCAGCGGCCATTGCGCCGTAGGTATTGGCGTAAGCCGCTTCCGGCCCGCGAAACCAGACCGTCGTTGTGAGCCCGTTCGCATTTACCTTTTGCGGCTGCCCCTTTACGACCGCGATATCCGCTGGAAACGAGGGCTTCGCGAACTGAAACGTATACGTCGTGCTGGTTCCGTTCTGCTTTGAGGTATCCATGCCGCTGCCCACGGCGCGAAAGCCCTCCGGCACCGTCACGTTAATCGTGGACGTAAAACGGTCCGCCGTATATCCGCTCACCGGGAACCACCGCGAAGGATACAGCAAAAACGCGTGATCGTTCTGGATGGCCGCGAACGTGATGCCGTAGATAGGCGATTCTTCCTTGCCGGTCAGCCGCCCATCGTACGTGAAGGTCAGGTCCACCGGCTGGCCCTTTTGCAGCGACCCCGGGAACGTCAGCCTCACGGAATTGTCCTGCTGGTTGCGCGAGGCCTGGATCGCCTGCCCCTTTCCATCCACAATGCGTGAAATGGTCAGATTGTTGTTCAGCTCGAAAGTCGCCGTGTTCGTCTGGTCATCGAGAGGCGTGAAGCGCACCGCCGCCCTCGCAGAGAGCGTTTGCGTATCGGGATTGACCTGCGCATCGATCGTATAGCTCTCCACGTCAATCCGCGTTCGCTTGTCTTCCTGCGCCTGCGCCACAGCCGTAACCGCCATAACGGCCACCGCGATGAATCCGATGCTTCTCACTGGACCTTCACCTCAAAGATCTGCTCGCTAAATAACTGCTCGATTTCCTGCGCCGCCCGGGCCGTCGCGTCACCCTCGCCCGCCAGCTTCCCGGCCACTCTCGACAGTTCTTCTTTCATTGTGCCCCGGAAAACCGCGTCATTCAGCAGTCGCCCTGCTTCCTCGGCCAGCCGCTCGCCCCTCATTTCATCCTGCATGAGTTCGGGCACGATCTTTTTGCCGGCAATCAGGTTCACCATCGAATAGAAGGGCACGTTTACCATCAGCTTTCCGATCGCCCAGCTTAACGGCGTCACCCGGTAGAACGTCACCAGCGGGGCTCCCAAAAGCGCCGCCTCTACGGTCACGGTTCCACTCGCCGCCAGCGCCACGTCGCAATGCGCCATCGCGTCCCATGCTTCCCCATCGATTGCACGGATCGGGCTTCCCGCCAGCGGACCTTCGAAAAACGCCGTGCCGCAAACCGGAGACGCCGGTAGCAAAAAGCTCAACTTGCGTTGTTGCGAAAGGATTTCCGCCGCCCTCCTGAGTTCCGGAACATGCCGGAGCGCCTCACTGCGCCTGCTGCCGGGAAGTATCGCAATCAATGGACGGTCGGCGGGGAGGTTATGTTTCCGGAAAAACGCCTCTCGCGAGAGCGTCGGACGCACCCGGCTCGCCAGCGGATGCCCGATAAACGCTACCGGAACGTTGTGGCTTTCGAAGAAGTCCTTTTCGAAAGGAAAGATGCAGAGCAGGCGGTCGATGATGCGCCGCATGACCTTTACGCGGCCTTTGCGCCATGCCCAAACCTGGGGAGCAACCAGATATACGACCGGGATTCCGAGCGCCTTTAGCCGGCGCGCAACTCGAAAGTGGAAATCCGGGGAATCGGTCAGAATCGCCAGATCCGGTCTTTCCTCCCGGGCAGCGGCGATCAACTCGCGGTATCGACGCCAGATCCTCGGCAAATGCCCGACCACCTCGACGATTCCAACGACGGCCAGATCTTCCGTACGGATCACCGCCCGTACGCCTCTTTCGCGCAGATGTGGACCCGCGCAGCCGAAAAACCGGCATTCCGGCCAGTGGCGCTTCAGCGCATCCACCAGTTCAGCGGCGTAAAAATCGCCTGACGGCTCGCCGGCCGAAATCAGAATCGAGCGGGGCTGTTTCGCGCCACGCTCCCCGGATTCAGGAAAGCGGCTCTCCGCGGTGGTTTTCAAGGAAATCGCGATCGATCACCTTCCGTCCGGCAAAGCCTTCGTGAACGCCATGCCAGTGCTCTATATCTTCTTCGTCCATGCGCCAGCAGAGTAATACTTCCTCGCCCCGGAACAAAGTTGGAAAATCGACGAGGCCAACTTCGAGGTCTTTCACCTGCACCCCGATCTCCTCGAGCTTTTCCATCGCCGCCTTCAGACTATGGCCGTTCGAATCCCGCTGGTTTTTCCAGTCCTCGGCGACCGAGGTATCCACGCTCATACCGCCCGTGAACATGATGCGTTGCGTCAGGGATTGCAGCGCGTTATCCGCTTCGTCGTATTTCGCCTTGGCCGAACTCGCCTCGCGGATGCTTCGTTCCACCGCGGGCAAAGCGGCGCGGGCCTGCTCAATCGTGAAATAGCGCGGCATCCGTATTCAGACCGTTACGGCTTCCTGCGCATCCCGCAATTCACCTGCGGGCGCGTAGTGCGAGTCCACGTATTGATTTAAAATCTGGATGAATTCCGCCACAATCCGATCACCGCGGAGCGTTGTCGAAAGTCTGCCGTCCACGTAAACCGGCGCGACGGGCTCCTCGAACGTTCCCGGCAGGGAAATCCCGATATTCGAATGTTTCGATTCGCCCGGACCGTTCACCACGCATCCCATCACCGCCACCTTCATCGTCTCCACGCCTTCGTACTGGCCTTTCCAGACGGGCATCCGCTCCCGCAGATAGGTCTGGATCTGGTCGGCCATGTCCTGGAAAAACGTGCTCGTGGTCCGGCCGCATCCCGGGCAGGCCGTCACCTGCGGCGCAAAGCTGCGAATTCCCAGCGATTGCAGAATCTGCTGGCTGACCACTACCTCATCCGTCCGATCCCCATTCGGCAGGGGCGTAAGAGAAGCGCGAATCGTATCGCCGATGCCTTCCTGCAGCAGCACCGAAAGCGCGGCCGTTGTCGCCACAATACCCTTTGATCCAAGGCCCGCTTCCGTCAGCCCAAGATGGAGCGCATAATCGCTCCGCGCCGCCATCGAACGGTACACGTCGATCAGATCCTGTACAGTGCTGACCTTCGCGCTCAGAATGATCCGCTCTTTTGGCAACCCATAGCGCTCCGCGGCTTCCGCGGAACTGATTGCGCTCACCACGATGGCCTCCAGCATCACGGAACGCGCATCCTTCGGTTCCGGCAGCTTGTTGTTTTCGTCCATCATGCGCGTCAGCAGCGCGCCGTCAAGCGATCCCCAGTTAACGCCGATGCGAACGGGTTTGCCGTACTCGATCGCGGCCTCGATCATGGTCCGGAAATTGTCATCGTGCTTCTTGCCGATGTTCACATTGCCCGGGTTGATTCGATATTTCGCCAGCGCCCTCGCGCAGTCCGGGTATTTCCGTAGAAGTATGTGCCCGTTGTAATGGAAGTCACCCACGATCGGCACGCGCACGCCGAACATGTTCAGCGTGTCCACGATCTTCGGCACGGCGGCAGCGGCGGCTTCCGTATTCACCGTCACCCGCACAATCTCCGACCCCGCGCGCGCCAGCGCCATCACCTGATTGACCGTTGAGGTCACGTCCGCCGTGTCGGTGTTCGTCATCGATTGGACGACGATCGGGTTCGCGCCCCCGATCTTCACCCCGTCCACATTCACCACAACCGACTTTCGCCGGACTATCTCCGCCATTCCGCCTCCTGAAGCTTTGTCGCTGGAAATATTGAGTTTATCAGGAGAAAGCTGGAATTCCTTTCAGGCATACGCGCCGGTCTGCCTGCCGGAAGCGCGCCCGGTTCCGGTAATCGTGCACACAATGCTGCCGAATGAGGATCACAATTCCGCCCTATAATTCAGGACAAACCAGGGATCTGAATACGTTTTTCAGAGGAGGCTTCATGTCGAGGCAAGTTTTCACCGCGTCGGTAATCCTGATCCTGTGCGCAGCCGAGGCGTTGCCTCAGGCCATCACCGGAACTCTCGTCGGCACCGTACGAGACGCAACGGGCGGAGTACTCACGTCAGCCACGGTCACGGCTACCAACATCGAAACCAACATCGCGCAGTCCGCAGTTACCACCGGTGACGGTGATTACACCATCACCAACCTGTCTCCCGGGCGCTACAAACTTGCCGCTCAGTCGAGAGGATTCACAACTTCGGTGGTTCCTGAAACGGTCGTTCGCGTGGAACAAACCACTCGCGTTGACTTCACCCTCTCGCCGGGCCAGACTTCGCAGGAGGTGACGGTAAGCGCCGCGCCGCCTCTCGTCGAAAGCACAACTTCCGATCTTGGCCATGTGATCGAATCCCGCGAGATGGAGACCCTTCCACTGAATGGCCGGCTTTTCGAGCAACTGGTGACGATCGTTCCCGGCGCGGTTCAGGCCGGGTGGAGCGATTTCGCCGAGAATCCGTCGGCTGCCGGCGCCATCACGCCGACGCAGGCGGTAGTCAACGGCTTGCCGTGGTCGGGCAATTACTACATGGTGGATGGCGTTCACAACACCGAGCCTCTGAACGCCTTCATCAGCATCACGCCGCCGCTCGATTCCGTCGATTCATTCAAGGTGGAGACCAGCAATCCCAACGCGGAATACGGATCCTTCGGCGGAGCCATCGTGAACCTCGCCATCAAATCCGGCACGAACGACTTCCATGGCGAAGTGTTCGACTTCCTGCGAAACGATGCGCTCAACGCGCGCGATTTCTTCGCGCGAAGCAAGTCGCCTTATAAATCGAACCAGTTCGGCGGTCTCTTCAGCGGACCCATCATTCGCAACCGGCTTTTCTTCTTCGCGGACTACCAGCAACTCGTCGCCCACCAGGGCGTCACCAACACGCTCACCCTTCCCACGGCGCTCCAGCGGCAAGGCGTGTTCTCCGAGGGCCCTCCGTCGATCATCTATAACCCGGCCACCGGCCAGCCGTTCCCGAACAACACGATTCCCGCGTCGCTCATCGATCCTGTAGCGCAGAAAGTCGCAAACACCATCTTCCCCGCGGCGAACCTGCCGGGCCTCGCCAACAATTTCGTCGAGAACACGGTCAATACGGTGAATGCGCCGCAGGGAGACATCAAGATTGACTTCCAACCCAACGAACAGGACCATATTTTCTTCCGCGAATCGGTTGCGCACAAGAATTTCACCAGCCCTTCCCCGGGAAACATGTTCATGATGGGCGGACCCAATTCGGAAGCCTTCAATCAGAACGCCGTCCTGGGCTTTGACCGTGTCGTCTCTCCGGCCATCGTCAATGAGATTCGGATCGGGTTCAATCGCTTTAACGTGAGGGATTGGGCCAACAGCTACGGCATCAACGAAAACAACATTCTTGGCATTCCAAACGGAAACATACCCGGGCTTGCCTATACCTCAGGGATCGCGAACTTCGATATCTCCGGGTTCGCTCAGACCGGTGATCCGGGCTGGACGAATGCAAAGCGCATCGCAAACATCTTCGATTATTCCGAGAACCTCACGTGGATCAAAGGCAAGCACACGATGCGATTCGGAACCGATGTCCAGCAGATCCAGTCCACGTTGACCAACGCGCAGGACGATCCGCGCGGGCACTTTTATTTCAATGGCAACTACACCAGCAATCAGGGGGCATCCGGTACCGGCGCGCCCTTCGCGAGTTTTCTGCTGGGCGATCCTTACCAGGTCTATCGTGACTTCGTCAACACAGTACCCGCGGTCCGGATGACCTTCGCGGGTTTCTATGTCCAGGACGATTTCCGGGTCACGCACTCGCTGACATTGAACCTCGGCTTGCGCTGGGATCTCTTCACTCGCCCGATCGAAAAATTCAATCGGCAATCGAATTTCGATCCATCCACCGGGCTGATCGATATTGCATCATCCAATAACCGCGGGCCGAATGTCGATAACTACTACGGCAACTGGGGACCGCGCTTCGGCATCGCCTGGTCTCCCAACAATGGCAAAACCGCGGTTCGCGCCGCTTACGGCATCAGCTACTTCCCCGATAACTTCGGCGCCACGGGAGGAACGCTCGAGCGCAACTACCCGTTTTTCACGCTGGGCAGGTACACCACTCCCACGCCTTACACTCCCTTCTGGTCACTGAGCGGAACGGGGCTCACTGCTCCGCTTGTCGTTCCCTACACTCCGGGCGGCACGCTCACTCCTCCGCCCGGATTCGGCGTGTTCTTTGTGGCCAATAACTTCCGTCAGGATGAAGCGCAGGTATGGAATTTCAGCATCCAGCATCAGTTGCCTGGCGATATCGGAGTCACCGCGGCCTACGTCGGAACCCATGGCCTGCATCTCTATCGCGACCTGCAATTGAACCAGAGCCTGCCAGGCCCGGGAGCGATCGGACCGCGGCTGCCGTTCTACTCCGTCGCGCCGAATATTCCGACCGTCGATCAGCGTAACGGCGACGGCACATCGCATTACAACGCGCTCCAGGTAAAGGCCGAGAAGCGCTTCAGCAAGGGCCTCTTCTTCCTCGCCTCTTATACGTGGTCGAAGACCATGGACAACACCACGAATATCCTCTACCCCTGGAACGACAAGCTGAACTACGCCCTGAGCCAGGGATTCAAGCTCGTGGATGTACCTCAGAATCTTGTGCTGACTTACGCGTATGAGCTTCCCTTCGGTAAAGGGAGGTCAGGCGCGGCAGGTTATCTTCTGAGCGGCTGGTCCATCAACGGAATTACGACCTTCCAGGCTGGTCAGCCACTGCTGATCAGCGTCGCCAACAACCTGCTGAATAACAACTCGGGCAGCAATCGCGCCAATATCACTTGCACCAGCGTCGCCACCCCCAAAACGGTTCAGCAGTGGTTCAATACCGGTTGCTTCGCCGCCCCGCCCGCCTACACCTTCGGCAATTCGGGTGTCGGCCACGTACGTGGTCCGGGCATTCAAAACTGGGATTTCTCGGTCGCGAAAGAGACGCGGCTCGGCGCCGAATCGAAGCGTCTGCGGGTGGAAGCGGACTTCTTTAACCTCTTTAACAACCCGCATTTCAGTAACCCGAACTCAACCCTCGGCAATTCGAATTTCGGCACTATCAGCTCGGATCGTCTCCCGCCGCGTCTCATCCAGCTCGGCGCCAAATTCGTCTTCTGAGGGCGTTCCGGACGGGCTCATTGATCAAATCTTTTTACAATCCGGCTATGCCCGCGTGCACTAAACTACCTGTCATGCGCCGTCTATCAGCAATTTTTCTTTTCGGGCTTCTTTCCGCGGCCTTTGCTCTTGCTCAGGAGCCCTCAGCCGCTCCGCCGGCTGGTCGTGGTCGTGGACCAATGGGTCCTCCGAAAAATCTCAAGATTCTGAAACCGGACGAAGTCATGGCGACCATGCGCGCGTTTACAGTCGGTCTCGGGGTCCGCTGCACCACCTGCCATGTTATGGGCGACTTCGCGAGTGATGAAAATCACCACAAAGTAGTCGCGCGGCAGATGCTCACCATGGTCCGGCAGGTAAACCAGACTTATTTCAACGGCAACGAACGCGTCACCTGCTACACCTGCCATCGCGGCGAGGAGCACCCGAAGCAGGGGCCCGATGCCGGGGCGCCCGGCGAACGTCCTGCGGGCGGTCCCGGCGGACCTCCGCCAGCCCAGTAACAATTAGCTCGCTTTGTATTTCGCAGCCGTCTTTTCGTTCAATCGAATTCCCAAACCCGGACGCGTGGTCACCTGCAGGTGGCCATGCGTTGCCTCTTCCGGCGGATCGATCAGCTCCGCGCGCCACGGTACTTCTCCGTAAGAAAATTCCAGAATCAGAAAATTCGGCATCGTTGCGCAAACCTGCGCAGCCGCCGCATTCCCCACCGGGCTCGCCGGTCCATGCGGCGAAACCTTCAATCCAGCCGCATCCGCCAGCGCGCCCACTTTCTTGATCTCCAGCATGCCCCCGCAATATTTCACGTCCGGCATCGCGATATCGACCGAGCCGGCCGCAATATACGGATAGAAACCTTTCGTCCCATAAAGCACCTCGCCGCCCGCCGTCGGCATCTTCTCCGCGCGGCGGATCTTCGGCAAATCCGGTGGCAGCGTCACCTCCTCCAGCCAGAAGAGCTTCAGCGGTTCCACTCGCGCAATAAGTTTCAGTCCGCGCTCCAGGTCGAACTTGCTGTGCGCGTCGAGCAGCAAATCCCGTTGCGGGCCGATCGCCTTCCGCACCGCGGCAGCCCGATCGATCCCGAGTTGCGTAATCTCTTCGACCTTCGCCGCATCCGATCGGTTCGCAGGCATATCGTCCCAGGGCGCCAGCTTCACCGCGTCGAACCCCGCCCTGATCGCTCGTTCCGCCATGGACGCGAACCCGGACGGCGTTCTCGGATCGGTTGAGCGATTGATGTTCGCGTAAATCCGGATGGACGTTGTCAACGCTCCGCCAAACAACTCATAAACCGGAACGTTCATCGCCTGGCCGATGATGTCCCACGAGCATTGTTCGAGCGCGCTCAGCGCGGAGGCGGCGCTTGTTCCGCCCTCTGCGATATGAGGTTTCACCTGTTCGCGCAGCCATTCGATATCGAAGATGCTGCGGCCCTTCAGCAGCGCGGCGAAATCACGCA
>Ga0157370_10002252_pt1 | contig 23438 bp, 18 predicted proteins | sample C35metaG_FD_113463 | JGI IMG/M metagenome (GOLD analysis project Ga0157370, IMG submission 113463) | Corn rhizosphere microbial communities from Kellogg Biological Station, Michigan, USA - C3-5 metaG | ecosystem: Host-associated > Plants > Roots > Rhizosphere > Soil | place: USA: Michigan...
AGGTTCCGAGCTGCGTGAGTTCGGTTACGCCCGCGTAGACGTGGTCGGCAAGAGCCGTCTGCTCGACGGCATCGAAGACCACATCGACGCCGACGGCCTGTTCGGCCTCGACGTATGGATGAGCCACGGTGACAAGGTTACCCGGATGCCGGCAGACTTCCACATCCTGGCCAGCACCCCGAGCTGCCCGATCGCCGGCATGTTCAGCGACGAGCGTCGCTACTACGGCGTGCAGTTCCACCCGGAAGTGACCCACACCAAGCAAGGCGGCCGCATTCTGTCGCGCTTTATCCTCGACATCTGCGAGTGCGAAGCGCTGTGGACGCCGTCGAAAATCGCCGAAGACGCCATCGCCCAGGTTCGCGCTCAGGTCGGCACCGACAACGTGCTGCTCGGCTTGTCTGGCGGTGTGGATTCGTCCGTTGTAGCTGCCCTGCTGCACAAAGCCATTGGCGACCAGCTGACCTGCGTATTTGTCGACAACGGCCTGCTGCGTCTGCACGAAGGCGAGCAAGTGATGGCCATGTTTGCTGAAAACATGGGCGTCAAAGTGATTCGCGCCAACGCCGAAGAGCAGTTCCTCAACAACCTGGCCGGCGAAGCGGACCCAGAGAAGAAACGCAAAATCATCGGCCGCACCTTTATCGACGTATTCGATGCCGAGTCCAACAAGCTCGATAACATCAAGTACCTCGCTCAGGGCACCATTTACCCGGACGTGATCGAGTCGGCTGGCGCCAAGAGTGGCAAGGCGCACGTGATCAAGTCGCACCACAACGTGGGCGGTCTGCCGGAAGAAATGAACCTGAAACTGGTCGAGCCGCTGCGCGAACTGTTCAAAGACGAAGTGCGCCGTCTGGGCCTGGAACTCGGCCTGCCGTACGACATGGTGTACCGCCACCCGTTCCCCGGTCCGGGCCTGGGCGTGCGCATTCTCGGCGAAGTGAAAAAGGAATATGCCGACCTGCTGCGCCGTGCCGACCACATCTTTATCGAAGAACTGCGCAAAGCCGACTGGTACCACAAAGTCAGCCAGGCCTTCGTCGTATTCCAGCCGGTGAAATCGGTGGGCGTGGTCGGTGATGGTCGCCGTTACGCCTGGGTTGTGGCGTTGCGGGCCGTGGAAACCATCGACTTCATGACCGCACGTTGGGCGCATCTGCCTTACGAACTGCTCGAAACAGTGAGTGGCCGGATCATCAACGAGATCGAAGGCATTTCGCGCGTGACCTACGACGTGTCGAGCAAGCCGCCTGCGACGATTGAGTGGGAATAACGGTTCCCTCGGTTGCCTGCCGACCAAGGACGGTCGGCGAAAAGCCCGCGTAATAGCGGGCTTTTTTCTGGGCGTGAAACGCGCGTTTCGTTCAAGCAAATATTTTCTCGTTTGTGTTTGCGTATCTTTGTCATTTGCGAGTTATTTTCTAATACAATCTCTTCCGAAAATTTTGGGATGGCGCCGCTTTGTTCGCGGTGCACTGAGTTCCTTCGGCTGACGTTGTTGAAAATCAAGGATCGCAAGCATGCGCAAAAACAAAACCGGGTTCGTGAACGGCCGCTCGGCCAAGCAGCGCACGGCCGCTGCCGTGATGCTTTGTGTGCCATTGGCCGGGGCGCCTATCGGTGTGAAAGCTGAAGAGGCGGCGACAGAAGACGGCGCGTACCGCCTTGCGCCGATTATTGTTGATGCCAGCGCCGACAGCGGCGACGACTCGCAAACCGTGGTGGCGCAAGAACTGTGGGTAGGCGGCAAAGTCGCGACCAGCATCCTCAACACGCCGGCGTCTGTTTCCGTGGTGACTCAGAAGGAGATGGAACAGCGCAGCGTCAGCACCACCGAAGAGGCGCTGCAGTACACGCCCGGTGTGATTACCGACTTTTACGGCTCCGATGACCGTAACGATTACTTCCAAATTCGCGGCTTCCAAGCCACGACGTATCGCGACGGTTTGACCTTGAGCTCCATGCGTGGCGTTCGTGAAGAACCGTTCGCTTACGAGCGTATCGAAATCCTGCGTGGTGCCAACTCCACGCTGTTTGGCCCAGCCGATCCAGGTGGTTCGGTCAACTTCGTTACCAAGCAGCCGCGCTTCAACAGCTTCGGCCAAGGCTATGTGACCTACGGTTCTTACAACCATAAGGAAACCGGCATTGACGTCGGCGACGCGTTGAACGAAGAAAAGACCGTCGCCGGTCGCTTCACCGCCAAGATGCAAAACAGTGATCGCGAATACGACCACTCGCAGGACGACAACCGCTTTGCCATGGGCGGTTTGACCTGGGCACCCACGGATTTCACCAAAGCCACCGTGGTTCTCGATTATCTGAAAACCGACAGCACGCCGAACAGCGGCGGTTACCCCTTGGATAAGGAGTACGACCGCGACGACTTTTACGGTGAGCCCAGCTACAACTTCCACCACGTTGAGCGCACCAGTCTCAGCGGCAACGTGTCCCATGACTTCGATAACGGTTTCACGCTGCGCAGCAATCTGCGTTACAGCGAAGTGAACGATGACTTCGGCTACGTGTACGTCAATGACTCGTCCACGCGTACCGGCTCCGTCGTGGCGCGCGATCAATTCGGCACGGACACCGAGGCTCATCAGTTCAACGGCAACGTGATGCTGCAATACGATCACCGCTTCGAGAATATCGACAGCAGCTCGGTGGCCGGCGTTGAGTACCTGGATTCTTCGAAAACGGAGAAGTCGGTGTACACCGGTGCGTCGCCGATTGATCTTTCCCGTCCGGTCTACACCGGCGTGGTTCGTGGCGTCGCCCCGTATGCCGACAACAAGACCGACGCAAAAAACAAGGCGCTGTTCGCTCAGCAGAACCTTTCTTTTTATGAGCGCGTCATCCTCACTGCCGGCGCCCGTCGCGACTTTATGGATTTGTCGGTGACCGATATCAGCGATGCCAAAGAGTCGGATAACTTCGCTGAGACGTCGTATCGCGGGGCCCTGACTTTTATCGTTACGGACGAAATTTCAACCTACATCAGCTATGTGGAGTCGGTCGCGCCGCCTGAAGTGGGCGTTACACCGAAGACCGGTAACCAGTACGAAGTGGGCGCCAAGTACGCGCCGATGGGCATGAACGCAATCTTCTCGGCAGCCGTTTATGACCTGACCCAGGAAAACGTCACCATTTCCGTGGTGGTGCCGGGCGCGGGTATTCAGCAACGAGTTATTGGGGAGTCACGCGCTCGCGGCGTTGATCTGGAAGCAAAAGCCGAAATCACTGAAAACGTCAGCGTGCTTGGCGGCTATTCCTACACAGATTCGGAAGTGGTTCGCGGCACCTCCTACGACGGCAGCTCGATCAAGGGCAACCAGTTCGTCGCCACGCCCAAGCACTCGGCGTCGCTATGGACTTACTACGACATCCCGGCGACGGACGTAAGCGTCGGCTTGGGTGCGCGTTACGTCGGTTCGTACTACTACGATGCCGCCAACACCGGCAAAAGCGACGGCGAAACCCTCTTCGACGCCGCCCTCAACTACAAACTCTACAAAGGCACCGACCTGGCGCTTAACGTCAGCAACCTGCTGGACGAGCAACACGTCGTCGGCTCCGGCACCGCCAACTACTACAACCCGGGTCGCGAAATCACGGCCAAGCTCAGCTACAACTGGTAAGTCCTCGTCGGCAGCGTCGCTGCCGGCACGCCTCACATAAGGCGCGCCTTTGCTGGCCCGCCGTATCTTTGAACGGCTGATCGTGGCCGCTGCGGGTTGACCGCAGGCATGCAAGATCGCCAGGTGTTCGTCATAATGCGCGGCGGCCTTGCGTGCCAATCCGCTTCTCGAAGCCGGTCCACCAGAGACCGGCCACTACCTGAATTCCTGATGGGCCAGCGAAGTCCCTTATCGTCAAAAGGTGTCTGTACCCATGTCTTTTACACGTCGACAAATTCTCGGTGGCCTGCTCGGTTTGACCGCCGTTGGCCTTGGTGCCGGAGGAGTACGTTATTGGCTTGGACGGCCGCTGGGCAGCACGACCCATGATTACGAATTGATCGCCGCGCCCATGGATTTGGAGCTGGTGGCCGGTCACAAAACCCCGGCCTGGGCCTATAACGGTTCGGCGCCAGGCGTTGAGCTGCGCAGCCGTCAGGGCGATTGGTTGCGGGTGCGCTTTATCAACAAACTCAGCGAACCCACCACCATTCACTGGCATGGCATCCGCCTGCCGTTGGAAATGGACGGCGTGCCCTATGTGTCGCAACTGCCGGTATTGCCGGGCGAGTACTTCGACTACCAGTTCCGCACCCAGGACGCCGGCAATTTCTGGTATCACCCCCATGTGTTGAGCAGCCAACAATTGGGCCACGGCCTGGTCGGGCCGCTGGTGGTGGAAGAGCGCGAGCCGACCGGCTTCAAGCACGAGCGTTCGTTGAGTTTGAAAACCTGGCACATCGATGCCGAAGGCGCGTTCACGCCGTTCAGCATTCCCCGTGAAGCAGCGCGCGGCGGTACGGCGGGCAGCTATTCGACGATCAACGCTGAGCACTTGCCGACTATCGATTTGCCGGCTGGGCAGATTGTGCGGTTGCGCATCTTCAACCTCGACAACACCGTGACTTACCGGCTCAACTTGCCAGGCGCAGATGCACGTTTATATGCGTTGGATGGCAACCCGATCGAGCCGCGCCCGTTCGGCAAGGAATACTGGATCGGCCCTGGTATGCGCGTATGCCTGGCGTTGAAAGTGCCCGAGGCGGGCGTTGAGTTGCCGCTGCGCAACGGCCCGGTACGCCTGGCCACGTTTCGCTCGGTGCCCAGCGACGAAGTGGCTGGCGACTGGCCGCCGCAACTGCCGGCCAACCCGATTCCGGAACCGGATTTGCACAACGCTGAAGTGCTCGACTTCAAGTTCGAGTGGGTGGGCGCTGTGTCGGTCACCACCAACGGCCGCGCGCCGGCGTTCTGGCAAATCAACGGCAAGGCCTGGGATATCAACGACAAAACCTGCGCCGACCGGCCCATCGCCACGATGAAGCTGGGGCAGACGTACATCCTCGAATTTCGCAACATGGCCCAGTACCAGCACCCGATTCACCTGCACGGCATGAGCTTCAAAGTGCTGAGTTCGGACCGCAAGAAAATCATCCCGTATTTCACCGACACCTATCTGCTCGGCAAGAACGAAAATGCGCGGGTGGCGTTGGTCGCCGATAATCCAGGCGTGTGGATGTTCCACTGTCACGTGATCGACCATATGGAAACCGGGTTGATGGCTTCCATCCTCGTCGAGTAACCGGATCAAGTACGGCATGAGAAAAGTGCAAATCATCGACCGCAGCCAGGACGCGCACTTTATGCGCGAGGCCCTGGCGCTCGCCGCGCAGGGCGCCAGCCTTGGCGAGGTGCCGGTGGGCGCGGTGCTGGTGCAGGACGGTGAAGTGATCGGGCGCGGCTTCAACTGCCCGATCACCACCTTTGATCCCAGCGCCCATGCCGAGATGGTCGCCATCCGCGCGGCGTCTGCTGCCGTGGAAAACTACCGGCTGCCCGGCAGCACGCTGTACGTCACGCTGGAACCGTGCAGCATGTGCGCCGGGTTGCTGGTGCATGCGCGCATCCACCGTGTGGTGTTCGGCGCCACCGAGCCGAAAGCTGGCGCCGTGCAGAGCCGGGGTAAGTTCTTCGACCAGATCTTTCTTAACCATCGGGTGATGGTGGACGGCGGGGTGTTGGCGCAGGAGTGCAGCGCGGTGTTGAGTGAGTTTTTCAAACAGCGGCGGGCGAAAGTCGAATAACTCTTTAAAACAATCATCCGTCATCCCCGCGTTCGCGAGGATGACGGCATTCCCAAAGCACAATGTTTAGAGCGCCGCAGGCCCGTTACCGTCCTGCTTGGGCTTTTCAATGCTGGGAATATGCAGATTGCCTTCAGCCATCTGCCCGCCTTCCAGTTGCGGTTGCGTCACCCAGGTGAGGATGTCGTAGTAGCGGCGAATGTTCTGCACGAAGTGCACCGTTTCGCCGCCACGGGCATAGCCGTATTTGGTTTTGCTGTACCACTGCTTCTGCGACAAGCGCGGCAGCATGGTCTTCACGTTCAGCCATTTATTCGGGTCCAGCCCCTCGGCTTCGGCCAGCTTGCGCGCGTCGCCAAGGTGGGCGATGCCGATGTTGTAGGCCGCCAGGGCAAACCAGGTGCGGTCCGGCTCGGTCAGTTCGGGAGCGAGGTTTTCCAGAATCGAGGCGAAATATTTGCTGCCGCCGTTGATGCTCTGTTTCGGGTCCAGGCGGTTGGAAACGCCCATGGCCTCGGCGGTGTTTTGCGTCAGCATCATGAGACCACGCACGCCGGTTTTCGAGGTGGCGTTGGGCTGCCACAGCGATTCCTGATAACCGATGGCCGCCAGCAGGCGCCAGTCCAGCTCATAGGTTTTGCCGTTCTGGCGAAAGTGCTGCTCGTAACGCGGCAACCGTTGTTGCAGGTGCTTGGCGAAGGTGTAAGCGCCGACGTAGCCCAACACATCCACATGGCCGTAATAACGGTCTTTCAAACGCTGCAGCACGCCGTTGATTTTCACCCGTTCAAGAAAGGCATTCACTTCCTTGAGCAGGCTGTCGTCGGTGCCCGGCGGCAGCGCCCAGCCCAGGGTGTTGGCATCGCCGAAGTCGAAGGCCACGCGCACGTTGGGGAAATACACCTGGTTCATTGCCAGCTCGTTGGAATCCACCAGCGTCAGGTCAATTTGGCCTTCGTCGACCATGCGCAGCAGGTCGACGATTTCTACGGCGTCCGACTCTTCGTAGTTCAGTTCGGGGTATTGGCCTTTAAGGGTGGCGAGCTGTTCAGCGTGGCTGCTGCCTTTAAGCACCATGATGCGTTTGTTGAGCAAATCTTCCGGTCGAGTCGGGCGGTTCTCGCCGTTGCGGTAGATGATCTGCGGGGTGACTTCGAGGTACGACTGAGAAAAGCGCGCCTGATTCATCCGCCCCTTGCTGCTGACCAAACCCGCCGCAGCCAACGCCGGGCCGTTTTCTTGGTTGAGGCGGGTGAAGATTTCATCGAGGTTGTCGGCGGTCTCGATCTTCAGTTCAACGCCCAGATCGTCGGCGAAACGCTTGACCAGCTCGTACTCGAAACCGGTCTCGCCATTGCGATCCTGGAAGTAAGTGGCGGGGCTGTTACGGGTGAGCACACGCAGCACGCCATCCTTTTGGATGCGCTCGAGGGCTGTCGGCTGAGGCTCACTGCAGCCGCAGAGCAACAGCAGGAGAGTGGCTGCCGCCAACCATTTCTGGGGGCGTTTGTGCAGCGAGGTGTGTGCAGGCATCGGCGGAGTATACGCAAAGCGCTGAAGTCGCCATATCTCGACAGCCGGGCCGCTCTTCTGCTAGCGCAAAACTGTCGACTGGGTCCCCGTCGCGAGTGCCTTGGCGGGAGGTTTGCGTTAGAATGCACGGCCTCAAAGCATCCCCCTTCCCGAGGCTTTCCCCGAGATGTTGATCCTGCGCGGCGCTCCAGCCCTTTCTGCCTTCCGCCACGGCAAGTTACTCGACCAACTGACTGCCAAAGTCCCCGCCGTTACTGCGGTGTACGCCGAGTTTGCCCACTTTGCCGAGGTGACCGGTCTGCTCACCGGCGACGAAGAGAAAGTGCTCGCCCGCTTGCTCAAGTACGGCCCCAGTGTGCCGGTGCAAGAGCCAAGCGGTCGTCTGTTCCTGGTGCTGCCGCGTTTCGGCACCATTTCCCCGTGGTCCAGTAAAGCCAGCGACATCGCACGCAACTGCGGCCTGGCGAAAATCCAGCGCCTGGAACGCGGCATCGCCTACTACGTAGCCGGCCAATTCAGCGACGCCGAGGCCGAGCTGATCGCCGCCTCTTTGCACGACCGCATGACTCAACTGGTACTCGGCGATCTGGAACAGGCCGCCGGTCTGTTCAGCCACGCCGAGCCCAAGCCGCTCACCGCCGTCGACATCTTGAACGGTGGCCGCGCCGCGCTGGAAAAAGCCAACAGTGACCTCGGTTTGGCCCTGGCCGACGACGAAATCGACTATTTGGTCGACGCGTTTGTAAAGCTGGGTCGCAACCCGCACGACATCGAACTGATGATGTTTGCCCAGGCCAACTCCGAACATTGCCGTCACAAAATCTTCAACGCCAGTTGGGATATCGACGGCGAGAGCCAGGAAAAAAGCCTGTTCGGCATGATCAAAAACACCTTCCAGATGCACGGCGAAGGCGTTCTCTCTGCTTATAAAGACAACGCCGCCGTGATCGAAGGCTCGGTCGCTGGGCGTTTCTTCCCGAACTCTGAAACCCGCCAGTACGGCGCGGTGCAGGAGCCGGTGCATATTCTGATGAAGGTGGAAACCCACAACCACCCGACCGCCATCGCGCCGTTCCCGGGTGCTTCCACCGGTTCGGGCGGTGAAATTCGCGACGAAGGCGCCACCGGCCGTGGCGCCAAACCGAAAGCGGGCCTCACCGGTTTCACCGTGTCGAACCTGCAAATTCCAGGTTTCGAGCAGCCTTGGGAAACCCCATACGGCAAGCCTGAGCGCATCGTTACCGCGCTGGACATCATGATCGAAGGCCCGCTGGGCGGCGCCGCGTTCAACAACGAATTCGGTCGTCCGGCACTCACCGGTTATTTCCGTACCTTCGAACAAAGCATCACCACGCCACGCGGCGAAGAAGTGCGCGGCTACCACAAGCCCATCATGCTCGCCGGCGGCATGGGCAACATCCGTGCTGAACACGTACAGAAAGCTGAAATTACCGTTGGCTCGAAACTGATCGTGCTCGGCGGCCCCGCCATGCTGATCGGTCTGGGCGGCGGCGCGGCTTCGTCGATGGCCACTGGCGCGAGTTCGGCGGACCTGGACTTCGCCTCCGTGCAACGGGAAAACCCGGAAATGGAGCGCCGTTGCCAGGAAGTGATCGACCGCTGCTGGCAGTTGGGCGACAAGAACCCCATCAGCTTTATCCATGACGTGGGCGCGGGCGGTTTGTCCAACGCCTTCCCCGAGTTGGTCAACGATGGCGGCCGTGGGGGTCGTTTCGAATTGCGCGCCGTACCGAACGCCGAGCCGGGCATGGCCCCGCACGAAATCTGGTGCAACGAATCGCAAGAACGCTACGTGCTGGCCGTCGACGCCGCTGACTTTGAAACCTTCAAAGCCATCTGCGAGCGCGAGCGTTGCCCGTTTGCCGTGGTCGGCGAGGCCCTGGCCGAACCGCAACTGACTGTCGCCGACAGCCACTTCGGCAACAACGCCGTCGACATGCCACTCGAAGTGCTGCTGGGCAAAGCCCCGCGTATGCACCGTTCGGCCACCCGTGAAGCCGAACTGGGCGACGATTTCAACGCCGCCAGCCTCGAGCTCAGCGAAGCCGTCGAGCGCGTGCTGCATCACCCGGCGGTTGCCAGCAAAAGCTTCCTGATCACCATCGGCGACCGCACCATTACCGGTCTGGTTGCCCGCGACCAGATGGTCGGCCCGTGGCAAGTGCCGGTGGCCGACTGCGCCGTTACCGCCACCAGTTTCGACGTGTACAGCGGTGAAGCCATGGCCATGGGCGAGCGCACGCCGCTGGCCCTGCTCAACGCGCCGGCCTCGGGCCGCATGGCCATTGGTGAAACCCTGACCAACCTGGCGGCCGCGCGCATCGGCAAGCTGTCCGACATCAAACTGTCGGCCAACTGGATGTCCGCTGCCGGCCACCCGGGCGAAGACGCCCGCCTGTACGACACCGTAAAAGCGGTCGGCATGGAGCTGTGCCCGGAGTTGGGTATCACCATTCCGGTGGGCAAAGACTCGATGTCGATGAAAACCCGCTGGAGCGAAGAGGGCGCCGACAAGAGCGTGACCTCGCCGCTGTCGCTGATCGTGTCGGGCTTCGCGCCGGTGCTGGATATCCGCAAAACCCTGACCCCGCAACTGCGCATGGACAAGGGTGAAACCGACCTGATTCTGATCGACCTCGGTCGCGGTCAGAACCGCATGGGCGCCTCGATTCTTGCTCAGGTATACGGCCAATTGGCGCGTCAGGCGCCGGACGTCGATGACGCCGAAGACCTCAAAGCCTTCTTCGCCGTGATCCAGGGCCTGAACGCCGACGGCAGCTTGCTCGCCTATCACGACCGTTCCGACGGTGGGCTGTTGGTCAGCGTGCTGGAAATGGCCTTCGCCGGGCACTGTGGCTTGAACATCGTGCTCGACACCGTGGCCCACAACCGCGAAGAACTCGCCGCCGTACTGTTCAACGAAGAACTGGGTGCGGTAATCCAGGTTCGCCAGGACGCCACCCCGGAAGTGTTGGCGCAGTTCAGCGCTGCTGGCCTGGGCGACTGCGTGGCCGTCATCGGTCAGCCGCTGAACAACGCCGAAGTGAACATCAGCTTTAACGGTGAGTCGGTCTTCACCGGCGAGCGCCGCATGTTGCAGCGTGAGTGGGCAGCGACCAGCTATCAAGTGCAGCGTCTGCGCGACAACGTCGAATGCGCCGAGCAGGAATACGACGTGCTGCTGGACGAAGCCAACCCAGGCCTGAGCGTGAAGCTAGGCTTCGACGTGAACCAGGACATCGCCGCGCCTTACATCAAGAAGAATGTGCGTCCGCAAGTGGCAGTGCTGCGCGAGCAGGGCGTCAACGGTCAGGTGGAAATGGCGGCTGCCTTCGACCGCGCCGGCTTCAATGCCATTGACGTACACATGAGCGACATTCTTGCCGGCCGCGTCAGTCTGGAAGAGTTCAAGGGCCTGGTGGCCTGTGGCGGTTTCTCTTACGGCGACGTGCTGGGTGCTGGCGAAGGCTGGGCCAAATCGGTGCTGTTCAACAACCGCGCCCGTGATGCGTTCAGTGCGTTCTTCGAGCGCAAAGACAGCTTCACCCTCGGCGTGTGCAACGGTTGCCAGATGATGTCCAACCTGCGCGAGCTGGTGCCCGGCAGCGAGTTCTGGCCGCACTTCGTGCGCAACCGCTCGGAGCAATTCGAAGCGCGCGTGGCGATGGTGCAGGTGCAGGATTCGGCCTCGATCTTCCTGCGTGACATGGCCGGTTCGCGTATGCCAATCGCCATCGCCCACGGTGAAGGCCATGCCGAATTCGAAAGCGAGGAGGCGTTGCTGGAAGCGGATCTGTCGGGCTGCGTGTCGCTGCGCTTTATCGACAACCACGGCAAGGTCACCGAAAACTACCCGGCCAACCCCAACGGTTCGCCGCGTGGCATCACAGGCCTCACCAGCCGCGACGGCCGCGTGACCATCATGATGCCGCACCCGGAACGCGTGTTCCGTGCGGTGCAGAACTCGTGGAAGCCGGAAGAGTGGGACGAAGACGGCGCCTGGATGCGCATGTTCCGCAACGCCCGCGTCTGGGTGAACTGATAGGTTCACCGCCGTGAGCGAACAACGGGAGCAGGGCAATCCTGCTCCTGGCATTAACGAAAATTCCCCTTCACTTCCCGAGGTGCGCCTGCTTCAGGCCGGCGCCACCTTGCGGTTGTGCACCTGTGGCCAATCAGCCCAGCTCCCTGAGTGCTCCTCCACGTGCGGACACGCGCTGGTCTTCACTGCCAAGCGTGAGCAACGCTTGCTGCTTTGCCGCTGCGGGCGGTCCCGGCAATTGCCTTTTTGCGATGGCAGTCATGCGCCGCCGGCGCCGTCGTGGCGAGCGAAATGGCGGCGCTTCTGGTCGGGCACATAAAGCCGTCGACACACAACAGCTGAACACTTGGCGCCCCTGCGCACTCCAACAAGCATTGTGAAATTGCACCCTTACGCGGGAATAAGGCAATATGCCATCACTGCGCGCTGAGAAATTGGCGCCAGGTTCCTGCATTGGTAAAGCATGTGAATGCTCCGTGGAGACCTCGATGTACAAGCTGTGTTTTTACGTTCCGGAAAGCCATCTGGACGTGGTCAAGAATGCTGTGTTTGGAGCGGGTGCAGGACGCATAGGGAATTACGACAGTTGCTGCTGGCAGGGTCTGGGCCAAGGACAGTTCCGCCCGCTGCCCGGCAGTAATGCCTTTATCGGACAGACCGGCGTGCTGGAGCACGTGGCCGAATGGAAAGTGGAGCTGGTGGTGGCGGATGAGTTGATACACGACGCAGTGAAAGCGCTGCGCCAGGCGCATCCGTACGAGACGCCGGCGTTTGAGGTCTGGCGCCTGTCGGACCTGGTTTTCTGAATAAAAAAAGGCGCCCTCGGGCGCCTTTGTTGTTCTCGCTACGGCTCCTAACCCTGTAGGAGCGGCTTTAGCCGCGATGCTTTTATCTCCCCAAAGCATCGCGGCTAAAGCCGCTCCTGCAGCAAGCAGTACAGCGAATCAGGGGCGAATCTCGATCAACGTCCCGTCCTTCACCAAATTCCACACCTCACGCATGTCATCGTTCTTCATGGCGATGCAGCCCTCGGTCCAGTCGAGGGTATGGAAGTACCACTCCGGAAACTCATCATCGATGGGCGTGCCATGAATCATGATCATGCCGCCTGGCGGTACGCCTGCCTGGCGCGCATTGGCCTGGTCTTTGATGTTGGGGTAGGAAATGTGCATGGAGAGATTGTACTTGTCGCTGGGCTTGCGCCAGTCGATCCAGTAATAGCCTTCGGGCGTTTTGTGGTCGCCTTCGCGTTGCTTCGCGCCTTTGGGGGCTTTGCCGAGCGAGATGCGGTAGCTCTTCAGCGTTTCACCGCGGTTCATCAGTACGAGTTTGTGTTCGGCTTTCATCACCAGCACCTTGTCCACGGTTTTGCCGTCCAGGGTTACGGTGGTGGAGGCATGCGAGAGCATCGCAAACGACAGGCAGACGGCAGCTAACAACCAGCGCATTGGTGCAGTTTCCAGGTGTTGAACCGCGCGAAGCGGCTCGAGTGTTGTGTGTTCAGACGCTGCTCTGTTTACCAGAGACGAAGTGTGGGCGCAGAGCTTCTAGTGGCTCATTGCGCACCGGGAAGTGTTGGGCGACCCGGTCGGCGAAAAAGCATTCTAAGGTACGGCCTACCGTCGGGAAAGCCAGCTCGGACCAAGGGATGTCAGCCTCATCGAACAGTTTGACTTCGAGGCTTTCCTCGCCCACGGCGAAGTCCAGGTCGGCCAGTTCGGCACGGAAAAACACGTACACCTGGCTGATATGCGGCAGGTCGTAAAGTGCATACAAGTGCAGATTGCGCACGCGGGCACAGGCTTCTTCTTCAGTTTCGCGCATGGCGGCTTCGGCCATGGTTTCGCTGTTTTCCATAAAGCCGGCCGGTAGCGTCCAGAAGCCTCGGCGCGGCTCAATGGCGCGACGGCACAGCAACACCTGATCGCCCCACACCGGCACGCAGCCGGCGACGATGCGCGGGTTTTGGTAATGGATGGTGTGGCAGTGGTCGCACACGTAGCGCATGCGGCCGTCACCTTCTGGAATTCGTTGCGACACGCTGTTGCCGCACTGGCTGCAAAATTTCATCCCGGCTCCTGGGCGTGGTTGCGGCTGTGTGGCGCATCTTCGCGTGCCCCGCAGTCAGGAGCAAGGCATGGCCGCCAAAGCCAAGCAGTCGGCGGCGCGGGGCTTGGGCAGCTTTGCGCTTTCATGCCATCATGCCCCGCAGAACAAAAGACCGAGAATTCCCCATGCTCGATGAGTTGCTCCAGCGCGTTCGCGACTACCAGCCAGTCGTTCTGGGCACCGACCGAAGCTTTCCTGAAGCCGCCGTTCTGGTGCCGATCACCCGCAGCGATGCCCCCGAATTGGTGCTCACCCTGCGCGCCAGTGGGTTGTCGACCCACGGCGGCGAAGTGGCCTTTCCGGGCGGCCGTCGTGATCCTGAAGACGCCGACCTGGTCGCCACCGCCCTGCGCGAAGCGCAAGAGGAAATCGGCCTGCCGCCGGGTCTGGTCGAAATTATCGGCCCCCTGAGTAGCCTGGTTTCGCGCCACGGCATTCAGGTCACGCCGTATGTGGGCGTGGTGCCAGACTTCGTCGAGTACCAGGCCAACGATGGCGAAATCGCCTCGGTGTTTAGCGTGCCGTTGGAGTTCTTCCGCAGCGACCCTCGCGAAGTCACCCACCGTATCGACTACCGCGGCCGCGATTGGTACGTGCCGAGCTACCGCTACGGCGAATACAAAATCTGGGGGCTGACGGCGATCATGGTGGTCGAGCTGGTCAACCTGCTGTACGACGCCAACATTTCCCTGCACCAACCGCCAGAGCATTACATCAGCCTGAGCTGAGCCGCTCGTTATACAAGCCGCCGTGAGGAACCGTTTATGAAATACCGCTTGGGACAGTCGAGTGTCGAAACCCATCCCGAAAGCTGGGTTGCGCCCAACGCAACGCTGGTCGGCAAGGTCAAGCTGGAGCCCGGCGCCAGCGTGTGGTTCAACGCCGTGCTGCGCGGCGACAACGAGTTGATTCACATCGGCCAGAACAGCAACGTGCAAGACGGCACCGTGATGCACACCGATATGGGTTTTCCGCTGAACATCGGCACCGGCGTCACCATCGGCCACAACGCCATGTTGCACGGCTGCACCGTGGGCGATTACAGCCTGATCGGCATTAACGCGGTGATTCTCAACGGCGCCAAAATCGGCAAGTACTGCATCATCGGCGCCAACTCGCTGATCGGCGAAGGCAAGGAAATTCCCGATGGCTCGCTGGTCATGGGCTCGCCCGGCAAAGTGGTGCGCGAGCTCAACGACGCGCAGAAGAAAATGCTCGAAGCCAGCGCCGCCCACTACGTTCATAATTCGCAGCGCTACGCCCGCGACCTGGCGGAACAGGACGATTGATGGACGCCGAACGCCCGGTGCGCTCCCCTTGTGTGAGCGTGTGCGCGCTGGACGACGATGACGTCTGCACCGGCTGTCAGCGCACCGCCGACGAAATTATCCGCTGGGGCCGAATGGACAACGCAGAGCGCCGCCTGGTGCTCGGCTACTGCCTGCAACGTGCGCGCGCCAGTGGCCTGCTAACTGAAACCAGCAAACCTGTTTAATGACCCTCTATTTTCAAACTGCAACGTGAAGGAAAGCCTCATGCCTCGTATCGGAACCCCCTTGTCGCCCAGCGCGACGCGCGTCTTGCTGTGCGGCTCGGGTGAGTTGGGCAAAGAAGTGGTTATCGAACTGCAGCGCCTGGGCGTTGAAGTGATTGCCGTAGACCGCTACCCGAACGCCCCGGCGATGCAAGTGGCGCACCGCAGTCACGTGGTGGACATGCTCGACGGCGCCGCCCTGCGCGCCGTCATCGAACTGGAAAAACCGCACTACATCGTGCCGGAAATCGAAGCGATCGCCACCGCCACCCTGGCCGAGCTGGAGAACGAAGGCTTCACCGTGATTCCGACTGCGCGCGCGGCGCAGCTGACCATGAACCGCGAAGGCATCCGCCGCCTGGCCGCCGAAGAGCTGGGCCTGCCGACTTCGCCGTACCGCTTCGCCGACACCTTTGAAGAAGCCAAGGCGGCTACTGAAGCCGTGGGCTTTCCGTGCCTGATCAAACCGATCATGAGTTCGTCGGGCAAAGGCCAGTCCGTGCTGAAAAGCGCGGCCGACCTGCAAGCCGCCTGGGACTACGCCCAAGCCGGCGGCCGTGCCGGCAAAGGTCGTGTGATTGTTGAAGGGTTTATCGACTTCGACTACGAAATCGCCCTGCTGACCGTGCGCCATGTCGGCGGCACCACGTTCTGCCAGCCGGTCGGCCATCGTCAGGTCAAAGGCGATTACCAGGAATCGTGGCAGCCGCAGGTGATGAGCGACAAAGCCCGCGCCGAAGCCGAGCGCATTGCGCTGGCCGTTACCGGTTCGCTGGGTGGCCGTGGTCTGTTTGGCGTGGAATTGTTCGTCAAAGGTGATCAGGTGTGGTTCTGCGAAATCTCGCCGCGCCCGCATGACACCGGTTTGGTCACTCTGATTTCTCAAGACCTGTCGGAATTCGCCCTGCACGCCCGCGCCATTCTCGGCCTGCCAATTCCCGCCATTCGCCAACTGGGCCCATCGGCCTCGGCGGTGGTACTGGTAGAAGGCAGCTCCACGCAAACTGCATTCAGCAACCTCGGCGCCGCCTTGAGCGAGCCGGACACCGCGCTGCGTCTGTTCGGCAAGCCGGAAGTCAACGGTCAGCGCCGCATGGGCGTTGCCCTGGCGCGTGACGAGTCCACCGATGCCGCCCGCGCTAAAGCCACTCGTGCAGCGCAGGCCGTTGCGGTCGAGCTGTAACGCGTAACCCGTACCCGTAGGAGCGAGCTTGCTCGCGAAGCCTGTGATTCAAGGGCTTCGCGAGCAAGCTCGCTCCTACAGGGACATAGCTAAGCGGTCTCGCGAGCTAGAGCCAGGCAAGGCGAATCAGGTGACCGGAAGCGGAGTTGACTGTAGTCAATGAGCATTCCGGGCATCTGATTCAACGCAGCCTGGCCGACGCGCAGCAGACCGCTAAGCGATCTTCTGCAAATCCGTCTTACTGGTTTCCTTCAGGCACAGCACCGCAATCACGCTAAGCAACGCTGCCGCCGACACATAGCCGCCGACCCAACTCAGCCCGCCCATCGCTACCAACTTCTGCGCAAAGAACGGAGCCGCCGAGGCGCCGACGATGCCGCCGAGGTTGTAGGCGGCCGACGCGCCGGTGTAGCGCACGCGTGTGGGGAACAGTTCCGGAAGCAGGGCGCCCATGGGTGCGAAGGTCACGCCCATCAAGAACAGCTCGATGCTCAAGAACAGCGCCACCGCCCAGGTCGAACCGTGGGTGAGCAGCGGTTCCATCAAGAAGCCCGACAAAATCGCCAGCACGCCGCCCACGATCAGCACCGGTTTGCGCCCATAACGGTCGCTCGCCCACGCCGACAGCGGCGTGGCCAGGGCCATGAACACCACGGCAAAACACAACAAGCCGAGGAAGGTTTCCCGCGTGTAACCCAGGCTGGCCACGCCGTAGCTCAGGGAAAACACCGTGGAGATGTAGAACAGCGCGTAGCACACCACCATGGCGCCCGCGCCCAGCAGCATGGGCGCCCAGTATTGGCCGAAAAGCTCGAACAGCGGCACTTTCACCCGCTCGTGACGGGCGACGGCGTTGGCAAATACCGGCGTTTCTTCCAGCTTCAGGCGAACGTACAGGCCAACCATCACCAGCACGGCACTGAGCAGGAACGGAATGCGCCAGCCCCACTCGCGAAATTGCTCGTCGGTCAGGGTCATGGCCAGCGTCAGGAACAATCCGTTGGCGGCCAGAAAGCCGATCGATGGGCCAAGCTGCGGGAACATGCCGAACCAGCCGCGTTTGCCCGCCGGTGCGTTTTCGGTGGCCAGCAATGCGGCGCCGCCCCACTCACCGCCAAGGCCCAGGCCCTGCCCGAAGCGCAGCAGGCACAACAATATGGGCGCCCAGGCGCCGATGCTGCTGTAGCCCGGCAGCACGCCGATCAACGTGGTACACACGCCCATCAGCAAGAGTGAGGCAACCAGTGTGGACTTGCGGCCGACGCGGTCGCCGAAATGGCCGAACAGCGCCGAGCCGAGTGGGCGGGCAAGGAAGGCGATGCCAAAACTCAGAAACGCCGCCAGCGTTTGCGCCGTGGTCGATTCGGCGGGAAAAAACACCGGACCGATCACCAGCGCGGCGGCGGTCGCGTACACGTAGAAATCGTAGAACTCGATAGCGGTGCCAATAAAACTGGCGGTGGCGACGCGCGTGGTGGAATTCACCGGTTTGCTGTCGTCGCGGGCGGGGGTTGCGATAGCGCTGGTCATGCTGAGCCTTCACTGGGCAGGGCTCGGTTCCATGGGCGGGGCCATGGCCGAAGCGAATATTATTGGTAGCGCATGGGGGTAAAACGCTGGCGGTGTGCCGCTTGAGAAGGGGACTTTGTGGGGCCTTCGGTGCGGCACGGGCCGGTCTGCGGATGGCAGGCGGGCGAGAGGTACGACGACTATAAAAGCCCGGCGCAGGCGCTGACAATTACACTTTTCGCCAGTGGTGCGCCTATTGGGCGTTTTCGCTCGGCGTCACGCGTGGGGCAGGGCGCCAGACGCGCACGCTTTTCACACGGTTATCGGTGGATTGCAGAATTTCCAGGCGATACGGGCCGATCTTCAGGCATACGGCGCTGTCGGGAATATTCTCCAGCGCTTCGGTGATGAGTCCGTTGAGGGTTTTCGGCCCGTCGCACGGCAGGCTCCAGCCCAGCGCCTTGTTCACTTCGCGAATGTACGCGGCGCCGTCGATCACTTGGGTGCCGTCTTCCTGCGGGTGAATGTCCGGGCTGCGCAGGGCGTCCTGATTGCTGAAGTCGCCGACGATTTCCTCAAGGATGTCTTCCAGCGTGACGATGCCCTGCACGTCGCCGTACTCATCGACCACGATGCCGATGCGGCGTTTCTGCTTCTGGAAATTCAGCAGCTGGGTCGACAGCGGCGTGCTTTCCGGCACGAAATAAGGCTCGTGGGCTGCCGCGCTAAGCGCCTCGATGGTCAACTGATCGTGGGTGAGTAGCCGCGCGATCTGGCGCATATGCACCACGCCTTCAACCTGATTGAGGTCGCTGCGAAACACCGGCAGGCGCGTGTGCGAGGTGGTACGCAGCTGGGTAATGATGTCTTCCAGCGGGTCGTCGAGGTTGATGCCCGTGACCTCGTTGCGCGGAATCATGATGTCGTTAACGGTCACGGTTTCCAGATCGAGAATGCTCAACAGCATGCTTTGGCGATTCTCTGGCAACTCGTGCGTGGCTTCGCGCACCACGCTGCGCAATTCTTCTGGGCTTAGGCCGTCTTTGCGCTTGCGCGTGGGGTCGATACCACACAGGCGCAGCAAGCCGTTGCTAACTGCATTCAGTAGCCACACCAGCGGTGCCAGCAGTTCGACCAGTAGACGCAGCGGCGCGCTGAAGGGAAACGCGAACGCTTCGGGGCGCAGCACGGCGAGGGTTCTTGGCGTGATGTCGGCAAACAGCAGCAATGCGAGGGTGAGACCGAGGGTGGAGAGAATCAGGCCCAGTTCGCCCCATAGCGACGTGGCGAGCAAAGCGGCGACGGTGGTGGCGAGCACGGTCACCAGCGTGTTGCAAAAATGCAGCACGCCGAGCAGCAATTGCGGGCGGTTTAGCAGGGTGCTGGCGCGCTTGGCGCCACGACGTCCTTGTTTCGCCAGGTAGCGCAGGCGGTAGCGATTGAGGCTTAACAGGCTGGTTTCGGCGCTGGCAAAGAATGCTGATAAAACGATCAGCAACGCCAGCAGGCCCAGCAGGTACTGCGGATTCAACTCAGACACGGCGCGGCCTAGATATGCAGGATGAATTCACGTACCAGCTTGCTACCGAAATACGCCAGCATCAGCAGGCAGAAGCCAGCCAGTGTCCAGCGAATTGCCTTGTGCCCGCGCCAGCCGCGCTGATGGCGACCCCACAAGAGCACGGCGAAGATCAGCCAGGCCACGCAAGCAAGGAAGGTTTTGTGCACCAGATGCTGGGCGAACAGGTTGTCGAGAAACAGCCAGCCGGAAATCAACGACAGGCTCAGCAGCGCCCAGCCAGCCCAGAGGAACCCGAACAGCAGGCTTTCCATGGTTTGCAGCGGCGGGAAATTCTTGATCAGACCGGAGGGGTGTTTGTGTTTGAGCTGGTGGTCTTGCAGCAGCAAGAGCAACGCCTGGAACGCGGCGATGGTGAGCATGCCGTAGGCCAGAATCGACAGAAGAATGTGCGCAAGAATGCCCGGTTTTTCGTTGATCACCGGCACGGTGCCGGCGGGCACGAACTGTGCGAGCAGCACCGTCAGGCAGCCCAGTGGCAAGAACAGCAGCAGCAGATTGAGCACCGGAATGCGTGCGCTGGCGACGATGGTCAGCAGAATCGCTGCGTAGGAAATCAGGCTGGCGGCATTGAAAAAGTCCAGCGCCAGGCCGGCTTCGGCATTCAGCTGCGCGAACAGCGTGCCGCCGTGGAAGAACAACGCCAGTAACACCAGCGGGGCGAGCACGCGTTTGGAGGGCAGTGCGCGTTGGGAAAGGCGCAGGCCTTGGTAAGCAGTAGCGCCTATATAAAGAAAGGCAGCGGCGAGGCTTGGCAGCAGAGGGTGCATAAGTCCGTGTTAGGCGAGCCCGAAAGGGCGAGAGTGTGGCATAAAACGCGCGTTTCACGAAAGACCGGCAGCGGTGTCGGCATGCAGGCGTCTTGGTTATAATCGCGCCCTTGCCGCAAGCTCAACCCGGCGCCAGACCGCCTGAAAGGAACGCGCATGTTCGAAAATCTAACCGACCGCCTCTCGCAGACCCTGCGCCACGTCACCGGCAAGGCCAAGCTGACCGAGGACAACATCAAGGACACCCTGCGCGAAGTGCGCATGGCCTTGCTGGAAGCTGACGTCGCGCTGCCGGTGGTGAAAGACTTCGTTAATAAAGTCAAAGAACGCGCCGTCGGCACCGAGGTTTCCAAAAGCCTGACGCCAGGCCAGGCGTTCGTGAAAATCGTCCGTCTCGAACTCGAAGAGTTGATGGGTGCCGCCAACGAAGATCTGGCATTGAACGCCACGCCACCCGCCGTGGTGCTGATGGCAGGTTTGCAGGGTGCGGGTAAAACCACCACCGCCGGCAAGCTGGCGCGCTTTCTAAAAGAGCGCAAAAAGAAAACCGTGATGGTGGTGTCGGCTGACGTTTATCGTCCGGCGGCCATCAAGCAGTTGGAAACGCTGGCTAACGACATCGGCGTGACGTTCTTCCCGTCAGACATCAGCCAGAAGCCGGTGGATATCGCCACTGCTGCCATCCGCGAAGCCAAGATCAAATTCATCGACGTGGTGATCGTCGACACCGCCGGTCGTTTGCACATCGACGAAGAAATGATGGCCGAGATCAAGGCCGTTCACGCCGCGATCAACCCGGTTGAAACGCTGTTCGTGGTCGACGCCATGACCGGTCAGGATGCCGCCAACACCGCCAAAGCCTTTGGCGATGCACTGCCGCTGACTGGCGTTGTGCTGACCAAGGTTGACGGTGATGCCCGTGGCGGTGCGGCGTTGTCGGTGCGCGCCATTACCGGCAAGCCGATCAAATTCATCGGTATGGGCGAGAAGAGCGAAGCGCTCGAACCGTTCCACCCGGACCGTATCGCCTCACGCATCCTCGGCATGGGCGACGTGCTCAGCCTGATCGAACAGGCCGAGCAGACCCTCGACCGCGACAAGGCCGACAAGCTCGCGAAGAAGCTGAAAAAAGGCAAAGGCTTCGACCTCGAAGACTTCCGCGATCAGCTGCAACAGATGAAAAACATGGGCGGCCTTGGTGGCCTGATGGACAAGCTGCCCAATATTGGCGGCATGAACCTGTCGCAGATGGGCAACGCCCAGGGCGCGGCCGAGAAGCAGTTCAAGCAGATGGAGGCGATCATCAACTCCATGACGCCGCAAGAGCGCCGCGACCCGGACGTAATCAGCGGTTCGCGCAAACGTCGCATCGCCATGGGCTCCGGCACGCAGGTGCAGGACATTGGCCGGCTGATCAAACAGCACAAGCAAATGCAGAAGATGATGAAAAAAGTCACTGCAAAAGGCGGTATGGCCAAGATGATGCGCGGCATGGGGGGGATGTTCCCCGGCGGCGGTATGCCGAAGATGTAGCTTTATAGCTACTGCGCTCGGTCTGGCGGCGTTAAAAACACGCTCAAAATGCTCATTGGCCTTAAGCCAACTCCGCTTTTTCCCGTGTTTTCGCCTTGCCAGTCCTTCGCTCGCTACGCTCTAAAGCGACATTGGGCGGGGGGCGTAGCGGTTGTGATCGGGACAGGGCAAAAAGAGATTTGCAAAAATCCCGATAATCCTTAGAATATGCGGCCTTTCGGGCCTAGTGCCTGGCATGTAATTTTAGTTTTGCAGCACCGACTACAGGAACGATGTTCACATGGTAACCATCCGTCTTGCCCGTGGCGGCTCCAAGAAGCGCCCGTTTTACCACCTCACCGTGACCGACAGCCGCAATGCGCGCGACGGTCGTTTCGTTGAGCGTATTGGTTTCTTCAACCCGATCGCATCGGGCGCAGAAATCCGTCTGTCCGTAGACCAAGAGCGTGCTACTTACTGGCTCGGCCAGGGTGCACAGCCTTCTGAGCGCGTTGCTCAGTTGCTCAAGGATGCCGCTAAGGCAGCAGCCTAAGCCGCATGAACGCGACGCCCGCTCCTGCTGATGACTTGATCGTCATCGGTAAGATTGTTTCGGTGCACGGTGTTCGCGGCGAGGTGAAGGTCTTCTCCTTTACCGATCCGATTGACAACCTGCTGGACTACAAACACTGGACGCTCAAACGCGACGGTGATGTACGACAGGTTGAGTTAGCCCAGGGCCGCATGCAAAACAAGGTCCTCGTAGCAAAGCTGAAGGGTCTCGACGACCGTGAAGAAGCTCGCCTTCTCGCGGGTTTCGACATTTGTGTTGCCCGCAGCCTGCTGCCAGATCTGACCGATGGCGAGTACTACTGGTATCAGCTCAAAGGTTTGAAAGTGATCGATCAACTCGGGCAACTGCTCGGGATCATCGACCACCTGCTGGAGACCGGCGCTAACGATGTGATGGTGGTCAAGCCCTGCGCGGGCAGCCTGGATGATCGCGAACGCTTGCTGCCTTACACGGCGCATTGTGTTCTGTCGGTCGACTTGGCAGCCGGTGAAATGCGGGTTGACTGGGATGCGGACTTTTAAGCAACGGTTAGTAGAGATATGGCTAGCCTGCGTGTTGAAGTCATCAGTTTGTTCCCTGAAATGTTTGCTGCCATCAGCGAATACGGCATTACCAGCCGCGCGGTGAAACAGGGGCTTTTGCAGCTCACCTGTTGGAACCCACGAAGCTACACCGAAGATCGCCATCAAACCGTGGATGATCGCCCTTTCGGCGGTGGCCCCGGCATGGTGATGAAGATCAAGCCTCTGGAGGGCGCCTTGGCCGATGCCAAGCAGGCCGCTGGAGCGCAGGCAAAGGTGATTTACCTGTCGCCGCAAGGCCGCCAGTTGACTCAGTCAGCCGTGCGAGAACTGGCAAAAGAGGAGACCTTGATCCTCATTGCCGGACGATATGAAGGCATCGATGAGCGGTTTATAGAAACGCATGTCGATGAAGAGTGGTCGATCGGGGATTACGTCCTTTCCGGCGGTGAGCTGCCGGCAATGGTTCTGATCGATGCGGTAACGCGTCTGCTGCCCGGTGCGTTGGGTCATGCAGATTCGGCCGAGGAAGACTCCTTTACGGATGGCTTGCTCGACTGCCCGCACTACACCCGACCGGAGGTGTATGCGGATAAGCGTGTTCCCGACGTGTTGCTTAGCGGCAATCACGCACACATCCGGCGCTGGCGTTTGCAACAGTCCCTTGGTCGGACCAGCGAACGACGCGCTGATCTTCTGGAAAGCCGCTCGCTTTCTGGAGAAGAGAAAAAGCTGTTGGCGGAATACATCCGGCAACGGGACGATAGTTAACGTATCGATGGCA